>Ga0056114_1000040_pt1 | contig 33464 bp, 35 predicted proteins | sample WorMetHERISLAND1_FD_77005 | JGI IMG/M metagenome (GOLD analysis project Ga0056114, IMG submission 77005) | Marine gutless worms symbiont microbial communities from Max Planck institute for Marine Microbiology, Germany - Olavius loisae HERON... ...
CAGTTGCCGCTCGCGCTCGACGACGATTAGGGGTTTCATTCACAAGGGATCACAAAATGGATGCAGATGAATTAGCCCGTTAGCAGATCACAAAATTAAGCCCTAAACTAGGAAATTCCGTAACCAATTAAAGACATGGGTGAATTAGAGACAAAACGTCCTTAGCTAGGACAGCCCCTACATTATTAAGGGGGTTCGCCCATGTGAGCCTTTCCTCGGGGAATCCGCCATGCGTACCGACGACAAGAGAATGATCCAAGCGCTCCGGCGGCAACCCCTCGACCGGCCGCCGTTCTGGTATATGCGCCAGGCGGGACGCTACCTGCCCGAATACCGGGAGATCCGGAAGAATGCGCGGAACTTCCTCGATTTCTGTTATACGCCGGATCTGGCTGTCGAGGTCACATTGCAGCCGCTGCGCCGTTACGCCATGGACGCGGCGATCCTGTTCTCGGACATCCTGGTCATTCCCGATGCGCTCGGCCAAAAGGTCGAGTTCCGTGAAGGCGAAGGACCGGTTCTTGAGCCGGTGCGTTCGGTCGAGGCACTCGCCGGCCTCGATCGCGCCCGGGTGCTCGACCACTTGGACCCGGTGTTCGAGACGCTCGGCCGGTTGAGCCGGGAAATTCCGGAGGAAACGGCGCTCATCGGTTTTGCCGGCGCGCCGTGGACGGTCGCGGTCTACATGGTCGAAGGCCGCGGCGGTACGGAATGCGGCACGGCGCGGACCTGGGCCTACCGCGACGCCGACGGATTTCAGCAACTGATCGATCTCCTGGTCGACGCCACCGGCGATTATCTCTGCCGGCAGGTGGAAAGCGGTGCCGAGGTCATCCAGCTGTTCGACAGCTGGGCCGGCGTCCTCTCCGAGAGCCAGTTCCGCCGCTGGGTCATCGAACCCAACCGGCGGATCGTCGACATCCTTAGGGCACGCCATCCCGACGTCCCGGTGATCGGGTTCCCGCGCAATGCCGGTGCCCTTTACGGGGAGTTCATCGAGGTGACGGGTGTCGACGGGGTCAGCCTCGACCATGGGGTTCCCTTGAACTGGATCCGCGATACCGTTCAGCCCCGATGTACGCCGCAGGGAAACCTGGACAACCATCTCCTGATCGCCGGGGGCAGCGAACTGGATCGGGCCGTCGTAGAGACACTTCAAACGCTGTCCGGGGGGCCGTCGATCTTCAATCTCGGGCATGGGATCCTGCCCTCCACACCGCCGGAACACGTTGCCCGGGTTTCCGAAATCATCCGGGGTTGGAACCATGACGGCACCTGAAACGCCTGGTCGAAGGATCGCTGTGGTCCTGTTCAATCTCGGTGGACCCGATGATCCGGACGCGGTTCAACCCTTTCTGTTCAACCTGTTCAACGATCCGGCCATCATTGGCCTGCCGGGCCCCTTGCGCTGGCTGGTGGCACGCCTGATCTCGAAACGCAGAGCTCCCAACGCCAAGGAAATCTACGCCAAGATTGGCGGTAAATCGCCGCTCCTCGAACTGACGGACAAGCAGGCGCGTGCCCTTGAAGACCGCCTCGCTGGCCATGGTACGGTCAAGGTCTTCGTCGCCATGCGCTATTGGCATCCTTTCGTCATCGAGGCGGCCGAACGGGTCCGCGATTTCGGTGCCGACGACATCGTCCTGTTGCCGCTCTACCCGCAGTTTTCGACGACGACCACCGGTTCGTCCCTGAAGGAGTGGTACCGAGCCGCGGATGTGGTCGGTTTGAGAACGCCGGGCCGAGCGATCTGCTGTTACCCTGACGAGACCGGATGGATTACGGCACAGGCGTCGTTGATGGTCGATGCGCTGCGGCAGGCTTCAAAAGTCGGGTCTCCGCGTGTGCTGTTTTCGGCCCATGGCCTGCCGAAGAAGATCGTCGACAAAGGCGATCCCTATCCCGGGCACGTCGAACGGTCCGCACGGGCGATCGTTGAGAACTTGAAGAGCAATGTCATCACTTGGCCCGGCGAGGACTGGATCGTGTGCTATCAAAGCCGTGTCGGACCGCTCGAATGGATCGGCCCGTCGACCGATGACGAGATCGAACGGGCCGGAAAGGACAACGTCCCGGTGGTCATCGTTCCCCTCGCCTTCGTGTCCGAACATTCGGAGACGCTGGTCGAGCTCGACATGGAATATGCGGAACTGGCGGCCGAGGCCGGTGTCCCCGGGTATTTCCGGGTGCCCACGGTCTGTGACCATTCCGACTACATCGCCGGTTTGGCAGCGATGGTGAAAACGGCCTTGGTGGCCGATGGGGCCGTCATTGCTGGTGCCGACCCGGAGGCACCGGTGTGCCCGAAGTCCGCCGGGCCCTGCCCCTACCACTCGATGACGAGGTAAGTCCGTGCTGATCGAACTTTCCGGAACCGCCTATCTCTGGATCAAGGCCCTGCACATCATCAGCGTCATCGCCTGGATGGCCGGCCTGCTCTACCTGCCCAGGCTGTTCGTCTACCACACCGGTGCCGAACCCGGTTCCGAGAAGTCGGAAACCTTCAAGATCATGGAGCGGCGCCTGCTCCGGGCGATCATGAACCCGGCTATGATCGCGTCGTTCCTGTTCGGCGGCATCCTGCTGGCGAACCTGGCGGAAGGCTATTGGGAGGAGGGCTGGATCCACGCCAAGCTCCTGTTCGTCGCCGGGCTGGTCTGGGCCCACATGATGATGGCCCGATGGCGCAAGGCTTTTGAGGCCGATGCCAACGAGAAGAGCGAGACATACTTCCGGGTCATGAACGAGGTGCCGACGGTGCTGATGATCGGCATCGTCATCTTCGCGGTCGTCAAACCGTTTTGACGCGAACAAGTCGTCAAACCGTTTTGACGCAGCCCAATCGTCAAACTGTTCCAAGATAAATTCCTGCAATCCGAATCGCCATTGACAGGGTTGCGGCGTTTCGGTAATCCTCTTAGCCACCAAATCAAGTCCTACGCGTTCACCGCAATTTCTTTCCCTTTACGGATTCTTTCGGGCACTAAGCCTTTTCTTTCCCGTTAGTGATTTGGGTTCCGACTTTTTCCCTCACGATTCGCCTTTCTTTTCCCAACGACACCGAACCGGACAACGGCAATGAACCTCAAAGACCTGAAAGCCAAATCGCCCGCCGACTTGCTCGCCTTCGCCGAGGAGCTCGAAGTGGAGAACGCCAGCTCGCTGCGCAAGCAGGACATGATGTTCGCCATCCTCAAGCACCTGGCCGACGACGATGTCGCCATCTTCGGTGACGGGGTGTTGGAAGTCCTGCAGGACGGCTTCGGTTTCCTGCGCAGCCCTGAGGCCAACTACCTGCCGGGACCCGACGATATCTACGTTAGCCCAAGCCAGATCCGCCGCTTCAGCCTGCGCACCGGCGATACGGTCGAAGGCCAGATCCGCGCGCCCAAGGACGGCGAGCGCTATTTCGCGCTCCTCAAGGTCAACCAGGTGAATTTCTCGGACCCGGAAGACGTGCGCCACCGCATCAACTTCGACAACCTGACGCCGCTCTATCCGGACGAGCGCCTGACCATGGAGATCGACGACCCGACCCACAAGGACCCGACGTCCCGGGTCATGGACCTGATCACGCCCATCGGCAAGGGCCAGCGGGCCCTGATCGTGGCGCCGCCCAGGACCGGTAAGACGGTGATGCTGCAGAACGTCGCCCAGTCGGTCGCCGCCAACCATCCGGAGTGTTACCTGATCGTGCTCCTCATCGACGAGCGGCCGGAGGAGGTCACCGACATGGACCGTTCGGTCAAGGGTGAGGTCATCAGCTCCACTTTCGACGAGCCGGCCTCACGCCACGTGCAGGTGGCCGAGATGGTCATCGAGAAGGCCAAGCGCCTGGTCGAACATAAGCGCGACGTGATCATCCTCTTGGACTCGATCACGCGCCTCGCCCGCGCCTACAACACGGTGGTGCCGTCGTCCGGCAAGGTGCTCACCGGCGGTGTCGACGCCAATGCCCTGCAGCGCCCGAAGCGATTCTTTGGGGCGGCGCGGAACATCGAGGAAGGCGGTTCCCTGACCATCATCTCGACGGCCTTGATCGACACCGGGTCGCGCATGGACGAGGTCATCTTCGAGGAGTTCAAGGGCACCGGCAACTCGGAGATCATCCTCGATCGCAAGCTGTCGGACAAACGCACCTGGCCCAGCATCGATATCACCAAGTCCGGTACGCGGAAGGAAGAGCTACTGGTCGATCAGGGCACGCTGTCGAAGATGTGGGTGCTCCGGCGCATCCTCATGCCCATGGGCGTCACCGACGCCATGGATTTCCTCTTGGACAAGCTCAAGATCTCCAAGAACAACGCCGACTTCTTCGATTCCATGAACAGCTGACCGTTCGATCGCCGTCGTCGCTTACCCATCTACCGAACCGAGCCACGCGACTCGCCTGCGGGCCTCGGCCCGCGCCGTATCTTCCGTTTCGAAGACCAACCTGTCGTACGAAACCATCGGCCGCCAGCCATGGGGATCCTCCGGGTCGCGCCGGTACTCCTCGAAGCCGTAGGTGCCGTCCGGGCGCCGGAACAGGTCGACGCAACGGGAACCGTCCGCCGTTTCGATCGACTCGACGACCAGGTTTTTCGGGCTCATACGACTGAAACCGCTAGAAGGACGGCGGGCAAGACAGCCGGACTGGCTATCCGGGAAACCGTTGCGGTTTCGAATCGGATGACGGGCCGTTGCGATTGCGAATCAATAAGCTCGGTCAGGGCATCAATACCGTCGATCCGGTGGTGTTGCGGGCCTCCAGGTCGCGATGGGCCTGGGCCGTCTCGGAAAGCGGATAGGTCTGGCCGACAGTGATCTTGACGGCACCGCTCGAAACCACGTCGATCAGGTCGCCGGCACATTCGTCGAGAACTTCCCGGTTCCGGGTATACGTGGCCAGAGTCGGGCGCTGCAGATAGAGCGAGCCCTTGAGACCGAGGACACCCGGGTTGAAATCGGTGATCGGCCCCGACGCGTTACCGAAGGTGACGAAGGTGCCGCAGGGCGCCAGGCTGTCGAGTGACGCCTCGACGGTGGCCTGGCCGATGGAGTCGTAGGAGACCGGCACGCCGGCGCCGTCGGTGATGTCGCGGACCCGTTCGGCGATGTTCTCGGTCTTATAGAGGATCGTGTGATCGCAGCCATGGGCCTTGGCCAGTTCCGCCTTTTCCTCCGATCCGACGCAGCCGATGACAGTGGCGCCCAGATGTTTGGCCCACTGGGTCAGGATCAGGCCGACGCCGCCGGCCGCCGCCATGACCAATATGGTATCACCGGACTGCACGGCGTAGGAGCTCTTCAGGAGATAACGCGCCGTCATGCCCTGCAGCATCATCGCCGCGGTCGTCGCATCGTCGATGCCGTCGGGAATCTTGACCAACCGGTCCGTACCCATGAGGCGGGCCTCAGAGTAAGCGCCGAGGCCCATGGCGTAGCCGACCCGGTCACCGGTGGCGAAGCCCTCAACGCCGTCGCCGACCGCCTCGATGACGCCGGCTCCTTCCATGCCCAGCGTCTTCGGCAGATCACCGAGGGGATAGAGGCCAGTGCGCTGGTAGACGTCGATGAAATTGAGGCCGACGGCCGTATGGCGCAAGCGCACCTCGCCCGGTCCCGGATCGCCGACGTCGACGTCTTCCCATTTCAGTTCCTCGGGCTCTCCGTGGGCGTGGATGCGGATGGCTTTGCTCATGGTCTCCCCCTGGTCTCGAATATCAATGGAATTTCCGCCATTGTGCGACTTGACCGGTTTGCCGACAAGAAGCGATCGGACAGCAAACCCTTTCCACCGCGGCAACGGCCGGCGGACGAACCTTGCCTGTCAATTGCGTTGCGCGTACTGGTTTCACGGATAAGACGGCTTAAGGAGTTTGGCATGCGCTGGTGGGTTTTTCTCGGTCTTCAGATTGTGATCATCGCGGCGGCGGTCGTTCTGGTGCAGCTGCACGACGACCATGTCATCGTCGCCAAGAAACCGCCGCCATCGATCGCCCAATGGTACAGGCCGGCAAACAAGCGCCAGGTCTGGCTCCACACCATGTTTGAGTTACGCCGCGACATGCTGGCGGTGGACACCTATGCGGCGACGGGAGACGCGGCGAACCTGGAAAAATGGTCCGCCAAGCTGGACCAGGACTACCGAAAGATCGCCGCCATGGTGCCGGAATGGACACCCCGGCTGGACCTTCAGGCCCTGGCCCAGGTGCGGAGCGCAGTCAAGGCGGGACAATACCCGGCCGCGGCCACCGCCCTGGAGATCCTCGAAGGCAGCTGCCGGTCGTGTCATGCGGAGTTTCGCACCGTCACCGCCGCCCTCTACCGGGCGCCGGACTTCTCCGGACTGAAAATTGGCGACGGCGAGCCGTTCGTTGATCACTTGGCCGCCCTCAGCCGCCAGGTCAATCACATCAAGATCGCTTTTGTCGACGGACGCGACGAAGACGCCCTGGCCGCTTTCGCCGATTTGCGCACCGGCATGACCGAACTCGGCGCAACCTGCGCGTCCTGTCACAACAAGCTCGGCGAGAAGGCCTATCCCGACCCGGTCCTTGCCGATGCCCTGGGGAGGCTGGAGCAGAACTTGAGGACCGGCGATAAAAAGGCCAAGGGCCGGTCGCTGGGCATGGTGGCGGTGTTGGGCTGCGCCCAATGTCACGGCACCCACCGGCAGGCGTTTGATGCGAAACTTCTGTTTGGGCGCAAAAACGACTGGCAGACGCTGCTCCGCCACCGGATCTGGTAGGCCCGGCTAAAACAACGTCGGGCCGCCGGGTTCGGCCCCTTCGAGGCGCAGCAGGTAGCGCTTGGTCTCGACACCCTGGCCGCCGGAATAGCCGGTGAGTTTGCCGCCGGCGCCGACGACCCGGTGGCAGGGCACGACAATGGGGATCGGGTTGTCACCGCAGGCGGTACCCACGGCCCGGGCGACGCCGCCGACGGAATCGGCGAGCTCGCCATAGGTCCGCGTCTTGCCGTAGGGGATTTCGGTCATCGCCCGCCAGACGGCGAGCTGGAAGGGCGAACCGTCGAGGCCGAGCGGTAGGTCGAAGTCTTTGAGCTTGCCGTCGAAATAGGCGTCCAGCTGACGGCGCGCCTCGTCCAGCAGCGGCGATCCGTCTCCCTCGGGCGCGCGGCCCCATTCGATCGCCGTCAAGGTGCCGTCGATCTCGAACAGTGTCAGGGCGCCAACCGGCGATGGAAAGCTCAACGAACGCACCGGTGGTCCCGGAGTGTCCGGGAGCTCAGGCATCGGCCCCGGCGTCGGCCAATTTTTGGACCAGGTCCTCGGCTTCGGTGACCGGCAGGCCGCAGGTGGTGCCGATGCAGACGTAGGCGGTCGCCTTGCCGTCGACGGCGGTCTTGCCCATGGCTGGGTGGCCGTCCGGCAGGTCCTGTTCGCCGTCGACGGCCATCAGTACGGCGGTCGGCGGTGCTGTACGGAAATAGGCGCGCCTGAGGGCGGCAATGCCGTCGGGGTCGGTTCCGATGAGGACCACCTGCACGGCCTGGTCGAGGATTTCGAAACCGGCGAGGATGGACAGGTGGTGGACAGCGTGCTGAATCTCCTTCGGCATCAGGGCCGTGATCAGGGCGTCGGCGCGCTCGCGGTATGAGGTGTTTCCGGTGATCAGATAGAGCCGGGCCAGGACCTCCAGGATGGTCCCGTTGCCGGGCGGCATGGCGTTGTCGTGGACGGTCTTCAGGCGTGCGATGACGTCACCGGTGTCGTCGGCACCGAGGAAATAGCCGCCGCCCTCTTCGTCCCAATAGTGTTTGTCGGCGACGGCGACCCAGTCGATGGCGTGTTCCAGGTATTCGGCCCCGCCCGTGACCTCATGCAGGTTGAGGGCGGCGCGGGCCATGTTGGCGTAGTCGTCGATGCTGGCCGGATGATTGGCCCGGCCGGCGCACCAGGCGTGCCGGAGGCGGCCGTCGACGGTCATCTTTTCGCGGACGAACAGATAGGCTCCAACGGCGGCCTCCAACCAGTCCGGCTCGTCGAAGACGGCGGAGACACGGGAAAGGGCGGCGATCATCATGCCGTTCCAGTCGGCCAGCACCTTGTCGTCGCGGCCCGGCGGCACCCGTTCGGCGCGCTTTTCGAGCAAGACTTGACGTTGGGCGGCCAGGGTCCCTTCGGCCTCGTCGCTGAGCAGCTCCAGGCGGCGCGAGCGGTTAAGGATCGTCTTGCCTTCCCAGTTACCGCCGGCGGTCACGTCGTAGACGGTCTTGAAGGGGCCGCCGTCGTCGCCGAGGAGCCCATCGATCTCAGTCTCGGACCAGACGTAGAAGCGCCCCTCCTCCCCTTCGCTGTCGGCGTCATAGGCGCTGGCGAAGGCGAGGAGACCGCCGTCGCCGTTCCTGAGATCGCGAAGTGCCCAGTCGACGGTCTCGCGGATGCGGATCTCGTAAAGTGCGGATTGAGTGGTCTTGCCGACCTCGGCCAAAAGTTCGATCAGGAGCGCATTGTCATAGAGCATCTTCTCGAAGTGCGGGGCCAGCCACACCTCATCCGTCGAATACCGCGCAAAGCCGCCGCCCAGGTGATCGTAGATGCCGCCCTGGCAGATATGATCCAGGGTCAGGGTGACAGCCTCACGGTAGAGCGGCGAGCCGGCGCGTTTGTGGGCCCGCCACAGAAAGGAGAATAGGGTCGGCTGCGGGAACTTGGGCGCTCCGATTGTGCCGCCCCGATGCGGATCGATGGAGCGAAGCAACAGGGATGCGGCCTGGTCGAGCACCTCGACCGAGAGCGTACCGCCGCCTTCCGGCCGGGCCAGGCTCTTCAGTCCCTCGCGCAGCGCCTTGACGTTCTCGCCGATGCGGTCCGGGTTCTTCTTGAAGGTCGTGGAAATCTGCATCAGCAGGTCCGGGAAACCAGGCCGGCCATATCGCGGCGACGGCGGGAAATAGGTACCGCCCCAGAAGGGGTCGCCCTCCGGCGTCAGGAACATGGTCAGGGGCCAGCCCCCCTGCTCGCCCATCATGGCCAACGCCGACTGGTAAATGTGGTCGATGTCGGGACGCTCCTCGCGGTCGACCTTGATGTTGACGAAAAGCTCGTTCATCAGGGCGGCGATCTTGGGGTCTTCGAAACTCTCGTGAGCCATCACATGACACCAGTGGCAGGCGGCGTAGCCGACCGATAGCAGGATCGGCTTGCCGGCTTCTTGGGCGGCCTGAAGGGCGTCTTCACCCCAGACCTGCCAGTGGACCGGATTGTCCTGGTGTTGGAGCAGATAGGGCGAGGTTTCTTGGTTGAGGCTGTTTTGGTTCAAGACGGTCCCCCGGATCGTATGGTGCCGACGGGGGCCGGTTGCCAGAAGTCCCGTCCTTGCTTACTTTGGGTAGGTTCCTCGGGAACACAACCACTTTTTCAACCGCCAATTCAGTCGCCATATCATCAGTCGGGGGGGTCCATGAAAATCAACGTCGATGTCGAATGTACACCGGAGGAAGCCCGCGCTTTCCTCGGCCTTCCCGACGTCAAGCCGATGCAGGACGCGGTGCTGGAAGAGATCGAGGACCGTATGCGCAAGAACCTCTCGGCCATGGATCCGGAGACCCTGTTCAAGACCTGGCTGCCCATGGGCGTTCAGAGTTTCGAACAGCTGCAGAAGATGTTCTGGTCGCAGATCGGCTCGGCGGCGGGTCAGAACGTTTCCGATGATGGGGACGTGGACAAGTGACGGTGCGAGACGACGACCCGGCGCCCTTCTACGAGCGCCACCTGTTTTTCTGTGTCAACGAACGCCCGGACGGCCACCCGCGCGGTTGCTGCAAGGCCAAGGGTTCGGAGAAGCTCCGGAACTATATGAAGGCGCGGGCCAAGGAGCTGGGATTGGATCGAGTCCGAATCAATCAATCGGGCTGCCTGGACCGCTGCGAGTTGGGGCCGACGATGGTGATCTACCCGGAAGGAATTTGGTACAGATGCGAATCGATGGACGACGTCGAGCGTGTCCTCCAGGATCACCTCGTCGACGGGAGGCGGGTCGCCGACCTTATGCTCGGACCGGACGATTGATCCGGCGGTCGGCCACGCCCGGCCCTTGAGGCGGCGGATCGCGGGGCGGCCATGCGCTCGGATACCATCTATGCTCTCTCCAGCGGCGCCGGGAAGGCCGGTATCGCCGTAGTTCGCATCTCCGGAAACGAGACTCGCGCCTGCCTGACCCGCCTCTGCGGCGCTCTGCCCGAACCGCGGGCCGCCACCCTGGCGGCGCTGCGCGATCCGGAAAGCGGAGACGTCATCGACAAGGGCCTGGTCCTGTTCTTCCCGGCGCCGCAGAGCTTTAGCGGCGAGGACATGGCCGAGCTGCACGTTCACGGCGGCCGGGCCGTGCTTGATGGGCTGTTCGGGGTGTTGTCGGGCCTTGACGGCTGCACCGCCGCCGAACCTGGCGAGTTCACCCGGCGCGCCTTCGAAAACGGAAAGCTCGATCTGACCGCGGCGGAAGGCATCGCCGACCTGATCGAAGCGGAAACCGATGCCCAGCGGCGCCAGGCCCTGAAGCAGATGGGCGGCGCCCTGACCGGTCTCTACGAGGACTGGCGGGGGCGGCTGATCGCCGCCGGGGCCCATGTGGAAGCGACCATCGACTTCAGCGATGAGGAGCTGCCGGACGACCTGGCCACGGGTGCCGCCGCAACGCTGGAGGCCCTGCTTGCGGAGATCAAAGCCCACCTGGATGACGACCGGCGCGGCGAACGCCTGCGGGACGGCTTCGCCATCGCCATCCTCGGTGAGCCCAACGCCGGCAAGTCGAGCCTTCTGAACCAGCTGGCCCGGCGCGACGCGGCGATCGTCTCGGAACAGGCCGGGACCACAAGGGACGTCATCGAGGTCCATATGGACCTGCACGGATACCCGGCACTCCTGGCCGATACGGCCGGGGTCCGCGACGGCCGGGATACCATCGAGCGGGAGGGCGTACGCCGTTCCCTGGAGCAGGCCCGGGATGCGGATTTCAAGCTGGTCGTCATCGACGGCAGTGAATGGCCGGCACTCGATGAACCGGTGCGCGAATTGATCGACTCACGCAGCCTGATCGTCTTCAACAAGAGTGATCTCGCCGGTCCGCCTCCGCCCGCACAGGTGTCGGGCCGGCCGGTGATCCCGGTCTCCAGCCTGACCGGCGACGGACTCGGGCGCTTGCTGGCGGCCCTGGAGACGGAAATCGGCGACCGCTATGCGCCCGGTGAGAACCCGGCCATCACCCGGGCCCGCCACCGGGAAGCCCTTGTCGCCTGCACCACGGCCCTGGAACGGGCGGTCGGCGGATTGCAGGGGTCGGCGGCCGTCGAACTGGTCGCCGAAGACATCCGCCTGGCGGCCCGCGAACTCGGTCGCATATCCGGGCGGGTCGATGTGGAGGACCTGCTCGACGTGGTGTTCCGGGACTTCTGTATCGGCAAATAGGTCGGCGCGGAGCCGGCCTCGAACGCGCCGGTTTCCTCTCGCGCCGGCTCCGATGTTTCACGTGAAACAATCAACGGGGAAGCGGTGCCAACCGGTGTTTGACTCGCTCACCGCCCGTCCCTACATTCCGGCCATGCCGCGCTACGACGTCATCGTGATCGGAGGGGGCCACGCCGGATCGGAGGCGGCGGCAGCCGCCGCGCGCACCGGGGCGCGTACCCTTTTGTTGACTCATCGAATCGATACCATCGGCGAAATGTCCTGCAACCCGGCCATCGGCGGATTGGCCAAGGGGCAGCTGGTGCGAGAGGTCGATGCAATGGACGGGATCATGGGCCGGGCCATCGACCGCAGCGGCATCCAGTTCCGCATGCTCAACCGCTCGAAAGGACCGGCCGTCTGGGGGCCGCGGGCGCAAGCCGACCGGGCGCTTTACCGAACCGCCGTGCAGGACCTGCTGGCCGAGCAGGCCAATCTGGACGTCGTCGCCGATCCGGTGGAGGACCTGATTCTCGATGACCGCGGCCGGGTCGCCGGTGTGACCACGGAAAGCGGGCGAACCTATTGCGGCGGCGCCGTGGTGGTGACGACGGGCACTTTTCTTCGCGGGCTGATCCACGTCGGTGATCAGAAGATTCCGGCCGGCCGGGTCGGCGACCGGCGCGCCGTCGGCCTGGCTTATACCTTCAAGCGCTTCGGCTTCCGCCTCGGCCGCTTGAAGACGGGGACGCCGCCGCGCCTCGACGGCGCCACCATCGCCTGGGACGGGTTGGCCGAGCAGAAAGCCGACGACCCGCCGGTTCCCTTCTCCTATCTGAGCGATGCGGTTACGGTGCCGCAGATTTCGTGTTTCATCACTCACACGACGCCGGCGTCACACGCCCTGATCGCCGATAACCTGGGCCGCTCGGCCATGTACTCGGGCCAGATCAAGGGCACCGGTCCGCGTTACTGTCCGTCGATCGAGGACAAGGTCGTGCGCTTCGCCGACCGCCAGCGCCACCAGATCTTCCTCGAGCCGGAAGGGCTGGACGATCCCACCGTCTATCCCAACGGCATATCCACGTCGCTGCCCAAGGACGTTCAGCTGGACTTGCTGAAAACCATTCCCGGCCTGGAAAACGCACGCCTGGTCCGCCCCGGCTATGCCATCGAATACGATTTCGTCGATCCCCGCGAGCTGCAGCCGAGCCTGGAGACGGTGCGGGTGCCGGGCCTGTATCTGGCCGGACAGATCAACGGCACCACGGGATACGAAGAAGCGGCGGCCCAGGGCCTGTTGGCTGGGGTCAACGCGGCGCGATCGGTTTCCGGCGGGGCGCCGTTGGTCATCGACCGGGCCGAGGGCTATATGGGCGTCATGGTCGACGACCTGGTGACGCTGGGTACCCGCGAGCCCTACCGGATGTTCACCTCGCGGGCCGAATACCGCCTCCGGCTCCGGGCCGACAACGCCGACCAGCGTCTGACGGAAAAAGGGTATGCGGCGGGCTGTGTCGGTTCCACGCGGATTAAGGCCTTTCGTGAGAAGAAAGACGCCCTGGCGTTCTGGACAAAGCGATTGGAAACCCTGGAGCAGACGCCGGCCCAGCTGCAGGGCCACGGTTTCAAGATCAATCAGGACGGTGTCCGGCGCAGTGCCCTCGATGTGCTCGCCTATGCGGATAGCGACTTCGACCGGGTGGTCGCCGTATGGCCCGAGCTCGCCCCTGTGCCCGAGGACCTGCGCCAGCAGCTGCGGATCGAGGCGACCTACGCCGGCTATCTGGAGCGCCAGGACGCGGATATCCGCGCCTTCCGTCGGGACGAAGCCCTGAAGATCCCGGCCGGCATCGACTATGACAGCCTGCCGAGCCTGTCCAACGAGGTCCGCGACAAGTTGAAAGAGGCACAACCGGCAACCCTGGCCGCCGCCGCCCGCATCTCCGGCGTGACACCGGCGGCCCTGACGGCGCTGCTCGCCCACGTCAAACGATCGGGCACCTGGATGACCGCCTGAGGGCGGTCACGGTGTCCGAATGGTGAAACCGCGATGTTTCACGTGAAACAATTCAATCCAGCATATTTATTAGACTCACTCAGAATCACTTAATGATGACGTTTTCCGAGCTTCAAGATCAATTAGGACTCTCTAAAGCTGAGTCCGAGGACCTGCGGACCTATGGTGACAACCTGCTAAAGTGGCAGATGCGCATAAACCTCATCGGAAAGACCACGGTCGACGATATGTGGTCCCGCCATTTCCTGGATTCGGCCCAAATTTTCGATTTTTTACCGAATAAGATCGAGACGTTGATCGATATTGGCAGCGGTGCCGGATTCCCCGGATTGGTTCTCGCCGTCCTGATCAAGCATCGCGGCGGTCCGGAAGTTCATCTGATCGAGGCGGACGGACGCAAGGCGGCCTTCCTCGGTGAAACCAACCGGATCCTGGGCGCCGGGGCCGTTGTTCACCGCTGCCGGGCGGAATCCCTGCCGGACCTCAAGGCCGACGTCATCACCGCCCGCGCCGTGGCGCCCCTGGACCGTCTCATTCGGATGTCCCGGCCCTTTTTCAAGGACGGCACGGTCTGCCTGTTCCCGAAGGGGAAAAAAGCCCGCGAAGAATTGACGGAATCCCGAAAACGATGGACAATGGTGGCCACGGAATCAGCGAGTCTCAGCGATTCTTACGGAACCGTATTAAAATTGGAAGGTATTGCCCCCCGTGGATGACGATTCTGCGCTCGACCGGACCCGCGGCACCCGCATTCTTGCGGTGGCGAATCAAAAGGGCGGTGTCGGCAAGACGACAACGGCGATCAACCTGGGGACGGCACTGGCCGCCATCCGCCAGAAAGTCCTGATCGTCGACCTCGATCCCCAGGGCAACGCCAGCACCGGGCTCGGCTTTGCCGCCGATGACCGGGCCGTCAACAGCTATCACCTGTTGATCGAAGACTGCGAGCTCCTCGACACGACCCGCGAAACCGAGATTCCCGGCCTCGACATCATTGTCTCCGGCGCCGACCTCTACGGCGCCGAGGTCGAACTGGTCGATCTGCCGCGCCGCGAGTTCCGGCTGCGCGATGCCCTGACCCACGGCATCGGCGCCTACGACTACATCCTCATCGATTGCCCGCCGGCGCTGGGCTTTCTCACGGTCAACGCGCTGGTTGCGGCGCAGGCCGTTCTGGTACCGCTGCAATGTGAATTCTACGCGCTGGAGGGGATCAGCCAATTGGTCAAGACCATCGAGCGCGTGCGCACGGCCTTCAATCCAGGCCTGGAGATCCAGGGCATCGTGCTGACCATGCACGACAAGCGCAACAATCTCTCCGACCTCGTCGCCAACGACGTGCGCGAATTCTTCGGCGACAAGGTCTATGACACGGTCATCCCGCGCAACGTCCGTGTGTCGGAAGCCCCGTCGCACGGCCGCCCGGTGCTGCTCTACGACATCGAATGCCCGGGATCGCAGGCCTACCTGACGCTGGCCGGCGAAGTCATCCACCGCGAGAAACGGATGACCGCCTGATGACCGCGAAGAAAGCCAAGAAACTGGGCCGCGGTCTGGCGGCGCTTTTGGGCGACCAGGCCGAGGATTACCAGGCCCTCGACAAGGTCCGCTCGACCAAACAGGTGTCCATCGAATACCTCAAGCCCGGCCGCTACCAGCCGCGCCGGCTGATGGATGACGGACCCATCGCCGAGCTGGCGGCGTCGATCAAGGACAAGGGCATCATCCAGCCGATCGTGGTGCGCCGCCATCCCGACGACGCGGCGCATTTCGAAATCATCGCTGGTGAGCGGCGCTGGCGGGCGGCGCAGGTGGCGCAATTGCACGAAGTGCCGATCCTGGTCCGCGAGTTCACCGACCAGGAGGCCCTCGAGGTGGCGCTGGTCGAAAACCTGCAGCGCCAGGACTTGTCGCCGCTGGAGGAAGCCGAGGCCTACCAACGCCTGATGGACGAGTTCGGTCATACCCAAGAGGAACTGTCGCAGGGCATTGGCAAGAGCCGCAGCCACATCGCCAATACCATCCGCCTTCTGGGTCTGCCTGACGAGATCAAGGCCATGCTCGATGACGGCCGCCTGACCGCCGGACACGCCCGTGCCATATTGGTCAGCGACGACGCTGTGGGTCTGGCCCGCAAGGTTGTCGCCAAAAACCTCAATGTCCGCGAGACGGAACGTCTGGCCAAAAGCGGTCCGGCGAAAACGGCACCCTCGAAATCGTCCACCAAGGACGCCGATACCCTGGCCCTGGAACGCGACCTTACCAATCTCATGGGTGTGCGCGTCACCATCTCGACGAAGGGTCAGGGCGGCACCCTGGCGCTCACCTATAAGACACTCGATCAGTTGGACGAGATCCTCGGCCGCCTGCACGGTAAGTCGGTCTAACATTCACCAGTCCGTCTCGGGCGCCCGGGACATCCGGCGTACCGCCCCCGGGGCCGGCCCTCAGGCCGCGAAGGCGATGCGCATCAAAGCCCGGTTGCAGAGCAGTTCCGCAGGCATGCCCGTCGACTTACAGTCGATTTCACATTGGGTTATTATTCCTAATGCCCAAGTCAAGCGTTGGCCGTTCCAACCGCTCGCCTGACGCAGAAAACTGTCTTTCCGCTTGAAGAACACGGGTGGGCGCAATTGGCCCATCGCCCGGTCTTGGGTCATCCCCCTGGAAAGGAGATCGTTCACCAACTGAAGACGTTGGAAATGTCTCTGCACGGCCCGGATCACGGCGATCGCCGATACGCCCTCCGAAAACGCCTTATCGAGGATCTCACCCACAGTCTTCTGACGGCCTTCCCCGACCGCGTCGACGATGGCGTCGATCGAGGATTCCCGGGAATCGCCAATACACCGTTCGGCGCTTTCAAACTCGATTCGCCCCGAACCCTCGGATCCCTCCAATGCATAGAGACACAGTTTTTCGACCTCGCGCCGGACAACCATCCGGTCGCCCCCGAGATTACCGGCAAGAAAAGCCAAGGCATCCGGTGAAATGGTCAGACCGAACTCCTGGCAGATCCCGGCAACGACCCGCTCCAGGTTTCGCCCATCTTCGCTGTAACACCCAAAAGCGGCGGCGTCCTTCCTGCCCTCAAACGCTTTCCTGAGTTTCGACCGCGGCGACAGTTCGCCGGCTTCGACGATGATCGGCCATGACGGCGACGTCGAGGAGAACACGTCTTCCAAGGCGGAGGTGATCACGTCCGTCCCTTCGCTGACGACGACGACACAATCTCCGCCGGTCAGCGCCATGGAAAACGCAGCATCGTAAAGGACCGCCCCGTCGGATTTAATCTCCGCACCGGTCAACCGGGTTACCGAAAAGGGATCGCTCGGATCGGAGACAAATTTTTCGGAAAAGGTTTTCGCCAATTCCCGGACCTGACCGCCATCGGGCCCAAAAAACAGAAAGTTGGAGCAGGACGGCTTCACCGCCTTCAGGTAGTTCTGCAATTCCTTGCCGGACAGCTTCACCGAGCTTTTTTCTCCTCGGAACCCAAAACGGCGCCAAGTGTAACCCGAGCCTCTTGGGCCAGTTCCTGGACAGCCCTTTTGCGGGCATCCTTTTCGGCCATCAGCGTGGCGAACTCGGAGTCGAGGATGTTGTAGCTGACCGTGATCGTGTTGGTCCACACTTCGACAGCCTTACCAGTTCCCAGGACTCGGAGCTGGAACTGGCTTTGCAGCCGCAAATTAGCGCGCGTTGCTACGGCGCTCTTCTTGACGGCCAGCGAGCTCTTGGACTCGTTGAGAACCGCCGAAAGACGGTAACTCGGTTTGATCGATTTCCCCCGCGAGTGAAGAAGCAGCTCAAGTTCGTTTTTCAGCTGCTGGCCAATTCGGTCCTTGATCGGAGCGACCTGAATCTCGGAAAACTCCTGGATAACATCTTCCCGGCTGGTCTCGCCGTAGAGCGGCCGAAACCCGCACCCCGCGAGTTGAACAACCAGCAGAACGCCGAAGACCGCCTTAGACAACGACATTGACGATACGGTTCGGAACAACGATCACTTTCCTTGGATCCTTGCCACCCATGGCGGCGACGACGTTCTCGACGGCCAAGGCCGCCCTTTCGACTTCCTCGTTGGCACAGTCCTTGGCAACATCGATGGTGCCGCGCAGTTTGCCGTTCACCTGAACCGCCAGGGTAACCTTTTCATCCACCAACAAACTGTCTTCGAATTCCGGCCAAGCCGTCGCCGCCAGTAGGGTCTCGTGTCCCAGGCGGCGCCACATCTCTTCGGCGAGATGAGGCATCATCGGACCGATCAGACGGGCCAGAGTCTCCAAACCGTCGCGTAAGACCCAAGGCGCTCCCGGATCACTACCATCGAGGCGGTCGAGTTCATTGGTCATCTCCCGGATCCGGGCGACGGCTTTATTGAAATGGAACTTTTCCAGATCATCGGTCACCGCGGCAATGGTCTTGTGGGCGAACCGATAGATTTCTTCGGTCACCGCCCCCATGGCTTGCGGTTTCGGCATTCCCGGATCCGGCAGTGCCATTGCCGGATCATCGACCATCCGCCAAAGCCGGTTGACGTAACGCCAGGCCCCCTCGATACCGGACTCGGTCCAATCGAGGTCGCGGTCGGGGGGGCTGTCGGACAACATGAAGAGACGCGCCGTATCAGCCCCGTAGGCATCGATGATCGCCTCCGGGTCGACGACGTTTTTCTTCGATTTGCTCATCTTTTCCGACCGACCGGCCGAAACCGTTTGCCCGGTCTTGATCGAAACGAACCGCTCGTCGCCCTGCCGTTCGACCTCGTCGGGGAGCAACCAGGCGCCCTTCTCGTCCTGAAAGGTCGCGTGACAAATCATACCCTGTGTCATCAGGCCGGCGAACGGCTCGTCGAGGTCCAGATAGCCGCACCGCTTGAGGGCGCGCGTAAAAAACCGCGAATAGAGAAGGTGCAGGACGGCGTGCTCGATACCGCCGATGTACTGGTCGACGGGCAGCCAATAGTCGACGGCTTTGCGGGTGAAGGCCTCGTCGGGTGCCAGGGAACAGAAGCGCGCGAAATACCACGAGCTCTCATAAAAGGTGTCGAAGGTGTCCGTATCGCGCTCGGCCGCCTTCCCGCAGTTCGGGCAATCGACGTGTTTCCATGTCGGGTGTTGATCGAGCGGGTTGCCGGCGACCTGGAGATCGACGTCTTCGGGCAGGACGACGGGAAGATCGGCCTCCGGAACCGGGACGATGCCACAGTCGCCGCAATGAACCACGGGTATGGGGCAGCCCCAATAGCGCTGCCGCGATACGCCCCAGTCGCGCAGACGAAAGTTGACGGCCCGCCTGCCGGCGCCGATCTTCTCGAACTCGTCGATTATGCGCGCCTTGGCGGCCGGAACATCGAGGCCGTCGAGGAATTGCGAATTGATCATGATCCCGTCGCCGACATAGGCTTCGTCGCCGATGGTGAAACCGGCCGGATCCAAGTCACGCGGCGCCACCACCGGGATCACGTCGAGACCGTACTTACGAGCGAAATCCAGGTCCCGTTGATCATGCCCCGGGCAGCCGAAGATGGCACCGGAGCCGTATTCCATCAGTACGAAATTGGCGACGAACACCGGCAACTTTTTATCGCCGAGCAGCGGATGGGTGCAGGTCAGCCCGGTGTCGTAGCCGAGCTTCTCCGCCGTTTCGATGGCTGCTTCGCTGGTTCCCAAACGGTTGCACTCGGCGACGAATTCCGCGAGCCCGCCGTCCTTCCCGGCGAGTTCCAGGGAAAGCGGATGGTTGGCGGATAATGCGCAAAACGTCGCACCGAAAAGCGTATCGGGCCGCGTCGTATAAACCTCAAGCTTGTCGTCGCGCCCGGGCAGGTCGAAAACGATGTGGGCCCCTTCCGACCGGCCGATCCAGTTCTCCTGCATGATGCGGACTTTTTCCGGCCACCGCTCGAGCGTCTCGAGATCGTCCAGCAGTTCCTGGGCGAAGGCGGTGATCTTCAGGAACCATTGCGACAGTTCCCTTTTCTCAACGAGCGCGCCTGAACGCCAACCCCGGCCGTCGATGACCTGCTCATTGGCAAGCACCGTGTTTTCCACCGGATCCCAATTGACCCAGGACGCCTTGCGGTAAACCAGCCCGTTCTCGAGAAAGTCGAGGAACATCTTCTGTTCGTGGCGGTAGTAGTCTGGTTCGCAGGTCGCAATCTCCCGGGACCAGTCGTAGGACAGCCCCATGGTCTTCAGCTGGCGGCGCATGGTCGCGATGTTCTCGCGGGTCCATTTGGCGGGGTGAACCTTATTCTCGATCGCCGCGTTCTCCGCCGGCAGGCCGAAGGCGTCCCATCCCATGGGGTGCAGGACGTTGAAGCCCCGCGCCTTCTTGTAGCGGGCCACGAGGTCGCCGAGGGTGTAGTTGCGGACGTGACCCATATGGATGCGGCCGGAAGGATAGGGAAACATCTCGAGCACGTAATACTTCGGTCGATCCGAGTCCTCGGTCACCGCGAAACACTGTTCATCCTCCCAGACCCGCTGCCAGCGAGTTTCCGTTTCCTTGAAGTTGTATCGCGCCATGAGCCGTGGATTCCCGGATTCCGTCTAACGATGTCTGCGATGGGTACTCATTGGCGGCGTGCCGTTCAAGACCGATTTTTCCGCAACCGCGGTTTCACCAGCAGCCGCTCCCGGGTCGTCAGTTTTCCTGTTCGACCAGCGTGGCGCTTCTGATCTGACGGGCCCGCGTCAAAATCGAGTCCTCGATCTGGGTCGATGCCCCTTCGGGGACCGCCGCGTCCCGCCATCCACCGGCGGCATCACGGACCTGCCGGAACAGTGCGACCCGCACACCGTCGGCACGCAGCGTCCGCCCAAGAATGTAGACGTTGAGCTTGAACCGCTCGCTCGGCGACTCGGACGTGGAGTGCCAGTCGGTGATGATCACGCCTCCGAAGGGATCGGCGGAGTTCACCGGCATGAAAGAAATCGTATCGAGAGAGGCCCGCCAAAGAAAGCTGTTGACGCCGAGGTTGCCGCCCCCTTCGGGCGCCACCTCGTCGCCGAAAAGATTGAGCCCGCCCTTGCCGAAGATGGTGTCGCGATTTTCCCAGTCGTCCCAAACGTCAGGTTCCTTGGGGTTGGTTTTTTCGACCTCGCCTGGTTCATAGCTTTCACAGGCTCCGAGCATGAGCCCGGCCGCCAATCCGGCAGCCAATACGATTCGACTTGCGAAAACCTTCATCGTCGTTCGAGTTCCCAGTATAAAACGCCCCGGGCATCGCCGCGCCATGCCCTTGACCTTTTTCTTAAACCAATCGGTTGGCTCTTTCTAGAATCCTACCCGTTTCGATCGACCGAGAAAAGGCCAATTCCCGCGAGCCCATAAGCGCCGGCCGCGGCCAGGCGTCGGGCATTTCCCGCCGCCACACCGCCAAGGGCATAAACGGGCACCGTCACATCCCGGGCCGCCAGGGCGAACCGGAGCGGTCCCATGGCCGAACGCTCGGAATGGCTCAGAGTCGGGAACACCGGCGACAGGATCAGCGCATCGATGCCGGCCTTCTCGGCCGCCAAGGCCGCCCGGCGCGAGTGCGCCGCGGCCGTCACCAGGGGAAACCGGCCGAGGGCCGTCCGTACACGACGGTCCCGACGCCGGATCCGGTATTCCGGAAAATGCACGCCGTCGGCACCGATGCGTCCGGCCAGACGGACATCATCGGCGACCAGGAAAAAAACTCCCCGGCTATTCGCCGCCGCCAGACCTTTGGCAGCTAGGCGGTCGCGGTCGGGATTTCCGTAATGGCGAAAGATCACCGCGGCCGCCGCCGGTAGCCGCTCGATCAACGCCACCGGATCGGATTCCCGATCCGGATCGGTCATGGCGATCAAACGCGGCAACCCACTAGCGCGGGGTTCGGGGAAATTGAGCCGGACTGACAGGTCTGTTAGGGTCATGTATCAAACCGCTCCCGATGGAGCGCCTCATCATCCTTCAGGACACCGGACATGACAGACATCGCCCTCAACCTCGCCGATGTCAGGGCCAAAATCGCCGCTGCCGCCCGCGCCGACAATCGGTCCGAGGCGGATATCACGCTGGTCGCCGTGAGTAAATCCCACGCGACCGAGACGATCGTCCCGGCGCTCGAGGCCGGGCACCGGGTGTTCGGCGAAAACCGTGTCCAGGAGGCGATCGACAAGTGGCCCGAACTCAAGGACCGGTACCCCGATACCCATCTGCATCTGATTGGCCCCCTACAGCGCAACAAGGCCAGGCGCGCCGTCGAACTGTTCGATACCATCGAGACGCTCGATCGCCGGAAGCTGGCCACGCAATTGGCCCGTGTCATGGACGAGACGGGACGGCGCCCCGATTGTCTTATCCAGATCAATACCGGCGAGGAGGACCAGAAGGCAGGCGTGTTGCCGGCCGATGCCGACGCCTTCATCGAGGCTTGCCGAAAGGACCTCGAGTTGCCGATCACCGGCCTCATGTGCATCCCGCCGGTTGACGACGAGCCGTCCCTGCACTTCGCCCTGCTCCGGGAAATCGCCCGGCGTCACGGACTCGCTCGCCTGAGCATGGGGATGAGTGCCGATTATGAGACGGCGATCCGTTTCGGCGCTACCAGTGTCCGTGTCGGCACAGCGATATTCGGGGAGCGGCCGCCCTATCGACCGAGCACCTAGGCCGGCGGTTCCTTGATGTCGATACAGGTCTCGGGTGCCACGGTTTCAAGGATCGCCAACAGGTGGTCGACCCTGAGCGCCACGCAGCCCTCGGTCGGTTCGAAATTGGGTTTTGCCACATGAATGAAAATGGCGCTGCCGCGCCCGGCGACCACCGGATCGTCGTTGTAGCCGACCTCGACGAAAAGATCGTATAGCGGATCGTCCCGCCACAGGACCTCGTGGCTGGCGTCGTATGGCCGCTTGACGGCCATGTTGTAGCAGAGGTCGGCCGGGTCGTCGCACCAGCCGTCGTCTTCCTCGATGGGCTGCACCGGCAGTCCGGTCCGCGGCCGTCCGATACGGTCCGGCCGGTACCAGAGACGGCGCAGCGGGAACCGTCCGACCGGCGTGGCGCCGTCGCCCTCGCGTTTTACCGCCGATGTGCCGCCTCTGCCCAAGGCGCAACGGTAAAACGCCCCGTCGAAACGGACGACACCAATGGGCAGTACGATGAGATCCATAACGTCTCCCGATGCCTCAATCCCATGGCAATCAGTTCAACCCGGCCCGCTCGGTCTTCCCCGGCCTCCCGGCCGCAGTCGGGTCCGGGTGGTATTTGTCGAGAGCGTCGAGCATGACACTGGAAAACCAACCGCCGCCCTCCGCCGGCGCGGCTGCGGATGCATTTTCGAAGGTTCGTCCGCCTGCCGGTAAACCGCGGGACAGGGCGGTTTCCGTTGTTGCCCAGGCCATGACCGGATCGTTTTGCGGCAGCGCGGCAACCCTTGCCGGCGCCGGCGAACCGATGCGGCCGCGACCGTCATAGCTTCGACCGGCGGCGTCAGCGGCGACGACCGACGCCATCGCCGGTGGAGGCAGCTCCGCAATCGGTCGGTCGAGGAACGCCCATTCCGGCCCCGGTTCCGATACCGGTGATTGGCCCATCGCCAAATCGGTGCGGGCCGTCTCCGTTTGCGACGGCGCCGCGTGGGTCACGACCAGCGAATCATAGGTACGGTTCGGGGGTTCGAGGCCTTGTTTCAAGGCCTCGGCGCGGCGATATCCCATTTCGGCTGCGGCCCAGGCCGTAATCGGGTCGACGGCCGCCGTGGTGGCTGACGGGGTCGACCGGTCGGCGCCGCCGCCGCCGCCGCTGCCGCCGCTGCCGATATCGGTGGGCGCGGCCGAACCGCCGGCCAGACCGTTCTCTTCACGGTCCTCATCGAGGGCCGACATCACGTGGCGCCCGACGTCCTTTCCCGTCGTCTCTTCGACAAAGACATCGACAACCGAGGTCAGGGCGCCGATCGGTCCGAAATACAGCGTCTTGCCCGCGACCTTCGGTGCGTGATCGATGGTGTCGCCGGTGACCTCGCGATAGAGCGTGCCGATTACCGGGATGTGCTGCATGGGATTGATCACGTCGATGAAGTCGCTGAACGTCGGCCCATCGCTGCCGAAGAGACTGAAGCCGCCTTCCGATGCGACGTCGGCAGCATCATCCGGAGCCGAAGGCGCCGATCCGTCGCCGGTTCCGGACGGTGCCGCCGTTTCGTCCGATGAATAGGCAATCGGCATCCTCCAGGCCGTCGAGGCTTCTTGAACTGAGGTCATGATCTGGGTTCCCGTTCTACAATTTTTGTCGGGTAAGCCGATGCAAGGGCCGTGCCAACTAATTACCCTTTGTTTCTAGGGTGATAGCAGAAGTTCATGCTGTAGGAATTCGGCCGCGGGGAAAGTTCTACCGGGCCGCCGGGTCAATGATTCCGGGCGTCTCCGCCGACGCGGACCCTCCCCTTTCGGGTCCCGTGGCCGGGACCGGCTCAACAGCCGCCATAGATCGGCGGCCCGGCATCGTCGACGGTGTGGTCCGGACCCTCCAGTTTGAGGGTGCGGATACCGGCCCAATAAGCGGCCGTTTCGCACATGGGGCAAGGCCGCCCGCCATTGGTGTAAAGCACGCAATCGCCGAGATCGCGGGTTCCGAGGCGGCGCGCGGCATCGCGGATGGCTTCCGTCTCGGCATGGGCGGTGGCGTCATTGTGCAGATCGCTGCGGTTCCACCCCTCGCCGACGATCACGCCGGCGCGGACGACGACGGCGCCGTAGGCCGTGCCGTCGCCGCGCTCAGCGCCCTGCCGGGCCAGTTCCAGGGCCCGTGCCATGAAGGCCTTGTCGTCGGCCGCCACCGTCTCGGCAGGCTCCGAGTCGCCGCGGAGACCGGATCCGGCATCAGCCTGGCCGCCGAAAAGCACCCACGCGGCGGCGGCCAGCAGATGGCGGCGTTTCAGCATCGCCGGTAACGGGGACGACCCCCGTCGTGGATGTCGGAGCCGAAGCGCAAGCTGCTGATGCCGGCCCAATGGGCCGCCGTCTCGCACATGGCGCAGGGGCGCGACGTCGAATACATTACGCAACCGGAAAGATCCGCCCGGCCGAGGCGGCGGCTGGCGTCGCGGATTGCTTCCATTTCAGCATGGCCCGTCGGGTCCGTATTGACGACGACGCGGCTCGGTGCCTGCCCGACGATCCGCCCGTCCTTGACGATGACGGCGCCATAGGCCTGATCGCCGCCGGTCATGGCCGCGCGCCGCATGGTTTCTGCGCGCTGCATGAAAGCTGCGGGACCGGGCTCGTCCGGTTGGTCGATCGCGAGCGCTTGCGGGTTTTTTCGGTTCGTCATGGCGTCAGACCAGTTTACCGAGAGCCGATCGCCATGCCAAAATCCGATGTCAATAATTCCTTACCGGCAATATCGGGCCGTCGATACCGGCGACAACAGTTCCGGGAATCACGGTCGCAGACCGAGGCAAGCATGCTCGACATTTTCAAGGCCCTGTCCGTTATGATGATGGATTTCCGCCGCGAGACGAAACCGCAAACGAAGGCGCCGCCCCGGTTCAGCGACGGCGAGAAGCTGGATGACGATAACAAACTGATCGTCCGCGCCATGATCGCCTTTGCCGCCGCCGACGGTCAGGTCGACCTCTCCGAGCGCGACCGCGTTCTGATGCAGCTCGGCACCCTCGGCCTGTCCGACCGCGACACCCGGTTTATCATGCAGGAATTCCAGGCGCCGGCCGATCTCGAGGACATCCTCTCCAAACTTCACCTGGCGGAGAGCCGCGCTACCCTGTTGAAGCGCCTTCGCGCCATGACCGATCCGTCGAACCCGGACGAGGTGGCCTTCCTGAAAAAGGTCGAGGGCGAATAAGGCCGTCCGGCCCGCCTACCCGTCCGACGCGATTACGAAAAAACTCTCGTCCGCTTTCGAACGATCGTCTTTCGGGATCCGTCCCGATGCCATGAAGATCACCTCTTCGGCGACGTCTGTCGCCAGATCGCCGATCCTCTCGATACTGCGGACGATCAGATTGAGGTGGGTACAGACGGTGGCCCGGCTCGAATCCTCGGTATTGAGGGACAGGATCGCGCTGAAGATGGCGGTGTAGCGGCGGTCGATCTCGACGTCGCGGGCGCGAACCGCCTCGGCCTTGTCCGTATCCTGCTCGACATAGGCTTCCACCGCGTCGCTGAGGATGTCGCGGACCATGGTCCCCAGTTGGAACACGTCGGACTCGACACCGACCGGCGCCAGTTCGACGATGGTGAAGACCCGGTTGGCGATGTTCTTGGCCTGATCGCCGATTCGCTCCAGATCGCCAGATGCACGCAGGCTGGCGATAATGGCCCTGAGGTCGTCGGCCATGGGTTGGCGCGTGGCGATCATGCGGACCGCCAGTTCCTCGATTTCATGTTCCAGCCGGTTAACCGTCCCGTCGGTCACCGTTGCCGCGGCCGCCGCGTCGGCGTCGCGATTTGCCAAAGCGTCGAGCGCCGCCTTCAACTCGTCGCCGACGAGCCCGCCCATCTCGGCGATGATGCCGTGTAGGGACTCGAACTCGTCATCGAATGATTTGACGATGTGTTCGGTTGCCATGCAGCCTCCCTTTCGGCTCCGGCCGGTTTCTGAGACCCAAACTATTCCGCGAACTGTTACGGTTTTAAGACAGATTTGTTAAGGCCGGTTCTGGGCAGGGCTTCCCGGCGCAATTCGCCGGCCGCTGGTTACCGCGGAGGCATCAAATGAGGTGGCCGCCCTTGGCCTTTTTGGTCTGCAGGTACATTTCGTTGTGCTTGTTGGCCGGAAACGTGTGGGCGACCCGCTCGACGACGGTGACGCCGCACAGGCCCAGGGCCTCCACCTTGTCCGGATTGTTGGTTAGCAGCCGAACCGCCGAGAAACCGAGCTGGCGCAACATGCGTGCCGCCGGGAGGTAGACCCTCTCGTCGGCGTCGAAGCCGAGCTGTTCGTTGGCGTCCAGCGTATCGAAGCCCCGGTCCTGCAGTTCGTAGGCGCGCAATTTGTTGACCAGGCCGATCCCCCGGCCCTCCTGGGCCAAATAGAGAAGCACACCGGACCCTTCAGCCGAAATCTCGTCGATGGCGCCGCGCAGCTGGTCGCCGCAATCACAGCGCAGACTGCCCAAAAGGTCGCCGGTGAAACACTCCGAATGCAGACGCACGAGCACCGGCGTCGCCGGATCCGGCTCGCCGATCATGATGGCCAGGTGTTCGAGACCGCCGTCGAGCGGCCGAAAGGCGATGATGCGGGTCTGTTCCGCATCGGCCAGCGGCACCCGGGCCTCGCTGACCTTCCGCAGGGTCCGCGCGGCGACGTTTTCGTACTGAAAGATATCGCCGGCGTCGACCAGCAGGAGATCGTGCCGTGCCGCCCAGGCGGCCAGATCCTCGGCCTCGTTGTCGGTTATGGCGGCGGTGACCACGGCCGGCAGCAGGCGCGCGATCTTGGCGAGCGAAACGGCGGCATTCTCGCAGTCGTAGGTCTCCGTTTCCTCGACTTCGATGTTGAGCGCACTCGGCACGCTTTCGATGAGCGGGTCGGAAAGCTCGTAGACGCCCGCCGCCGACAACGGCGGCGTGGTGCTGAGCGTCACCACCTTGCCGACGGGTCGCGCAAGGTCGAGGACGGCGGCCCGCCGTCCGGTGATCGAAAGGGTCGGAGAGCTGCCCGCCGTGCGCGCCAGCTGGTCGAGGCTATCGTCGCTGGCCCCTTCCGCCGCCTGGGCCAGAACGGCGCTTCCCCCGGCGCCCTGGATCACGACGAACAGGCCCCGCCGCAAGTCGGAGACGGCACGGTCGACCGAGAGCAGCGACACCGGCTGGCGGCTCGCCGGGATCGAAAGAAGCTCGAACCGATTGGGACTCTCGGACATAATCAACCTGTTCCTGGCCAGTCGACTGCGCTTTATTATACGATAAACCCGGTAACCACCACACCCACGGCCGTCCGCCATGTCACGACCATCGGACCGGCGGTGCCGACGGGGCGATCGGTTTCATTGGGGCAGGCGAATACGACTGAGTTTGGACGGGTGGCCGATGACGACGGGTAGACGGATTCTCATCGTCGATGACGATGACACTTTGCGCGAAATGCTCCGCGAGCAGTTCGCCCTGCACGAGGAGTTCATGACCGAAGGGGCGGAGACCGGCGCCCAAGCCATCGAACTGGCGAAATCGGATTATTTCGACGTCATCATTCTCGATGTCGGCCTGCCCGACATGGACGGGCGCGAAGTCTGCCGCCTGATGCGGCGCAACGGCGTGACCTCGCCGATCATCATGCTGACCGGAGCCGATACGGACGCCGACACGATTCTGGGCCTCGATGCCGGCGCCAACGATTACGTCACCAAGCCGTTTCGCCTCGGCGTCCTGCTGGCCCGCCTGCGGACCCACATCCGCCAGCACGAACGCAGCGACGATGCGGTATTCACCATCGGCCCCTATACCTTCCAGCCGGCCAACAAACTTCTCGTCAACAACGACGACCAGAAGAAGGTCCGCCTCACGGACAAGGAAACGGCGATCCTTAAATATCTCTATCGGACCGGCGACAAGGTCGTCGGCCGCGACGTGCTGCTCGACGAGGTCTGGGGCTACAACGCTTCGGTGACGACCCACACGCTGGAGACCCACGTCTATCGGCTGCGTCAGAAGATCGAACCGGACCCGTCGAACGCGCAAATCCTGATCACCGAGCCCGGGGGCTACCGGCTCGTTCCGTAAGGGACCTCTGACGTCGAGCCGGAGGCGGGAACGGACACCCATCCTTCACATGCATTACCGGGAAAGCCGGTTATAATGGCGTCGCCCGATCGGCGTCGGCCGGACCGGGTCAGTCCACTAGCCCGACGACAAGAAAAAGACCGACGTTGACCGCCTTCCGCCTCCTCGCCGCCGTTCTCCTGATTTCGGCCTGTCTTGGCACGGTTCCCTCGCCGGCCGCCGCCGGTGCGGTCGGCGGCGCCGTTTTCACCTGGCATCCGGCGCGACGCGAGTCGATTCGCGAACGCCGCCGGGCCGAGGCGCTCCGCCATGCCTCGCAGACCATGCTGGGTGAGGCGCTGGAGGCCATTTCCGAAGGGTTCGTGCTTTACGACAAGGACGGCCGGCTTGTCGTCTGCAACACCAAGTTCAGGAACTTCTAAGGTTACAGCGAAGAGGACGCCAAACCGGGCGTCCATCAGCGCGACCTGGGGGCGCTCGACATCGCGCGCGGCAACGTCATCGTTCCCGAGGAACAGGCCAGCGCCTACGTCGACCGCCGCGAAAACGTCAGCAAGGGGCCGCCGGACTCGTTCATCGTCACTTTGCGGGACGGCCGCACGCTGCTTTTGCGCGACCGCAAGACGGCGAGCGACGGGGTCGTCAGCATTCAGACCGATATCAGCGACTAGGTCGGCGTCCAACAGGCGATCCTCGTCGCCAAGGAACAGGCGGAAATGGCCAATCGCGCCAAGTCGGAATTCCTGGCCAACATGAGCCACGAGCTCCGCACGCCGCTCAATTCCATCATCGGCTTTTCCGATATGCTGGTCAAACGGACCTTCGGCGCACTCGGCAATCCGAAATACGAGGAATATGCCGGCCTGATCTTTCAATCGGGCTCGCATCTGCTGGAGATCATCAGCGACATCCTCGATATTTCTAAGATCGAAGCGGGCGAAGCGACGCTCGAGGACAGCCACATCGATGTCGGCAAGGCCGTGATGAGCTGTGTCACCATGATCGAACCGAGGGCGCGTACGGCGGGTCTAGACGTGCGCTTCTCGACACCGAAAGGATTTCCGACGCTGCGTGCCGATGAGCGCCACTTCAAACAGATCGTGCTCAACCTGCTGTGCAATGCCGTAAAATTCACGGAACCCGGCGGGGACGTGTCCGTCGACATCGAACTCGAGGCGCAAGACGGAATCGTCATCCGGGTCGTCGATGCCGGTGTCGGCATCGCCGCCGAGGACATGCACCGGGTCATGGCTCCGTTCGGCCAGGTCGCGGCAAGCAGCGTGCGTAATCATGCCGGGACCGGCCTCGGCCTCCCCATCTGCAAGTCCTTGACCGAACTCCACGGCGGAACCCTGTCGCTAACCAGTGAGGTTGGCGTCGGCACGACGGCGACGGTTCGGTTTCCGCCGAAACGGACCATCGCGGCAGCTTGACGGCCGCGGCCCGGTCGCCCGGCTATTTGACCGTCACGGTGATCTTGCGCGAAATCAGCGGCGGTGTATGCGGGATGTGGTTGTGATCCCCCAGCAGAAGCTGCAACGTATGTTGCCCCGGCGCCAGATTGATCTCGGCCTCCGTTTGTCCGCCGCCGAAATGACGGTGGTTGTCATCGCTCGGAATCGGTTCGCTGAGATTGGGGACGGGTGTGTCGATCAACAAGTGATGATGCCCGGTGCCCGCTTTTTCGACGCCGGCCGGGGCGACTCCGGCACCCTTCAGGCCAAATCGGACAGTGAAGGGTGCGGTAATGACCGCGCCGTCGGCCGGCGCCACGATATAAAGCTCGGCCCCCTCGGGTGCGGCGGTTCCGGCCCAGGCTGTGGAAGCCATCGGAATGGTGGCCAGGACCGCGGTGATGATGGTTTTTTCATCATGATTCTCCTCCCTCGGCAGCCCTCCCAACGGTGCTGCCATCGAATCCCATATGGTTGCTCAACCAGGAATTGCCAATTCTCTTTCCGACATGGGGCACTGATCCCTGCACCGCCGGCTAGCGCCAGCGGCCGAGATCCGGACCCGGTCGCGGCGCCGGGGGACACCTAGTGCCGGTGTTGGCGGCCGGTCGAATACGGCCGCCTCGCCGCCGATGGGGGCCGGTGGGCTGACGCAAACTGAAACACTTGCGCAATACTCCGAAGCATTCCGCCTCCTTAATTGCGTCTACACTAAGTAGTCCTTTAGTGGGAGGAGCACAGTGGATGGGCAAGGCCGCATAGGGTCTTCAGCCGTGCGATCGGCGAACACCGGACAGGATCAAGAACCCGCCCAGGACGGGTGTCCGAAGCTGCTCGGGCTGTTGCACAAGGTCTGCGTGACCGCCAACGAGGCCCATGGCGTCGATGAAGCGATGCAACGCTGCGTCGACGATATCTGCGCCTTCACCGGATGGCCGGTCGGACACGTCTATACCGTATCCCCCGGTACCAAAGGCCTCTTGAAGCCGCGGGCGATCTGGCATCTGAATGACCCGATCGGATTCGCCTTATTCCGTCAAATCACCGAGCAGACCGATTTCTCGATCGGTGTCGGCCTGCCCGGCCGGGTCCTGGAAAGCGGCGAGCCGGCGTGGATCCGCGATGTGACCACCGACCCCAATTTTCCGCGGGCCAAGCAAGCCGGTGATGTCGGGCTCAAGAGCGGTTTCGCTTTGCCGATTCAGGTCGGCAGCGCCGTTGTCGCCGTGCTGGAGTTCTTTTCGACCCGTATCGACGAACCGGAAGAGCCACTCATGGAGACCCTTGCCCATATCGGCAGGCAGATCGGCCACGTCGTCGAGCGTGAGCAAACCCTATCGGCCCTCAAGAAGAGCGAGCGCTCGCTCCGCGAAATCCTCGATAGCGTCGGCGAAGGTATCATTCGTATCGACGAATACGGGGCGATCACGAACTTCAACGCATCGGCCGAGCGCATGTTCGGCTACCGGCTCTCGGAGGTGATTGGTGAAGACGTCTCAATCCTGATACCGGAGGGCGAGCGGGCCAACCATCAGGATTACGTCAAGAGATCGAACATCCACGCGCCCCGGATCATTGACAAGGCCCGTGAACTGTCCGGGCGCCGCAAGGACGGATCGACATTCCCGATGACCCTTACGGTCTATCCCTTCGCCGCCGATTATCACCGCGGCTTCGTCGGTGTCATGCGGGACATCACGCGACGGCGCCAGGCCGAGGAGCGATCGCGCCGTCTTCAGGCGACCATCGAAATGATGCCCGGTATCGTCGCCCTGTACGACGCCGCCGACCGTCTCGTCATTTGTAACGAGGGGTATCGTGAGCTCAATGCGGCCATCATCGAGACGATCGAGCCCGGCGTCTCCTTCGAGGACCACCTGCGGGCGGCCATTGGCAAGGGACTGGTTCCCGAGGCCACCGGCCGCGAAGAGGAGTGGTTGGCGGAACGCCTGGAGCGACGGTCCGGGCAAGGCACCACTTTCGAATACGAGCGCCAAGACGGTCGGTGGTTGCTGATCACCGAAAAACGGCTCGAAGACGGCTCCATGATCCTATTCTCCGTCGACATCTCGGAGCTGAGACGGGCGGAAGAGGACCGCCAGGAGGCCCTGATCAAGGCGGAACGGGCGAGTCAGGCCAAGTCCGAGTTCCTGGCCACCATGAGCCACGAATTGCGCACACCCTTGAACGCGATCCTCGGGTTCTCGGAGATTCTCCGTAACCAATACTTCGGGCCTCTCGGTGAAAAGCGCTACCGGGAATATGCCGAAGACATTCATGCCTCCGGCGATGACCTTTTGGCGCTGATCAACGACATTCTCGACATCTCCGCAATCGAGGCCGGCAAACGTCCGCTGATCAAGGAGCTGCTCGACCTTCGTGAGCTGGTCGCCGATTGTACGCATACGGTGGAAAACGCAAACGGTGACGGCGGTCTCGTTTTCGATGTTCTGATCGCCGATGGCCTACCGCATCTTTGCGCCGACCGCCGCGCCGTCAAACAGGTCCTGCTCAACTTGTTGTCGAACGCCTTGAAATTCACACCGGCCGACGGCTATGCCTCGATATCCATCGAAGCGGCTGCGTCGGAGGTCAACATCACCGTCGCCGATACCGGCATCGGCATAACACCGGAAGACCTGCCCGGCCTGACGGATCCGTTCACCCGGGTGGTCACCAACCCGGGGATCGCCCAGGAGGGCGCCGGTCTCGGCCTGACGATCGTCAAGTCGCTGGTCGATCTGCACGGCGGGACCATCGATATCGAAAGTGAGGTCGGTAGCGGAACGAAGGTTTCCGTGACCTTCCCGAACGCGGCGCCCCCGTGTCAGGCGAACGTCGAAACAGCCCTCGGTTCCGCAAAGCAATCTAAACCGCTAAACTGATCCGCACCATGGATCGCCGCCGGTTTCTGACGGGCGTTTCGGCGCTCGGGCTTGGCGGCTGGCTCGCTCAGCCGCACACTGGCACCGCCTCCGATGGCGACGACCGGCCGCTCGACGCGGTAATCGTCGGCGGCGGTGCCAGCGGCCTCGCCGCGGCCTGGCTGCTCAAGGATTACCGCATACGCGTCCTCGAGTCCGAAGCGGTGGCCGGCGGGCGCACAATCGGCGGTCAATGGCGGGGATTTCATTACGCCAAGGGAACGGAATACATCGGTGAGCCGGAAGGCGCGCTGGCGGCATGGATCGACGATCTCGGTCTCGAGGCGCTGGCGATCCCGCCGCCGACCGGCGGCGTCGCCATGGACGGCCGCCTGTGGGCGGGCCGCGACATCCTCGGTTTCCTACCCGGTGCCGCCCGCGACGACTACCAGCGGGTTGCCGAACGCCTGGAAGCCCTCTACGAGGGCGGCATCGGCGCCGCGGTCGACGGTGGTGCCGGGGGCGTGGCGCGTATGGCGAGGTGGGACCGTCAAACCGTCGCCGACTGGCTCGCCGCGGAAGGCATCCACCCCCTGGTCCGCGCGTTGATCGATGTCGAGAACCGCGGCCTGTTCGGCGCTGCCAATGGAGACCTGTCGCTGGCCTGGAACGTGCCGGAAATGGCCTGGAACCTCTACGATCCGGACGAGGCCGAGACCAGCGGCGTCTACAGCTTCCGTCTGGGCATGCAGGAAATCATCGACGCCGCCGGCCGCGGTCTGGGTGCGGGCGTCGTCGAGACCGGCGCCCGGGTCGAGCGCATCGAAAGAACCGTCGACAACAGCCACCCGCTGCGCATCCACTACCTGAAAGCCGGCCGGCGCATCAGACTCCGTAAGCGTACGGCCAACCCCATCTGTTCGGTGATCCCAGAATCTGCGAGTCTCCCCGTCGTTAGCGGGCAATAGGTGTCCGCTTGATTTAGGTGGACACTTAACGATGTCGGACAAGCCG
>Ga0056114_1000041_pt1 | contig 33286 bp, 28 predicted proteins | sample WorMetHERISLAND1_FD_77005 | JGI IMG/M metagenome (GOLD analysis project Ga0056114, IMG submission 77005) | Marine gutless worms symbiont microbial communities from Max Planck institute for Marine Microbiology, Germany - Olavius loisae HERON... ...
CGCCGCCACAAAGTGCTCCATCAAACGATCACGCTTCCAACCACTGAGCCGGCTTCTTCTCGCATACATCCTGCAATCCTAGCCCAAGCATCTCGCTTAGCTAGGACAGCCCCTTAGGTTTTTAGCGGGAAAAGGCGGAAAAACCGAAAACATCAGCAAAAGTCGGCATTCCGTATCAAAAGTCGTCATTTCCGGCGGTTGAAGTCATCATTTCCGAGGCCGTCCGGACGGAAAATGATGATGTTTGATGACGCCGACCGTCGGCGAGGATTTCGAGAACCGCGGCCCCTACTGCTTGGCCCCGTGCGGCAGGGCCATGTACTCGGGGCTCTGCATCTCGATTAGGCGCGATGCCGTGCGTTCGAACTCGAAGGCCCCGTCGCCCTCGGTATAGAGCCCTGTCGGCGGCGCTTCCGCCGAGCAGATGAAGTTGACCTTGGCGGCATAAAGCGCGTCGATCAGGGTGACGAAGCGCTTGGCCTCGTTCCTGTTGTGCGGACCCATCTTGGGGATGCCATCGAGGATGATCGTGTGGAAACGCTTGGCCACCGCCAGATAGTCGCCGGGACCGAGGGGCTTGTTGCAGAGATCGTCGAAGGATGAGAAGCCGACGCCCTCGGCCGACTTGGCGATTTCGAACTCGCGGCCGTTGACCTGGATGACCCGGGGGTGCGGCTCCGAGCCCACCGTGAGCGTGTGGAAATCCTCCTCCAGCTTCTGCGTCGCCTCCGGACCCGGTGGCGTCACGTAGATGTCCATGGTGCGCAGGCGCTCGAGACGGTAGTCGGTGGCGAAGTCGAACTCGAAGACCTCCATCTTGTCCATGAACATGTCGATGAAGGGCAGGAAACGGTCGCGCTGCAGACCGTCCTTATAGAGGTCCTGGGGATGCCGGTTCGACGTGGTGACGAGCACGACGCCGCGTTCGAAAAGCGCCTCGAAGAGCCTTCCCAGGATCATGGCGTCGCCGATGTCGGTGACGTGGAACTCGTCGAAACAGAGCAGCCAGGCCTTCTCGGTGATGACCTTGGCGAGCGCTTCGACGTCGTCGCGGCCTTCCGGCACCTGGCCCGCCTTCTGGGCCTGGCGGAAGGAATGGAGGCGCCGGTGCACCTCCTGCATGAAGGAGTGGAAATGGACGTGGCAACGGCGCTCGATGTCGAGGTGGTCGTAGAAGAGGTCCATCAGCATGGTCTTGCCGTGGCCGACGCCGCCCCACATGTAGAGGCCCTTGGGAACCGGCCGGCGGCGACCCGCGAGGCCGAGACGGGCCGCCCATCCACGGCGGCCGACCGCGTTGCGGTACCAAGCGAGTTCCTCGGCCAGCGCCTGCAGCTTCTCCATGGCTGCTTTTTGCGCCGGATCGGGGATGATCTCGCCGTTCTCGATCAGCGCCTCATACGCCTCGATGGGTTTTAAACCGTCCAACATGCCCTTTCCGCCCCGCCGCCTCGGGCTTGCGGGTTCCCCTGCTCAGAGCGTTTGCGCCTCACCGGCGCCGTCTCCATATATTGGCCCCTATACTGGCAAATTATCGGGAAAAGGCTAACTCCATTTCGCGCCGGACTTGGTAGGCGGCACTCGCTTGGACGTCGTCGCCCACGTCGACGTCTTTCCAAGTGACCACATGACCCGCCTTGACGGGTGCCGTCAACTTGACGCCCTGGGCGAGCCCGATGGGTAGAGCGCCGATACTCATGGAATCGGCGGCGACCATGAGGCGCCCCCAGACCGTGTAGCCGCCCTCGCCGTCGAGTTCGGTGCCGGCCTTCAAGTCCGACTTGGCGACGGCGGCGACATCGGCCCGGAAACCGTCGGGTGCGCCCGTTGCCTGGCCGAGAAGTTCGGCATAGGCGACCGAGATACCGAGCTCGAGACCGATCATGTGGTAAGGGCGCCACAGCGCCGTGTAGCGGCCGCCTTCGTCGGTGATGAGACCATACTCGGCGAAGCAGTCGGCCGCGTACTCGCCGGGCGCCTCGAAGGTCACGTAAACACCCCAGCGCAGATCGTCCTCGAGGTCGGCGCCGTCGCGGTCGCGGCTGGAGATGACCTCGACCTGGCCCTTGTGGTGGAGCACGCCTCCGTCAGCCTCCGGGATCAGGGTCGAGGCCAGCGCGCCGGTGCCGCAGGGCGGAAAGTCGAGGCCGCCCGGCGCCGGGGTCAGGCCGGTGGCGTTGCTGACCGCGGCCATCTCGATACCGGACTTGGTGCCGTCGAGGAACGAGTTGAACATCTTGTCGTTCATGCCGGCCTTTTCCGCCTGCTGGGCGGTGAGGCCGTAGTAATCCCAGATGGTGTCCGGCGTCGAGGTGTGGAACTCGGGCATGTAAAGCGTGCCCTTGCCGGCGGCGACGACCTCGAAAACGGCCGCCCGGGCCCAATCGACCTGTTCGCAGATCAGCGCCGGCTGATCGCCGTAGGCCAGCGAATAGACGACGTCGTTGGCCCGCGCCTTCTTGGCCAGCAGCGGCCCGCAGAGCACGTCGGCCTCGACGTTGACCATGACCACGTGGCGGTTGCGTTCAATGGCCGAGAGCGCGTGGGTGACGCCGGCCTCGGGGATACCGGTGGCCTCGACGACGACGTCGACACCGCCGGCGTTGATCAGGTCGAGGGCATTGTCGGTGACCCAGGTGGTTCCCTGGGCCAGGGCCTTGGCCGCCGACCCGGCCGCGGTCTGCTCCTTCGGCCAACCAGTCCTGGCCAGGGCCTGGCGGGCCCGCTCGACGGACAGGTCGGCGACGCCGAGCACGTGCAGCCCCGGCGTGACGCGGGCCTGGGACAGGAACATGGTGCCGAATTTGCCGGCACCGATCAGTGCGACGCGGATCGGCTTCCCCGATTCGGCGCGGGCGTGGAGGAGTGAATGGAGGTTCATGGTCTCGACGGTCCGTCTTCGTGTTACGGAAAATCCCAAGGAACCCGCCGCCGGGGCGGTTCGGCCGAGACTGTACCACCCCTGGTCTCTAGGGGCGAAGTGAAACGATCAAATGACCGCTTTTCAACAGTCTCCGGGGGCGAACGGGGCGGCGTCACCGCCCTGGCAGATGCCGTCTCATCTCTGCCGCGACGGTAAGGTTCTCCTCGCCGCCGAGCGCCTCGAGCGCCGACGCCGCGCCGATGACGTCTTCCGGCGTGCGGTTCTGGCTCATCTTGGCTTTGCCCTCGAGCCGGTCGACCGTCATCTCAAAAAAGACGATGCCCTTCATCATGCCGCGGACCAGATCGCCGTCGAGGCTATCCAGGGACCAGCCGCCGGAGACCTGGCCTTCGTATTCGGCGACCATGGCCTGAAGGATGGCCAGGCAGCGGTCGGCGTCCTCGACCACCGTCGGGCGGCCGTAGGCGTGGACGGTGGCGTAGTTCCAGGTGGGAACAAGGTTCGGGTTGGCGTACCAGCCGGGCGAGATATAGGCGTGCGGCCCCTAGAAGACCGAGAGCGCCTCGGTCTCGCCGTCGAAAGCCCGCCAATGACCGTTGGCGCGCGCCACATGGCCGGCAACGCGGACCGTGCCGGGTTCAGCTTCACCGGCTTCCTCTTCGATGAGCAGCGGCAGGTGCGATGCGGTCGGCCCATCGGGTCCGGCCGTGTAAAGCATGGCGAAGCCGTGACGGCGCATGAAGGCGACCAGGGTCGCCGGGTCCGTCTCGGCGAAATGTTTGGGGACGTACATGGCCCTCTCCTTGCCTTATCCGGAATACGGCGCGTTCAGCGTTGTCGTCTTTCTAGGGAACAATTGGCCTTGTGGGCAGTTCCGGAATAGAAAAACTCATAGAGCCATTCTGATAGTGCCAATCTGAATCGCCGGAATTAAAAACCGCCGGTCGCCGGCGGTTTTTCTCCGGAGCCATTCCGAACCGCCGACCGGTCACGACGTCCGGGCCAGAATCGCTTCCTTGATGGCACCGATGGCACGGCCCGGATTAAGGCTCTTCGGGCAGGTTGACGTGCAGTTCATGATGGTGTGACAGCGATAGAGCCGGAAGCCGTCGTTTAAGTTGTCGAGCCGCTTGCCGGTGGCCTCGTCCCGCGAGTCGGCGATCCAGCGGTAGGCCTGCAACAATACGGCCGGACCCAGGTAGCGTTCGCCGTTCCACCAGTAGCTCGGGCAACTGGTCTGGCAGCAGAAGCACAGGATGCACTCCCACAGGCCGTCGAGCTTATCGCGTTCCTCGGGGCCCTGCAGCCGTTCCGAGTTGGGCGGCGGCGTATCGGCCTGGAGCCAGGGCTCGATGGAGCGGTACTGGGCGTAAGGCGTGCTGAGATCGGGAACCAGGTCCTTGATCACCGGCATATGCGGCAAGGGGAAGATTTTGACGTCGCCCTTGATCTCCGAGATCGGCTTGGTACAGGCCAGCGTGTTGGTGCCGTCGATATTGAAGGAGCAGGATCCGCATACGCCTTCCCGGCACGACCGCCGGAAAGCCAGCGACGGATCGACCTCGTTCTTGATCTTGATGAGCGCGTCGAGAACCATCGGCCCGCACTTGTCGAGATCGATGTCGAAGCTGTCGATGCGCGGATTCTCGCCGGAGTCCGGATCGTAACGGTAGATCTTGAACCGCTTGACGTTGGTGGCACCGGATTCCGCTGGAAAGCTGTTGCCGTCCGTGTACTTGGAATTGGCGGGAAGCGCAAATTCAACCATGTCCTTGTCTCTCCCCTAGTAGACCCGTTCCTTGGGTTCGATGTATTTGACCTCGTCGGTCAGGGTCCAGGTGTGGACGGGCCTATAGTCGAGGGTCACTGTCCCGTCGCCGTCGATCCAGGCGAGCGTGTGCTTCATCCAGTTCGCATCGTCGCGATCGGGATAATCCTCATGGGCGTGGGCACCGCGGCTTTCGTGGCGGGCTTCGGCCGAGTACATGGTCGTTTTGGAATTGACCAACAGGTTCTCCAACTCAAGGCTTTCGACAAGGTCCGAGTTCCAAATCAGGGAACGATCTGACAGATGGATGTCGGCGAGCAAGTCCCATACGGCATCGATCTTGTCGCAGCCTTCCTTGAGGACCTCGGACGTCCGGAAGACGGCGGCGTTGTTCTGCATGGTGCGCTGCATATCGAGCCGGATCTCGCTGGTCCGCGTACCGCCCTTGGCATTGCGCAAGCGGTCGAGGCGCCCAAGGGCATAGTCGGCCGAACCTGCGGCCAGCGGTGGCAACGGCATGCCGCGTTTGACGACGGATGCGGCGCGGATCGCCGCGGCGCGTCCGAAAACGACGATGTCGAGGAGCGAGTTGGTACCGAGGCGGTTGGCGCCGTGCACGGAGGCAGACGCACATTCGCCGATTGCCATCAGGCCCGGAACCGTGGCATCGGGATCGTCCTTGGTCGGTCGCAGCACTTCCGTCATATGGTTGGTCGGTATGCCGCCCATGTTGTAGTGCACGGTGGGAAGCACCGGGATCGGTTCCTTGGTGGCATCGACCCCGGCGAAAATCTGAGCCGATTCGGTGATGCCTGGCAAGCGCTTGTGCAATACGTCGGCACCCAGGTGTTCCAAGTGCAGGTAGATATGGTCGCCCTGCTCACCGACGCCGCGGCCCTCGCGAATTTCGACGGTCATCGAGCGACTGACGACATCGCGGCTGGCCAGGTCCTTGGCGGTCGGCGCGTAGCGCTCCATGAACCGCTCGCCGCTAGAATTCGTCAGGTAGCCGCCCTCGCCGCGCGAGCCTTCGGTGATCAGGCACCCGGAACCGTAGATCCCCGTCGGATGGAACTGCACGAACTCATGATCCTGCACGGGCAGACCGGCGCGGGCGACCATGGCGTTGCCGTCGCCGGTGCAGGTGTGGGCCGACGTGCAGGAGAAATAGGCTCGGCCGTAACCGCCCGTCGCCATCACCGTGACATGCGCCTGAAACCGGTGAATGGTGCCATCGTCCAGGTTCCAGGCGATGACGCCCTGGCACGATCCGTCGTTCCCCATGATCAGATCAAGGGCGAAATATTCGACGAACAACTCGGCGTCGTACTTGAGGCTCTGCTGGTAGAGCGTGTGCAGGATCGCGTGGCCGGTGCGGTCGGCCGCCGCACAGGCCCGCTGCACGGGGGCTTCCCCATAGTTCCGCATATGGCCGCCGAACGGCCGTTGATAAATCTTACCGTCCTCACGGCGCGAAAACGGAACGCCGTAATGCTCCAGTTCGTAGACCGCGGGAACGGCTTCCCGACACATATATTCGATGGCGTCCTGGTCGCCGAGCCAGTCGGCGCCCTTGACGGTGTCGTACATGTGCCACTGCCAATTGTCTTCTTCCATGTTGCCGAGCGCGGCACCGATGCCGCCCTGGGCGGCAACCGTGTGGCTGCGCGTCGGAAAGACCTTGGTGATACAGGCCGTCTTGAGGCCCGATATGGCCATGCCGAAGGTGGCGCGAAGGCCGGCACCGCCGGCGCCGACGACGATGACGTCGTATTGATGGTCGATGATTTCGTATGCTTCAGTCATCTACGGATCAGCCCCCGAAAGCCACACGAATGACGGCGAAAATACTGGCCGCGCCGAACAACACGCAGGCGAATTTGGTGAAAAGAATGAGGGTCAGCTTGGCGCCTTCATGTTGAACGTAATCCTCGACGACCACTTGAACGCCTAGCTGCGTGTGATGGAACGTGGCGAAGAGAAGCAAACTCATCAGCACCGCATTGCCGCCTGTGCTAATCCAGGCTTGATATGCCGCTAGATCGGCTCCCGCCATCTTGATTGCCGCATAGACAAACCAAATCGTCAGGGGAACCAGAGCGATGCCGGTAACACGTTGCTGCCACCAATGGCCGACGCCGTCGTTGGTCGATCCGAAGCCGCGGACACGGCCCAATGTCGTACGCATCTGCATCAAAGGCCTCCTGCCACCCAGTAGGCGGCGATCCACGTGGCGATGGTCAAGACCACAGAGAACACAACGACCGCGACCCCACTTGCGTAAAGGACCGGCAACTCGAAGCCCTTGCCGAAATCCCAGAACAGATGCCTGACACCGTTGGCAAGGTGATAAAACAGAGAGAATGTCATCCCGAACAGGATGAGCCGTCCAAAAAACGAGCCGAGGAGTGCTTGTGCGGTCGCGAACGTTTCCGCGCCATAGGCAGCGGCAATCACCCAATTGGCCAACATCAAAGCGCCGAGGACCAGAAACACGCCCGTAGCCCGGTGGGTGATCGAAAGAATGGACGTCAACTGTGGACGATAGATAAGAAGGTGTGGCGACAAAGGCCGTTCACGGACTGCCATGGTGCGAGCCTCACGGAGTTGTTCCCCCGAAACCGCCCCGACGGGGCAGACTGACATCCATTGTTAACAACCGCTTCGGGCAAGTCAACGTTCGCAACCGCAAAAAAACCGGGAACGCCCTGAGTCCTTTGACTTCGTGCCGTCGAGCCAACGCCACGTCGGCGGTACCGCGAATCCGAGGAATTCTCATGTGGAAAACCTGTGCGCGAAATGTGGGTATCGCAGGGAGTTACCCACAGGAATCACTAATTACCCCCAACATTCCACGTTGAAACGAAAAGCCGAATCACCGCATCCTTTTGGGGCACGCGAGAGCGTTTTCGTTACGCGTTTCGCTTTTCAACGGATGTCTTCCGACAGCCGGCAGAAAAGGGAGCGCATTGCGGGTTCGGACCAGAAAGGCGCTTCGGCGCCGGAATGACCGGATCAGGTGACGGGGAGGGATTTGGCTGCTTGCCTGCCGAATGACTTTCCGCCAGCTAAGGAACCCCGTTCAGGCGGGGTGGACCCTCCGCAAAGCGGTGCGTTTCCCTTGTGGAACCGGACCTGTGGCGCGGGCGAGGGTTTCGGCGACGTCTCCGACGGCGCTGGGAGCCATCGCAAGACTCGGCGTTTAGCCCATCGGGATAAGCGCTTGCCGCGAAAGGCGGGAATTCCTTCGGAATTCCGGTCGGTCCGGCGACTATCGGGCGGCGGGCCTGCCTGCCGGCTGGTATCGGGTCGAACCGGTGGCGTTTGTCTCCTCAGGTTTTTCGGGACGGTGGATTTCCGCCGGACCGCAAAATCGACGGTCCGCCCACCTTGGGGTTACGACGCAACGACATCGTACCGAAAAAGCCCGGTTCCGGGCTTTGTCGGACACGAAGTCGATGCCACTACGTCGAAGGATGATCTCTGCCCAGGGTGCGTCCGAAGTCGTGGCGGCAGTCAATGAAAACCGCTACTCACGTGCACGGAGCCTGGCCGGCTCCAAGAGGCGTCGGGTTGGTGCTGTTTCGGCGGTGCCCTTCGTAGGTTTCCCAGGACCTACGTGCCTGACGCCTCTTTTATTATCAAACGACCGACTCCCTGACAACAATATTTTGTAGTTTTCTCCTTTTTTATTACGATATCCTGCGTTTCATTGACAAAGACTGCTTATTATTGAGTCGTTTCAAAGACTTAAGAATAGACTGTTTAAGGCATCATCCGCACAAGGGGCTGCCGAACGGCAGCGCAACGAATTACTTCCAGAATGTCACCGCCACCCCACTGACACCTCGTGATTACCGATTCGCCAAGCACGCGAAGACGAGACGCCGAGACGGGCTCAACGAATGCAGGGAACCGCATTCCTCTCGAACCGCAAAAGCGTCTCATAGGTCAACTGGCTGAGTGGTGTCAGCGACTTCGGACACGTGCCGTCGAATGCGGCACGATAGACCATGCGAAGCTCGCCGCCTGTATACCGCTCTGGAAAGGCGTTACCGGACACCGTCAACCACATCGTGAAGACGAGAGAGGCGAGCCCTAAGGTAAAAAACCCGCCGATCCAGACAAGCAACACGCCTTTGACAAGGGAAGTCCACGGCAGAACGCGCGCCCCCGAATCAATACCAAGAAAAGGAACGGCAGTACGGGAAACCAATACCGCGGCTGATAGTATGGCCAAACCAACAACAGACAAACTGTAGCCAAGGCATAAGCGGCGAACGCGTTAGACCGACGGCGGTCGACATAAAAGCCCAGCGCAATCAGCACCAACCCAACGCCGCCACCGCACACCGCCAACAACGATGGGACACTGTCAATCAGCCGACCCGGAACATTGAACAGGACTTGAAACACCACAGTTGCCTTGGCCGCGGCATGCCCCGCCAAGGCAGAAGACTCAAAAAAATGGTCACGGGCATCAAACTGGCTGACATAGACGGGGGCGCCGAGTTTCGCCACGGCAAAAGCAGCTATTACGGCGCAGACCAGACCGGCGGCGGCGATATACCAGGTATGGCGGCGGCGACCGTTTGTAACACCCGAAAAGACATCAGGCCGCCCCGTCCAGGCGACGATGATCGCTACGGCTGCCGCTGCTAGGAGCATAATGCCGATAGATCGCACCCAAATGGCGAGTGCAATTGTCGGCACGATCGCGGCGGGAAGACCAGGAACATCCGGCTCCACACGGCGGACGATTTGGTAAACCAGATACAAGCCGACCGCAAAGAGCAGAACGTTGGCGAATACCATGCCGAACGGCGTCGCCATTCCGATTTGGTCGAGACCGACGACGAAGGCGGGATATCCGCTCGGCATGTAAGAGCCTTCGAACCCTCTGCCGAGCAGAAAATTGTTGGCCATGTCCAACAGCCGCACATTGTCATTGTTGAGACGGAGTGGCGAAAGGGTCTGCAGGGCATAGCCGAGCGCAACGGCGGCACCAATGCCTACCGACGGTCTCTTATATTCCTTTGCCAGCCGCGAGAGAGCCGCACCCAGACTGTCCATTTCATCCGCCGCCTATCGTATCGGTCCACCGATACGAATTAATCGGCTGGTCGGTGAGAAGTCAAATGGCTCCCGATCGGGGAAGAACGGCCCAGTAATCGAAATCGAGCACCACCGACCCGTTGTATTTCCCCTCCCCATCTTTGTCGGGGAAGCCATCACACGACTGGTCCTTGCATGCAACGGTTCGAAGACGCAATGCGCCGATGTCCGTTCGGCCCGCGATCTCCGCCTTGTCGAGTACTTCCGACCACGCGTAGACCGTGTCACCGGCAAACGTCGGAGCGACGTGACGCCCACCGTTGATGGCGGCGATCTTGAACGCATTGGCGAGGCCGTTGAAGGACAAGGACCGTGCGAGACTGATGATATGACCGCCGTACATCAGGCGCCGGCCGAAACGGCTCTCCTTCGCCGTAAACTGATCAAAGTGCACCTTGGCCGTGTTCTGGTATAGGCGCGTCGCCATCATGTGTTCGGCTTCCTCGATGGTCATGCCGTCGACATGATCGATCTTTTCGCCGGCCACGTAATCCTCCCAGAGGTCCTCGGAGCCGGCCAATTGCCGGTCGTAACGGTCCATTTTCAGCCCATTCGGAACCACCAGATCGGCGGAAGCGACGGCTTCCGGCAAATCCGGCACCATTGGTTCAGGGGCCGGTGCCCCTTCATCTCGCTTGCGGACCATCACCCAGCGCACGTAGTCGAGGACCATCTCGTCGCGTTGGTTCCTGCCGACGGACCGTACGTAGACGACACCGGTCTTGCCGTTCGAGTTTTCCTTGACGCCAATGACTTCGGAACGGGTCGACACCGTGTCGCCTGGATAGACGGGCACACCGAACAGGCCGGACGCGTACCCGAGGTTGGCGACGGCGTTCAGGGAAACGTCCGGAACCGTCTTGCCAAATACCATATGGAAGGCCAGAAAATCGTCGACGGGTGCAGCCTCGAAACCGATGTCGGCGGCGAACATGTCCGACGAATTCACGGCGAAACGCATACCGTAAAGCGCCGTATAAAGGGACACGTCGCCCTCCGTCACGGTCCTGGGCGTCGCGTGTACGATCTCGTTTCCCGGCACGAAGTCTTCGAAGAAATTTCCCGGATTGGTTTTTGTCGTCATTTCCCTGATCCCTAAACACCCGCCGGCGCCAAGGCTTTAATCTTCGCTGGCGGCGTTCCGTTCGGCGATAGCGTCGGCGAGCGCGACCAATCGCTTGGCCGACTCGACATGGAGGTTTTCGATCAAGCGGCCTTCAACCACGACGACTCCCTTGCCTTCCCTCTCCGCTTCGGCATGGGCTTCGATGATACGCTTCGACCACGCGACCTCTTCGTCCGAGGGGCTGAACGCGGCGTTGGCGGCAGCGATGGTCTTCGGATGGATCAAGGTCTTGCCATCGAAACCGAGCTCGACGCCCTGGCGGCAGGCGAATTCGAACCCCTCATCGTCATTGAGGTCCAGATGCACACCGTCAACGATGGAAATTCCGGCAGCGCGGGCCGCCAGTACACATAGACCAAGCGAAGTGATGAACGGGATCCGGTCGGGTGTGTGCAGGGCTTTAAGGTCTTTCGCCAGGTCGGATGTCCCCATGACGAGGCAGCCGACGCGCGGGTCGGCAAAGGCGATCTCCTCGGCGTGCAGGATCCCCAAAGGCGTTTCCATCATACACCAGATCGGCAGATCGGCCGGGCCACCGGCGGCATCGAGAACGGCGATGGCGTCCTTCACAGCGGCCGCGCTTTCGACCTTCGGCAACAACACCGCATCGCCCCCCATCGTCGCCACCGCCTTCAGATCGGCCTCACCCCATTGGCTGTCGAGCCCATTGACCCGAATGGCGAGCTCGCGCATGCCATATCCGCCCTCCTCCAACGCGGCGGCGATCTGTTCGCGGCCAGTTTCCTTGGCATCGGGGGCGACGGCGTCCTCGAGATCGAGGATCAGGGCGTCCGCGGCGAGCGTGCGGCCCTTTTCGAGGGCGCGGGCGTTGGATCCAGGCATATAAAGAACGGACCGGCGCGGCCGTGCGTCTACCGACATGATAATCCCTCCTTCGCAATCGCAAAAATCTGTGCCGGAACCTACCTTTCCGTCTCGGGGAGATAAAGACATTCCGATAATCGAATGTCTATTTGCCCCGGAATATTTCGCTCTTTGCCCGATGCGGGGTTGATGGCGGAGCTGTCTGCCGAATACTCTCGGCCGTCGGGATGCATCGTGGTTGCATGGGAGGACCCGCGTGGCAGTATTATCGATCCAATCGCACGTCGCCTACGGTCACGTCGGCAATAGTGCCGCGGTGTTCGCCCTGCAGTCGCTCGGCATCGAGACCTGGCCGGTCAACACGGTCCGGTTTTCCAATCATCCCGGTCACGATGGTTTCCGAGGCACACGAGAGGACGCGTCCGTCATCCGCGAGATCCTGCGGGGCGTCGGTGAGCGGGGGGTATTCGGACAGTGCCGGGGCCTGCTCAGCGGTTATCTCGGCCATCACTCGAACGGTGAGGCGGTGCTCGAAACCGTCGCCGATATAAGGGCGGCCAATCCGCGCAGCCTTTTCTTGTGTGACCCGGTTTTCGGCGACCGCGACAAAGGCATCTATGTTCCCGATGGCCTCGTCGAGTTTTACCGGGATCACGCCCTACCCGCCTGCGATGTTGCTTTTCCCAACGCCTTCGAATTGGAGGTCCTGAGCGGTCGGCCGGTCGACGGCCCGCAATCAGCGGCCGAGGCGGCGGCATCCTTGCGGGAACGGGGCCCGGATACGATCATCGTCACATCCGTGATCGACGAGGCGGGAGGCATCAGCAACCTGATGGTCAGTGGAGATGGCGTTCGCCGGGTCACGACATCGGCCCGCAAAACGCCGGTTAAAGGCGCCGGTGATTTGTTGGCGGCCCTGTGGCTCGGCCGGTTCCTGCTCTCAGGAGACGCGAAGAACGCCTTGGTAAAAGCGATGGCAAGCGTCTTCGATCTGCTGGAAAAGGCGGTGCAAGCACGAGCCGACGAACTGCCCTTGGTCGTTGAACGCGGCAGTCTCACCCATCCGAAAACCGCCGTCACGATCCGGCCGTTGGGAGATGGATCCTGACCTTGCACACACGAACCCCGCCGTCGTTACAGATCTGCACCTCTCCCGCCATCCGCATCGCAAAATGACCGATGCGCCAGTTTCGCTGGCAATGCCCGGCCGACGGGCGTATATCCTGTTCTGCAGGTAGCTGGGAAACACCGACAATCGAGTCCGATGATGGCAGACAAATGGTCGCCCGATAGCTGGCGCGGTAAACCGATCGAACAAGTTCCGGAGTATCCTAACGCGGATGCAGTGAAGGCCGTGACTGATGGCCTGCGCACGTCCCCGCCGCTTGTATTCGCCGGTGAGGCACGGAGCCTCCAGAAAGCCCTGGCGAACGTATGCGCCGGTGAGGCGTTCATGCTTCAAGGCGGTGATTGCGCCGAGAGTTTTGCCGAGTTTCACCCGGACAATATCCGCGACACCTTCCGTGTGCTCCTGCAAATGGCCGTCGTCTTGACCTTTGGCGCAGCGCTCCCCGTGGTCAAGGTCGGCCGCCTTGCCGGTCAGTTCGCCAAACCGCGTTCGTCGCCGACCGAAACCCTCGATGGCGTGACCCTCGATTCCTACCGTGGCGACATGGTCAACGGCATGGAATTCACGGCCGAAAAACGCACCCCCGACCCGGAACGATTGATGCGGGTCTACAACCAGTCGGCAGCGACCCTCAACTTGCTGCGTGCCTTCGCCCAAGGCGGATATGCCGACCTGCACAAGGTCCATCAATGGAACCTCGGTTTCGTCGCCGACAGCGCTCTCGGCGAACGCTATCGGGACCTGGCCGACCGCCTGGACGAGACTTTGGCCTTCATGGCCGCCTGTGGCATGACGTCTGAGACGACTCCGCAGATCCGCGAGACCGCCTTCTATACGGCGCATGAAGCGCTGCTGCTGGAGTACGAAGAACCGATGACTCGCGTCGATTCGACGTCGGGGGACTGGTACGACACATCGGCGCATTTCCTGTGGGTCGGCGACCGCACCCGGAAGCTGGGCGGTGCCCACTTGGAATTCATGCGTGGTATTTCGAACCCGATCGGCTGCAAGGTCGGCCCGACGATGGACGGCGACGAACTCCTCCGCCTGATCGACTTCCTCAACCCGGAGGATATTTGTGGCCGACTGACTTTGATCGTGCGCATGGGTGCGGAAAATATCGGTGATCACCTGCCGGGCCTGATCCGCCGCGTCGAACAGGAGGGTCGCCGTGTCGCCTGGGTCTCCGATCCCATGCACGGCAACACCATCAAAAGCTCCAGCGGTTACAAGACGCGCCCCTTCGATCGCATCCTCAACGAGGTCAAGGCGTTCTTCGAGATCCACAAGGCCGAAGGCACCCATGCCGGGGGCGTTCATTTCGAAATGACCGGCCAGGATGTCACCGAATGCACCGGTGGTGCCCAGGCGATCACCGACGCCGATCTCAGCGACCGTTACCACACCCATTGCGACCCGCGATTGAACGCCAAGCAGTCGTTGGAACTGGCCTTTCTGCTGGCCGAGATGCTGAAAGAAAACCGCGCCGCAAATACCGACACCATCGTTGCCGCGCAGGCCTGACGGCCCTCGATAGCTGGGCTGACTACGGGCATCTTCCGCCTTCCGAGGTCCGAACCGGCGCATGACCATGACGGATCTTTCCAAACGTCCTATGATGTCACCGCGACCATAAACCCGTCCCGAAACGGGCGTGCAAGTAGGATGGAACCGCCAACCATGGATGACGGGCGAAAAACCGCTCCCTTGCCGGATGGCGATCTCGGCACGACCGAAGACCCTCGCGATGTCGTTCAGCGAACCCTCGATTTCGTCTCCGGACGTGCCAGCCGCGTATCAAAAAGTGATCTGCTTACGGCGTTGATGTCTCATCTGGCCGACTCGTTGAACGTGCCCTACGCGTTCTGCGGTTTGATCACAGCCGATGATCCGAACACCGTCGAGACCATTTCCTTCATTTCCGATGGAAAGGTTTCCGAGAACTTCTCCTACAGCCTCATTGGAGCCCCTTGTGAAAATGTTGTCGGGCAGACCGTTTGCTGTTTTGACCGGGACGTAACAAAGCACTTCCCGGATGACCGCGCGCTAAGGGAAATGGGGGTCGAGAGTTATGCCGGCATGCCGTTGTGGCGGGCCGACGGCTCGCCGCTCGGTCTCATCGCCGTTTTCGACACCCGGCCTTGGCGACACTCGGCACTGGTTATCGACCTGTTGCGCATCCTCGCCGCTCCCGTCAGCCTGGAAGCCGAGCGCCGCTTGTACGAGGAGCAACTGAGGGCCGAGGAACAGAGATTGCGAGACTACGCGGAAGCCTCCTCCGACTGGTTCTGGGAGACCGGTCCCGATCATCGTTTCACCTACTTCTCGGATCGCGTCGAAGAAGCCGTCGGTGTGCCACCGAGTTTCCATATCGGGAAATCCCGGTTGGACCTGGCCGGCGAGGACGCTAATACCGACAAATGGCGCCGTCACGTTCAGGACTTGGAGGAACACAAACCGTTTCGCGATTTCCGCTACGTGCGGCGAGGGCCCGGCGGGCGCCTCGAATACATTTCCACGAGCGGCAAACCGATCTTCGACCGAGACGGCGCCTTCGCCGGTTACGTCGGTGTCGGCACCGACCTGACACGTCAGATGGAAGCCGAGTCGCGGGCGCGCCTGGCCAATGAGCGCTTGGCCGCTGCCGTGGAATCCCTGTCCGAGGTTTTTGCCTTGTGGGATTCGGAGGACAAGCTCGTCATTTGCAACAACAAGTTCCGGGAATTCAACAAGGCGATCCAAGATAAGGTCGAACCGGGAATGACCTATACGGAACACCTGCGCGCCGGCATCGAAAAAGGCCTTTATCCGGAAGCGGCCGGGCAGGAGGAGGCCTGGTTCCACGAGCGGTTGGAACGCCACAACAAGCCGGCCGAACCGTTCGAGGTGGCGCGCCAGGACAACCAATGGATCCTGGTCAATGAACAGCGGTTGACGGACGGCAGTACGGTAACTGTGGCCTCGGACATTACCGGCCTAAAGGCCGCCGAAAAAAGGCTGCGAGAAAGCCAGGAACGGTTCAAGGATTTCGCCGACTCATCGGCGGACTGGTTCTGGGAGCAGGACGAAAACCTGCGGTTTACCAATGTCACCGAGGAAAACGCCGGCATCACGGGAATGCGAACGGAGGACCATTACGGCAAGACCCGGCGGGAAACGGGGATCATTGGCGTCACCGACGAACAGTGGGAAGTCCATGAAAGGGATTTACAGGAAAGAAGGCCGTTTCAGGACTTCCGGTTTTCGAGAACCCGTCCGGACGGTAAACGGGTCTACCTGAGCGTCCGCGGCAAACCGATCTACGATGAGGACGGCGAATTCTTCGGGTATCGTGGGACCGGTCAGGACATTACCGCGCTCGTCATGGCCGAGAAAAACCTGGAAGCCGAGCGCGACAGGGCGGACGCCGCCAATCAGGCGAAATCCGAGTTCTTGGCGACCATGAGCCACGATCTCAGGACCCCTCTCACGGCGATCATCGGTTTCTCCGAAATCATGCGCCAGGGCATCCACGGACCGCTGGGGGATTCCCGCTATGTCGAGTACCTGGAGCGGATCCATCAAAACAGCCAGCGCCTTTTACTGTTGATCAACGATATCCTCGATCTGTCTCGGATCGAGCGCGGCGAATTCACTTTATCGGAAGGCTGGATCGATGTGGCCGAAGAGATCGTTTCCTCGCGCTGGCGTTGTGCGCCCGAGGTCGTCACCGACGCCTCGAAGAAAATATCTGTCGACATCGACGACGACGCCCCGCAGCTTTTTGGTGATAGTCGAGCGATTTCCCAGATACTCGATAATCTGCTTTCGAACGCCCTCAAATATTCGGACCAGGAGGTCGAGATCGCCGTGCGTTGGTCGACTGACCCGGAGGGCCGCGGTGTATTGAGCGTCGAGGATACGGGACACGGGATTGCCGAGGATCAACTGGAGGCCGTCATGTTACCGTTCGTCCGCGGCGTCGACGGCTCGGGCGACATCAACCAGCGAGCCGGTACCTCGGAGGGAACGGGCCTGGGTCTGTACATCATATCAAAGCTGGCCGACCTGCATCAGGCCGAAGTCTCGATAGACAGCGTCGAAAAGCAAGGAACAGCGGTCACCGTGGTCTTCCCCGCGGAACGCGTGGGGCTGGCGGATTAAGTGCCGTCACCGTAAACCGGATTGTGGCCGGCCGGTCTCGTGATCCGTTTATCGTCCTTCCCGCCACCAACAGGCCATCAACGTCAGCAAAGACAGGGCCAGCAGGACCCACGGCGAAAAGAGGGCCGCCTGATTGACGCCCGTCACCACGTAGGCCTTGTTGTCGTAGAGTCCGATCCACCCCTTGCCGCTGCTGTCGCGCCCGGGGCGGGTTCGACGAATATCGGGAACGCCCTCGCCGAGCCAGAAAACGCCACCACCCGTCGCTTCCGCGACCGGCGCCATGATTTCCTCGGTGGCGCGAAGATCGGAGAACTCCAAAGGATTCAGCGCGCCCGATGCCGCTTGGGTCAGTTGCGTTCCGTCGGTAATCCTGTAGAGCCCGGGCTCCTCGACCGCCATCTCAAACGCCGCCGTACCGTCATCGGATGCTTCCGGTCGGAACGTCTCCTTGCGCCCGGACGGTGTCGTAACGGTGATTTCGGGGACCGTATCCGAGAGGCTGCGGCGCTCCACCTGCAATTTCCCCGATCGCACCGTGGCGCGCAGGTTTTCCTCTTCCAGGTCGGGTTCCTTCATCAACCAGTGGGCCAAGCGGCGCAACAACTCGGCCTGCGGGCCCCCGCCTTCGAAACCGCGCCCCCAAAGCCAGATGTGGTCGCTGAGCATCTGGGCAACGCGGCCCTTCTCGACGCGGTCGAGGACGAGCAGCGGTTTCGCTCCCGGCCCCTCAAGGACGACGGCGCCGGCGCGGACCTGGGCTTCGATCTGCCGGAACCAGCGTCCCCATCGCGGGGAACCGTCTTTCGACGGCACCGGCGACAGGGACGCCGTGACCGGATGGCGCCGCCCGGCGCTTGAAAGCAGGGGCTTGAAACCGATCTCGACGACATCGCCGGTTGGCGAGGCCGGGAGCACATCACCGAGCGGCGTCTGGAACAGACTTCGGTTTCCGGAGAACTCGGGTCCGACCGAAAGCAGAAGGGCCCCGCCGCCGCGAACGTATTGGTCGATATTGCGCAAATAGGATGGCGGCAGGACATCGCGGACAACGTATCGGTCGAAGATGATCAGGTCGAACTCCTTTAGCTTGACCTCGAACAGCTCACGAACGGGAAAAGCGATCAGTGCCAATTCATTGAGAGGCGTGAAGTCGTCTTTCTCGGGCGGACGCAAGATCGTGAAATGAACGAGATCGACCGACGGGTCCGATTTCAACAAATTCCGCCACGTGCGCTCTCCGGCGTGCGGTTGCCCGGAAACCAACAAAACGCGCAACCGGTCGCGGACGCCGTTGATGCCGATCAAGGCCTTGTTGTTGAGAACCGACAACTCCCCTTCAACCGGTTCGACCTCCAGTTCGTAGATGCTGGGCCCCGCGTCCTCCAGGGTGAAACCGACCTCGCTGCTCTTTCCGACAGTTACCGTGCTTCGCGAAATCACCTCATCACCTCGCCGAAGCACGATGCGCGCCGTGTTTCCCTGTACCTTGCTGTTCGAGCCCCGACTTTCGACACGATAAGCGATGACGACCCGGTTGCCGACAATCCCGTAGGCTGGCGACTTCTCGACGACGAGCCGTCTGTCGGACTCGTTCGGTGCACCGGTCAACAGGACGTGAACAGGGGCGCCCAGGCCTTCCGCCGGTTTAGTCTCGGGCACATCATGGGCCTGACCGTCGGTGATCACGATGGCGCCGGCAAAACGGCCCTTCGGAATATCGGCGACAGCCCGGCGTAACCGTGTCATCAGCCGTGTGCCGTCGACAGTTCCGCCGCCCTGCTCCGCAATGCCGCCGTCGCGCACCTCAACCTCGCGGACTTCAAGGCCCTGCAAGCGTTTCCAGTCCTGGCTAAGGGAACGAAGGGCGCCCTCGACTCGTTGCCCACGGCCTTCGACATTTTGACTCGCCGACTTGTCGACCAGGGCGACCGCGATGTCCGATTGCGGTTGTCGCCGTTCGCGAACGAACTGGGGATTGATGAGCGCGGTGATCAGGACGGCGAAAGCCAACGCTCGCAGCCATGACCCCGAAGCTCCCTTGACCAGTCCAACGGCGATCAAAATACCGCCGAGAACGGCAATCGCCGTTATCAAGGCCGGCGGCAGAAGAGGCGTCAGGACGATCTCACTGCCACTCATTGGCCGAGCCTCCTCAAGATCGCTGGCAGGTGAACTTGGTCGGCTTTGTAATTTCCGGTGAGCGTGTACATGACCAGGTTGACGCCGAAGCGGAACGCCATTTCCCGTTGCCGTTCGCCACCCGGGACAACGGGAAACATGGGCCGCCCGGCTTCATCCATGGCCCAGGCGGCCGCCCAGTCATGTCCGCCGGCAATGATCGGCGAGACGCCGTCATTGACCCGCTCTCCGGCCCGTTCGACCCACAGCGTCCCGCCGCTCCAACGCCCGGGAAACTCATCAAGCAGGTAGAATGCCCGGGTCAGGACGTGGTCCGCCGGCACTGGCACCAGGGCCGGTAAGTCGAGTTCCCCGGCCAGCCGGCGCAATGTCCGGGTCTCCGCCGCGCCCGATTGATCGCGGGTATCGAACAGGATGACCCCGCCGTTCCGGAGATACTTGTTGATTCGGACCGCCGACAAGTCACCTGGCAACTCGTAGCCGGGAACGATTGGCCAATAGATCAAAGGAAAGAACGATAATTCGTCCCGCCCTGGATGTACCCCCTGCGGCGGCCCCAGTTCAGCCGCCGTGCGGCGCTTCAAAATGAAATTGAGCCCGCTAAGGCCGGCCTGGCTGGTTTCATCGATTTGGTTGTCACCGGTGATAACGTAGGCGAGACGGGTTTCCAGGCTGCTGGCCAGCGCGAATACATCGTCCTCGGCGTGGCCCGGTCCGGAAGTGAACAAGACCGCGGCCCCGGCGATCAGCGCGGCGGCGCGGGCGAAGGGCAAAAGGCCGCGCATGGCGAGTGAAGCGATGGTGTCGACCACGAAAAGGACGGACGCCGCCAACAGCAGCCAACTCTTCAAGTCGAGCTCTCGGCTGTCCTCGTAATCGCGTACGGCGACCCCTTCCGGAACGTCTGAGATCATGCGAAGCGAATTCAGCTGGCTGGAGAAGTTGAGAGCGCGGCGGTGAATGTCGGTGCCGTAGAATCCGGGTGGATTTTCCGGTGACACCCGGGCCTCGGCAAAGGCGCCGGCGGGAATCGCCTGGACACCCACATTGGGCTCGTCCGGCACGGCGTAGGCGTCGAGAACGGACAGCGGGCGCAAAGGCGGCCCGTCAGCGGAACTGACGACGCCCTGGCTCATTTCGACGACTCGGCGCAGCATATCGACAAAAAGACCGGACAGCGGCAGATCGGACCACTCCGCATTGGCTGTCGCGTGGACGAGTATCAGCCAACCGCGACCGCGTTGTTCAGCCGTTACCAGGGGCGTACCGTCGCGCAGTCGGGCCCAGGTCTTTTCCGCCAGGTCGAGGGACGGCCGGGCCAGAACCTGGCGGCGGATCTTCACATCGCGGCTGACGGGCAGGCCGAAGAAGGGACTGCTCGTGTCGAAAGGCGCCAAGGTTTCCGGCTTCGTCCATGACATCGCTCCGCCGATGATACGGTCGCCGCGGCGAATCTCGACCGGCAACAGCTTGTCGTCCTTGCCGGCCTCGGATTCGGCGAGACGACGGCCCGCGAACCTTAGGACCACGCCGCCGCGATCGATCCAATCGACGATTTGCGCCTCTTCGTTGGCACCCAAGCTACCGGGGTCGATGAGGACCAGGACGGCGAGTTCACGCTTCAAGAGGTCGCCGGCCGTGCCGGCGCGGACTTCCGTGAACGGGCCCAGGGCCCGGCCCAGGTAATGGGTATCGCTCAGCAACGGTTGATCCTGTTCACTACCGCCGCCGGAAACCAGTCCGATCGGCCGGTGGCGCCAGCGTTCGTCCAAAAGGACCGTTGCGGCGACCGTCCGGCTTTTCTCGATCTCTAGCCGGGCCAGGCGGTTCATGAACTCCAGCGGCATGTCGATCTCGGCGACCGCCCTCCTTTCACCCTCTTCAACCACTAGCCGGCTACGCGTCAACACGCGCCCGTCTCCCGAGATCGCTCTGATTCCAATTTCAGCCCGCCCCGACGGTGCCGGGCGCTCGACGGTCACGGAAAGGCGCTCACCGTCGTGTTCCGGCAAACGCAAGACCCAGGGCATCGCTTGGGCACCATCGGAAACCAGGACCGTCGAGCCCCGCCGCTGCAGGGCGCGCAGATGGGCGCGGAGTTTCGTCCCTTCGGCGGCGACGCCATCCCCGTCGGGTATGGTTTCCTCGATGCCGTTGGAGACCCAAAAAACATCCCCTGGCCTCTCCGTATTAAGCTTCTCGAAAGCCTCGAGCGCCTTCATTGCGGCGTCGCGGTCGGTCGCCCAGGGTTTCGGCTGCAAACTCTCGATCCCCTGGCGAACGGCTGCCGGTGTCAGCAATTCGAGGCTGTCGTTCTTGACTCCGGCTTGCGGTGGTGCGGTGGGGACGAAAACCATGGACCGGCCCTCGCGCTCCGCTTGATCGGCCAATCCCAGCATCATCGTCCGGCGCGACGGCCAATCCCTGGCGGCCGCCCAGTCGTCATCGACGATAAGGTAAATCGGTCCCTTTCCCTTGAGATCGGTGACGGCGTTAATCAGCGGGTCTGCGGCGGCGAGAATAACCAACGACGTGATCGCCAGGCGCAGGAGCAATAGCCACCAGGGTGTCCGCGCCGGCGTCTCGCGGCGCCGAGCCAGGCGGCGCAGGATGCGCACCGGCGGGTAGGCAATCTGCCGTGGCGCCGGCGGGTACAGCCGCAGCAACCACCAGATCGCAGCCAGGATGACAAATCCAAGAAGCGCCCAAGGCGCGGCGAAAGACAGCGGGCCGAGACTCAACAATGCCTATCCCCCGACCGATTCGGAAAGGTTCAGGTAGAGCGCCAGGAGGACGGTCTCAGGCGAGTGGCCGGTCCGGTGGCTCATGAAACTCCACCCAAGAGACCGCGCCAAGGCCTGGAGGCCGGATTTGTGGTTCTCTATCTCTCGCCGGAAATCGTCGCGCACCGAACTGACGTGCGCCACCAAAACGTTTCCGTCGTCGTCTTCCGGACCCTGGAACAGAACCCGTCCCTCATAGGGCAAAAGCTCTTCGGCGGGATCGAGAATTTGCACGATGTGGCCGCGAATACCCTGGTCCGAATAAGCGTTCAACACCGTCCTCACCTCATCGAGCGGTGACAGGAAATCTCCAAACCAGACGACCCGCCCGTAGCGCGGCAACAGTTCGACGCTGGGCAAGCTGCCGGTCGGCAGGCGTTTGCCTTCAATGATCGACCACATGCGCGTCAAAACGGCGCGGCTTGCCCCAGGCGTCATGCCGGTTTCCTGCAGCGCCGTGCGTTCACCGCCGCGCACCAACAATGAGGCCAACGCCAGCGCGAGAAGATCGGCCCGCTCCTCCTTCGTCGGAATATCCGGAATCGAACGGTACTCCATGGACGCCGAACCGTCGCGCCACAACCAGACCGTCTGTGCCGCCTCCCACTCCGTCTCTCGGATGTAAATAGGCTGCGATTTGGCGGATTGGCGCCAATCGATGAGTTGCGTCGAATCGCCGAATTGATAACGGCGGAACTGCCAGAACGTCTCCCCCTGGCCGACCCGGCGGCGCCCATGAACGCCTTGGGACACGGTCGAGGCGACACGTTCGGCAGCGACCATTAAGGGCGGGAATTCGGCGGCCAGGGTCTCGGCCTGATGGTGGGTTCCCGCCTTGTTTTTTGGCTGTGCGCGGTCCGCCGGCATCTCGCGGCTCCTGCGGTTAGGCGATGCGTTGGCAGAGTTTATCGATGATCATTTCGAGCGATACGCCCTCGGCGCGGGCGGCAAAGGTCAAGGCCATGCGGTGGCGAAGGATCGGATGGGCGAGCGCCAAGACATCGTCGATGCTTGGTGACAAACGGCCCTCGATCACGGCACGCGAACGCACGCCCAGCATCAAGGCTTGGCTGGCCCGTGGTCCCGGCCCCCAGGAAACGTGCTTGCGGACGTCCTCGATGTCCGTGCTTTCCGGGCGCCCGGCGCGAACCAATTCGAGGATGGCGTCGGCCACGCTCTCGCCGACCGGCACGTGGCGAACCAGTTTCTGCCCGGCGATCAGGGCGCTTGAGTCCATGACCCGTTCGGGCTGCCCCTGTTCAGCGCCGGTGGTGTTGATCAAAATCTCCCGCTCCGCATCGGAATCCGGATAATCGACATCGACCTGCATGAAAAAGCGGTCCAGTTGCGCCTCGGGCAGCGGATAGGTGCCTTCCTGCTCCAACGGGTTTTGGGTCGCCAATACGTGAAACGGTGTCGGCAGCACATGATACTCCCCGGCCACGGAAACGCGATGTTCCTGCATGGCTTGGAGCAATGCGGACTGTGTACGGGGACTGGCCCGGTTGATTTCATCGGCCATCAAGAGTTGGCAGAACACCGGGCCGCGGATGAAACGGAACGAGCGTCGCCCGCTTTCCGATTCCTCGAGCACTTCCGAACCCAGGATGTCTGCGGGCATCAAATCCGGCGTAAACTGAACGCGCCGCGTGTCGAGGCCGAAAACGGCGCCGACCGTCTCGACGAGGCGCGTCTTGCCGAGGCCGGGCACACCGACCAGCAACAGGTGGCCGCCGGCCAACAAGGTGACCAGCGTCTCTTCGATGACCCGATCCTGGCCATAGATGAAGGCGCCGATCCCGGCGCGGCCCGCGGCCATGTCCCGGCCCAAACGGTCAACAGCATCGATCAGATCGTCGGAATTGGTTGCGCTGGAAACGTCCTGGGATTGCACGGTCACACTCACGTTATTGTCTCCACTTTTTCTACCGGCCGGGTTCATCCTAATATGGTTGTGATTATGAATGAAAGCGAGCCGGTCCTCAGTAAATTATCGCGGAACGCCCGGAAAAGGAGTGTTCCCCGTGACACCCAAGTGCCGCCACCCGGATTGTGCGTGCTTGAGAACGTCGACTTGCGGATCGATCGTTCCGGCAACTGGCACTACAACGGTTCTCCAATCCGCCGACCTGAACTGGTCAAGTTGTTCGCCAGCGTCCTGCGGCGCGACGACGGCGGCGGCTACTGGCTTGTAACGCCGGCCGAAGCCTGCCGCGTCCGGGTCGAAGATGCGCCGTTTTTGGCGGTTGCCATGGAATGTCGCAATCCGGGCCGCGACCAGGAAATTATACTGCGCACCAATCTGGACGTTTTCGTGACTGTCGACGCGGACCACCCGATTCGGGTAGAAATCAATCGGGAAACGGGCGAGCCTGCCCCCTATGCTGTGATCGATGGGAACCTCGAAGCGAAAATTACACGTTCCATATTCTATGATCTTGTCGATTTGGGCGTCGAGCACGAGCGTGATGACATTACCGTGATGGGTGTATGGTCCAAGGGCGTCTTTTTTGAGATCGGAGAACTGAGCGACAACAACGAATAACAAGATCGCGGTCATGGATTTAAACAACATCATCGAAAAAATCAGCGGTCACGTCCCGGATTCGAATACCGGACGTGGAGACCACGATCTCAACCCGGACATGGGGGTCGCCACCGAACTGACGCCGGCCGCCGTCCTCGTTCCATTGGTCTTACGCGACGAAGGCATAACCGTCCTTTTCACGCAACGCACGGCGCACCTCGAACACCATCCCGGCCAGATGAGCTTTCCGGGCGGCCACGTCGACCCGGGCGACCGCACACCCGAGGAGACGGCGCTGCGCGAAACCGAGGAGGAGGTCGGCCTCGATCGCCGTCATATCGAGATCATTGGCCATCTCGATGTATACCGAACACGCACCGGTTTCTCCGTGACCCCGGTCGTCGGCCTGGTGACACCGCCGTTCAAGATCGCTCCCGACATGCACGAAGTCGAAGAAGTGTTCGAAGTCCCGTTGCCTTTTCTCCTGAACGCCAGCAATCATGAACGCCACACCCGCGAAATACGCGGCGTCGAGCGTGAGTTCTATGCAATGCCTTACAACGGTCACTATATTTGGGGTGCGACGGCCGGCATGCTGGTCAATTTGTACGATATTCTAACGGAGAACTGACGCGAAGATGGCGCGGATTATCATTCAATATCTGCTGCCCCTCATCCTTCCGACACTTGTTTACCTCGGCTGGATGTGGGTGGTTCGACATCGTTCGAAGGCACGTGGCGATGAAATACCCGAGATTCGCAGCGGCGCCCTGTTTTGGTCTTTGACCGCCGGCATCGCGCTGATGCTCATCGCGCTCGTCTTCTTCGCCGTAACCGGCGGCGCGCCTCCCGGCGAGGGGACTTATCAGTCACCGCGCCTGGAAGATGGCAAAATCGTGCCGCCGAAGTTCGAGTAATCCGCCGGGAGGCCGGTCGTGTCCCTGATCCCCGATGCCTCTCACCCGACCGGCAAATTGCCCCCTGACGCGTGGCTGAGCGAACCGGACACGTTGGCTGTCGTCGCCGCTCTCACTGCCGAGGGCGCGGACGTGCGGTTCGTCGGCGGTTGTGTGCGCGATTCGCTGGCCCGGCGCCCGGTCGGCGATATCGACATCGCAACCCCGGATCGGCCCGACAAGGTCGCCGAGCTGTTGACCGCGTCCGCCATCCGTGCGGTTCCGACCGGCATCGATCATGGAACCGTTTCCGCCGTCACCGATACCCGCACCTTCGAAATCACAACGCTGCGCCGGGACGTGGAGACCGACGGTCGCCACGCGACGGTTGCTTTCACGGAGGATTGGGTCGAGGACGCCAAACGCCGGGACTTCACCATCAATGCCCTGTCGGCGACCCCGGATGGCGACGTTTTCGACCCCTTTGATGGTATCGGAGATCTCGCGCACGGACACATCCGTTTCGTCGGCCTGGCCCGCGAGCGGGTCGAAGAGGATTACTTGCGGATCCTGCGGTTCTTCCGGTTCTACGGCAGTTTCGGCCGCCCGCCCATCGATACGGATGCGCTCGCCGCCTGCCGGGCTGGTGCTGAAGGCTTGAAGAACCTGTCGGGTGAGCGAATCAGGGGTGAGTTGTTCAAGATCCTCATTGTCCCCGAACCGGCGGACATCGTCATCCGCATGCGCGGCGAAGGTGTGCTCGAGCATGTTCTTCCCGAGGCCGGCGAAATCAACACGCTTCGGCTCGTCAACTGGCTGGAAACACGGGCGACCAGCCTGTGTTCCATCGCGCCGGACGCAGTCCGCCATCTCGCTTCCCTGTTGGATGGGGTCGAGGCGGATATCGATACCTTGGCGGCGCGACTCAAGCTGTCGAACCGGGAGAAGTCGCGCCTCTCCGTCCTCCATGCGCCTCAAACGGCAGTTTCTCCTGACATGGGTACGCTTGCTGAAAAGAAACTGCTGCGACATGAAGGCACGGAGTTGTTTCGTGATCTCGTCTTACTTGGCTGGGCCCACGAAATGGCAGCGGAACCGCGCCTGCCCAGAGAGCGTAAGGAGAGCTGGCTGCGCATGCTGGAGGATGCCGATACGTGGCAACCGCCGGCTTTCCCATTGACCGGACGGGATGTTCGGGCGCTTGGCATTGCGGAGGGACCGCTGATCGGAGAACTCTTGACCCGAGTTGAGGTGTGGTGGGAAAACGGAGACTACAAAGCCGGGCGGCAAGCCTGTCTCGACCGGCTGCTCGCGGAAACCGAGGGGTCCGAACCATGACCGTGTTGAGGATATGCTTCGTTGGCGACAGCCTGACGCTGGGAACGAATGACGATGAGTATTTGGGTTGGCCCGGCCGCATCGCCAAACGCGAACGCGCCGCCGGTCACGACGTAACGGTCTACAATTTGGGTGTACGGGCCGACACGTCGGAGATGATCGCCCAGCGCTGGCGGGCCGAATGCGAAGCCCGGCTACCTGAAATCCATCCCGGCGCCCTGGTCTTCTCTTTCGGCATCAACGATTCGGCCATCGAAACCGGCGCCCAACGGGTCGAACACGACCGCTCGCTGGAAATCGCCCGCACAATGATCACGGAGGCCAAGACCTGGAAGCCGACCATATGGATCGGCCCGCCGCCGGTCGACGACGAACGCCAGCCGTTGCGGCCGGGCGGCGGCATCGAATATTCCTTCGCCTCCGTCCGCGCCGCCCGGTTGAGCGACGCCTACGGCGACCTGGCGAAGGAGTTGGATGTACCCTACCTAGATCTGTTCACAGCGCTCGCCGACGGCGGCAACTGGGATAGCGCCTTCGAGGGTGACGACGGGGTCCACCCGAAAGACGCCGGTTATGCCGAAATCGCCGAAAGGGTCGCCGGTTGGGAAGGCTGGCGCAACTGGTTCGACTGAACCACAACGAGAGCGGCTAAACATCACTCGCCGAGCGAGAGACGGCTTCCCGGGCCAACTGGTCGGCCCTCTCGTTGTCTGGATCCCCGGCGTGGCCTTTGACCCAACGCCACTCGACCTTATGAGGAGCCAGGGCCGCATCCAATTGCCGCCATAGGTCTTCGTTCTTGACCGGTTTCTTGGCTGCCGTTTTCCAGCCGTTTTTCTTCCAGCCGTGGATCCAGCGCGTGATGCCGTCCTCGACGTAGGTGCTGTCGGTGTGGACGACCACCCGGGCCGGGCGCTTCACGGCTTCCAGGGCGCGAATCGCCGCCGTCAGTTCCATTCGGTTGTTGGTCGTATCGGCCTCGGAGCCGGACAGTTCCCGCTCATGGTCCCGCCAACGCATCAATGCACCCCAGCCGCCCGGCCCCGGGTTTCCGGAGCATGCGCCGTCCGTATGGATGTGGATTTCGTCGTTCTTACCGGTCATCACCTGAGCGTATATTCCTCCTACAACCCATAGTCTTCCGGACCGTTGACCGACCGGTGGAACCGCAACTTCTCCAGATATTCAAGTGGGTCCTTAGGGGTCACGAAGGCATTCTCCGGCGTATTCAACCAATCGAAAAGGCGCGTCAATAGGAACCGCAGCGCACTGCCGCGGGCCAGCACCGGAAGACTTGCCATTTCTTCCGCCGGAATATCGCGAACCTGGCGATATCCGCCGAGAAGGCGATTGGCCTTTGTGATGTTGAAACTGCGATCCGCTTCGAAACACCAGGCATTCAGGCATACGGCGAGATCGTAGGCGAAAACATCCGTGCAGGCGAAATAGAAATCGATGATGCCCGACAAACGGCCTTCGCGAAAAAAGACATTGTCGGGAAACAGATCGGCGTGAATGACGCCCGTTTCGAGGGCGCTCGGCCATGCGGCTTCCAGGGATTCGATCTCGCGGTTCAACTCGTCCAGCAATCCAGGTCGGACGTCGTCGGCGCGGGCCGCGCTTTTCGCCAGCAAGGGCTGCCAATCATCGATCGAGAGGTCGTTCTTGCGTACCATATCGAAGTCGGCGCCTGCTTGGTGGAGTTCGGCCAAGGCACGACCGACGTGAGTGCAATGATCAGGTGACGGTCTGCGGACCCACATACCGGCCAGGAAAGTGACGATGGCGGCGGGTCGGCCGGAAAGGCGCCGCAACCTGGTGCCGTCGCGGGCGGCGACGGGGCGCGGTGACGGGACACCGCGGACCGCCAAATGGTCCATAAGATCGAGGAAGAACGGGAGGTCATCGAGACGAACCCGTTTTTCATAGAGAGTGAGGATGTAGGGACCTGTGGACGTGGTAAGCAGGAAGTTGGAATTCTCGACACCTTCGGCGATCCCCTTACAGGACAGTACGTCGCCGATATCGTATTCTGCAACGAACCGCACCAGGTCCGCGTCGTCCACTTCCGTATAGACTGCCATCAAACCGCCCCGATCTCGCGATAGCTGTTTAAGTGAGAGCGGTGCAGGAAGCAAGGACTGCTCGGCGCGTCCAATCGCGGCTTGTATCCGATTTCTACGCGGCGCAGAATCGAACCATGCAATCGCCACTACTGCGGACCGTTCACTATCTCCCCGCCGGCATGTTCCTGTTGGCGGCGGCCGGATTTGCGACGGTTTCGATCGCAGCGGCGGCCGGATTTGCGACGGTTTCGATCGCAGCGCCGTCCGCCGTGCCCGCTATCGAGATCGCCGCGAAACCGGATGGTCTGGAGCCCCCGAAAGCGGCACCGGAGAAACCAGCCAAGCGCAAATCGGGCAACGCCGTAATCCGGGTCCAGAAGGCTCTATCGGAAATGGGCCTTTACCTGGGCCCCATCAACGGCCACCTGAATGAAGAGACGGAAGCCGCCATCCGGATCTATCAGAAGAACGCCGGCATTCGCGTCGATGGCAAAGTCAGCCGCCAGCTCTGGGATCTTCTCAATAACGCGGTCCAAGTGCGGTCGCTGCTCAAACGCCTGGATCAAGCGCGCCGGTCCTCTAAGGACAAGGCGCGCCGGGCTCTGCTCGCCCATCCGGCAACGCGCGACCTGGTCAGCGAAGACAACCGTGAACGGGCAGACCCCACCCGCGACCCGTCAACCTGCTTTGCCGAGCCGACGGTGCGCTGTCTGCTCGACGAGGCGTCGGAAAGCGTCAAAGCCGTTTTCCGGCCAGAACTCAGGGATTGGGCCCTGGGCGAGGTTCTTGTCGCCCAAGCGCGCGCCGGCCTGGGGCAGGAAGCGATGTCCACGGCGGCGCGGATACGTGATCCGCGCCTGATCATGGTTGCCCTTCGCGACATTGCGGAGGCGCGAGCCGCTGCCGGGTATGCAGAGGAAGCCCTGAAGGCGGCCGCGATTATCCCGGATGAGGAAAAGCGTGCCGACGCCCTGGCCGCCATCGCGGCGATCCAGGTGAAACGCGGAGACCAAGAAGCCGCCCGCCACACCGTCGCAAGGCTGATCGAAGAAACCGGCGAGATGAACGACCCGATCAAGCGCATTTCTTACCGCACCCGCGGCGCCACCATCCTGGCCGCTGCCGGCGATCGAACAGGCGCCGAGGCGGAAATTGCCGAGGCCGAGGCGGTAGCTCGGGCCCAGCAAACGGACTCCGACCGGAGCACGGCGCTCCGATACGTTGCGGCTGCCTTGGCCGACATGCAACGCCCCGGTCTCGCTTTGGGATTCCTCGACGAAATCGCCAACTCATCGGAGAGGGTGTCCGTATTGATGTCGGCGGCAACCGCCCAGGCCCGGGCCGGCGACGCAGCTGCCGCCTTGGCGACCGCCGACACCATCGAGGCCGTGCGTTACCGCGCCGTTGTCCTCGGCCGCATCGCCGTCGCACAGGCCCAACAGGGTGCCCGTGCGGCTTCCGAAGCGACCCTCGAACTGGCCTTGGCCGCTGTCGACGAGATCGACCTTCCCTACGCCCGCTCTTACGCAGTCAGCCGCATTGCGCTCTCGATGGCCCGGGTCGGATTGTTGGCGTCGAAAAAAGACAATCAGGCCGATACCGCCAAAACGGCCTTCAATCGTGCCGCCTCGATTGCCGAGCGGGTCGACGATGATCGATTGCGGGCCCATACGTTGTGGACGATTGCCGCTGATCAGAGACGCGCCGGCGACGAGGGTGATGCCAAGGCGACAGAATCTCTCGCAGATGCCGCGACAAGTGAAATCAAGAGCAAGCTCACCCGAGTGTGGATGTTCGCTGAAATCGCTATTGATCATGCACGCAAGGGCGAGGCCGAAATCGGCTGGGAGGCTTTCAGCCGCGGTCTTGGCGTCGGCGAAAAGATCGACAACGCCTGGGGGCGGGCCCGGGCACTGGCGAAACTGGCCCACACGCTCGTCGAACTGTTCAATCCCGGCCGAGGGCTGACCGAAGAGTAATCGCCACAATCGAACCCCGACACTCTCTCGAGGAGTATTTTGCAATTTGTAATTGCACAACTGCGAGATGTTGTGCATACCTTTTGCCGAGAGAACCTGGGAACCCCTTTCCATACTCACGCTCAGCGACGCGACGGCTCGCCAACACCCTTTCTCGCGTCGTTGCGGTCTGTGACTGTATCGATGGTTCCAGATGTCAACGGCGACCGGATTGCCGTATCGGCTTGGTACAGGACGCGAAGGATATGAAGCCCCATCGAGTGCCCGAAGCGATGTTATACGGCGTCAAAGCGCTTGATGATCAACATTATCGCCTCTTCGACTTGATCGAGAAGATCGCCCGGATGGCCGATACCGATGACTTGCCGACGATCGAGGCGATCTTCGACGAGGTGCTTGGCTTATTGGCTCAGCACTTTTCTGATGAAGAGCAGCTAATGATCGAAACCCGATATTCGAATGCCCCTGAACACAGCATTCAACACCGCGTCCTGTTGGCTGAAATCGACCGGATACGGAGAGACATGTCCAAGATCGGCAACATATCGAAACGGGATGCCCACGATGCCGTCGACAGGATTATACGCCACAAACTGCTTGTCGATGGCCCTTTCAAAACGCACCTGAAGTGCATCGGTTACCGGGCGCACACCGTTAAGGCATCTAGCCGTTCGAACCGTACCTTTTCGAACGGCTTAGCCTCTCATTACTGACCGTAGGTGTGGCCAAACGAAAACCGGCCTCATAAACCGACTCGCCTTATTCTACGTTTTCAGCGAATCTATTTCCGGCACGATGTAAGCGCGGTGCACACGAGCGCCCGCAGCCTCAAGGTCAGGAGACGACAAGTGAGCGAAGCGGGTACGTTGGCATCGGCCCTCAAGGCCGGGAAATTCGCCGTCACGGCGGAAACCTCACCTCCGGATTCCGCGGACCCGTCGAAAGTGCTGGACCGCGTCCAGTGTCTCGAAGGTCTCGTCGATGCCGTTAACGTCACCGACGGCGCCGGGGCCCGAGCCCACATGTCGGCCCTTGCCTGCGCCGCCATAATGGCAGATGCGGGAATCGAACCCGTCCTTCAAATGACAACGCGCGATCGCAACCGATTGGCGCTGCAAGGTGATCTGATCGGAGCCTCGGCCCTCGGTGTTCCAAACATTCTCTGTCTTTACGGCGACGCCGTGGAAGCCGGCGATCAACCGGATGCAAAACTGGTTCACGACATCGACAGCCGCCAACTGATGACGACAGCAAGGCGCATGAGGGACGAAGGCGCTTTCCCAACGGGACGTCCGATCGAACCCAAACCGTTTCTGTTTATTGGTGGCGCCGACACGCCTATCGACCCGGGACCGGAATTCAAGGCGGATGGGTTGCGGGCCAAGATCGATGCCGGTGCCGATTTCTTCCAAAGCCAGTTCGTTTTCGACGTTCCCGCCATGCAACGCTACATGGCCCGTCTCCGCGACGAGGGCATTACTGAGAAAGCCTATTACATTGCCGGCTTGGGGCCGATCCTGTCGGCAAAAAGCGCGCGATGGATGAATGAAAATTTGTTCGGCGTCCACGTTCCCGATGACGTTATCGTCCGCCTCGAAGGTGCCGCCGATCAGAGGACCGAGGGGATTGCCGTTTGTATCGAACTTCTGGAGCAGCTTCGGGAAATCGACGGCATTAGCGGTGTTCATCTGATGGGTCCGAAGCAGGAAGATACCATCGCCGAAATTCTCTCCAGCTCTCCAATTCGATCCGGTGGATAGTGCCGCCCCAACCGAGGGTTAAGTTTCTCCAAGCGCGGCTTGCATAGGATTGTGTGAGAATGGAAAATCGACGACGGGGAGACGAGAGAGTATGACCACACCGGTCGATGGGATCGTTCGGCGCGACCAATGTCCGCGCGGCGCAATCGTGGAGTCGAGATTCTCGGCGCCGAACGCAGAGACACTTCCGCCTGATCCTGCTTGGGTATTTCGCTACTGGGATGAGAGGCGAAACGGCCGTATCGGCCCGGCCTGGGGTGATTTCCGGTTGATCGACCTTCCGGCCGGTTTGATACCGTGGTCAGCCGTTGTCGATGTCGTGACGGAGCCGCTTGATTTCGTGTTCCGGTTTTTCGGAACGGCACGTACCGTGCTGCACGGCAAGGATTGTACCGGCAAATCGGTACTGGAAGTCCAGCCCATAACAGTGACCAACAAAGTCTTCCAGGAATACCAGTGGGTCTTCGAAAACCGGGCTCCGTTGTATGTTTTCAACGAAGGGTATTCCCAGGAAGACGGTGATTTTCGCTATGAGTTCCTGCGACTGCCGTTGAGTTCCGACGGTAGCACCGTCGACAAGGTTTATGCCGTTGGTTTCTGCGGCGACCAACCCGAAGCGGAAGTCGATTACTGGCGAGAATAAGGACGTTCGTTCGGATCGTCCGCCTCGGGCTCCGTTAAAAAGTAAGGGGCTGTCCTAGCTAAGCGAGATGCTTGGGCTAGGATTGCAGGATGTATGCGAGAAGAAGCCGGCTCAGTGGTTGGAAGCGTGATCGTTTGATGGAGCACTTTGTGGCGGCGACGA
>Ga0056114_1000043_pt1 | contig 32742 bp, 35 predicted proteins | sample WorMetHERISLAND1_FD_77005 | JGI IMG/M metagenome (GOLD analysis project Ga0056114, IMG submission 77005) | Marine gutless worms symbiont microbial communities from Max Planck institute for Marine Microbiology, Germany - Olavius loisae HERON... ...
AACCAGAGACTCCAAAGTCACCATCTCCAGTTCCGTCTGCTGGGGTGAGCGGTTTTTAAGCATCCCACATTGAATCAAAAGCCCCCGCCAAAGGCGAGGACTTTGTCAGCGGTCTGACGGCCCCGCCAATAAGCGGGGCCGTTTCCCAATCCCGAATTGAGGAACCGTTCAATGCAGGTCCGACCAAACCCGACGTTTGACCGCATAAAGCATACCGGTGAACACGATCAGGAACAGCAGCACCTTGATCCCCATGGACTTGCGTTCCTCGAGCTCGGGCTCGGCGGCCCAGACCAGGAACGTGGTGACGTCATGGGCGTGGCGATCGAGGGTCGGCGCAGTGCCGTCGGCGTACTCCACCATGTCGTCGGAGAGCGGCGCCGCCATGGCGATGACATGGCCCGGGTAGTAGACGTTGTAGTTGCCGTCCTCGGGCATGTCGAAGCCTTCCGGCGCCTCGTCCTTGTAGCCGGTCAGGATCGCGTACAGGTAATCAGCACCGCCGATGCGGGCCTTGGTCATCAAAGAGAGATCCGGCGGCACCTTGCCGTTGTTGGCGGCAGCGGCAGCCTTGTCGTTGGGGTAGGGCGAGACGAATTTGTCGGCCGGGATGGCGGCGCGCGTGAACATCTCGCCTTCGTCGTCGGGCCCGTCCTCGACCTCGAACTCGGCGGCAATGGCCTTGATCTGGTCCTCGGTGAAGCCGATGCCGCTCAGGTTGCGGTAACTGACCAGACGCAGGGAATGGCAGGCCTCACAAACCTCCTGGTAGACCTGGAAGCCGCGTTGCGCAGCGGCCCGGTCGAAGGTGCCGAAGAGGCCGGAGAACGACCAGTCCTGTTTCGGCGGCTTCGGTGCGCTGCCGGCCGCATTTGCCGGTCCGCTCGCCAGACCCAGAGTGGCAACGACGGCGAGAGCGGCGGCGGTGGTCTTGAGAATGCTCATCTTCATGGTCCTTACTCCGCCGCCTGCGGCGCCGCGGCGCCTTTGGTGACGGCGCTGGAGATGCTCTCCGGCACCGATCTCGGCCGCTCCATGCGGCTGACGATGGGCACGATGACCAGCAGATAGGCGAAGTAGAAGGTCGTCGTTACCTGGCCGATGGGGATCCACACTCCCTCCGCCGGCTTGCCGCCGACGACACCCAAGACAAGGCAGTTGAGGAAGAAGATCCAGAAGAACATCGCCGACAGGGGCCGGAACCTCATGGAGCGCACCTTTGAGCCGTCGAGCCAGGGCATCAGCATGAGGAGCAGGATCGAGGCGAACATGGCGATGACGCCGGCCAGTTTCGCCGACATGATCAGGCCGCCCAGGCTGATCACCTGGAAGACGATGAAGTCTGCCGTGAAGGCCCTGAGGATCGCGTAGAACGGCAGGAAATACCATTCCGGGACGATATGCGTCGGCGTCACCAGCGGGTTGGCCTCGATGTAGTTGTCCGGCTCGCCGTAGAAGTTCGGCGCGAAGAAGACGAAGGCCATGAAGAAGATCAGGAACAGGCCCAGCCCATAAAGGTCCTTGATGGTGTAGTAGGGATGGAACGGGATGCAGTCCTGATCGCCCTTGATGTCGACGCCCAAGGGGTTGTTCGACTTGTGCACGTGCAGCGCCCAGATATGGACGACGACCAGGCCGACGATGACGAACGGCATCAGGTAGTGCAGCGAGAAGAAACGGTTGAGCGTTGGGTTGTCAACCGAGAAACCGCCCCACAGCCAGGTGACGACAGCGTCGCCGACGAAGGGTATGGCCGAAAAGAGATTGGTGATGACGGTCGCACCCCAGAAGCTCATCTGACCCCAGGGAAGCACGTAACCCATGAAGGCGGTGGCCATCATCGCCAACAGTAAGAGAACGCCGATGATCCACAGGAGCTCGCGTGGCGCCTTGTAGGAGCCGAAGTACATGCCGCGGAACATGTGGATGTAGACGACGATGAAGAACATGGATCCGCCGTTCATGTGGATGTAGCGGATCAGCCAGCCGTAGTTGACGTCGCGCATGATACGCTCGACGGAGTCGAAGGCGTGATCCACATGCGCCGTGTAGTGCATGGCCAGCACAATGCCGGTGATCAGCATGATACCGAGCGTGATCCCGGCCAAAGAGCCGAAGTTCCACCAGTAGTTCAGGTTTTTCGGCGTCGGGTACTTGCTGCCCACCGAGTCGTCGAGGAAGCTGAAGATCGGCAACCGGTACTCGATCCAGTTCAGCACGGGGTTCTTGAATTGCATGCTCATGATGTGCCCCCTCAGCCGATCTTGACGGTGGTGTCGTCGAGGAACGTGTATTCAGGGATCGGCAAGTTCAGTGGCGCCGGGCCCTTACGGATACGCCCCGAGGTGTCGTAGTGCGATCCGTGGCACGGGCAGAACCAGCCGCCGTACTCGCCCTTGACCTCTCCGGCCTTGTTGCCGAGCGGGATGCAGCCCAAGTGCGTGCAGACACCGACCATGATCAGCCATTGCGGATTCTGGACACGAGCCGCGTCCGTCTCCGGGTGGAGCAGGTCGGTCGCATTGTCGTCCTTGACCGCGGTCTCGATCTCTTCCGCCGTGCGGTGGCGGATAAAGACCGGCTTGCCGCGCCAGACCACGGTGATCGCCTGGCCCTCCTCGATAGGCTCCAGGTTCACTTCGGTCGTCGACAGAGCCAGGGTATCGGCGGCCGGGTTCATCTGGTCGATGAACGGCCACACGGCGATGGCCGTGCCGACGGCGCCGACGGCGGCGGTCGAGATATAGAGGAAGTCGCGACGGGTTTCGTCATCGATCTCCGCCCCGGTTTCCGGATTGGCGGTTTCACTCATCTAGGGGATCCCTCTCTTGAATTCACCGGGCGGCCCGTGAATTGGTCGGGGCCGCGTTTCTTATCGAACAGGCGTTCACGCACCCCTCGTGAACAGGCCGGCACCCAAGGGCCGCCGGCCGGGCGACAGGTATACTAAAAATTCCCATGGTTGCAAGGAATAAGTCCCGTATTTAGAGGCTTCCAAGGGGTGAATCCGAGGGTGACACATCCCCGTTTTCCTTACGTTTCGCGGCCTCAGACCGCTGTCTCGGGAACGATCCCTTAACGCCCTCTAGCAAGCTTTGTTCAATACTGTAGTGAAGTGCCTAATCGGGCGTCCCGTGTTAGGCACGGTCTCAGAGCGTCCCAAGGCCATGGAGGAATAAATGGGTCCAGCAGAAGAAACGGTCGGTTTTGTCGACGTCGGGCTGATGGGGCACGGTATGGCCAGGAATATTCTGGAGAAAGGATATCCCTTGACGGTCATCGCTCATCGGGACCGAACCCGGGTCGAGGACTTGCTGTCACGCGGCGCTACCGAGGCAGGATCCCTCAAGGAACTGGGGGAATACGTGTCTGTCGTCTTCATCTGTGCCCCCGGATCACCCCAGGTCGAGGCCATCGTCCGCGAATTGAAGGGCGGCCTGAAACCGGGTTCCGTAGTCGTCGATTGCTCGACCTCGGACCCCAACTCGACCGCCGCACTGGCCGATGATTTAGAGGCACTGGGCATCGATCTTGCCGATGCTCCGCTCGGCGGCACACCGGTGCAGGCGGCGGAGGGAACCCTCGGCGCCATGGTCGGTGCCCGCGCCGCCGTGTTCGAGCGGATCAAGCCGGTGATCGAGACCTGGGCCGCTTCCGTCGTCCATATCGGCGGCATCGGCGATGGTCATCGCATGAAACTGCTCAACAATTTCCTCTCCCTTGGCTACGGCGCCATCTACGCGGAGGCCCTCGTCCTGGCCGGCAAGGTCGGTCTTTCACCGGAACGGTTCGACAGTGTCATCCGCGGCAGCCGTATGGACTGCGGCTTTTACCAGACCTTCATGGCCTATGTGCTCGACGGTAACCGGGAAGCCCACAAATTCACGCTGACCAACGCCGTCAAGGACCTCCGCTACCTCGAGTCCATGGCCAACGCGGCAGGCCTGGCAAATCCCGTCGGCAATGCCGTGAAGAACGTGTATGCCGCCGCTCATGCCGGAGGTGGAGACGGCCCCGAGGATTACGTTCCGACCCTGCCCGAGTATGTCGCACGCCTGAACGGGACGGAGTTCAAGACCAAAAAGGCGTGACGGCAGGCCGTATCCCCGGGTCTTTGTCCCTTATAGGCAGTGGAACTTTGTGGGCGACGCCGATATACAAGAGGAGAGGAATGACGATCCGCTAGGCAATCGGGGGTTGTCGGTAAACGGTCCTGCGAAACGGGGGGAAGCATGATTGATCGTCTGGCGGCGGCCGTTGGGGCGCCGGTTCTCGTTCCGGGGCATGACGATTACGAAGTGTCGCGCGGCCTGTTCAACGGCCGCGTGGCCGGCCTTCCGGCGGCCATCGTGCGCTGCCGCAATGCCAATGAGGTTGCCACCGCGATCCGTTTCGCCCGGGATGAAAGGATCGAGGTGCGGGTCCGCGCCGGCGGCCACAACCCGGCCGGACAGTGCCTGGACGACGATGTCCTGCTGATTGATCTCCGCGACTGCGATGCCGTCGACGTCGATCCCGAGAACCGCACTGTCACCGTCGGTGGCGGCGGGCTTTGGAAACAGGTCGACACCGCGACCCTACCGCATGGCCTGGCGGCGCCCGGTGGCGATTGCTGCGTCGTCGGTGTCGCCGGCTATACGCTCGGCGGCGGCCACGGATTGCTGTCCCGCGCCTACGGGCTCGGTTGTGACAATCTTATCGGCGCCGAATTGGTCGATGCGGGTGGCACCATCCGGTGGGTCAACAACGCCAGCGATGCCGATCTCCTGTGGGCGCTCAAGGGCGGCGGCGGCAACTTCGGTGCCGTTACCAAACTCGAACTCGACCTGCACCCGGTGCCGGAAGTGCTGTTCGCCGGGGCCCGTATCTGGCCGGTGAGCGAGGCCCGCGACGTCATGCGGGCCTACCGCGATATCGTCGGCGCCGGCCTGCCGGACGCCTTCACGCTTTGCATGAACATCGCCCGCGAACTGTTCCCGGACGGCGATCCCTGCCTGGTCGTCTATGGCGCCTTCATCGGCGACGAGGCCGCCGGCACGGAACTCCTGGCGCCGCTGAACGTCGCCGCGACACCGGCCATGGACGTCTTTTCGATGATGCCCTATTCCGTCGTCCAGACATTGTCCGAGGAGGACATCACCCAGCGCGGCCATGGCCTGCGCGGTTTGTGGAAGGGCGGTTTCTTCGAGGGTGATCTCGCCGACGAAGCCATCGATGCCGTGCTCGAAGCCTATGCCCAGGCGCCGTCACCGACCTGCCGGGCCCACTTCGATTTCCTCGGCGGTGGCGCCGTCGGCCGGGTCGATGCGACGGCGACGGCTTTTCCGCACCGCGAACATACATTCGGTGTCCAGTTCCTGGCCTTGTGGCCGGGAATTGACGGCGACGAAGCCAATATGGCCTGGGCCCGCAACGCCAAGGCCGCCGTGGCGCCTTATCTCGGCAGCGGCGTCTATTCGGGTTATGGTGATCCGGACCTGGACGATTGGGCGCGGGCCTACTACGGCGGCAACCTGGAGCGCCTCATCGACCTGAAACGCCGCTACGACCCGGACAACGTTTTCCGGTTCCGCCAGGGCCTCTCGGAAATCGCCGGATGAGCGCCGCGGAGGGAACGTCGAACGGGGACGGCACCCTTGCCGCCTTCGCCGCCGCCCTCGGTGCGGACCGCGTGTCGGCTGATGCCGCCACCCTGGCGCGCCAGCAACAAAACCTGACCGAATATGCGCCGCGCCCTTATCGGGGCGTGCTCCGGCCGGCCGACCGGGACGGTGTCGTCGCCGCCCTTGCCGTCGCCCGCGAGTACGGCGCCCCGCTCTTCCCGTTCAGCAGCGGTCGCAACTGGGGGCTCGGCTCGCGGCTGCCGACGGCCGACGACGGGTTCCTGCTCGACCTCTCCGGCCTTGATAAAGTGCGGTCCATTGACGTCGAGCACCGCTATGCCATCGTCGAACCCGGCGTCAATCAGCGGGTGCTGGCCGACGCCGTCGCCGCCACCGGCGCCGACCTGATGGGTCCACCTCACCGGCGCGCCCGAGGAAACCAGCATCGTCGGCAACTGCCTCGACCGCGGCGTCGGCTATTTCGGTGGGCGAATCGCCGGCGTGCGCGGGCTTGAGGTTGTCCTCGCCGACGGGCAAATCCTGCGTACCGGCCACTGGCGTTTCGGCGAACGGGCCGACGGTGAAGCGCTTTCCCATTGTTATCCCCTCGGCCTGGGGCCGGACCTGACCGGGCTCTTCTGTCAATCGAACCTAGGCGTGGTCACGGCCCTCGTCTTAGACCTGATGCCGAAGCGGCCCTTCGTCGCCGTCATGATGCGCTTCGTCGAAGAGGACATGACGGCGGTGATCGACGGGCTCGCCGAACTGCGCCGGCAGAACGTCATCTCGGAAGGGTACGAGATCGACAACAACCTCGATCCCCGGGTCAGCGGTCTCGATCTCGATCGCGGCACGGGAAAGCGAGAATGGGTGGTTTGGATGTACCTGCCCGGTTCCGAGCGCCAGATCGCCACTGCCGAGCATCATATCCTACGGCGCCTTGGCGGTTATTGCGCGCGTATCGATTTCATCGACCCGGAGGACCCGCAAGCGACCGGCGGCGACCCCTATTTCCAGGCCCTCTGCCAGCGTTGGAACGGCGAGCCCGGCAACTTCAGCCTCATCGCCATGGCCCGGGCCAGCGGTGTCGAAACCGACGGCAACGGCTTCAATCCGGACCGGGAACCCGCCGTGAAGGGGTTCGTTTGCGCCCTGCCGGCCCTGCCGCTCCGGGGCGCCGACATCGGCGAGGTCCTGGCCGTCGTCGAACGGGTTTCGGAAGCCCACGGCGTCACCGCAGCGCTCACCATGTCAGGCCTCAGCACCCTCGCCATGGAGGGGTTCTTCCGGGTCTATTTCGACCGGACCGACGCCGACGCCGTGGCCCGGGCCCAGGCCCAGGCCTGGAACGCCGACCTGCACGCTAGGCTGTCGACCATCGGCGTCCATCCTTATCGCCTCAATGTCGCCCAAATGGCGGACTATTTCGGCGACGGCGGCATCCAAGGTGGCGACTCATATCTGGACACACTCAAAAAGATAAAGACGGCGCTCGATCCCCTGGGCATAATTGCTCCGGGGCGCTACGGCCCGGCCGATGACGGCCAAGCATCACCATAAAGGGGGGAGTTCAAATGAGTAACGACGAGATGATGGAGTTTAGCCCGCTCGGTAAGCAGGTCTTCAAGATCAACCGCATCACCAAGCAGGTCTGGATCAACTACGGCTACGCCTGCCTGACCATCGCCGGGGCCGACGGCGAAGTGGCACCGGCCGAGTTCGACCACCTGGCCGTCGAGGCCGTGGCCATGGGGGCGACGCCGGATATCATCGACGCCTGGAAGGCTTACGACTTCAAGAGCGGCGATCTCAACGAACTGCTGCCGACGCTGGTCGCCGACGCGCCGATCAATGCCGCCCGTTCGCTGAACTATACGGCGATCAAGATGTCGCGGGCCGACGGTGTTTACCACGTCGATGAACAAGGCGCCGTCAAACGGGCCGCCGATATCCTCGGCGTCGACGGTCACACGGTCACCGCCATCGAGGGTTTGGCCGAAATGGAAGAGGCGGTCGATCGCGTTCGCGCCGGCCTGCTCGAAAACGAAGTCTGACCCGATTCGGGCACTTTGGCCGGCTCGGCGCCGTCCGGTGGCCAATCCCTTTCCGGGCGGCCTAAGGTCGACCAAGGCCTGCTGTGGCGTGTTTACTTCCGGGCTAAGTGCCCAGCCGAGAAACAAAAAAAACGGGTCCGACAGTCTAGGGTCGTATCTTGTTGTTCGTTTCGCGTTGATAAATACTATTAGTAGAATTTCTCCTTGACTAATTTACTCACTACAACGTACTTTTGTGTGGGGTTCAGGGAGTGGGAACGTGGCGAAAATCCTCATCGTCGAGGACAACGAACTCAACATGGAGCTGACCAACTCCATTCTCGAGGCGGAGGGCCACGAGACGATCCAAGCCTATGACGGAAGCGAGTTCCTGGAACTCGTGGTTGAGCGCCGCCCGGACCTGATCATCATGGATATCCAGCTGCCCCAGTGGTCCGGCCTCGAATTGACGAAGGCACTGAAGGCCATCGAGCATCTCAAACACATCCCGGTCATTGCGGTGACGGCATTCACCGCCCGCTATGGCGAATCCGATGTCCGCTCGGCGGGTTGCGACGACTATGTAGCGAAACCGATCTCGATTGCCGAGTTCATCGCAACCGTCGAACGGCACCTCGCGCAGGTCGTGTCGACGGGGATGATTTGAGGGAATGCCGCGCGACGGCCTAAGCCCTCAACCACACATAAATCGCCGGGATCACCAGCAGCGTAAACGCCGTCGACGAGGCCAGGCCGAAGACCATGGAGATGGCGAGGCCCTGGAAGATGGGGTCGGTGAGGATGAAGGCGGCGCCGACCATGGCGGCGACGGCTGTGAGGAAGATCGGCCGGAAGCGGGTGGCGCCGGCGTCCAGGATGGCGTCGCAGATCTCCGCGCCTTCTCCCTGGCGCTGGCGGATGAATTCGACCAAGAGGATCGAATTGCGGACGATGATACCGGCCAAGGCGATGAAGCCGATCATGGAGGTGGCCGAGAAAGGCGCGCCGAACAGCCAATGGCCGGGAACAATGCCGATCAGGGTCAGGGGCACCGGTGTGAGGATCACCAGGGGGAGTTTGAAGCTGCCGAACTGGCCGACGACCAAGAGGTAGATGGCAAGCAAAGCGAAGGCGAAGGCGAAACCCATGTCGCGGAAGGTGACGTAGGTGATCTCCCATTCGCCGTCCCAGAGGAGCGTGATGCCGCGTTCGTCGTCGGGTTGGCCGTGATAGGCGATCACGGGCGGGCCGGTCTCGCCCCAGTCCATGGCGGCAACGGCATCGTTGACGGCGAACATGCCATAGACCGGCGCTTCGAAACGCCCGGCCAGTTCGCCGGTGACCAGTTCGGCGAAGCGTCCGTTGTGGCGGAAGAGGGGGTGCGACGCCTTTTCCCGCGTGACGCGGACCACGTCGCCCAGTTCGACGACGGCGCCGGTGTCCGCCGCCTCGCCCGGCGCCGGTACCGGTGTGGCCAACAAGCGCTCGGAGTAGGACAGCCCTTCCTTCGGTAATCGGATGGCGATCTCAATGGGATCGACGCCGCCGCCGCGCTGTGAGTAGCCGACGCTGACGCCGCCCAGCAAAACGTTGATGGTGTTGTAGAGCGCCTCTTCGTGCACTCCGTGGAACTCCAGGTTCTCCTGGTCGACCTCGAAGTGGAGCCGCTCGGCCGGTGCGCCCAGGGTGTCATCGGTGTCGACGACGAAATCGATGCCGTCGAAGGCTTGCCTCACCTTGGCGGCGGCGGCGCGGCGCGTTTCCGTGTCGGGGCCGTAGATCTCGGCCAGCAGCGTGCTCAGCACTGGCGGCCCCGGCGGCGCCTCGACCACCTTGACCGACGTGCCCTCCGGGACTGGCAGGTCCTTCAGGCGCTCGCGGATCTCCAGGGCCACGGCGTGGCTTTGGCGGTCGCGTGCGTGTTTGGGTTTAAGGTTGATCTGCAGGTCGCCTTCCCAGGGCTTGCCGCGGAGATAGTAATGGCGGACCAGGCCGTTGAAATTGAAAGGCGCGGCGGTGCCCACATAGGCCTGGATGTGGGTCAGTTCTTTTAGATCGCCCAACTTGGCGGCGGCGGCCATGAGGATGCGCTCGGTGGCCTCCAGGCTGGCCCCGTCCGGCAGGTCGGCGACGACCTGGACCTCGGATTTGCTGTCGAAAGGCAGTAGCTTGACGGTCACCGTCTTGGTGGCGAACAAGACACAGGCGGCGACGGTGATGGCGGCGGAGCCCAATAGCACCATCTGGGCGCGGCGTTTGGTCCGGAGCAGCGGAGCCGCGACGCGGCGGTAAAACCGCCCCATGGCACCCTCATGATCGTGATCGGCGTGACCGCCGGCCGCGGTGCCCCTGAATTTGACGACCAACCATGGCGTCACCATGACCGCGACGAAGAAGGATATCAGCATGGCCGCCGAGGCATTGGCCGGGATCGGGCTCATGTAGGGGCCCATGACGCCGGAGACGAACATCATGGGCAGCAGGGCGGCGACGACCGTCAGTGTGGCGATGATCGTCGGGTTGCCGACCTCGGCGACCGCCTCTATGGCGGCTTGCAGGCGCGGCCGCTCGTCGGTCATGCCCCAGTGGCGGACGATGTTCTCGATTACGACGATGGCGTCGTCGACCAGGATGCCGATGGAGAAGATCAGCGCGAAGAGGCTGACCCGGTTGATGGTGTAGCCCATGAGCCAGGCGGCGAAGAAGGTCAGGAGGATGGTCGTCGGGATGACGATCAGCACCACGCCGCCCTCACGCCAACCGATGAAGAGCGCGATGATGATGACGATGGAGACGGTGGCTAGGACCAGGTGAAACAGCAGTTCGTTGGCCTTGTCCGTCGCCGTGGCGCCGTAGTCGCGGGTCACGTGGACGGCGACGCCGGGCGGAATGAGGCCGCCCTTGACCATCTCCAAACGTTCCAGGATCTTCTCGGCGACCAGGGGTGCATTGGTGCCCTTGCGCTTGGCGATGGCGATGGTCACCGCCGGGCGGCGCTCGATGGATCCGTTTTCACCCGGCTCCATGTGCCAGACCCGGTGTTCTTCCGGCCTGGCGCCGACGACGACGTCGGCCACGTCCTTGACATAGACCGGCCGTCCGTCGCGGCTGGTGATCAGCAGCAGCCCGACGTCGGGGACACCGGAGAGCGTCTGCCCGGCGACAACGGGGAGCGTGCGGTTGTTGTCGCGGATGTTGCCGATGAGGAAGGATCGGTTGGCGCTCTTCACTTTCTCGACCAGCTGGTTGAGGGTGACGCCGTAGAGCGACAGGCGCTCCGGGTCTGGCTCGACGCGGACCTGGTCGGCCCGCCCGCCGACGATGAAGCTCTGGCCGGTATCGGCGACCTTGTTGAGTTCGTGCAGCAACTCGTCGGCGACAGCATGAAGCCGGTTGTCGTCCCAGCGCCCGACGTTGCCGGGTTCGGGCGTCACGGTCAGGGTGATGATCGGCACGTGGTTGATGCCGCGCCCGATGATCAGCGGTTCCGGGATGCCAATGGGAATGCGGCTCCTGTTGGCGGAAATCTCCTCGTGCACACGGAGCGTCGCCAGATCCTCGTCGGTGCCGACCAGGAAGCGCGCCGTGACGATGACCCGGTCGTCCTCACTTAGGGAGTAGACGTGCTCGACCGCATCGATGCCCTTGACCAGGTCCTCGAGGGGCTCGGTGACCAGCTCGATGGCGTCCGCCGCCTTGAGGCCGTTGGCGTCGACCAGGATGTCGACCAGGGGCACGCTGATCTGCGGTTCCTCCTCGCGGGGCAGGGACAGCATGGCCATGGTGCCGAGCGCCAGCGCCACCAGCAACAGCAGCGGCGTCAGCGGCGAGGCGATGAACGCCTTGGTGAGCGTACCGGAGATGCCGAGTTTCATTTTGCCGCGCTCTTCGTTTGCGGTTCGATCAGCTCGTCGCCTTCCTGGATGCCGGACAGCACCTCGATCATCCCGTCAGCGGCGGGAAGACCGGGCTGCACCACCGTTTCGCCGATGCCCTCGATGGATACGAAGGCGAGGCCGTGGCGGCGGAAGAGATATTTCGACGGCACCACGAAGGCCCGGCGTTTGCCGGTGGCGACGCGCACCCGCACCCGCTCGCCGACGAAATAGTCGCCGAGGCCCTCGACCTCCACGTCGGCGACGACGCGGCCCTGGCGCATCTCCGGATAGACCTGGCGGATGCGCCCGGTGGCGGCGGTCTTCGGCGTCGCCGATGTGAGGCCGCGTTCGCCGATCTCGACCACGTCGCCGATACCGATGAAGCGCGCGTGACGCTCCGGCAGGAACATGCGAAGCACGTAGTTCTCGGCGGCGATCAGGGCCACCGTCTCGCCCGGCAACACGACGCGCCCGGTGGCGGCGGTCTTCGGCGTCGCCGATGTGAGGCCGCGTTCGCCGATCTCGACCACGTCGCCGATACCGATGAAGCGCGCATGACGCTCCGGCAGGAACATGCGAAGCACGTAGTTCTCGGCGGCGATCAGGGCCACCGTCTCGCCCGGCAACACGACGCGTCCGGTGGTGACGACGACGCGCAGCACGCGGCCGGCCGCCGGCGCCCGGACCGTGCCTTCCGCCTGCTGTTCGGCGATCACCGCGCGCTCGGCATTCATGGCGGCGATGTCACGCTTGAGGACGTCGACCTTGGTGACCGCTGCATCCAGGTTGGCCTGGCTTGTCGCACCTTGCTGGCGCAGTTTCTGACTGCGCTTCAGTTCCGTCTCGGCCAGCTTGCGCTGGGAATTGAGCGATCCGATCTTGGCGACGACGGCCTTTAATTGAAGCGCCAGTTTCGGGTCCTCGACCCGGGCGATGACCTGGCCCTCGGAGACTGCGCTGCCCTCGTCCACTTCCAGCTGCCGGACCGTGCCGCCGATGCGCGAGCGGGCCGAGGTGGTGTCCAATGTTTCCACCGTGGCGAAGACGGCCTTGCGGTCGTCGAGGACAACGGATTTGACGGTGAAGGTCTCAGCGGTTACCTGCGAAGCCCATAGGGCAAGGCTCAGGACGGCCAGCGCCGCCTTCACCGATTTGGAAATACCTGTCGTCTTCATGACTCGATCCCATCCAACCCATTGGCCCGGCCCCTGAGGACCGTGACCATTCTGCATTCAGTGGTGTGGGAAATAACAGGCTTTCTCTGTCGGCGATGTGATAAATTCACAAATGAAGAGATATTCAAATGATTTGTGAACAACTGGCAGAAAAATCTCCGGGCACGAACGCTTTTGGCCTGGGGGTGCGGATCGGGGGCGCCCTTAGAGTTCGTTCGGAGCTTAACTCGCCTCCCGGACCTCCTCCTCGTCCTTCTCGTCGTCGATCTGCGACTGCAGGCGTTCGATGTCGGCCTGCAGTTCGAAGATCTGCCGCGAGGCCTGTTCGTGGAGCGACAGGATGCTGGCCACCTTGACCTTGAGCGGCCGGGTTTCGTCCAGTTCCGTCAGTTCGTCGTCGAGTTCGACGCCGTCGTCGCCGACGGCGAGCCACAGGACGGATACGCCTAATACGCCGGCCAGGGTCAGCAGCTTGTTGGCGCGCGGCTCGAACTTTCCGTTCTCCCAGCTTTCCAGCGTTTCCGGCACGACGCCGACCCGCCTGGCCAGTTGTTCCGGTGTAAAGCCGGCGGTCTCACGTGCTTCGATAATCCTTTCGCCCATCGGCATCGGTATCCTCCTCGATAATAGTGTTCACCACGCAACCGCGAGGGTGCGCGCGCTCTGGCCCTTTCGGGAGATGACAGTATTGGCGACCGATTCGGTCGTGGATGAACCCAGGCTGCCTGGCAATATCAGGCGACGCGTCGCGGATGCGGGTCGGCGCCAGGAACACGGCCGGGTTCGAATTTCGACGTGGACCCACCATAACATGGAAAACCAGACCTTGCATTCCCCGATGTGGAAATCGCCCGAAAATCGATAATCTCCGGGTACCGAGGGGACACGTTCCAGGGCTGACCACCCTAACGGACGCGTGTTACAGTCGCGCCGATGCCTGAAAAAACCGATCCTTACGCACCCCTGCGCCTCGCCCTCTACGAGCCCGACATCCCGCAGAACACGGCCGCCGTCCTGAGAACCGCCGCCTGCCTCGCCGTGCCGGTCGACGTCATCGAACCCTGCGGCTTCGTTTGGGGCGGCAAACACATGAAGCGCTCGGGCATGGATTATCTCGATCAGGCCGCGGTCATGCGGCACGTGGATTGGGCGGCGTTCCAGGACGCCCATGAGAGTGCGCGGCGGGTGTTACTGACGACCCGCGCCGACCGCGCCTATTGCGATTTCACCTTCGAGCCCGGCGACATTCTCTTGTTCGGCCGGGAGAGCGCAGGCGTGCCCGAAACCGTCCACGCCGCCGCCGACGTGCGCCTCACCATCCCAATGGCCCCGGGCGCGCGCTCCTTGAACTTGGCGGCCAGCGTTGCCATGGTTCTGGGCGAGGCTTTGCGACAGTTGGACGGGTTCTCTAAGAGGTAACCGGCGACAAACCGAGCTAAGGGGGACGCATATGGACAGGGACTTCGGCAGCGAGGAACACAAGGACAAGGCGCGGGCCTGGTTCGAACATTTGCGTGACGACCTTTGCGCCGCCTTGGAGGCCATCGAGGACGACGTCGTCGGACCCAACGGCTCGAGCGAGCGCGAACCGGGGCGGTTCGAACGTCAGGCCTGGCAGCGCCCAGGCGAGGACGGCTCCAAGGGCGGCGGCGATCTGACGCCGGTGTTTCCCGACGACGAGGAAACGGCGACATTCCACCGCGCCTTCAAGCACGCTTGCGATGCGGACTACTATCCGAAGTTCAAGAAATGGTGCGACGAGTATTTCTTCCTGCCGCACCGGAACGAGCCCCGGGGAGTCGGCGGCATCTTCTACGACAACCTCAATACCGACGAATGGGACCGCGATTTCGACTTCACCAAGGAAGTCGGCAAGGCCTTCCTCGGCGTCTACCCGAAACTGGCCCGGCGCGCCATGGACCTGCCCTGGATCGCCGCCCAGAAGAAGGCGCAACTGGTGAAGCGCGGGCGTTACGTGGAATTCAACCTGCTCTACGACCGCGGCACCACCTTCGGTCTCAAGACCGGCGGCAATACGGAGGCGATCCTGATGTCCATGCCGCCGGAAGTCGCCTGGCCATGACCAATGCTGACCAGTCAGTCATTATCAAGCCAGCACAGGGCAAAAGACCAAAAAACGACCGAATAGAAATGGTCCGGCGGATCATCGAAAATGATCCGTGGAGCGTGAACGTCCTTGAGGCCGTACGCGCCCTCGGCCTCCCCGATTGGGCCATCGGCGCCGGTTTCGTACGGGCTCGGGTGTGGGATGAACTGACTGGCCAGGACCGGACACCGCTCGGCGACGTCGACGTGCTCTATTTCGACCCGGCCGCAGCCGACCCGGCGGCAGACGCGTCATTGGAACGGAAACTCACGGACATTCGCCCGGATGTCCCCTGGTCGGTCACCAACCAGGCCCGCATGCATTTCCGCAACAGCGACCTGCCATACCGAGATACGGAAGACGCACTCCGCTTCTGGCTGGAAACACCGACCGCCGTCGCCGTGCGTCTGGAGGCGGATGACACGATCACGGTGTTGGCACCCCTCGGCCTCGACGATCTGTTCGGCCTCGTCGTCCGCCCGACGCCGGAGACCCGCAAGCGGGCCGACAAGATGGCGGCCTATCGACATCGCCTGGCGACCAAATCTTGGCCTCAAACCTGGCCGGGCCTGCGGGTCGAGGACCAGTAGACCGCACCGCCTAGCGCCCCGTTGCCCCGCTGCCCCGTCTCCCTTAGGGTGCAGTCCTCAACCGGAGGAGCCGCCATGCCCGAACGCCTATCGCTCGCCAATATCGAAGAGGCGTCCCGCGTCATCGAACCCGCATTCCGCAACAGCCCGCAGATCGCGTTCGACACCTTGTCGGAAATCCTCGGCGCCGAGACCGTGCTCAAGGTCGAGACCCTGAACCCGATCCGTTCCTTCAAGGGGGGCGGTCCCAACTACTACGTCCACCAGCTGAGGGACAAGACACCGCTGATCGCCGCATCGGCCGGCAACTACGGCCAGGGCCTGGCGGTCGCCGCCCGGGCCAAAGCGATTCCGTTCACCGTTTTCGCCGCCGAGAAGCCAATCCGCTGAAGGTCGGACGCATGCGGGCGCTGGGGGCCGAGGTCGTGCTCAGCGGCGATGATTTCGACGCGGCCAAGGCACGCGCCCGGGCCCATGCGGAAAAGAACGGCTTTCCCTTCGTCGAGGACGGCAAGGAACCGGCGATCAACGAGGGGGCGGGCAGCATGGCCGTCGAACTGCTGCACTGGCCGGAACCCTTCGATGCCATCCTGGTGGCGCTGGGCAACGGGGCGCTGATCAACGGCGTCGGCACCTGGGTCAAGGCCCATGCACCCAGGACCGAGGTCATTGGCATCTGCGCCACCGGTGCGCCGTCCATGCAGCGGTCCTGGGCCTCCGGGTCTGTGGTGACCACGGAAACGGTCGACACCATTGCCGACGGCATCGGGGTGCGGGTGCCGGTACCCGAGGCCCTAGATGACATGAAGGATACTGTCGACGATGTTGTGTTGGTCGACGACCAGACAACGCTGAAGGCGATGCGGCTACTTTTACATCATACCGGTCTCCTGATCGAACCGTCGGGCGCCGTCGGCGTCGCCGCCCTACTGGCCGATCCGGCACGCTTTCAGGGGAAACGGGTCGCCACCATCCTCTGCGGCGGCAACGTCACCGAGGAGCAGTTTCAGGCCTGGTTCGCGGCCGGCGCCAACGGCGGTTCCGAGTAGGTGGCAATCCGGGCAGCCCATTCACGAACGGTGTACCCCGTCTCCGTGTCGGGTAGCCGCGCCGGATCCGTCGAAAGGTATGCTGCCGCCGTTCCCGGATCACCGGGCGTCATCGACGCGCCGAGCCGCTCCATCAGATGAAGCGCACGGTTGTTTCCGCTGAGGACCATACCGACCAGCGTATCGATCCCGAGGGACCGCGCCGAGGCCATCAAAGTGCCGAGCAGCACCTTCAACAATCCTTGACCTTGAAAATCGTCACAGACGGTGACGGCGGCCTCGGCGATGCCGGGAGCCTTCCCGTTGCGGACCCAGCGGCCGAGGCCGGCCCCTTCGTAGGTGGCTCGGTCGATCAGACACCAGGCGACATGGTCGCTGCCGTCGACATCGCTCAGGTAGTCAATCTCCTGCCGGCCGGGGCGAAATCCACTGCTGTGAAACCGGTGATAGCGCATCCTATCCGACAGGCGCTCGATGGCACGGGCCAAATCCTCGCGATCCTCCGGTTCCAACCGGCGAAGAACCAGGCGACGCCGGCTTGGCGCGACCACCTCGATACCCGTCAGGTTCCTGCAATGGACCACGACAACCCCTTTCGACACAGCCTAGACTAGACGCCTTTCTCGGCAGCGAAAAGGACCGGCACCCGGACGGTCATCGAGATGGATAGGCCAACGGAGGCTGGCAGGACTATGTCTATCCCCATGCAACTGCGCGACGCCCAACTCTCCGACCTGGATCTCCTTCAATACTGGGACGACAAACCCCATGTCGTCGCCGCCATGGGTGAGGACGAAGGTTGGGATTGGCCCGCCGAACTCGGGCGCCGTGCCGATTGGCTGGACATGCTGATCGCCGAGGAGGACGGCCGGCCCATCGGCTTCATCCAGATCATCGACCCGGCCAGCGAGGAAACCCATTATTGGGGTGACGTCGGGTCCGGCCTTCGCGCCATCGACATCTGGATCGGTGAGGAGACGGATCTCGGGCGCGGTTTCGGCACTCGGATGATGCAATTGGCACTGGAACGCTGTTTTGCCGATATCTCCGTGACCGCCGTCCTCCTCGATCCCTCGGTTTCCAACCACGGCGCCCATCGGTTTTACGAACGGTTGGGATTCGAACGGATGGAACGCCGCCGCTTCGACAAAGAGGACTGTTACGTCTACCGGTTGGAGCGCATCCGGTGGGAACAGGCCAAAACGTCCACAAGCAGCGCCAAACCCTGATAGACTGTCCGCGACAACAGAGGGTGATATCCATGACACAAACCTACGAAGAATTCCGCCAGGCCTTTCAGTTGGACCAACTGACCGTCTATCGAAACACCGGCTGGACCTGGTCGGTGCGCCCGGGGCAACCGACGCTGGGCGCCTCGGTGATTTCGCTGAACCGATTCGCCGAATGTTTGTCGGATATGACGGTCGATGAGGCCGCCGATTTTCGTGACATCGTCGTCAAGGCGGAAACCACCCTGCGGCAGGTCTTCGGCTACCAAAAGATCAACTACCTGATGCTGATGATGGTCGACGCCCACGTGCATTACCATGTCATCCCTCGATACGACGCACCGCAATCCTTCCAAGGGATAGACTTCGTCGACAACGGGTGGCCGAAACAGCCCGATCTCGGAACCGACAATGCCGAGGGACGGGCGGAGCTGCTGGCGGCCATCGCCGAGGCGCTCGGGAACGGCCTTTGACGCCACCCAACGATGGCCATTTACTGTATCCGACACGGCCAGTCCGAGTTCAACGCGGTCTTCGAGCGGGGCGGCGATGATCCGCTGGTATTCGATGCGCCGCTTTCACCCCTTGGCCGCGACCAGGCACGCGGACTCCGCGACCAGGTCGCCGGCCCTGCAATCGAGCGAATCGTCACGTCGCCGCTGACCCGGGCCATTGAAACGGCGCTGCATATTTTCGAAGGCAAGTTGCCCATCGAGGTCGATGCGCGGGCCCGCGAGTTGCTGACGCACAGTTGCGACGTCGGCCGATCGCCGGCCCAACTCGCCGCTCAGTTTCCGACGGTGACCTTCGGTCATTTGGACGACATCTGGTGGCACCAGGGCCCGGCCAACGAACACGGCGTCGGGCGCGAACCGGTTCCGGTGTTTGAGGCGCGTGTCGCCGACTTCCGAAACTGGCTGGTCGAGCAGCCGGACCGGAACATGGCCCTGATCGGACACGGAAACCTGTTCAAGGCCCTGACCGGGCAGAAGCTCGCCAACTGCGAGATCCATCTGTTCGACAAGGATGCGGAGTTCGAGCCTGGGCCTTACGCCTGACCGGTAGATCGAACGGGTGCCGTCTAAACGCGCTCCAGGGCCAGCGCGATGCCCTGGCCGACGCCGATACACATGGTCGCGAGCCCGTAGCGGGCGTCTCGGCGGTTCATCTCCCGGGCCGCCGTCAGCACCAGGCGGGCGCCGCTCATGCCCAGGGGGTGTCCGAGCGCGATGGCGCCGCCGTTGGGGTTGACCTGCTCGGCGTCGACGGGAAGGTCGAGGCCGCGCAGGCAGGCCAGGGCCTGGGCGGCGAAGGCCTCGTTCAGTTCGATAACACCGAAGTCCCCGATGGTCAGGCCGGTCAAGGCCATCAGCTTTTCCGTTGCTGGCACCGGCCCGATGCCCATGATGCGCGGCTCTACGCCGGCCACCGCCGTCGCCAGCACCCGGGCCACCGGTTCGAGCCCGTGTTTCTTCGCGGCTTCTTCGGAGGCGACGACAAGCGCCGCGGCGCCGTCGTTGACGCCTGACGCGTTGCCGACGGTTACCGTGCCGCCATCGCGGAACGGTGTCGACAGGGAGGCCAGGCGCTCCAAGGTCGTCTCGGCCCTCGGGTGTTCATCCGCATCCACGATCACCAGATTGCCTTTCCTTCTCGGGATCGAGACCGGGACGATCTCTTCGGCAAAGATGCCGGCGGCCTGGGCCTTGGCGGCGCGGGCCTGGGAACGGAGCGCGAGGGCGTCCTGGTCTTCGCGTTGGACGGAGAATTCCTCGGCCACGTTCTCCGCTGTTTCCGGCATGGAATCGATGCCGTAGCGCTCCTTCATCAGCCGGTTGACAAAGCGCCAGCCGATCGTCGTGTCGTGGATCTCGGCCTTGCGGGAGAAGGCTGTATCGGCCTTCGGCATGACCATCGGTGAACGCGACATGCTTTCGACGCCGCCGGCGATCATCAGGTCCGCCTCGCCGGCCTTGATGGCGCGGGCCGCCTGGCCGACGGCATCCATGCCCGACCCGCAGAGCCGGTTGATGGTGGCGCCGGACACACTGGTCGGCAGGCCGGCCAGCAGCGCCGACATGCGGGCCACATTGCGGTTATCCTCGCCGGCCTGGTTGGCGCAGCCGTAGAGGACGTCATCCACTGCGGCCCAGTCGGTGCCCGTGTTGCGGTCGATCAGGGCCTTGATGGGGATGGCGCCGAGGTCGTCGGTGCGCACGGTCGCCAAGCCGCCGCCATAACGTCCGATCGGCGTGCGCACACCGTCGCAGATGAAGGCGTCAGGCATTTGAGCGGGCTCCGTCGATCTGGGTCAGCTGTGCAAGGCCTCGTACTTGGCTTGCAGTTCGTCTTGCGATTCCTCGAAATCGGGATTGGGCACGATGCAATCGGCTGGGCAGACCAGTTCGCATTGCGGTTCGTCCTCGGCGCCGACGCATTCGGTGCATTTCAGCGCATCGATGACGAAGATGGGATCGCCGTAGGAAATCGCTTCGTTGGGGCACGGGTCGACACAGGCGTCACAGCCGGTGCAATCTTCGGTGATCATCAGGGCCATGGTCCGGTTCCTCCGTCTTTGTTCGTTACTCTACGACGCCATGGCCAACTGACCCAAGCGGGCCAGCTTCTCGTGGCGGAAGGCGCCCCAAATGGCGGCACCGATGGCGCCGGCATAGATGGAATCCGGATGGTTGTGGACGTCGACGGCGACCTTCTGCTCGACCATGGATTCGTTGAGAGCCGCCAGAAGGCCGGTGTCCAAGGCAAGGCCGCCGGTCATCAGGACGTCACCTTCCTTGACCTTGATGGCGCGCAGGAGTTTGACCAGTCGCGTTGCCATGGACATGTGGATGCCCTTGAGGATGTTCGCCGCCGTGATCTGGCGCGAGACCATGTTGATGACGTCGGTCTCGGCGAGGACGGCGCAGATCGACGAGACCTTTTCCGGGTCATCGGCCTGTCGCGACAGCTCGCCGATCTCTTCGAGCGTAATGCCGAGATAGTGCGCGATGTTCTCCAGGAACTGGCCGGAACCGGACGCGCATTGCGACGTCATTCGGTAATTCAGAACCTTGCCCCTCTCATCGATGACGATCGCGCGCCCGTGCAGCGCCCCGATATCGAGGACGGCGCGGGCCTCGGGCTTGAGGAAGATGCCGCCTCTCGCGTGCGTCGTCATCGAATAGAAGTGGCCGGTCGAGAAATCGAGACTCTCCGCTTCTCCTGTCGTCGCCACGTAGGCGACGTCGTCTGCCGAGACGCCGGCGTCTTCGAGGGCCGCGTCGTAGGATTCACGGGCCAGCTTCAATGGATCGCGCTGGCGGATCTTCTCGATGTGCCGGCTCAACCATTTGATTTCGCCGTTGCCGCCGTCCTCGACCTCGAAGACCACGGCCTTGACGGCGCCGGTGCCGACGTCGATGCTTGCTGTGATGGTCATGTCTGGTCTCCTCCGATCAGTTGACGGCGCGGCGCGCGAAGGTGGCCGCACCCAGCGCGCCGGTGTAGATGCTGGCCGGGTTGATATTGATGGTGACCTCGCCGTAGTTTTCCTTGATCAGCTTCTTCAGTTCGATCACCGCCGCCTCGTTGTTGGCGACGCCGCCGGTGAAGGTGAACTGATCGGTGATGCCGCCGGATCGCGAGATGATCGACATGGCGCGCAGAATGATGGCTCGGTGCAGTCCGGCCAGGATGTCCTCGCGTTTTTCACCGAGCGCCAGACGGTCGCGCAACTCGGCGCCGGCAAAGACCGTGCAGGTCGAGTTGATGCGCACCGATTTGGTCGCCTTCATGGCCAGCGGGCCGAGCTCATGGAGGCCCATGTTCATCTCGTCGGCGATGTAGCCCAAGTAGCGCCCGCAACCGGCAGCGCAACGGTCGTTCATCTGAAAGTTTTCGACGATGCCCTTGCCGTCGACCTGGATGGCCTTGGTGTCCTGACCACCGATGTCGAGAACCGTGCGGGTGTCTTCGTACATCATATGAGCGCCGAGGCCGTGGCATAGGATCTCGGAGCGGATGTGCTCCTTCGGAAACGGCAGGGTGACGCGGCCGTAGCCGGTGCCGACCACGTAGGTCTCCTCCAACTCGACGTCGACGGCCTGGCTCATGGCGGCCTGCGCCTTGTCCTCGTCGACCTGAAGGTGCGGTTCGGTCTCGACGACCCGGTGTAGGCCGCGTTTGAACTTCTCGCCCATGTTGCCCTCGGGCGGGCGGTTCTCGACGTCGATAATCGATTTGTCATAGAGGTTGAGGAGCGTGTCGAAGGGCACGTCCGCCTCCTTGGCGACCTCCTCGCCCAGGCTCATGACGCGCGATCCGGCGATGTCGCGGAAGAAGTCGGATTTGCGTTTGGCGTCGCGGCTGAACATGTCGGGGGCTTCCGCCTCGATGCGGCGGAAGACCTCATTCAGCGCCTCCAGGATTCCTTCCTGGCCGTCGCGCACGTGGCCGGCGCAGGTCTCGCGTAGGTCTTCCAGTTGTTCAAGGAACTGGATCATGCGGATGTTGAGCTCCAGGTCCTCCAACAGTTCGTCGACGTACTCGGCCTTCACGGCGTCGCCCAGGTTACGGCTGAACAGCGTCAGCCGGGCGCCGAGGCGGGCTTCCTGCTTGGCGACGGCGGCCGCCGTCTCGTAGTTGGAGCGCGAGTTGGTGATGCCGCGCCCCAGGACCTCGAAGTTCTCGTCCATGAGGACGGCCTTGGTCGTGGTCGAGCCGAGGTCGATGCCGATGAAACAATCCATGTCTCTGTCTCCCTCGTCCCGTCAGGCCGCTGCCGCCGGCGAACCGCCGCCGGTGCGTTTCTGGTCGATCATCTGGAAGTAGCTCTCGAGCCGGTTCTTGACGTTGGCCGCCGAGAAGTAGCGCGGATCGACGAGGTCGGTCTCGATGAAAGCGGCCGGCTTGCCGGTGCGTTTCTCCACCTCGCGCATCATCATCAGCTGGCCGGCCGAGAAGCTGTTGCAGCTCTTGATCGAATTGACCAGGAAACCGTCGGCCTGGTACTCGTCCATGTAGGTCTCGACCATGTCGACACGGCTCGGCAGGTTGCGGTTGGTGTAACAGCCCAGGCAGTACTCGGCGAGGCTCTCCAGCGGCCGGTCCGGGTCGTGGCGGAAACCGTCGTAGTCGTAGACGCCGCCGACCTTGGTATAGGTCGAGGCGCCGACGACCGCACCCTCGTCGGCGAACATCTTCCAGAAGTCGCGGAAACTGGTCCAGTTGGGCGGTCCCTCGACGACCAGGCGGTACTTCTCCTCGCCCATGTCGCCGTCGGGCGTGATCGGTCCCTCGCCCTTTTCCATGCGCTGCTGGATCTCGCTCTTCAAGATCTTGTAGTAGTCGACCGCTTCGTCGGTGCCGCGGAACGCGGTGAAGATGGGGCCGATGTAGTAGACGCCGCCGAAGTAGGCGTCGATGGGTGATGGCTTGTTCTTGGCGCTTTGCAGGACCCAGACGAAATCGTCTTCGGCCTGGGCGGACTTTTTTAGAATCTCGCGCAGCTTGTCGATGTCGAACTTGACCCCCGAAACTTCCTCGAATGTCGGGATGACCTCTTCCTTAAGCTGCTTGACCACATAGTCACGCATGTTGTCGGTGGTGTGGCCATCGCCCTCGTAGGGGACCTGCAACATCACCGTGCGGCAGCCGTACTGGTCGCGCAGCAGTTCGAACCATTTCATGAAGGTGAAACAGCCCGTGTAGGACAGCAGCAGCAGGTCCGGCACCGGCATCGGCTTGCCGTTGGGCGCGATCGAGCCCCTGGCCATGTTGCCGATGTCGGCCTTGACGTAGGTGCAGACGTCCTCAGAGTGGCCCATCTTCTCCGCATCCATGATCATGCCGCCCGACTTCTTGCGCATGCCGTTCTGGATGGCGTTGATCTCCGGCAGGTTGTTGAGCATGTCGAAGCACATGACCAGTTCGTTGAGATTGCCGGGAACATAGGTGGCCGATACCTTCTGGCCGCGTTCGGTGGCACTCGTCAGCTTCTCGTAGTTGTCGGCGATCATCTCCTTCTGCTTCAGCATCGAAGGTTCTTTGACCACCTCTTGAGTCTGGTTCTGGGTGCTCATGCTTCACTCCACAATTTGATGGTGTCGGCGAAGGTTCCGGCCTGCTCGCGGATCGGCTGCATCTGGCCGGAGTTCTCGGCGTATTTGAACGAGATGTGCGGGATGTTCTCCCGGGTCAGCGCCCCGGCCAGCATTGGGCGATCCAATAGCGCCGGATCGCAGAAGCTGGGGGCGGCGAAGATGACGCCCTCGGCGGCACGCTGGCGGACCGCGTCGACCAAGTATTTGCCCTTGCGCGATCCGTCCGGCTCGTACTTGGCCGCCGTTTCCGTCGAATACTTGATGAAGGCGTCCGACAGGTTGGCGATGGGATCGCCGTCGGTCGGCACGTCTTTCAGCAGCCAGCGGGTGACCAGCATGTAGTCGTCATCGACGATGTAGCAGCCGGCCAGTTCGATCGACTTAACGAGATTGAGCGGCGGCTGTTCGCAAAACGACCCCTGCAGGATGATGCGGCAGTTGTCGCGCATGGGCCGGTCCTCGGCCTCGGCGGCGGCTAGATAGTCCTGCATCAGTTGCGAGTGTTCCTCGACCGGCAAGACCATGCCGGCCCGCATCAGGAGATAAACTTCCCAGGCCGGCGCCTTCCAGGGCGCCTTGGTGCGGAAGTCGTAGACTTCGTTGACCAGCTTGCGGTTCTCGTTGAAGACCGCGATCGAACGGCGGATGTCGTCGTCGCTGATGGTCCGCCCGACGACACCCTCGAGGCCGCGCTTCAATTCGTGCAGTTCGTGGGTGTAGTAGTTGCCGCCGATCTCGTCCTGGTAATTCTGCGGCACGTCGAAGTAGCGCGCGTATACGCCGGGGAACATCATCTTCCACATGCCCGACAGGTTGCGGATGACGTCGCAGATCGACGGGAACAGCATGCCGTCGACGAAATCGAGGCGCTTGGTGATGGCCAGCTCGATGGTCGAGCGCGGGATGCGGCAGATGTAGCTCTGGTAATAGGCGTCGCCGTGGATGACCTCCATGTTGTCGCCGCCGCCGAGGATCCCCAAGGGCAGCATGCCGCCGGCATGGATGATCTCACGCGGTACGTAGACCGGCATGTAGCCGATGACCTTGCGGCCCGGCTCGGCGTCCTTCCACTTGCGGGCCGCGGTGAAATCCAGGTCCTCGTAAAGTTCCTGGCAATAATCGACGATCTCGGAGACCTTTTTCATGACTAGCGGTGCTCCCAACTGGCTTTGCGTTTCTCGATGAAGGCCTCGAGGCCTTCGACGGCGTCGTGGGTCTTCATCAGTCCGTTCAGGTAGAGCGCCTCGACCCGGTCGAGGTCAGCCGTCACTTCGTCTCGGAACCGGGCCAGGGCGGCATCGATGGCGAACATCAGCGAGCTTCCGGAGAGGCCGGCCAAATTGTCGTTGTAGTAATCGAGGGCCGCCGCTTCCGGGTTTTCATCGGTCTTGACGGCGAGGCCGATCTCGGCGGCCCGTTCGCCGCTGATGGAGCGCCCGGAGTATAGCATATCCTCGGCGTGTTGGCGGGCGACCAGGCGCGGCAGCAGGCAACTCGCCGCCGGCGCGAAGACGGCCAGCTTGATTTCCGGCTGGCCGAGGCTGGCGTCGGGGGCGACGAAAAGCAGATTGCCGGCCATGGCCACTTCGAGGCCGCCGCCGAGGCATTGGCCCTTGATGGCGACCAGGATCGGCACCGGGCAGGCGACCATCTTCTTGATCAGGCCGTGCAGGGCCGAGAGCATGGCGGCGCATTGATCGGGCAGATGCTCCTCGACGCTGGCGCCGAAGCTGAAGTGGGGCCCGGCGTGGTCGAGCAGGACGGCCTGGACATCGCGGCCTTCGTTGACGCTCTCGAAGGCGGCGTTCAGTGCCGCAATCATCTCGGCATCGACGATGTTGGCCTTGGGTCGGCCGAGGCGGAGCCGCAGCAACCGCCCGTCGTCCTCGCGCCAGACCGTGAGCGGCGCCTCACCCATCGCTGCCGGCTCCCGGCATCAGGCTCTCGATCAGTTCCGGTGTCCACGGCGTGCCGACGGCCAGCGCCTGGCGCAGCTTGACGAAATCGATCTCGCGGCCGGTCTCCTTGGTGCCCTCGTTGAAGGCCCGGAACCCGGTGCGCGCCTCGTTCATCATGTTGAGCGCCAGCCAGGAGCGCGAGTTCTCCTTGTTGGCGTTCCAGGCGTTGAGTTTCGGCTTGCGCAGTTCCTCGAGGCTCTTTGTCATGCACTCAGGAAACGTCTCGATCAGCTTGGAACACAGGCTTTCGACCTCGGCGTCGAGTAGGGACAGGTCGACCTCGCCCGATTTGATGGTCTCGCGCCCCGCCTTGAAGTCGGCGCCGCTCTTGAACTCGCCGTGCACGATCCGGCCGTAGTCGTCGAACATACGATCCGTAACCACGGTCGGGTTGGCGACGAAGTCGCCGTTCACCTTGAGCGCCGGGACGATGCCGGAAACGATGCCCAGCCGGTAGGCCTTGTGGGCCGAGAAGGGCTCGCAGAGCGTGCCCGACACCATCGCCTGTTCGCAGCCGATCATCACCGGCAGGAAGTCCGTCGCCCCGCCGATGGCGGCCGAGCCGTGCTTGGGTCCAGCCTGGCCGAAGTTGGACAGGTCCTGGGTCACCGAGAAGTCGCAGGCCATGCCGATCTCCTGGCCGCCGCCGATGCGCATGCCGTTGACCCGGCAGATGACCGGCTTGTCGCAGCCGAGGATAGCCGAAACCATGTCGTTGAAGAGCCGCATGTACTGGCGGTACTCCTGCGGGTTGCCGGCGTAGTACTCGGCGTATTCCTTGGTGTTGCCGCCGGTACAAAAGGCCTTGTCGCCGGTGCCGGTGAACACGACCGCGTTGACCTCGCGGTCGACGGAAGCCCGGCGAAAGGCGAGGATGGCGCCCTTGACCATGTCGGTGGTGTAGGAGTTGTACTGTTTGGGGTTATCGAGCGTGATCCAGACGTTGTAGAGGCCGTCAACTGGCGAGCCGTCGAGGCGCTTTGCCGGTCGTTTGTCGTAGAGGATGCCGGGAACGACGGTTTCCGCCGCCGCGATCAGGTTGTGGTCGTAGAGGATGCCGGGAACGACGGTTTCCGCCGCCGCGATCAGGTTGTGGTCGTTGAGGGCTTCCGGCTTGGTTTCGGCGATGATGGCGTCGGTATCGGGCATGGTCTGAAAAACTCCAAAAACTATCCGTGTTGCGGCACCAGGATGGCGCGGCGTTTCAATTCGTGGCCGTGGGCCGCTTCGAAAACTCGGTTGATATCGTCCAGCGGATGGCGCTCGACGAAGGGCAGAACCTGGACCTCGCCGTCGAGGACGAGGTCGAGGGCGCCGGGATAGAGATCCGGCGTGCAGCCCCAGTTGCCGAGCGCCCGGGCGTGGAAGGCCATCAGGTTCGACAGGCGCAACTCGAGCTTCGCCATGGTGAAGCCGACGACGCTCAGCGTTGCCCCGTGAACAAGCAAGCCGAAGGCGGTTTCCTGGCCGGCCGCCGTACCGGAGCATTCGAAGATGAACCATTCGGTCATCGGCAGGCCGTTTTCCTTAGCGAAACCGCCGATGGCCTTCTTCAGGTCACGCCCCGAGAGCTCGCCGGCGTTGAAGGTGGCGGCGGCGCCGTACTCCGAGATCATCTTCAGTTTCTCGTCGTCGACGTCGATGGCGACCACAGTGGCGCCCATGGCGGCGGCGATCTGGGCGGCATAACCGCCGACCCCGCCGACGCCCATGACGATGGCGAGCGAACCGGGCGTCACTTCCGCCTGGACGGCGGCCTGGTAAGGCGTCGTCACGGCGTCGGCGACCACCGAAAGGTCTCCCAGTTCCATGCCGCGGGCGGCGAGGCGCGTCATATCGACCTCGCAAAGGCCGTTGGCCGGTACCGTGATGTACGAGGCGAAGCCGCCGTGGATGTCGTTGCCGGGCATTTTCTGGTTGCGGCAGATGGTGCCGCGGCCCCGTTTGCAGACATCGCATTCGCCACACGGGATGACGGCCGAGATGATCACCGGTTTGTCGTACCAGTCCTCGGCGCCGGGACCGGTGTCGACGACACGGCCGGCGATCTCGTGGCCGAGGCAGAGCGGCAATTCGTGGTTGGTGCGCACGCCGTCATAGAGAAAACCCAGATCCGTATGGCAAACGCCGCAACCATCGACGGCGACGGTGACTTCGCTGTTGGCCGGCGGTGTCGGCACGAAATCTTCCCGGGTCAGCGGCTTGCCGACTTCGGTCATCATCCAACGGTGCGCAGAAGCGTTCATGTTCCCGTGTCCCCCCGAGGTTGATCCTCGTGTCTCCCCTGAGGTGCCGGCCCGCCCTTTTCTCAGGCGGACCGGCGACAGGGAGGCTTAATACATAATTCGGTACTGTAATGCGTATTTATGGGTTTGTCCATAGGTTTTTTGCGGGTTTGGGGAATCTACGGATCCAGTTTTTTTGCTGATCCGGCGCCTGATAGGACGATCAGCAACCAATGTATGCGGGAGACTTCCGAAACTCCAAAGGAGAGGATACCCTTCAGGCAGAGCAGGCCTTCAGATCTTGGTCCGCTTGCAGGGAGAAATGTACCGTGACACTGAGCCGCGCTGACATCGCGTCCTACAGGGAGCAGGGTTATCTCCTGGTGGAGAACGCCGTCTCCGCCGACCAGCTGGCTGCACTCCGCAAGACAACTGACGGTCTCATCGACGCGTCGCGGGCCATCACCAAGTCCAACGACCAATACGACCTCGACGAAGGACATTCAGTCGAGAATCCCCGCCTGACGCGCATCAAGCTGCCGCACAAGCTGGACCCCATCTACTGGGAGGTCCTCGTCAACAGCCGCATCATCGAAGTCCTCACCGACCTCCTGGGTGCCGATGTGGCGTTGCAGACGGCGAAGCTGAACATTAAGGCGCCGGGCGGTGGCATGGCCGTCGAGTGGCACCAGGACTGGGCCTTCTATCCCCATACCAACGACGATCTCTTGGCCGTCGGCCTGATGCTGGACGATGTGGACGCCGACAACGGACCCTTGCAGGTGATCCCCGGTTCGCACCGTGGGCCGGTGTTGGATCACAGCAACCGGGACGGGGTCTTCTGCGGCGCCGTCGATCCCGACGACCCGGACTTCCACCTGGAGGACGCGGTGACCTTCACTGGTCGCGCCGGCAGCGCCACCGTCCATCACGTGCGGATGCTGCACGGCAGTGCGCCCAACCGGAGCCAGCGCTCGCGCATGATCCTGTTCTACGAATGTCTGGCCGCCGACGCCTGGCCGCTGGTCGGCGCCGACAACTACATCCACCGGCAGGGCCCGTCCGCTGTTTGGGAGGATCTTAGCGAGCGCATGATCTGCGGCGAGCCGTCGCTGCAGCCCCGGATCGAATCCAATCCCGTCCGCATTCCGCTGCCCCTGTCACCGGAATCCGGGTCCATCTTCAAGGTTCAGAAGTCCGGCGGTGCCCATTCCGCCTTCGAATAGGGCTGCGCCTATTCCTGGAGTGTCGGCGGGTCCGGGTCCTCGTCCCAGTCTTCGTCCGGCAGTGGCACCTTGGCGAGCCATTCCTGCATGAGTTGGATGTGCTCCTTCTCTTCCTCCATAAGCTCGCGGGCCAGTTCACAGACTTCGCTGGGTCCGACCGTCTCACAGACCCGGGAGAAGAAATCGAAAGCCCGCTGTTCGCCGCGCAGCGCCAGCTTGAGGGCGTGATGCGGCGTCATCAGGTAATGGACGTCGGTGGCCGTAATCGACTCCGGCGCCTCCTCGTCGAGCCAGCGGAAATCCCAGGGTGAGATATGCGGCAGCGTCATGTTTCCGACCCGGTCGAGAACCTTTTGCACGTGGATGGCCTCGACCTTTGCCATCTTGCGGAAGAGGCCGGCCACCTCCTCGTTGTGATGGACCTCCATCTGCTGGGCCAGTTCCTCGTAGCGTTCCAGCGCCTCCTCCTCAATGGCCTTGGCGTGGGCCAGGAGTTCGGCGACAGTGGCGATCGACTTGTCGGTGGTCACGTCGTTTCCTTTGCCTCTTTTAGTCCCGCGCTAGACCGCGAACTGCTCGCCGAGCCCGGCGGCGTCCTGTTCGGCTTCGCCGACCGGCACCGCATAGGGCTCGCGATTGCCGACGTATAGCACACCCAGGTTGAAGCCGTCGTCGGTCATCAAACGCCGCGCCGCGCGGCCGATCTCTTCGGTGGGATCGACCGGGGCCGGGCGGGCGACCTTCTTCCAGTCGCGCTGGTCGGGCCGGAAGGTGACGCAGGGGCTCAAGACCTCGACGAAGGAAAAACCCGGGTTTCGGATGGCCTCGACGATCAACTTGGCGGTGCCGTTGGGATCGCCGGAGAAGCCGCGAGCAATGAAGTTGGCGCCCGAGGCCAGCGCGATGACCAGCGGGTTGAAGGGGCGGAGCCCGGTGCCGCCAGGCGACAGGGCGCTGTCCCAGTCCGGTTCCGTGGTCGGTGATGGTTGGCCCTTGGTCATGCCATAGACTCGCCTTGGTCATGCCATAGACTCGGTTGTCCATGACGATGTAGGTCATGTCGACGTTACGCCGGCAGGCATGCAGGAAGTGGTTGCCGCCGATGGAAAAACCGTCGCCGTCACCGCCGGTCACGAGAACCGTCAAATCGGGGCGCGACAGCTTGAGGCCTGTGGCCAATGCCGTGGCGCGGCCGTGCACGCCATGGAAGCCGTATGTGTTGAGGTAGGCCGGGATGCGCGATGAGCAGCCGATGCCGGAGATGACGGCGACGTCCTCCGGCGGCAGCGCCAGTTCGGCCAGCGCTTTGGTGATCGAGGACAATACCGTGAAGTCGCCACAGCCCGGACACCAGACCGGTTTGACGTCGGACTTGTAGTCGCGGGCCGACAGGGTCGGCAGGGGGGCCGGCGCTTCGCTCATGTTGCGCTCCATTCACGGATTTCACGGGTCAGTTCCTCGACCCGGTAGGGCAGGGGGCCGGGCCGGTGGATATGGTCGACGGGGCACGGGAAGTCGAGGTGCCCTTTGAGGTAGCGGTAGAACTGGGCGGAGTGGTTGAGCTCGACGATAAGTGCCCGCTCGACGCCGTCGAAGGCCTTGGCCCAGGCGGCGGTCTGAAGCGGCGCCAAAAGGCGCGGCGCGATCAGGCGAATGTCCTGGCCGCCGGCCCGGAGCCTCGCCAGCGCCTCACGCACAGCACCGGTGGTCGAGCCCCAGGTGATGACGGCGGTCGAACCGTCGCCTTCGATGTCGGCCCAGTGATCGCCGTAATCGTAGCCCTGGATCTTCTCGGCCCGTTTGTCGAGCTGCTCCGCATGGTCCGAGACCTGGCTCGACGGCAGGCCGGATTCGGCATGTTCGAGGCCGTCGGCCGTGTACTGGCCGCCGGCCACACCCGGCACCGACATGGGTGAGACGTTGCCGCCGCCGAGGGCATAGCGCTGGAATCCTTCCATTTCACCGGCGGCGGTCAGGCGCTGGCCGACGAAGGCGATGTCAGCCGGCTCGTCGATGATCGCCTTGGTTTGGCCGAGGAGTTGGTCGGAAAGCACGATGGCCGGCGTCTGTGTCGCCTCGGCGACCGTCACCGCCCATTGCGTTGTGAACAGGCAATCGCCGACGGAAAGCGGCGGCAGCACCAGGTGCGGCGCGTCACCGTGCAAGCCATGGAGCGCGATGTTGAGGTCGCTCTGTTCGGACTTGGTCGGAATGCCGGTCGACGGGCCGCCACGCATGACGTCGACGACGACGATCGGCACCTCGGAGGCGACGGCGAGCCCGATGCTCTCGGTCATCAGAGCCAAACCGGGACCGGAGGTGGCTGTCAGCGACGGCGTGCCGCCGAACGACGCGCCGACGATCATGTTGATGGACGCCAGTTCGTCCTCGGCCTGGACCAGGGCGCCGCCGACCTTCTGCAGGTTCTTGGCCATCCATTCCAAAAGATCGGTGGCCGGCGTGATCGGATAGGCGGCGACGAAGCGTACACCGCCCTTGACGGCGCCGAGACCGGCCGCCTCGTTGCCGCTGATCATCCAGCGGTCCTCGCCGAGGCCGCCGGGTTGCAGTTCGCGGGGTTCGCAATCGGCATTGGCGGCGAACTCGGCGCCCACGGCATAGGCCTCGCGGCTGGCCCGAAGCGCTTCCTCGCCGCGTTTGACCAGCAGCCGTTTCATGACCTCGCCGACGTCGTCGTCGGGAAGGCCGGAGAGCGCCGCCGCGACGCCGACGGCAATCATGTTAGGGCGGCCCTTGGAAATGGCCTTGGCCATGTCCTTCATGGGCAGTTCGATGACCTTGGCGCCGGTCGAGGCGATGACCTCCGGCACCTCACCCTGAGACGGGTCGGCGAAAACCAGACTGTCGGAGCCCAACGGCAGTTCGATGGCGAAGCGGTCGATGTTGTGCCAGTCGATGGCGATGAGGATGTCGAAAACATCGCCCGGTGCCGAGACCGGTTCGCTCGAAAGGCGTAGCATGGCGGCGGCCTCGCCGCCCCGGATCTGTGGGCCCGAGGAGCGGATGAACAGGCCGTAGAGACCGGATTTGGCTGCCGCTTCAAGGAGCATGTTGCCTGCCGTAATGACACCGGCATCGCCGCTACCAGTCAGTGCGATGGAGATGCTTCCCGATACGGCTTTCTGATCGTTCATCAGCCCCTCCCCATTGGCGCCATCCAAGGATCCAGCCCGCCTTGACAGGTCCAGCACCCGCCAGTAAGCTTAAATCAGTAAATAAGTACTTTAATACCACTTTATCAAATTCGTCAAGGCAGGGACGCTGTGGAATGAAGGATTATTTCGACTTTCAAGGACGCGTCGCATTGGTCACCGGAGGGGCAAGGGGGATCGGCCGGACGATCGCCGGGACTCTGTCCGAAAGGGGCGCCAATGTCCATGTCTTCGACCGCGAATTGCCAGAAGATGCCGACGCCCAGGCCGGATTGATTTAGGGGCTGTCCTAGCTAAGGACGTTTTTGTCTCGAATTCACCCATGTCTTTAATTGGTTAAGCAGTTCCCGGTGATCACCTCCATTGAACCGCCATTCGCACTCCTTTAGGAACAG
>Ga0056114_1000044_pt1 | contig 32503 bp, 25 predicted proteins | sample WorMetHERISLAND1_FD_77005 | JGI IMG/M metagenome (GOLD analysis project Ga0056114, IMG submission 77005) | Marine gutless worms symbiont microbial communities from Max Planck institute for Marine Microbiology, Germany - Olavius loisae HERON... ...
GGCGGAGTTGGCCTTCTCGGAGGCCCATAGATACGAAACGGCCGCCGCATCATCCGGGGGCTTCTATGAGATGGGTCCGATTCCGGTAACAGTCACCCACGGCAATCCCGGCTCCGGCCAGGCGCTGATAGAGGAGGTACTCGAGGCTATTGGCAGAGGAAGCAAAAGATAGGAATCTAGAATCCGATAAACAATATGAAGCCGAGCTTCGGTACGGGGAAAACGGCTAGCCCCGGAAAACCATTTATCGATACCGGCAACTAAGTTGTGTCTCAAGCGGCTCAACTTGAGTATCCAGCTTCCGGAAAATCAAAACGTTTCAACCGTCTTCTCATTGCCACAGGGCGCCCAATCATTCATCCTCTATAACCAAGATGTGTTTCAACGCTTCTCTAATCTCAAAGGTTTCGGTAATCGAAGAAATCTATGGAAACAAAGTTCCCAAAGAGCGCTTCGATATACCTACCTACTTCCGATCGGCCTTCGAACACCCTCCATGGCCGATATTCAAGCAAGGCGAACCTACCTACTTCGATTTCCCCACCTGGGGGCTCATTCCCGCCTGGACAAAAACCGCTGATGCAGCCGCGAATATACGCGGCAAAACTATCAACGCCCGCTGCGAAACCATCTCCACCAAACCTTCATTCCGAGCCCTTGTGGATCGAAAACGATGCGGAATGCTTGTAGATGGGTTCGTAGAATGGCGCTCATACAGGAACAAGAAATATCCTTATCGTGTCTCCCTTCAGGACGGTAAACCCTTTCTTCTTGCCGGTCTATGGGATAGCTGGAAAATTCCCGGAAGTGGCAGGTCAATTGAAACCTTTACCGTTGTTACAACTGAGGCTCTGGGAATTCCCGCCCTGGTGCACAACACTAAGCTAAGAATGCCGTTGATTCTAAATAGAGCCTCGGGTAAGGCATGGCTCGATGAAGATTCGGAGTTCCGGAGTATAGTGCCGGAGATATCGCCCCTGTTCAAACCCCTGGTTGCCTGGCCGATTTCCCCCCTGGCCTCTCAAATGCGGAAAGAACAAAATCTACCGGAGATTCTTGAACCCCACAGCTATCCCGAGCTTCCACCATTGGAAGCTTAGTCGATCAAATCAATACCCAACCAGATGCAGCAGGGGAAAATCTCTGTCAATCCCCTCGTTGACCGTTCGTCTAGCAATGAAGCGCGTTTCAGCCATACTTCCCTGTTATCTGTTCGTCGCTATCATAAATGCCCTTTGCTTCGAGTTAGCAGTATTGAGCGGCCTTACTGCCGCCTCCGCCGTGGTAGATACGGTTTGAACCTAAATTATACCCTACCCACCCATCTCAAATAGAAAAACCAAGCCTGAATCGTTATTGCACTGTCAAAAGGCGCTAAGCCAATAGATTTTTCAAGTTCGGTTTCATACAGGAATTGCACATCGAGCATCTCATGCTCATCCAAATTCTGTTCACCTATTTTTGTAAGACCTCTAGCGAGATAAGTATAAGTTGTATTTGCCATAAAGGCGGGATTTGGACTCACCGAGCCGAGTTCAACTAGTTCCTCCGACTCATAACCCGTCTCCTCCAGCAACTCCCTCGCTCCTGCATCCCGTGCGCTCTCGCCAAGATTAACGGCTCCGGCAGGGAATTCCAATCCAACCCGCTGTGTTCCGTGTCGGAACTGCCTTACCACCAAGAACCGCCGTCGCCCCGCCTTATCAAAAAATTCCGGAATAATTGTAACCCAATCAGGCGAATCCACCGCAATGAAGGATGCCTCCTTTCCTCTCGACGACCTACTCCTGGAAGTCACCAAGCGAAACAGTCCAGCATCATAACTAAGTTTGCTGTCCAAGTTTGTCCACATAAGCTGTGAGATATCATCGCTCATACGCTTCTCGTCCCAAATCCAAGCAACCAATCTCCATTGGATACAAGCTCCGCTTTTCTGCTAATCTAATATCAATCATGACTGACAAGCAATATCACCGCATCGCGCAGATAAACAAAGACATAATCGATTCATTCAGCAGTATTAATCAAATCAACCAGTTTGCCGGCCCAGATCTACCCTCAATTGCAGCCATCAGCAGCTTATTTGAAATTTTCAGGCATCTACTCTTCCCGGGTTTCCAGTACGGGAAAAAAGAAAATAAACCTCAAATAAGGCAGAGTGTTCAAGCGCTCACCCAAATTCTTCTCCAGAAACTGACAAGTCAAATAATTCCCTGCCTCGATAATAAAACCAAGATAGAGGCTCAAGAACTTGCCCTTAGTATCCTGCAGAAAATACCAATTCTCAGAAAAAAGGCCGCGGGTGATGTTGAGGCCGCCTTCCGGGGAGACCCAGCAGCCAGGAGCCGCGACGAAGTGATACTCTCCTACCCCGGTTTGCAGGCAATAATCGGTCATCGCCTCGCTCATGAAATACAACTCGCCGAAATACCTCTAATCCCTCGAATCCTGAGCGAATTATTGCATCAAGACACTGGCATCGACATACATCCCGGTGCGACTATTGGAGATAGTTTCTTCATCGACCATGGCACGGGTGTAGTAATCGGCGAAACCGCTCACATAGGCGAAAACGTAAAAATCTACCAGGGCGTTACTATTGGAGCTCTGAGCATACGCAAAGAACTGGCCGATAAAAAACGCCATCCCACAATTGAAGACAATGTAACAATTTATGCCGGTGCCACAATACTTGGCGGAAAAACCCTCATCGGCAAGGGTTCCGTTGTAGGCGGGAATGTATGGATAACCAGCTCCCTCCCTCCCTACTCCGTGGTGTATAACCGCAAGGCCGATTATCACATACACAACAAGTACTCCGATGGCTCCGGTTCGGATTTCTTCTCAATCTAATCAATTTCGGCAGAGATAGAACTTTGAAGTCTATCGCGCCTCGACTAGGTACCGGTTTTCTTATCAATCCAACAATAGCTACCGTTTCAAAATCAAGATGGAATTTGTGGCTTCAACATCGAATTCTTTGGCTATCATCCCAGGCGGACATCCATGGATTCAATAGTTCATTCATTGGCAAATCACAACGCTATCTTAAGCAAAATTCCTACCCACCACGCACCCCCGGCTTGCCGAAATCGACTTCCCATTATGCTTGGACAATCAGAGATTGACCGCCATTTGAACACAGGAAATCATTATTCTGAAGCTGGAAAGCGCCAGAATCTAACCCAAGTCTGCCGGCCAACATCGCGAAGAACATTGATCCAATCTTAACGGATATAGTCGGCTGGTTGTCAGTTTTCTATGTATCTGGTTACCGGCGCAATCGTAACATAGCTATCGACAAAATCATCAACTCCATGTATGACACTCATGCTACTCTCCGCCTCACTCTTGCGACTGAAGGGACCCACTCTCACCCGATATATCAGATTGCCTCCCTCATTTTTGGTGAAAACCCGTACAGGAAGGCCCATAACGGCCAAATCATCACGAACTCTTTCTGCATTCGCTATCGCCCCAGTTGCCAACACCTGAACCCAATACATATTCTCACGCACCTCTCTCGGTGAGCTACGCACAATCTCTTCTTGATGAACTGGTTTCTCCGGCACGACGGTTATCATTTTATCTCCCCGCGTTTCCAATACCGTGGCGGTTTCCGGCGCTTCATCGCCGGGCATATTTTCAGTTCCCGCATAATCAAATACAATCTCTCCATCTTCGGCCTTGTCTAGTGGAGGGTACTCGGCTTCCTCTCTAGCCCAACCAATCGGATCAAACTCATCCGAGGAATTTTTCTCGTCGTTCGAAGAAACAGTTTTGCCATGTTCGAGTTTACTGTCATCTTCCCTCTGCATCAGGAGTACACCGGCAACCAGCGCGATTATCAATATCGCCAAGATGCTTAGCACGGCCACCAAACTTGAATTGCCAGTTTGCTCAGAGTTCATTAATCCTCTCTCCTTTTATCACAGAAAGAACATCATCCAATGAGGCTCGCAGACAGTCGCCACTTTGGGTATTCTTCACCTTATAGACTTCGGCGTGCTTGGAAAAAAAATTAGGACTCAACTTCCTTTGGCTTCGAAATCTCAACCAAGTGTCTCGTAGCGTCTTTCCATCCCTCTTCAGAACCCGCAAATAGCGTCGAATCCAACCAGCCTTGAGCCAAATAAACGCGCTACACTCCTCCGCGAGCGGAATCTTGTGAAGGTTTACGCCATGAATAGCAAGAAGGGAATCTGAATACTCGGCAAGCCACCTTCGAGCTTCCAGTTCTACACATGGGTAAGTTAACTTTTCCAAACGCCTAAGGGCAAGCGAATCAGAAAAAACAAGTCGTCCAAGTTTAACTCGGTCCACCACTCCATCAGCAAGGAGACCCGGCCCCAGGGCATCATCAACTTGTCTGCTCAGGGTTATGAGACATCGGTGGCTCACAATATCCAAATCCAAGCTTCGGAAACCCAGCTCCTCCAAGATACCAGCCACATAGTTCTTCCCGGAACCGCTCTTCCCCACAATGCCAAGCAGCATCAATGAATTTCACCCCAGGTACTCCCGGTTTCCACGCTGACACGAAGCGGAACAGCAAGCTTAACCACATTCTCCATAGTGTTCCTTAGGGCCACTTTGAGCTCTGAAACGCTTGAAATTGGAGACTCGATTAGTAGCTCATCATGAACCTGAAGCAGCATCTTAACCCTTGGGAAGCGGCTTATAATCATCGCATTGACATCCATCATCGCCTTTTTCATAATATCCGCCGCGGTTCCCTGAATGCGGGTATTCACAGCCGCCCGCTCCGAGGCCGCCTTCTCAATCCTATTCCTGCTATTTATGCCAGGTAGAGGCCGAAAACGTCCGTAAAGTGTTCTAACTCCCCCATTGGCCTCCGCATCCAGAACTGTTTGCTCTATAAAATCCCGAATCTTTCCATAAGTTGTAAAATAGGCTTCAATGAAATGATTCGCTTCCTTTCGACTGATACCCAATTCGTTCGAAAGACGAAAGGCGCTCATGCCATACATCACGCCAAAATTAACCGCCTTTGCCATTCTCCTCTGCTCGTCCGCAACCTCCGAAGCATTGACACCAAATAGCTGAGCTGCTGTTTGCGCATGCACATCAACGCCCTCGCTGAATGCCTCGGCAAGTCCCCGATCCCCAGAGATATGCGCAAGCACAACCAACTCAATCTGGGAATAATCCGCGGAAACAAAGATATATCCTTTCCTGCTTTTGAAGGCCTTTCTAATGCGTCTACCATTTTCATCCCTTACAGGAATATTCTGTAGATTGGGATTATTGCTCGAAAGGCGTCCGGTAGCCGCCCCCACCTGAGAGTAACTTGTATGAATCCGCCCATCTCCCGGATGCACTAAATTCGGCAGCACATCAACGTAGGTGGATTTTAACTTGCTTAGCGATCGATAAAGAAGAATCTTCTCCGGCACCGGATCCTCCCGCGCCAAATTCATAAGCACGGTGTTATCCGTCGAATATCCCATCTTCGTCTTCTTCCCCGGCTTCAAACCCCGCTCCCGGAAAAGAATCTCTTGCAGTTGCTTAGGTGAAGCGACATTGAATTCTCGTCCGCATAGGCCGTGAATCTCCGACACCACAGAATCGATTTCTCCCCCCAACTCCTTTCCATATTGATCTAAGGCCGAGAATTCCAAACCTATACCCTCAATTTCCATAGTAGCCAGTATTGGAAGTAGCGGCATCTCGATATCCCGGAAAATCGATGCCCTTTTTGGATCGGTTCTCAGAATCTTCTCAAAAATTCTGTAGAGACGGAACGTAATATCTGCATCCTCCGCCGCATACGCAACAGCATCTTCCAAGCTAACAGAATCAAAGGTGGCTCCTCTAGGCACCACATCATCGAATTTTATCGTGCTGAAGCCTAGATAACGCTCGCACAACGCATCCATGCCAACCGGCGAAGCGGCATCGATAATCCAGGCGGCAATCATAGTATCAAACCATGCATTTTCCAGCCGAACCCCTGCTCTGCGCAGCACCTTCAAATCGTACTTGAAATTCTGCCCGATAATGCGAAGTTCTTTATATCCGAGAATTTCGTTCAACCACTTAACTACCTCTTCTAGAGGAACACAGTTGCAATTAACGCATTTGATCGGCAGATATCCCGCTTCACCCTCCCTAACCGAAATCGAAACGCCAATCAGATTAGCCCGCATCGGATCCAAACTATCCGTCTCGGTATCGAGCGCCACGAGATCGTTTTGCAAAATTCGCTCGCTCCACTCATCCATCTGCTCACGGTTCAAAATAGGAGAGTAATCTACCTCTGACGTACCGGATTTCCCATTCTCATCCCTAAGTCGCACCTCTATTTCCGTTGCATCATGCCCGGCCAGAGCAGCCGCCTCCCGGGCAAGGGTTTTCATATTTCTCTTCCGAAATTCCCTGGCTGCTGCCGCAAAATCAACAGTCCCATTATCGATAGAGGCAAGCTCGTTATTCAATGCCAGGTTACGCACAATCCTAACCAAGTTCCGACTGAAGTATGCGCTCTCCTTCCCCTCTTTCAATTTGAGCAAGCGCGCACCCTTGGCCGCCTTATCGATATTTTCGTAAAGAGAATCAAGACTGCCCCATCTGGAAAGGAGGGCCGCTGCCGTTTTCTCTCCAATGCCGTCAACCCCCCTTATATTATCCGAGCTATCGCCAATAAGAGCTAAATAATCAACCATTTGATCCGGCCTAACTCCCTTCTCCTCTAGCACTTGCTTGGGTCCAAGCTCCTGAAATCCACCCCCCTTCTTTGGCCTTAGCATTCGGACATTCCCATCAATCAACTGCATAAGATCCTTATCCGCGCTAACCAGAGAGCAGTCCCTGTCCTCTCCGCGACAAATTTCTGCCACAGAGCCTATTACATCATCAGCCTCATAACCCTCCACGGAAAGAACTGGTATGCCCAAACACCCGAGAATATCCCTTATAATTGGAACCTGAGCATGCAGGCTTTCAGGAGCGGCATCCCGAGTTGCCTTGTATTCCGGATAGAGTTTGTGCCTATGTGTCGGACCAATCGTATCCATCGCAACTGCAATGAGCCGCGCTCCATAATCCTTCCTAAGGAAAAAAACTGTCTGGAAAAATCCGTGTATCGCAGAAATGTTGTTTCCATTACTGTCGGTGAGTGGCCTACCTGCCAAAGCGAAAAACGCTCTGTAGATTAGTCCGTAGCCGTCGAGAATAAATAATCTATCTTTCATCCCTTATACACGGACATCGATTTGTAAGGGAGCGGCATCTACGCTCGGGCGTTTCCTCGGCCTGCCCAACTGCCTGAGTTCACCCCTTATACGGGCCATTCGCCCCCGCGCCAAAGCCCCTACCACATGAAATTTCGCCGAAGCAGCTCGTGCCCTTACTGCCAACTCCCGATCGCCAGGTGGAATAAGCCCGATAGCATTCGCATCCCGCCGTCTTGCGTTTGCCAAGGCAAGGCCCCTCGCAACTCGCTCTCCCGCGGATTTGGCTTTCGCCAGCAGGGCCTCCCACCTGCGCGAGTCTAGTATAGCATACTTTGAAAATTTATCCGAAGTCCCGGCAAGCAGCGCTTCCAACCGCGCTATAACGAACTCATACTCCCTTATGCTCAAACGAATAGAACGATCGACATCCCGCCACCAAGTTGGCATTACCTGCCTCTTCATCGATTATCCAGCCAGATTGACGCCGCCTTTTTCCCGGGTTTCCCGTGCGCCGGCAGTGATTTCAACAGAGGCCCATGCCTCCCTGAGCTCAGTCATATGGCTGCATACCTCTCTTAGATTGGAACTTTCCTTAGAGAGATTGGCATCAACCAACTTCTGATTGAAGTACATGTAGAGATGGAAAAGATTTTGAGCAATATCCCCCCCTCTCTCAAAATCAAGAGAAACTATAAGCTCCGCTATGATATCCTGGGCCTTTACAATTGCATTGTGCGCCAGGTCCAAGCTCGGATGCTGCACTTCAAGCTCCCTACAAGCGTTTTTGAGCTGCTTGATACATTCATCATAGAGCATAACTATCAGTTTTCCGCCTGAGGCGGTTTTCACACCTGTTTGCTTATATGCTCGAAGTGGATTCATGGTCTCCAAAACACTACCTCAATTTCCGCTCATCAGAACAGTCTGTTCAGACTTTATCGGCCCCTTATCAAAGTGATATTAGAGAAATATGCAATTCCAAAAGCCAAAATCTGTTTCGGGAAGCTATGGACGCAAGGTTCTGAACTAGCCGCATCAAGTTGTCTCATCTGCCCAGTGTACGCATTATCTACACGCCTTTCATCGGTTTCCGATAGTCTGGCAGGGCTTATAGGTAAGCATATCCATTCTTCCTCAGAATAGCTCGCCACGGTGATGGCAGGAAGTTTCTCATCTAAGATCATTATACGTTGTTGATGCCAAGGTATCAAATAGAGGAATCAGATTTCCGCCAGAGTAACAAGAACCTCTATCACCTTCCAGGTGCTATCCGATATATCTTCCCTTTGTAAGTAACCCGCGGCAAAAGCATGAGCGACAGGAATTCCAGGATCCACATCGGAAGACCACGTGGCCTGAGTGGATGCCGATAAATTGTGAATTTCAAGAAGTATTCGCTGTGAGGAACCCTTACCCCTTTTCCAACGATATATCAAAGTGGAGATTTCCCTGAGACGCTTCTCTACCTCGCGTGTGGCTGCAAGTTCCATCAAACTACGCAACTCATTTCTCATAGCCTGTGAATAAACTCGTTCGCTCATAAAGTCTCCGTCGTCGCCTCAGGCTAACGGTTCGCCCTCACTATTAGCAGATGCAATGCAACCAGCCACTAAGATTCCATTCGTTTCCGCATCAAGGCAGAGATTTCCAATTTGTCCTATCAGCCCTTCAACAAGTGTAACAGAGGGAATTGAATCGTCCAAGCGAAACAAAACCAGCCATTAACTAAAGGAAGTTCCAAGGTACTTCAGATGCCGGTACTTTGAAAATCCATCTGCTTGGCGAAGGATTCGAGTTGGCTGTGTTCTCGCCCCGCACGGTCTCTTTTATCCGGTTTCTCGAAAGGCCAGGGAATAACCAGTGAATCAGCCATTGGAATTACGGATTGATAAGTCAAGTATCCTTACTTACTTTTCCATCTCGAGATTCGAGCAGTTTTCTTAGCATAAGCGGTCGGTTCGTTATTATACCATCGATTCCCCATTCTATGAGCCTGCGCATATCCTGTTCATTATCAACCGTCCATACATATATTTCCCAGCCTTTTTTTTGCAGTCTTTTTACGCGTTTTTCTGTCAGTACTCGAATAGGGCCGGCTTGTTCCGGCACCTGTAAGAGTTTTTCGTTCCTTTTGGGGGGCCGTACAATGCCAAAAAGTGAAAGCAAAACAATGGCTATCACTCCAAAACGCGCCACTGATATGGGCGCGTTCACACACATCTTGGAGAAGAGTTTTATCGTTCTATCGCGAAATGAAGCGGTTATACACCGAGTTGCGGCCCCGTTCTTCATAAGTAAACTAGCCCAAGCGAGGACTATACTCCTGCCGGAATCTTTCAAATCCACATTGAAACGGGCATTTGGAAACATATTCAGAGCGTCTTCCATAAATAGAGGTCTTTCGATTCTATCAGCACCATCCCGAAGGACTATCTTTGTCAATTCCGACTTCCTGCACTGTGCAATCGGCTTAGAGGGCCCACCAAGTCTGGAAAAATCAGCGTCGTGGGAAACTAGCAAGTGGCCATCTGCACTTAGACGGAGATCGGTTTCGATAGCATCAACCCCGACGGCCAAGGCGGCCTTGAACGAAGACTTCGTATTCTCAATTGCAAACTCAGGGGCGCCTCTATGTCCGATAATAAGCATTCTTTTCATTTTCGAGTATCAATCCGTGGAAGATTGCACTCTCTGCGAAAACTTACAATCCCCCCTTTGTGCCGTCCGGTATGCGGCCTTAATCCGTATCCAGCTCATGAATTTAGCAAATCGACCATTAATAGCTCAGGGGCATGGCCCAGTCTAGAAGCCTCCCGAGAATAGGCACGGCACCGATATCGCCTGCCTGGGATTTCGATTCGAGACAGTTCCGGCCGATAGCCCCTAGGTAGAGGCCTCGCCCGGAGCTCCAGCCTAGACGCTTGCGAGGGGGCAGAATTTTATTCTTTAGGCGGAGCGAATCCCGTGAATAGTCGGAATTGAAGCCTAGCCTGAGCCTCGAGCATGGCAAGGCCGCTTATGGTTTTACAACCGGAGGCACGAGCCCTCCTGAGGAAGGGAGTTTCACTGGGCCCGTAAACCACATCGTACACAAAGGGACAACCGGCCGGATTCCACCACGGGATGGGATCGATCCTCTCGTTTGGCGGCATACCCAGGCTCGTGGTCTGGACTGCAAGAAAGACTCCTGATGCCAATTTTGGCAGTGCCGTCTTATCCAGCGGAGCCCATTCGGCCTCGTATTTCTCAGCCAGCGATCGAGCCTTTTTGATACCGCGATTTAGTATTATCAATTTCATTCCGATGCTGCATAGGGCATGGGCCACGGCGCGGGCAGAACCCCCGGAGCCAATTATCAGCGCCCTCCGGCCAAGCAGCTTTTTTTCCGAGCCGATGGCATCCTTCAATGATTGAAGAAACCCTTCCGCATCTGTATTCTCCGCCTTCCAGCCACCGGGAATTTTTATCAACGTGTTGGCCGAGCCTATCTCCTTAGTCAGGCTGCCTGCAAAATCGGCGAGAGACAAGGCTATTCCCTTATGCGGCGTGGTAACTGACAACCCACTGATGCCCCAAATATCGCAGGTTTCCAGTGTGGCGGCGAGATTGTCCGTGCGGATGGGAATATAGGTTCCCTTCATTTCCAAGTTCCGGAGCCACTGGTTGTGAATTATAGGGGATTTGCTATGAGCGATGGGGTCTCCCACCACCGCGAACAGGGGGGTGGAACTGTCTATCTCCCGAAATCGGTAAATCTCTTCGAGAGTTCTGGGCTGTAGTTGGCCCATCTCTAACTCTGCCACCCCGGACTTGACGGTGCTCGCGTAGGTCCAGAGAGAGCCGTGCCGCTGCGACAGAATTCGGGAGGGACTACCATATTCGCCCATGGCTATGAGTATTTTTCTATCCCGGCTTTCCGTGGCAAGAGAGGCGCGGGCAAGGTTTAGCAGGGCCACGCTATCGGTGCAGTTCGCGGCCACTTTGGGGATGCCGCCTTCAGCCCCCAGCTTAGAAATGAGTTTGGCCAATGTCGGCACCGGGCCGGATAGCAGGCAATCACTGAAATCATGTATTGATCGGATTACTTCGGCCCCGATTGCCTCGGCGGCTCTGCGGACTTCCGGCAGAGGGCGATTCGCTTCGAGGTCTACAAAACTCCAAGGAGCGGAATTCAATAGGGTTAAGAATAAATGTATCCGCTCGGCTTCGTTTTCGCTATTCATTCCCCAGCGACCCCCGTCTTCCGCGAGGCGGATTGTCAGAATCAAGGGTATCTGCACCCTGCCCGGCACTTCGGCCGCCCTAGCGCGCTCAGACGGTTTGAGCAAATCTACCCTTAGTTCGGCAAGGTTTATGTATTGGCGATTCTCTTCTACTTGACGAATAGCACCTTCTATATCTGGGGCGTTCAGGATTAGGCAGATTGCACTCACCAATTTCTCCGGCATGATGGGGTTATTCAATAGCGCACTTCGATGCTAGCATTTAAACACGAAGCACGCATCAAAATTGAGTGATTATCCGGTTTAACTCACGAGTTTTGTCCGTAAGCCGGAATTGACTTTTGGCTTGTCCAATTAGCTAGTTGTCGGGCTCATCTAAGAAAAGCCGAACCCTAGGTATCCCAAATATCGTTCCTTCGCGTTTTCGGCACCCGATACCGAGGGTCTCACTTGAATCCCGCCCCATATCGCGGATATGATAAACTTTGATATCTTGAGAACTAGGAAAATACATGTCAGACGAGAAGAAGAAAATTACTATAGACGGCAATGGAGCCGCGGCGCATGTGGCTTACGCCTTCAGTGAAGTGGCTGCAATCTTTCCGATAACGCCATCGTCTCCAATGGGAGAATACGCGGATGCTTGGGCGAGCATAGGTTTGAAGAATGTATTTGGAAAAAGCGTGGATGTTATTGAGATGCAGAGCGAAGCCGGCGCTGCCGGAGCCGTACACGGGGCGCTTTCGGGAGGCGCGATGACTACCACCTTTACAGCCAGTCAGGGACTTTTGCTGATGATTCCCAACATGCATAAGATTGCCGGCGAGATGTTGCCAACCGTATTTCATGTATCCGCAAGATCGCTCGCGGCCCAGTCCCTCTCTATTTTCGGCGATCATTCGGATGTGATGGGAACGCGAAACACGGGCTATGCCCTAATGGCCGTGAACAACGTCCAAGAGACTATGGACCTCGCGCTGGTGAGCCATCTTTCTACGCTCAAAGGCCAGATTCCCTTCTTGAACTTCTTCGACGGATTTAGAACGAGCCACGAAATTCAGAAGGTTGAGGAAGTTAGCTACGATGTTATCAGGAGTCTAATCGAACCCCAATACATCGCACGCTTTCGCGGCAGAGCCATGCGCCCTGAGAAGCCGGTGGCCAGGGTGGCCGCTCAGAATCCGGATGTCTATTTCCAAGGTAGGGAGACAGTCAACAAGTATTATGATGCGCTACCGGCAATAGTACAGGAGTATATGGATAAGGTGGGCGCCATCACTAAGCGTACATATCATCTATTTGACTACATCGGCGACCCCGCGGCGGAAAGGGTGATAATCGCGATGGGTTCCGGATGCGATGCCATCGAACATGCCGTTAGGGCTCTCAATCTAAGGGGGGAGAGGGTAGGCGGAATCAAGGTTAGACTTTATCGCCCCTTTAGCGCTGAGCGCCTAATTGCAACTCTGCCGAATAGCTGCAAAAAAATCGCGGTGCTCGATCGCACCAAGGAACCAGGTTCCATCGGCGAACCCCTGTACATGGATGTCGCCACCGCTCTTGCGCAGAAGAGTATCAGAGTAATCGGAGGACGCTATGGTCTGTCGTCCAAGGAATTCACTCCCAGTCATGTCAAGGCGGTTTTTGATCATCTCGATGCGAAATGCGCTCATAATTTCACGGTTGGAATCAACGACGATATCACCAGGCTTTCACTGAAAATAACAGACGAACTGATCGTTGCCCCAGACGATGTTGTAAGCTGTATGTTCTGGGGTTTAGGTTCTGACGGTACGGTTGGAGCGAATAAGAATTCAATCAAGATAATTGGCGACAATACCGACATGAATGCCCAGGCCTACTTCGTATACGATTCAAAGAAATCGGGCGGGATTACCATCAGCCATCTCCGATTCGGTAAGAGTTCCGTCAATATGCCCTGGTTGATAGAAAGGGCCGATTTTGTCGCCTGTCACAATCCGGCATATATCGGCCGCTACGATATGCTCAGTCCGCTGAAAGAGGGAGGGACCTTCCTGCTCAATTCCAAGGCGGGCCCCGATAAGGCATTCGCCAGTCTGACGGTGGAGGAACAGAAAATCATTATTGAAAGAAAAATAAGGTTCTTCATCATAGACGCCCTGAAAATAGCCGGAGAGATTGGCCTTGGCAGAAGAATCAACACCGTGATGCAGGCCTGTTTCTTCAAGATTGCCGGCGTGCTTCCGGAGCGGGAAGCCATCGAGTTGATGAAGAACTCCATAAAGAAGTCGTTCTCCCAAAAGGGTGAAGATATCGTAAGAATGAATTGGAATGCGGTAGATAGAAGTAACGAGGGACTTGTCGAGGTGTGCCTCCCTGAAACGATTTTACCTGATTCCCATGTGGCTCCCGCGCTAATTCGAGAAGATTCCAGCGCTTTTGCAAGAGACGTTATACTACCAACCATGAAATTGAAGGGAGATGATATTCCGGTTAGCAAAATGTCCTTCGATGGCACCCTGCCCATAGGCACTACAAAACTTGAGAAAAGAGGGGTGGCCCCCCGGGTGCCTAAATGGATCGAGGTGAATTGCATCCAATGCAACCAGTGCGTTCAGGCCTGTCCTCATGCCGCAATCCGCGCGAAGCAAATAGCCCCTAGAAATCTCGATGGGGCCCCGGAAACCTTTACTACACAGAAATCCAAGACAAAGAACGAGAAAGAACTTCGATACAGGCTCCAAGTATATATCGAGGACTGTCAGGCCTGCGGTGTTTGCCTGGTAACCTGCCCAGCCAAGAACAAGGCGTTAGAATGGAGCCCAATAGAAGTGGAACGAGAAGCTGGTGAAAATGCAAATGAAGCATTCTTCTCCTTCCTTCCCGAGGATGTCTTGGACGGCGCTTCCGATACCTCTGTAAAGGGCCTCCAATTCAAACAGCCTCTCTTCGAATTCTCCGGTGCCTGCGCGGGCTGCGGAGAAACTCCATATGTAAAAATGATGAGCCAAATTGCCGGAGACAGAATGATAGCCGCAAATGCTACAGGCTGCTCCTCGATATATGGCGGTACTTTCCCAACCATACCCTACTGCGAGAATAACGAGGGTCGGGGTCCGGCATGGGGAAACAGTCTGTTTGAAGACAACGCCGAATATGGTTTTGGCATGCGGCTGGCCGTGGATAACAACCGCACCCTTCTGAAAGTTAAGGTGGAGGAATTACTCGAAATAGGCACTACCCCCGAGCTCAGCTCCGCGCTGGAAAAAGCCTTAGAGATTTTCGACAACACGGATCAGGAGGCAAAGGACCACCAGTTGGCGATTCAATCCCTTTTGCCAACCGCAAAATCATCGGCAAGGGGCGCGGCCTCTGAAATCATAGAGAGAATCATCGAACTCCAGGATTATTTTATTGACAAGTCGATTTGGATAATAGGCGGTGATGGTTGGGCATATGATATCGGGTATAGTGGGTTAGACCATGTGATAGCTCTCGGTAAGAATGTTAATATACTAGTAATCGATACCGAGGTTTATTCCAACACCGGGGGTCAGGCATCTAAATCAACCCCGATCGGTGCCGTGGCGAAATTCGCCAATAGCGGCAAGAAATTGCCCAAGAAAAATCTACCCTTCATGTGCATGAGCTACGGCCACGTCTATGTTGCATCCGTAGCCCTTGGAGCAAACCGCGCTCAAGCACAGAAGGCAATGATAGAGGCAGAGGCATATCACGGCCCCTCAATCATCTTTGCCTATGCCACCTGCATCACCCATGGCATTGACATGTCGATGAGCCAGGCGGAAATGAAGCGAGCCGTGGAATCCGGATATTGGCCGCTGTTTCGCTTCGACCCTCGGCTGGAAGAGGGCAGCAGGTTACAGTGGGAATCCAAGGAGCCCATACTGAGATTTCAAGAATTTATACGTGGTGAGCGGCGCTACTCTGCTCTTCGGAAAACGAATCCCATCGAAGCCGAAACACTTCTCGAGAAGGCGGAGGCAGACTCGCGACATCGGATCAATCTCTTAAAAAAGATAGGTGAAATGATGTAACTCATTTTTGCAAGTCGCTCGTTTTGTCGCAAGTGAACCTTGCATGGTCGATTCCTTCCAGCCACAACCCTTGAGCGAGTCTTAAGGGATTGACGTTATTCTGTCTGTTCTCACTTAGTTTTCTCGGACTCAGAATCAATTCGCCCAGAGCGTATTTCCATCTTACCCATAGCATCTGGTAATAATATGTTCGCCTTTGCATCATTCGTTTATGACTGGGCTAGATATTCGAAAAATAATGGCAATTAATATTAAACGCATACGTATGGAAATGAACCTTACCCAGGCCGAACTTTCCGAGCGTACCGGGATGAGTTCCGGTTATATGTGCGATATCGAACGCGCACGACGATGGCCAAGCGCGGGCAAATTAGCCAAAATTACCGAGGTGCTGAAAATGGAACCATTTCAGCTTTTGCTTCCCAGCGAGGACTCTCCATATTTTGATCGCCGAAAAACCCTAACCACATTTAGCAAACAAGTTAGGGAGGCCCTTAACAAGAATATATCCGAGGTTTATGAGGGTATGATCAGTCAATACGACTCCACGGAAATCGAAATTCCTAAAAAAGGAAAAGAGTAAGATAATTCACCTTATCCCAGTTCCAGTCCCAAAGTCGGTAGTTCATCCTCCTTGATATATATCGAAATCTAGCCTACCCTTATCAGATACATACCGCTTATGAGTTTCAGGAAGTTCACAGGCCAATTACGGGTTGGAGATAAAAAATACAAATACTGTGATATCCAAGGATATTCCGAATCCGAGGGTATCAGTATCAGCAAACTACCTGTTTCACTTAGAATACTTCTGGAAAATCTCATTCGACATCAAGCCGAAGGCGTGGTGAGCGCGGAAGATGTTCGGACACTGGCATCGTGGAAACCCGGTAAAATTCCTAATAGAGACATTGCCTACCATCCTGCACGAGTAGTGATGCAAGATTTCACGGGTGTGCCGGCCGTTGTAGATCTTGCCGCGATGCGAGATGCGCTGGCGAATCTTGGCGGGAACGTACTGAAAATAAATCCCCAAATTCCTGTTGATCTTGTTATCGATCATTCAATAGCAGCCGATTATTACGGAAGCGCCGAGGCCTTCAATCTCAATGTAAAGCTGGAATTTGAACGCAACTTGGAACGCTATAGATTCTTGAAATGGGGACAGGGCGCTTTCAGGAATTTTCGCGTTGTGCCTCCGGGCACTGGGATAATCCACCAGGTTAACCTCGAGTACCTCGCAAAGGTAGTCTGGTCGCGAAAGGATGGAGGCGAGGTTTTTGTCTATCCCGATACAGTAGTTGGCACGGACAGCCACACAACCATGGTTAACAGTATGGGCATTTTGGGCTGGGGTGTTGGTGGAATTGAGGCAGAAGCGGCGATGCTGGGCCAGCCGGTAACAATGCTGATACCGGAGGTGCTTGGCTTCCGCTTGGAGGGCAAGTTGCCACCTGGCTGCACCGCAACCGACCTTGTTTTACATATAGTTAAGATACTTCGAAGCGAGAGTGTGGTGGGCAAATTTGTCGAGTTCTTTGGAAAGGGACTTGATTCCTTATCACTGGCCGACAGAGCTGCAATTAGCAATATGGCTCCCGAGTACGGTGCCACCTGCGGCTTTTTCCCCATAGATGATGAACTAATCTCCTATCTGAAGCTAACCGGACGCGAGACCGATCAGGTGGCGTTGGTGGAGGCCTATGCCAAGGCTCAGGGACTCTGGCGCAATGATGCCACTCCGGCCGACTATAGCAAGGTGCTCAGTCTTGATATGGGCAAGGTATTCCCAGCGATGGCCGGCCCAAGTCGTCCCCAGGATTTAAGCCCCCTAAGCGAAGTGCCGGAGAATTTTCGCCGAGCCTTGGATAGTTCATATGGGATAAGAGATGCGCGGCTTAAGACGTCATACCCTATTCAAAGCATGAATCACGAACTTAAGCATGGCGATGTGGTAATCGCGGCGATAACCAGCTGTACCAATACCTCGAATCCCTCGGTTCTAATCGCGGCCGGACTGGTAGCCAGGAATGCCTTTGAAAGAGGTATCAAATCAAAGCCCTGGGTAAAAACCTCGTTTGCGCCTGGTAGCCGGGTGGTTACCTCATACTTGAAAAAATCGGGACTCGCCGCATATCTCGATTCTCAAGGCTTTCAGCTTATTGGCTATGGTTGTACCACGTGCATCGGAAATTCAGGCCCGATTGCACCGGCGATAAAAGAGGCAATCAATTCCTCGGACCTCGTTACCGTTAACGTTCTCTCGGGAAACAGAAATTTCGAAGGCCGTGTGCATCCGGATTCAAAGGCAAGTTATTTAGCCTCACCGCCATTGGTTGTTGCCTATGCGCTTGCCGGTACCATATTGATCGATTTCGAAAACGAGCCAATAGATAGGGATAATAACGGAGAACCAGTGTATCTCAGGGAAATTTGGCCGTCGCCCGGGGAAATTAGGGCGGCCCTTGGCACATATCTCACACCAGAGCTGTTTAGAAGAACCTATTCCGATGTCTTCACCGGACCCGAGGAATGGAAGGCTCTCAAGGCACCCTCAGGCACACGCTACGAATGGGAATCAGGTAGCACCTACATACGTAGGGCTCCGTTCTTCGACGAATTAGCCAAGGGTAAAATGGAGGATATTCTAGGCGCCCGCTGCCTGGCAATTCTTCCCGACTCAACTACCACCGATCATATATCGCCTGCCGGAAGCATTCCCTTTGACGGACCAGCGGGAAATTATCTCGCTGAAAAAGGCGTTAGCTTCAAAGACTTTAATTCATTTGGCAGCCGCCGCGGTAATCATGAAGTTATGATGAGGGGTACTTTCGCGAATATCCGAATAAAAAATGCCATGGCGGATCGAAGGGAGGGTGGATACACAAAGGGACCTGACGGTCAAATCACCACTATCTTCGATGCCGCGGAAAGTTGGCGGGAAAGGAAAGTACCACTAATTGTCCTAAGCGGAAAGGAGTATGGTACCGGTTCGAGCAGGGACTGGGCCGCCAAGGGACCCATGCTTCTGGGCGTAAGAGCGGTTATCGCGCGGAGCTACGAGAGGATTCATCGTTCGAATCTAATTGGCATGGGTCTTCTACCCCTTGAATTTCGAGATGAGGCCTCTACCAGTTCCCTGAAGCTCGATGGAACAGAGACATTTTCAATCACCGGCTTAAGTAATCTCGAGCCCGGCTGCAAGTTAACAGTAGTTGCGGAAACGTCCATAGGGGAGGAAATCGAGATACCGGTTATCTGCCGAATTGATACGGCGATGGAAATGGATTACTGGGAGAACGGCGGCATTCTCACATATGTACTAAGGAATTTGCAGAAATAAAAATCAGAAGGTTAGTCTATGCTTATTGAGTACGATGTAGTGATTGTTGGATCCGGAGGAGCCGGACTATATGCCGCTCTTGAGGCTTCCGATGCTGGAAAAACCGCTGTTATAACGAAGCTATATCCCCAAAGAAGCCATACTGGAGCAGCGCAGGGAGGTATTGGCGCGGCGCTGGGCAACGCGGAGGAGGATAGACCTGAATGGCATGCCTTCGACACCGTTAAGGGTGGCGACTACCTGGTTGATCAGAACGCGGCGCTCATACTAGCCGAGGACGCGCCCCGCGCCGTATACGATTTAGAAAATCGCGGCCTTCCATTTAGCCGTACTCCGGAAGGAAAGATTGATCAGAGACGCTTCGGCGGCCATACCCGTGATTTTGGCGCTGTCGCGGTTCGTAGATCCTGCTATGCGGCTGATCGCACCGGGCATATGATACTTCAAACTCTTTACCAGCAATGCATAAAAAACGATGTCATATTCCACGACGAGTGGCAGGTAATCGATGTACTCTTTGAGGGAACTAGATTTACCGGCCTTATTGCACTCGAATTGAGCACGGGCGAACTGCATCATGTGCGCGCGAAATCCGCCCTTTTCGCAACTGGCGGCTTCGGCAGGATGTTTAAGATTACCTCGAACGCCATTGCAAACACCGGCGACGGACCTGCCCTACTCTCTCGAGCCGGAGTGCCCCTTATGGACATGGAATTTTTTCAATTCCACCCCACGGGTATTAAGAATATGGGAATACTTATCACCGAGGGCGTTCGCGGAGAGGGCGGAGTGCTGCTGAATCGAAACGGTGAACGCTTCATGCAAAGGTATGCGCCCACCCTGATGGATCTCGCCCCGCGGGATATGGTGAGCCGAGCAATTATGACTGAAATAAGAGGGGGCAATGGAATTAGGGGCGATAAAAAAATGGACGACTGGGTAAACCTTGATGCAAGTCACCTGGGTCGTGAAACCGTCGAGACAAAAATTCCCGATATCGCAGATTTCTGCCGCACCTACCTCGGGGTGGATCCCGCTGTCGAAGCGATGCCGGTCCAACCAACCGCCCACTACGCGATGGGGGGAATACCCACCGACATCGATGGCAGGGTTACGGATGGAAAAAGAATTTGGGAGGGATTATATGCTGCCGGCGAATGCGCATGCGTATCGGTTCATGGGGCAAACAGATTGGGAACAAACAGCCTAGTTGAACTGATAGTGTTTGGTAGAAGAGCCGGACAGGGAATGGCGGAATTTGCCCGCGGATCGGAATCGACTAGGCCCAGTTCGGATGCGGAATATAGAATTAAGGATTGGAAAGAGCGAATCGCCAGGTTGAAAGAAGGGGGGAGTCACTCGGGCGATATATATGAATCCATGAAAGAAACGATGATGGCGAACGTTGGCGTTTACAGGAATGGTGAATCCATGGAAAAAGCGATAAGGGATATAACAGAACTCAGGGATACCTACTCTGAAATTGGCGTTCAGGATAGGGATGCTGATTTCAACAGTGAGATTTTGTCTGTACTTGAGCTTGAGAACCTATTGGATCTTGCCCTTCATACCGCGTCAGCGGCGATGGCTCGAACCGAGAGCCGAGGAGCCCATTCAAGGGAAGATTTTCCGAAGAGGGATGACGATAAGTGGTTAAAACACACTCTGAGCTATTTGGATGGAAATAGTATTAGATTGGATTCAAAGCCGGTGGATGTAAGCAAGTGGGAACCAAAACCCCGAGTCTATTAGAGGATAATTCCATCTCACTCTGCCGAACGGGAAGAGAACCTCGAAGAAGGAAGTATAAATGAATGTGATTCTGGACATATACCGCCACAATCCCGAGCGTTCTGCTAAGAGTCGGCGCCAAGCTTACAATGTGGAAGTTCAGCCCACCGATCGAATTCTGGATGCGCTCATGCATATATCCAGAAATATCGATGGCACCCTGGCCTTTCGTAGATCCTGCGCACATGGTATCTGCGGTTCCGATGCGATGCGGATATCCGGTAGGGAGCGCCTCGCCTGCAAAACCCTAATACGCGAGGTGGTGGAGAACGATGGAGATACAATTACCATCGATCCTCTAAACAATATGAAGATTCAGAAAGATTTAATGGTGGATCAAACCGAATTTCTCGCGAAATTTCGTTCCGTCGAACCCTTTCTGAAACCCGAGGAAACTCCGCCAATCTCCGCGGAATATATTCAATCGATCGAAGCTAGGGAATTGATCGATGAGGCCACAAAATGTATTAACTGCGGTGCGTGCTATTCAGCCTGCCCTATCCTTGCCGCCAATCCGAATTTCATTGGGCCGGCGGCCCTAGTAACCGCGGCAAGGTTTGTTTTCGATAGCCGCGATAAGGGACTTCCGGAGCGTCTGAAAATTCTCAATCATCCGGATGCCGTATGGTCCTGCGAGAATCATTTCAACTGCAGCAGGGTTTGTCCGAGGGGTATCAAGGTTACCAAGCTGATAAACCTTGTGAAGAAGGCCATTAGAAATGAGTTTGGAGATAAACCATGAAAATTCACGAGTATCAGGCGCACGATTTGTTTAGAGCTTACAATATCCCCGTAAGTGATTACAAACTGGCTTCCAGCGCCAGGGAAGCCCGCGAGGCATCGATGGCTTGGAAACAGGTTGTTGTAAAGGCGCAGGTACTAACCGGAGGACGCGGCAAGGCGGGGGGTGTGAAACACGCCAATTCTCCGGAAGAGGCGGAAGCTAAGGCAGCAGCTATCTTGGGGCTCGAAATAGGAGGATACCCCGTAAATAGAATACTGGTTTGTGATTCCGCTTCAATTGAGAAGGAATACTATTTGGGGTTGATTTTGGATCGATCCCGCCAGGGCATCACGCTAATGCTAACAGACCAGGGCGGCATCGATATCGAGGAATTGGCCGAAAACGATCCCAGCGCGATTCATAAGCTGACTCTGTATCCACATAAGAACATCGACGAGGTGATTCTGGATTCCTTCTTGGCCAATTCCATCTCCTCAGAAAAACTGCGAAGACAAGCTGTTTCAACTACCAAGAAGCTGTATTCCCTCTTCTTGGAATGCGATGCCTCCCTGGTTGAAATCAATCCCTATGCTCTAACAAGCAACGGGGAAATGTTGGCGCTCGACGGCAAGTTAATTTTCGATGATAACGCCCTATATAGGCATCCGGAAATAGAGGCTCTGAGAAATCCCGAAGAAAGCAGCGCCGATGAAATGGAAGCCGGGAAGAGGGGCTTGAGTTTCGTTAGCCTAGAAGGAGATATCGGCTGCATGGTGAATGGCGCCGGACTGGCGATGGCCACGTTGGATCTGATAAAATTTCATGGGGGAGAAGCTGCCAATTTCCTGGATGTAGGTGGCAGCTCAAGTCCTCAAAAGGCGATGGATGCCTTAGGCATCATCCTAAAAAACAGTAGGGTTAAGGCCATTTTGGTAAACATCTTCGGCGGGATAACTCGCTGTGACGATATTGCCAATGGCCTGTTAATGGCGCGAGAAAAATTGAACATTGACTTACCGCTAATCATACGCCTAGTGGGCACCAACGAGAAAGAGGGAAGAGCCATCCTTGAAAAGGCCGGTTTGGATGCCATATACAACTTGGACGATGCGGTAAAAAAGGCTATCAAGGCAGTTCGAGGGAAATCATGAGCGTACTGATAGATAAGCATACAAGGGTAATAGTTCAAGGAGCTACCGGGCGCGACGGTTCATTTCATTCGAGAAAAATGAAGGAGGATGGAACCAACATCGTTGGCGGCGTAACGCCCGGCAAGGGGGGCTCGAGGTTAGATTCGATTCCGATATTCAACAGCGTATCGGAGGCGAAAAAAACCACCGGCGCAAATGTGAGCGTGATATTCGTACCCGCCAAGTTTGCCTCATCGGCCATAATCGAAGCCTCCGATGCCGACATGCCGCTCATTGTATGCATTACCGAGGGTATACCTGTTCTAGATATGGTAAGAATATACCACCTAGTCCATTCTCGATCGGGTGTACTAATCGGTCCTAACTGTCCCGGGTTGATTAGTCCGGGTTTGTGCAAGGTGGGCATTATGCCGGCCTCCATCCATCGGCAGGGCAATATAGGAGTAATCAGCCGATCCGGCACCCTAACCTACGAGGTGGTAAATGCCCTAAGCAATGCTGATATGGGACAATCCACCTGTGTCGGCATTGGAGGCGATCCTATAATCGGGACTGGCTACATAGAGCTTCTGGAGCGATTCGAAGCAGACAAGGATACAGATGCGGTTGTTCTAATTGGGGAAATTGGCGGAGATGCGGAAGAAAGGGCAGCCGATTATATCAGGGAAAAAATGAAGAAACCTGTTGTAGCCTTTGTATCTGGGCGCTCCGCTCCGGAGGGGAAGCGAATGGGGCATGCCGGCGCTATAATATCCGGCGGGCAGGGCACCGCGGCAGCCAAGATAGCCGCTTTCGAGACCGCAGGGGTTATGGTGGCAGATACGCCAAGTGAAATTCCGGGTTTGGTTTCAAAGCAATTGGGGAGGTAGTAATGCGCGAATTCCTATCCGGATCGGATACACTTTGGTTGGAAGACCTGTTTGAAGGCAGCGAGAACCTATCAGAGTGGGAAAAGTTTCTCGAAACTGATACGGATATCGAGAGTAAAACTGAAAGGCTTAGCGCCGTAGATAAAAGCAAGGATCGCCAACACCGAGTCGATGCGCTGGTAGAAACCTATCGGGAACTCGGACATCTTTACGCTTCTATCAACCCTCTTGGCTCATACATGCCGCCGAATCTCAGATACGCCTGGATAACTCAGCAGGGAATCGGAAAGGAATTGGAACCGTCCACATACGGACTGGGCGATTCCGAAATGGACGAGATTTTCATCGCACCGGCTTCTTTCAATCCCCCCCGGGCCACTTTGCGTGAGATTATTCATCGGATGAAGAAGGTTTATACCGGATCCATGGGCTCTGAAATTGCCCATATCAGGAATAGACCTATGAGACGGTGGCTAATACAGCAAATCGAAAACCAAGATGCATTGGGGCCATGGGAAGACGAGGAATTGAGACGCTGGCAGCGCGATTTGATTCGCGCCGAAGAATTCGAGGCATTTATTCACTCCCGCTTCACAGGGCAGAAGCGCTTCAGCCTCGAGGGGACAGATGTATTGATTCCCGCCCTGCGTTATCTTTTCACTCAGGCAGGTAGGCGCAATATAAAGGATATTGTGATTGGCATGACCCATCGCGGACGACTCAATGTCTTAACCAACGCGATGCGAAAACCCATCACCGAAATACTCGCGATGTTCGAGGGACTCTATGTCCCTCATACCTATGGCGGTGCCGGTGATGTTAAATATCACATAGGACAGAGTACCGATTTTGAAATTGGCGACGGGCGAACAATTCACATTAGCCTGGTTTCGAATCCGAGCCACTTGGAAGCCGTCGATCCCGTGGTTCAAGGCAAGGCAAGGGGCACGCAGCGATTAAAAAGTGATGAGACTCGTAAGCTGGTTCTTCCCGTACTCGTACACGGAGATGCTGCCTTTTCGGGACAGGGCGTGGTGGCCGAAACCTTCAATATTTCTCAACTCAGGGGCTATAGGACAGGCGGCACCATTCACATAATCGTAAATAACCAAATAGGCTTCACAACTGCCAGCTCAGACTCCAGATCGACTTTTTTTGCCACTGATATCGCAAAGGTGATGCCTGTTCCAATTCTCCATGTCAACGGCGACGAACCCTCGGCTGTAATCCGCTCCATAGAATTGGCGCTGAGATGGCGACAGAAATTTGGCCAGGATGTGGTGGTGGATATAGTAGGATATCGACGACTTGGCCACAATGAGGCAGATGAGCCCTCCTTCACCCATCCGATTATGTACGAGCTAATCCGCAACCGTAAAACCGTTTCCGCTATATTCGGCGATGTACTGGATAAGAACGGCGTATTCACGAAAAGGGAGCAGGAAGACTTCAGGCAAGGCTATGTAGAAGAATTGAAGAGAGCTCGAGAGGAGACGAAGAAACTAACTGGCTATCATGGATTTCAGACCCTGGGAGGTAGTTGGTCTAAGATAAAACGCGATTACAATTTCGCCTTTCCTCACACCGGCGTACCTGAGAAAGAACTGAAAATAGTCGCCAAAAAACTCATTGAAATTCCCGATGGTTTTGAACTTCATCCGAAACTGGGACGCTTTGTAAAAAACCGTCGTAAAATGCTCGAGACCGATGTTGGTATAGATTGGCCCTTCGCGGAGAGTCTGGCCTTCGGCTCTCTGTTAAGGGAAGGACAGTCCGTACGACTTTCCGGGGAAGACTGCGGCAGAGGCACTTTCAGCCAGCGGCACGCTGTGTGGTGGGATGTATCATCGAAGACTCCTCGGCAGTATACACCACTTAGCAGCTTAGCTAAGAAAAACGCCAAATTCAGCGTGTACGATAGCCCCCTCTCCGAATTTTCCATCCTTGGCTTCGAATATGGTTATTCCCTCGCAATGCCCGGAATCCTTGTTCTCTGGGAGGCCCAGTTCGGGGATTTTGCCAATGGCGCACAGGTGATAGTCGATCAATTCATCAGTGCCGGTGAGTCGAAATGGGCGAGGCATAGTGGATTGGTATTGCTACTCCCGCACTCTTATGAGGGTCAGGGACCGGAGCATTCAAATGCCTATCTCGAGCGGTATCTCTCGCTGTGCGCGGAAAACAACATGCAGATTGTAAATCTAAGCACGCCGGCCCAATACTTCCATGTACTCCGCAAGCAGCAAATTCAGGAATTCCGAAAGCCCCTGATAATAATGACTCCGAAGAGCCTTCTCCGGCATCCCAGCGCTCGCTCTCCCATTGCCGACTTCTACACAGGAACCTTCCAGACAGTCCTTGAAGATTCGGAGCGTCCAGATAAAGTTGAGAGGCTTGTCGTTTGCTGCGGACATCTTTGGTACGATTTAGCATCTAGGCGTAGGGAGCTTATCGCTGCAAATCCGAGGTCAATAGCCGGTAGAACGAGAATAATCCGGCTCGAGCAGATTTATCCCTTCCCTGAAGAGGCCTTGAAAAATCTAATCGAAGAGAGCCCCGAGATTGAGCACTTCATATGGGCCCAAGAGGAGCCGGCAAACAGGGGAGCATGGAATTTTCTGGCTCAGCGTTTATTCGATATCAGCGGAAAACCCTGGCTCTATGCTGGTAGAGCCGAATCGGCCAGTCCCGCGAGCGGCTCGCATGAGAAGCACAAAGAAGAGCTCTCTAGCTTAATCGCACAAACCTTCGGAATATAGAGCTATGGAAGAATAAAATGAAAAAAATAGAAGTGAGAGTGCCCGAGGTTGGGGAATCAGTCACCGAGGGATTGCTGGCCAGTTGGTCTGTAAAGGATGGATCGGCCGTGATTGAGGGCCAGGCCCTATGCGAACTCGAAACCGATAAAACCACCATCGATATAACAGCACCGGCAACCGGAACCCTTAGAATTGCTGTTCCCGAGGGGACGGATGTTAAAATCAATCAGGTGGTGGGTAAGATCGATGCGGGTGAGGCAGGCGGTTACGAGGAGAAACCCGACACCGGAGAAAAACAGGCGATTTTGAGCGAAGTTGATGGGAAAAGCGCTGCTCGCCCGGTAAGGGAGAGTCCATCGGCAAAGGCCGAAGCCGCTAGGAGTGGTATTGATACAGGCAAGATTTCCGGAAGCGGTCGCGATAAACTGATTAACAAGTTCGATGTTATCGCCGCGGGTTCCGGCAATACCTCGCTAAGCGCCCATGATACCTCTGCATCCGCGGGCCGAAATTACCAAGGCGAGCACTCGCAATCGAACTTCGCCTCTGAGCCAACTCTTTTCCACGCCCAGATTGAGAAAGAGGGTGGCAAGCCCATCGTTGGCACAGGGGGAAGGCGCAAAGCACTGAGCAGAATTCGAAAGATAATCGCGGCAAATTTGGCTAGAACACAGGCGGAACTAGTTCTTCTTACAACTTTCAACGAGGCCGATATGAGCGCAATCAAGGCCATACGCGAGCGTCATAAGGATGCTTTCCAGGAGAGGCACGGTGTCAAGCTCGGGTTCATGAGCTTCTTCCTAAAGGCTTCGGCGGCAGCTCTGAGCTTATTCCCCGAGCTCAATGCCTATATCGATGGCGACGAAGTAGTGTATCGGGAACGCATAAACATTGGTGTGGCGGTTTCAACTCCAAGGGGGTTGATAACCCCAGTGGTTCGCGATGTCCAGGCCAAGAAATTTGGAGAAATCGAAAGGGAAATAGCCAGTTTCTCCGTTCGTGCAGCCAATAAAACCTTGATGCCGGATGATTTGATGGATGGCGGCTTCACCATTAGCAACGGAGGCGTTTTTGGAAGCCTGCTTTCCACGCCCCTGCCGGCACCGAGGCAAACCGCCATACTCGGAATGCATTCGATAGTCGATCGTCCCGTGGCAATCGACAATGCGATTCTAATCCGCCCAATGATGTATTTGGCCCTGAGTTACGATCATCGGTTAATCGACGGGAAAGAGGCTGTAGGCTTTCTAAAGGAAATCAAGGATGGCATTGAAAACCCGGAGCGCCTCCTTTTAGAGATTTAGGATGTCTGATTACACTCACGATGTCATTGCCATCGGCGGCGGACCCGGCGGATACTCACTTGCCCTGGAGTGCGCTAGAAGAAGTATGAAAACCGCGTTGATTGAGAAGCGAAGTACACTAGGCGGAACCTGCCTGAATATCGGCTGCATTCCCTCAAAGGCGCTTCTGGAATCTAGCGAATTCTATGCAAAAATTATCCACGAATCTAAGGATCATGGATTACATGTGGGGAAAATAGACCTGAACCTTAGAACCATGATGGATCGGAAGGCCGCTGTCGTGAAAAAACTGAGCGATGGAATATCCACCCTGATGAAGAAACGTAAGGTGGAGGTATTCCATGGTAAGGCCACTGTTGAATCGCCCGGTAAGGTATCGATACAGAGCAAATATGGAATAGATAGAATATCCTCTCCCCGTATTGTTCTGGCCACCGGCAGTGTTCCGGCATCCCTAGAACATCTCCCCTTTGATGGCAAGCGAATTGTCGATTCCACCGATGCACTGGCATTCGAGGAAGTTCCGAAGCGACTTGCCGTGGTTGGAGCCGGTGCGGTGGGTTTGGAACTTGGCAGTATCTGGAGTCGCCTGGGCGCAGAGGTTACAGTAATAGAGGCGATGAAGCAAATTGTTCCCGGTGCGGACTCACAGGCGGCAAAAATTCTGCATAGGGCCCTAACAGAACAGGGTATGAGCATTATTACCTCCTCGATGGTTAAGAGCGCAGAGAGTAGTCCAAAAGCAATCGCTCTTAGCGTACAAAATCAATCAGAAAAGAGGGGGACTGAGACCTCTGAAGAATTCATCGAGGTAGACAAGGCGCTGGTGGCTGTTGGCCGCCGGAATGCTATTGATTCCGTGCTCTCGCCGAATCTAGCTCCAACCCTTAGCCCTGATAACCGCTTTATCGAGGTAGACTCTAATTTTGAAACCTCGATCGAAGGTGTTTATGCAATAGGAGATTTGATTGGGAATCCCATGTTGGCGCACAAGGCCGAAGAGCAGGCGCTGGTCCTTGCAGCCATTTTCGCGGGCGAGCCCCATCCGCCATGGTCCGGCCCAATACCGAACGTTGTATACACTATGCCTGAACTCGCCTGGGCCGGCGAAAGCGAAGAATCGCTCGAGTTATCCTCCACACCCTACATAAAGGGCAGCTTCCCCTTTGCCGCCAACGCTCGTTCACTCGCTGCCAACGCTAGGCAGGGATTTGTAAAGCTCCTTAGCAGCCCGGATGATGCGAAACTCCTCGGAGCGGTAATAGTAGGCCCTAATGCATCCGAGCTGATATCGGAAATTGTAAGTGTAATGGCCTTTGGCGGGAGCGCAGAGGACATTGCCCTTACTATCCATGGACATCCAACCTTGTCGGAAACTGCCAAGGAAGCGGCCTTGTCACTGCTGGGCCGTCCCCTTCACAGAACATAGTAAAACAGGGAGAATAGAAAGCATAAATTTGCAGGAGGGTCGCATGGCAGAAACAAGTTACGCAAAGGGATTAGAGGGTGTAATCGCGGGTGAAAGCAGGATATGCAAGGTTGACGGAGAAAACGGTCGTCTATACTACTACGGATATCAAATAGCCGATTTAACGGAGAAAGCCTCCTTCGAAGAGGTTACATATCTACTCCTATACGGCGCGCTACCTAATTCTAATGAACTATCAGAATTCATAATAAGAATGCGTAAAAGCCGGGAACTTAACCCCCCGATACTCCATATGATAAAAAACTTTCCACGCAGTTCTCACCCAATGGAACTATTGCAATCCACAATCAATTTTCTCTCCGGTTATATCGACCACAAAATCGAACACTCCCTCACCTGCAATTGCCGTCAAACACTCCACCAAATAGCCCAGCTACCCGCGGTTATCGCGGCTTTTCATAGATTCAATAACGGATTGGAATACGTTCCACCCCGCGAAGATTTATCTCACGGAGCAAATTTCCTTTGGCAGCTCAAGGGAACCGAACCCGATAGGGAAGACGGTGAAATCATGGACAAATGCTTAATTCTTCATGCCGAACATTCTTTTAACGCATCCACATTCACCGCCCGAGTCGTCGCATCAACCCTATCCACCTGTTACTGCTCGATATCAGCCGCAATTGGCAGCTTATATGGCAGACTTCACGGTGGAGCTAACGAAAAAGTGATAAGCATGGTTGAAGAGATTGGCAGAGTCGAGAACGTAGCCTCTTGGCTCGATGCCGCCTTGGCGAAAAAACAGAAGATTATGGGCATGGGTCATCGTGTGTATAAGGCCAAGGATCCACGTTCCGTAATAATGGAGAAATTCCTCCAAACCCTCTCCCGCAAATATAAAGACCACGGCAAACTCGAGATACTCAAAGAAATCGAAAAAGTATTCCGTGAGCGAATGGAAGAAAAAGGTAAGCCAATCTATCCAAACGTCGATTTCTTCTCGGGCGCTGTCTACAGCCTCCTGGGAATTCCATCAAGCCTATTCACACCCATCTTTGCCATGGCCCGCTCATCCGGATGGCTGGCCCATATTCTTGAGCAACGTTCCGACAATCGCCTATTCCGCCCCAGGGCACTTTACATCGGCGAAATTGATCGTCCTTGGCCGACGCCGGAAGATAAGAAATGAATCGACTAGGGCGTGCCGGGATGTTCTAGGAGCTGCGTATGAAATATCGTAAAGAATCAGATTCAATGGGCGAGGTTCACCTACCTGAAGATTCGTGGTACGGCGCCCAAACACAAAGAGCGATCGAAAATTTTGGCATATCTCCCCTGCGCTTTCCCTCCTTATTCATCAGAGCCCTCGCCCTGGTAAAAAAATCCGCGGCAATAAGTAATCAAAAAATCGATGGCTTAGATGGAAAAATCGCCCGGGCAATCTCGGATGCCGCCACCGAGGTAATCGATGGCAAACTAGACAACCAATTCCCGGTTGATGTGTTTCAAAGCGGTAGTGGAACCAGCACCAATATGAATATGAATGAGGTACTGGCCAACAGAGCCAATGTGGCTCTCGGTGGACAAAGGGGCGCCCGCAGTCCCATACATCCAAACGACCATGTAAACAAGGCGCAGTCGTCCAACGATGTAATTCCCACCGCCCTGAATATAGCAAACCGACTGGCTGCCGACGAATGCATCGAAAGTCTCAAAATACTGGAAGCCTCCCTAGCAGCAAAGGAAAAAGAATTTGCAAGGATAATCAAATTGGGTCGAACCCACCTACAAGATGCGGTGCCTATGACACTAGGCCAGGAATTCGGCGCATTTAGGGAACAGGTTCACAAGGGAATCAGAAGAATAACTGCCACCTTCCCTCATCTGGAGGAATTGGCCCTTGGCGGCACGGCCATCGGTTCGGGTTTAAACTGTCCGGCCGGATTTGCGGAAGAAGCCATATCCTATATTGCCAAGGAAACGGGTATACCCTTTGTAACTGCTGCGAACCGCTTCGAAGCCATTGCCTGCAGGGATTCGCAGGTTGAGTTGATGGGCGCGGTAAATACCGTGGCCGTTTCGCTCGGAAAAATTGCGGACGATCTAAGACTACTTTCCTCTGGCCCTCGCTCCGGACTTGGAGAAATTGCAATACCACACCTTCAACCCGGGAGTTCAATCATGCCGGGAAAAGTAAACCCGGTGATTCCGGAAATGGTAATACAAGCGGTCGCGTTCGCCCGCGGGCAGGCCCTTACGGTAGGCATAGGCGGTACAAACAGTCCCTTGCAGCTAAACATGATGCATCCCATAATCGCCTGGAGCAGCCTGAGCGCCATACAGGTGCTAGCCGGCGCCGCTAAGACCCTAGGCGAACGCTGCATCGACGGTATAAAGGCAGATGCCAATCGCGCCGCGGCGTGGATAGAACAATCCCTCGCCCTGGTTACGCCCCTGGCCTTGGAAATTGGCTACGACAGGGCCGCCGAACTCGCATATCAAGCCTATGAATCCGGAGAAACTATAAGGGAAACGGTGAAAAATGCGGGAATACTACCAGATGAGCAAGTGGATAGACTCCTGGATCCAAACTCGATGATACTAACGGAGGAAGAGTAAGAGTATTATGGCTAGCTATGTATGCAATGTTTGTGGTTATATTTACGATCCTGCTGAGGGCGATCCCGAATTTCAGATACCGCCTGGAACCGCGTGGGAAGAACTCCCCGAAGACTGGGTATGCCCCGTATGCGGCGCGGATAAGGATCAGTTCACCCGATTGAACGACTGAATTATGCGAGGCCAATTACAATCCGTATTCGATCTGGACCCAGTAAACCTTTGCTGGAACACTAAGGAGGCGATTGATGTTCAAGAGAATTATCTTAGTGGCTTATCTTCTTTGTCTTCCTCTTCTTCTGATAGCGCAAAACTTCAGCATAATAGGTTAAGATATTGTCGGGCCACATCCATCAGGGTATTTGTTGGCCATTATTGACGAGCAGAGAGCACGCTTTGAGTGGACTTCGGAGGCTGACAAGTCTTATGACAAGGTTGAGCATTTCAATTATTCGATGGAACAGCGTGATGGAATGACCTTTCTGGTGCTGGATGGTGATATCCCTGAGGATATACTACTGGCAGTCTATAGTAACGCAGCCCCCTGGAAAATTGGTTCTGAGATACTCCTCCTTTTTGGGCAGATCCAGGAACAAAAAAAGTATGCAGGTTCTTACTATTACCCCAGCTTCTTCTTGGGATATGTAGCAAATCCGGATTATGTTGGCTCGCATATTCTTCTGCAAGATGTGCATCTGCTTGAAGGTTTAGGCCGAAATTACAGAGATGCTACTTCTTCCCTTTCTGAGTTTGGAAGAACTTATGATGTCAGTTATCTTAACTATCTCGATTCAGAAGGTGCATGGGTGGAGGGCGCGAGTGGAGATGGTATTGGCGAGGGATTTGTAATTGAGAGTAGAAGGGACAAACAGGATAAGAAGTGGAAGAGTCTGCTAATCATCAATGGATTTATCTCGGCGCGGAACCCAAAGCTCTATAAAGAGAATGGGAGGGTGAAGAAGATAAGGGTAGAGGGCATTGAGAGTGGTGTCTCAAAGGTGTTAGACGTTTTAGACACACCCCATCCGCAAACAGTGGATATATCCTTTCTGCCC
>Ga0056114_1000045_pt1 | contig 32338 bp, 32 predicted proteins | sample WorMetHERISLAND1_FD_77005 | JGI IMG/M metagenome (GOLD analysis project Ga0056114, IMG submission 77005) | Marine gutless worms symbiont microbial communities from Max Planck institute for Marine Microbiology, Germany - Olavius loisae HERON... ...
AAGAGCACCGGAATCGATGTCAGCCATGAAACCGTGACCATGGCGATCAACCGCGAGGGGCGAATCTGATACCCCCCGAGTTCAAGAACACCGCCTATCTGGCCCTGATCCGAGCCTCGAGCCCTTACACAAGGCTCAAGTGAGCCAGGGTCTGCGCCCTGGATGATGCCAAGCGATCCCCAAGACCGCCCAACTCACCGCGACGACACCAGACTTCCCGATCCCTGATCTGCAACACAGCGAAGCTTCAAGCCATACAAACAATTTTTTGTCGATCGCCACCTAAATTGGACTGGCTCGGGAAGCGTCATACAAATCAATGCGAATGTTCCCATGGATGCAAAAAACCCGATTCGCGTGATTCTTAGGTCGTGTTGACATTTGGTGTCATTTCAGGCGCTGCGAGAAATCTTGTGCCAGGACAACATCATGACTTCAGTAATACCTCTCCCTTCGGTTGAGATTGACTATAGAGTCTTCCCGGTAGACCTTCTAAATGTCAACAGCCCCTAAAATGCTGAACTCGATCAAGTAGCGTGAATATGATGTTCTACGGATGTACCTACTTAACCTCTTGCGCCTGAGCTTAAATTCCTGGAAAATCTAGAATAATGAAGTTTAATCACCTAGTGCTGGGTATGCACAGCACGTATTAAGATAGCGTTGGCCTTTTACGCACTGGGACGAACCCTCGGGGTGTGCCATGTGCAAACGTGTTTTCGTTGCCCTTACCGGCTAGGGCTTGAAGTCGGGGTCGTGTGGGCGATGAGCCATCTGGACAAGCTCAAGTCCAAAAATCGAGTGCGACACCGCAAATCAGGTGGCAGCAGCTATGCGGTGTCCACCTACGCAGCAGATGTCGATCAAAATGGTAGGGAAGAGACGGGTAGGATCGCTACACCACAGAGGTCGTCCCTCCCCGGCGCTTCGAGCACTCATTAGGCACTAGGTGGTGTTGACATTTAAGCTGATAGACTACGCGCAACCTAGCTGTCTTAGAAGGGTAGAAATGGTTTGCCCGAATCTTCAGGACGACCAATGGAAACGGATTTAGTACCTGTCGCCAGTGGTACGGAATGTTTGAGGAGTTAGCAAAGAAGCCTGATCCTGAAGAAGTTTTCATTGCTAGCACAGTGACTCAGAGTCCAATCAGCACGCGGCCAATGCACTCACAAAAACGGTGCCTAGGCGATCAGTCGCTTACGTGGCGGGTTGACCACCAAGCTTCATGCCCTCATCTTAATAGGCTTGAGAAGCCGTGCCTAGATTCACGGGCTTTTATCGAGATGATCCACACGGCCACGAAGCGCATTAATCGCATCAAACGCTCCCAGCGTGGTGCTACGCACCACGATTCAGCTAGACAGGTGTTACTTCGCGTTCGTGATGAGGGTTTAGATCTTGATCTGTTTGGCTTAAATGTCAACACGCTCTGGACAGCTCCTCATATTCGGGGATTTACCCCCGAGGTTGGGCGTCCTATGTGTTGTGCCAGCACCGCCGTGCAACTGAACCGACGTCGGGATCGAGAACAGATCTGGAAATTCGGATTCCGATGCTCGACGGATGCCTTCAAACCGGTCTCGCACTGCGGCTTCCGATGGCCCGTTGTGCGACGACTAGATCAATAACCCATCAGGAGTATTAAATGACTGCAAGAAGATTCACCCTACCACTTGCATCGGCCGCTGCGTTGACGCTAGCAGTGTATGAAAGTGCTTTATCCGTATCACCCGTGGAAGAGCCTACATTATCGACAACCACCGCAACGGTTGCCGCCGAATCGGCGACCATAATCAAGAAATCCCCTACTGCCGACGAGTCGGTACCCGCACGTGCGGAGGTCACACTTCCTCCACCGTTGGAACGAAACGCCGCAGCGGCGTGGCGGGTTCCGAGGCCTGAAGCACGCCGAGGTATAACCCCGGAAGAACGCAGGGCCTACTGGGAACAACGACTCCAGAAGAGGCGTGACCGGACCATGCGACGGCATCAGAAGATCCAGGAATCAATGGAACGCTGGGGTGCCTACTGGAAGACCTGGGATGCCATGACACCGGAGCAGAAGGAGGCAGTCCATGCCATCTTCGGTTTTGGACACCAGCAATGCGCTCATCATGCCAAGGACCCTAGGCTATCTCCCAGGCTACGCTTGGGTCGACCCGATTTCGGCCTGCCGGCTGGTTCCGCCTTTACAAGACCGGGTTACCGGTATAGTCCGCGGCACGTACGACCGCCATACCCGCCGTTTGACGGAAATCCCGCAGCCGCCCTCACACTCCCCGGTGGCGTCCAACCCAGGAACAACAGAGCTCCGGGAGCCTTCCTGTATCCGAACCCTCCCGGTACGGATGTTGTCCCCCATCTTTGGTAGGCCGGGACCATGGAGACGCACAAGGGCACCCCTGCACACAGGGTATCGATTAAATGCCATGGCGGCAAATACCCTTGAGGACAATGGGTGATCCAATAGAATATAAGGGCTGGAATGGTCGGGCCTGGCGCTGATCTTCCAGGGTCTGGGGCCCCGACCACCCTGAAGAGGGAAGGCGTATGCAGATTATTCGTAACCTGCTCGCTTTGGTCGGGCTCGCGGCTGTACTTACGATTGTCGCCGTCGCTGGCCGATTTGGTCCAAGGCTAGCGGAGTTCGACGGGCGGGTCCTGGCTGTTTATCAGGAATTTGCCAGTAAGCTTCTGGAGACCGGAGATCCGGGGGTCTCCATGATGTGGTCCTTACCGGTTGATGAGGGCCTGAGCGCTGAAGAAGTCGTCGAGTCTATGAAGAGCATCGCCGTCTCGCGTAGCTTCTTGTTCGTCGGCGAATCGCCTCTCTACAAGCAGGTTCGGGCGATCACTGGTGAGGATTACCGCTATGTGAATTTCATGTCCTTTTGCGACCCTCAAGTTGGCAAAAAGATGCTTGAATACCGCGACCATTACAGTGGATTCATGCCCTGCCGTATCGCCTTGGTCGAAGACAAAAACGGCAGGTTGCGGCTGTATACGATGAACCTAGATCTGGTAATTTACGATGGGAAAGAATTGCCTGTAGGCCTCAAAGCGGATGCCATTCGGGTGCGCGAGACCATCAAGGCCATCATGGAAGGTGCGGCCAGGGGTGAGTTCTAAGCAATCGTCTACTGCAAGCAAGTCATGTCGGAACGTGGAAACGAGCGAAAACTGCCGGTCACCAGCCACTGGCTGTAGCGAATGACTGGCAACTGGTAGCTGATCGGCGCTCACTGCTAGTTCTTTACCTCCCTGATATGAGAGGCTTCTCCAAGCCCCCTTGCAGCGGGCTCACAACCGGATACACTGCGCGCAGCAATGGGTTTTTAAAAGGGGCAGCGTGGCGTGAATACCCTACCGAACATCGATGAGCTGCGTTGGCGGCAGGGCGACGACGATACCGTAGAGGCGAATCAGGCCGTCGTCGATGATATCTCCCAACTTATCAAGGCCAAGGAGCGTGAGCGCCTGCGCACGGTGCTGGAGCATTGGTCGCCGGCGGATGTAGTTGAGCTGTTCGTTGCATTGCCGTTGAAGCGGGCCCGTAAGCTCTTCGAGTGGCGTGATCGAGAGACTGTAAAGGCCATCTCCCTGCTCAGCCCGAACCTTCGCGCGGCCCTGCTTAAGGATGCCTCGATCACCCGTATCATCAAGGTGCTGAGTAAGATGGAGCCGGAACAGGCCCTCCAGGATCTCGACGACCTCCCGGAGGGGGTTGCGCAACAGGTGTTACCCAAACTCGGCGCGCGTGCAGCCATCGAAGCACCGCGGGCCCACGGCGAGGACTCCGCCGGCAGCATCATGAGCCGCAAGTTCGTTGCCGTTCCCGTTGCCTGGAGCATCGGGATGGTAACCGCTGAGATCCGCGCCAATGCCCAGCTGATCGAGAAGCTCTACGGTGTAAGTGTAGTCGACGCCGAGCGGCATCCGGTTGGTTATCTCAAGCTCCGAGACCTGTTACTGCTGCCCAAGGAGACCAGTGTCCGTGAGGCGATGCACACGGATTTCATCGCCGTGGCCCCGGATACGGATCAAGAAGAAGTGGCACGCCTAGCGGACCGCTACGAGCTCAATGTGATGCCCGTGGTGGATGTGGATGGCCGGCTGGTTGGGCGCATCACCCCGGACCGCCTGCGGCAGGTCATCCGGGATGAGGCCGAGGAGGACATCAAGATCATGGCCGGGCTGGCGACTGATATTCAGCAGGACGAGTCCGTCCGGCGTATCGTGCGCGGGCGTGCGCCCTGGCTACTTGGTCGGACTGGTGGGGGCGAGCCTGTCGGGGGTAGTCGTGGGCGCTTACGAGGAACAGTTGGCACAAGCCGCGATCTTAGCCAGCTTTATTCCCATCGTCATGTCCACCGCAGGCAATGCTGGTATCCAGGCCTCGCGATATCGAGGCGACGTTGCGCTTGGTGGTCACCGCCGGGTTGGCGGAGATGACCGTCGTTGTGGCTGCAGTCACCGTAGGGGCCACCATTCCCGTGATATTGGATCGTCTTGGTATCGACCCGGCCATGGCCACTGGCGTGTTCATCACCACGGGGAACGATATTCTGGCTGTGGTGGTCTTCTTTGTTACGGTGACCCTGTTCTATTTTGTTTGAACTACAGGGAGTGACCTCATAGGAGATCTTGGCGCATGACACTAGAAAATTCCCTGGAGAACCACCCGTGATCACCGTAACCTCTAATGAGGGACAGCAAAGCTATTCTCTCAATGATTCGGCATGAATCGGGTAGTGCATGAGCTTCACAGGCGTGTCGGTGAGTGCGGCCATCCGTCTTGAGTCTATTCCTGGTCGCCGGGGATAGGTGACTCTCGTTCCGCGCAGGGTTCTATACCTAATGATCGAGTTTATCGGTAATCATGGGGTGCTCTTCGCGGTGCTGGCGGTGATTATCGCCCTGTTGGTTCACAGCTTTCTCGTCAGCGGTCAGGGCTCGGTAGATATGGCTGGGGCGACGGAACTCATCAATCACAAAGACGCCCTGGTGGTAGACGTGCGACCGGCAGCCGATTTCGCCCAGGGGCACATCATCAATGCGCTCAACCTTCCCATGAACGGTTTCAAAAAACAGATTAGGACCCTCCACAAGCATAAAGAGCGACCCATTCTGATCACCTGCCGCTCAGGCTCCCAGTCGGCGATTGCCTGCCAACAGCTGCGCAAGGAGGGCTTCGAGAACGGATATAACCTGCGCGGCGGGGTTCTGGCTTGGCAGAATGCTAATCTGCCCTTGTCCAAGAAGAAACACTGAGACAACAAGCCAAGACTACCCCTTACGAACGACAGACAAGCGGACCTGTAATCTGCTCCCTACTCTCTTCTTCGCACCAGTGTCAACACTGCCTAGGCGCGCAACCACATAACTTTAAATTTGACCATTACCCGACCGCAACCGGATGATCGCCGATGACTGAGAACGAACAGCAAAACGAAAGGCAGTTCGTAGTGCACCGCATCTACACCAAGGACCTTTCCTACGAAGCACCGAATACCCCTCATATCTTCCGCCAGGAGTGGCAGCCCGAGCTTGGGCTTGACATGAATACCCAAGCGAACAAGCTCGACGCAGAGACCTTCGAGGTCCTCTTGTCGGTCACCGCCACCACTAAGCTCGCCGACAAGACGGCTTCAATTGTGGAAGTACAGCAGGCAGGTCTGTTCGGGATTCAGGGATTCCAAGACCCGGAGCTTGCCCATCTGCTTGGGGCCTACTGCCCTAATCTGCTGTTTCCCTACGTGCGTGAGGTCGTCTCCGACCTAGTCACCAAGGGTGGCTTCCCGCAGCTGGTGTTGCAGCCAGTCAATTTCGACGCCCTGTTCGCCCAGCATCAGCAACAGATAATGGATCCGGCTAAGGGTAATCTCACCCCAACCCAGCATTGAGTCAGACCACTGCTCCCGCGCTCGCGGTCCTAGGCGCCGGCTCTTGGGGCACAGCGCTCGCGTTGCTGCTGTGTCGCAACGGCCATCGTGTGCGGCTCTGGGATCATGCGCCGGAGCAGATTCTAGCCTTGGATCGCGACGGCGAGAATCGCCGTTATCTACCTGGGTTTCTGCTACCACCGACGCTGCAACCTGTAGCGGAGCTCGCTGTTGTTTTGGAGGGAGTCAGCGAGCTCCTGGTTATCGTTCCCAGCCACGCCTTCGCCGACGTGTTACGCCAGCTTCCCGATCAACTGCCGGCTGGGCTCAGCGTTACCTGGGCTACTAAGGGATTCGAGCCCCACACCGGGCAGCTTCTGCATCAGGTCGCAGACGAGATTCTTGGGCCCCGGGATCTGGCCGTCGTCTCCGGTCCCAGCTTCGCGCGGGAGGTAGCCAAGGGGTTGCCCACGGCAGTCACCGTAGCCTCCCGGAGGCTGGAACACGCGCAGCGGGTAGCCGGCTATCTGCACAACAACCACTTTCGGGCCTACACCAGCGACGATTTGGTCGGCGTGCAAGTGGGTGGGGCGGCCAAGAATGTGCTAGCAATTGCCGCAGGTATTGCCGACGGTCTTGGCTTTGGAGCTAACACCAGATCTGCCCTGATCACGCGCGGACTGGCAGAGCTGATTCGGCTCGGTGCCGGACTGGGCGGTAGGCGGGAGACCTTCATGGGCCTCGCTGGGCTGGGGGATCTGGTCCTTACCTGTACCGACGACCAGTCCAGAAACCGCCGCTTAGGTCTCGCCCTGGCGCGGGGACTGAGCGCCGAAGAGGCCAAGCGCAAGATTGGGCAGGAAGTGGAAGGCGTGATAACAACCCGTGCCATCAATGCCATCGCCCACCGCTTGGGAGTGGAGATGCCCATCTGTAACCAAGTGTTCGGGGTACTGTACGAGGGCCGCACGCCGAAGCAGGCAACCCGCAGCCTCCTCATGCGCGTCAGCAAGGCTGAATTATCCTAATACAGCAGTACTGATTAACTGAGATCCATTACCAGGGATGACAAAAGCAGATGGGGTTTGAATCACTGATTCTGATGCCTGCTTGTGGTGATATTTGTTCTACAGACAGATATTTAGGGCTAGTCATTATCAGTTGAACACAGTCATTGATTCTAGATATGCTATACGGGACATCCATCTTACGATGCTGTACAGAACGCACTTGGAGCTACGGTAGAGAGCGAAAAATCAATATCAGCTTGAAATCTGTGACGTTACTCCAGAGATCATAAACAAGCTCTTAAGATTACCCGTATCATCCGGCAAATGTCGTGGTTAATTTCCAATATCGCAGATGTAGATTTCACAGCCAGCGTCTTGCTGAACCCTCTCCATCCCCTGACGACCAGCCCATACCCCTGGATCTATAGTGTCAGGATTGATGAGGTCATCAAACACCCGGCTATCATGCACATTCGCCGGGGGTGGGGCATCTCGAACCAGTTTGTCCTTGCCTCGCTGGCCCATGGTTCACCTGTCAATCAGTGTTCATCTTTTCCTCCTTCCCGAAGTTTACCTGCGCGGTTAGCCCCCTACGCAGGCAACTTTGAAAGGTACCCTTAAGCTCAATCTCCGAAGGTTACCTCATAGATCCAGGTTGTTGATTGAGAACACCCCCTAAAGTTCAGCAGGCAGGGCGATATGATCAGGATTGGTGCTCGGATAGAATGGCCGTGCGTATCGCTTCTATTATTGCAGGCAGCTCCTTGCTAAGTTCCTCAGACACCGCAAACTCACCTGAGTTTATGGCAGCATTGATTTTAGGGTTGGGTTACTGTGATAAAGCGAGACATCAATCGATGGGCCAGTTGCGCATAGTGCTGCAGGTATATAATCTGCCTTCTGGTCTTGAATTCAGATAGGCTCCTAGGAACGCGTGAACCCGCACCTCAACCCATTCGTAATCCAGACCTGCGCAGTGCAGCTGCCGGTTCTTAAGGCCGAACCCGAGGAGTTTGATCAAGTGCAGACAGATGCTAGCATTGGCGCACAGGTGCATGATATTCCCGGTGTTGGGCGGGATTTCTAGTTAGTACAGGACCACGTCGAACATATGCCAATCCTGTTGAATTTTAAGGGTGATGGTTAGATTCTAAAGCGGCATGGTTGTGCGAAGTAATGATTTGAACCCCCACTGTTCTTGCCATCCCTGGTCCTAGATTCCGGCGCTTCCTCTGGAATGACGAGGTAGGAGCTGGAAGACTTCACCACTCAGAATTTATCCACCAGAGAATTAAGTAGTAGCAAGGGGCTGCGGACTACCATGAACTGAGAAATGGCATGACGGATGACCTACATGGGCAGGGTAAACGACCCCCGACTAGCGATCGACTTTTGCGGATTGCGCTTTGCAACCCCCCTGGTGCTGCTGTCCGGGTGCGTCGGTTTCGGTGCGGAGTATACGCGCGTCCAGGGATTCTCAAATCGAGACGCCGGGGCCTTATGCCTCAAGGGGACTACGCTGGAGCCCCGACTGGGGAACCAGCCGCACAGGATCTATGAAACCACGAGCGGTATGTTGAACGCTATCGGCCTGCAGAACCCAGGCGTCGATCATGTGGTGGACAAGATCCTGCCTACCCTCGATTTTACCGAGACGCGATTCATTGCCAACGTCTCGGGCTCCAGGGTCAAGGAATATTATGAGGTCACCCGCCGCTTCGATGACTCTCCCATTGACGCCATTGAGATCAACATCTCCTGTCCCAATGTCAGAGCAGGTGGTGTGGCCTTTGGCAATGACCTGAAGCTGTCGGCACAGGTGGTAGCCGCCTGTCGAGCTGCTACTACCAAGCCTCTGATCACCAAGCTCTCACCAAATCAGACCGACATCGCCGCGAACGCCAGGGTTTGTCTGGAGTCCGGCTCGGACGCTTTCGCCGTCATCAATACTCTGATGGGTATGGTGATCGACATTGAGGCGCGGACTCCAGTCATCGGCAACAATCAGGGGGGACTGTCCGGGCCGGCTATCAAGCCCATCGCCCTACTGAAGGTACACCAAGTCTATCAGGTATGTCGCGGGCATGGGATTCCCATCATCGGCCAGGGCGGCATTGCCAGCGCCGAAGACGCCCTCGAGTTCCTGATTGCTGGCTCCAGCGCGGTAGGAATCGGCACCGCCCTGTTCTATGATCCGCTGTTGCTCCCGGCTGTCAACCAAGGAATCTGCGCCTACCTGGACCACCATAGACTTACCGACGTGAGCCAGCTCACGGGCAGCCTGCGACTATATCCATCGCCTGCGGACTGTGCGGAGGATTCGCGTCTCGAACCAACGATCAGTTAGGTCCTGTTGACATTTACGACTACTACGTCAGTTTTACAGACGATTTGATGAATGACTGGGAAGGCTAACTTGATGATTCAGGAGCGTTTTCGGTCTAAATGTCAACACGTCCTAGCACCCCATTTTAGCCCATTCTTCCGGATTGCAATTTGATGGCATCGATGGTAAGGCTTCAACATGGGCTGCTTCTCCCGTTTCTTTACCCACATGGCGGTGTTGCTCATCTGGAATCACGGCTTGATACGCTTTCCAAGAGTCGCCGGAAACCGTGGCTTTTTTATACGCAGGTGGTCTGCAATCTCAAAGTATTCAGAACATCTCTTCATCCTAATCACCGCAGGCATAAGCCAAAACTTCGTCGGGTTTCTCTATTCAACATAACTCAAACCGAAACTTTGAGGACAGTGCTGAAGACAAACGCGTATAAGGAGCGGCAGCTGTTCCGCTTTTTTAATCACGCACCCAACATATGTCGACAAGACCCCATGAGTCTGTTCAATCCTGCGCATACTCGGTCGTTGATGAGCTCTCTTTCTTCCTCCGTACAGCGCTCTTGGGGCTCAAAGTAGATTATCATTTGACATTACCTCGAGCTTAAGGCAGTAGTCTCCCTCAAAATAGGGGGTACTCTCCATGCTCACGGCCTAGGCATTGTGTACCCGGGTACCTTCCGGCGCTTGACAACGAAGGCGAGGAAAATACTGTCTGCTGGAAAGGGGCGCCGGAGACATTGTGCAGGTGGATGTGGGGTCGTCGTATGTCAAGCCGGGAGATCAGTTTGAGATCCTGATGTTCGACCCCGGACTACCGAGGGACCAATGATCTTGAAGCCATGGATTTGAAGTGCGGCCTGTACCGGGAAAGCGGACAGTGCCCAGTAGCCAAATGGAAGAATCGGCTTTTTCACCCTAGAAGCAATCAATGGGGTCAGATTCGATGGAACGACGAAGCGTGGGGAACTTAGCACAAAATCAGAAATCAACCGAGTCTAACTCGGTCGATCGATTTGATACGCATCAATACTCGCACCAGCAGGATAGCCGGCAGGCCAAGCATGGCCGCATAGGTAAAGAAGAAGACATAGTCGGTAGCGTCCACGATTTCACCGGAGAAGCCCCCGAGGAACTTCGCCGGGAGCAGCATCAGGGAGCTGAATAGGGCATACTGGGTGGCGGTATAGGCCTGGTTGGCGAGGCTGGACAGGTAGGCGATGAATACCGAGCCGGCTAGCCCACCACTCAGGTTGTCCGCGGAGATGACCAGCGCTAGGAGGGTGATATCCGCCGACTGGGTTGCTAACCAAGCGAAGATCAGATTGGTCCCGGCTACCATAGCGGCGGCTACTAGCAGGATGCGCATGATGCCAAAACGGGCCACTACGACGCCCCCCAGCGCCGCCCCTACTATGGTCATGATAAGGCCGAAGACCTTGGTGACACTGGCGATATCTTCCTTGCTGTAGCCCATGTCAATATAGAATGGGTTGGCCATGACGCCCATGGTGATGTCGGACAGGCGAAAGACCCCGATAAAGGCCAAGATGAGCAACGCTAACCGCCAGCCGTTGCGGGCAATGAATTCGGTGAAGGGACAGATAACGGCACCGACGAACCAAGTACTGATCTTGTGCCTCCGCTCTGATACGTGGACTGTACCTTCGATGAAGCGCACCACCCGTTCTTCCTGGTGCCAGGTTCCTCGATCGATCTTGCGGGTCGGCTCGGGGACCAGCAGGACGGTCAGCACGCCGACGCCCATGCAGAGGGCCATGATGGCGTAGGACTGGGGCCAGGATAGATACTCGGCGAAATAGAGGGCCCCCGCCCCGGCCATGATCATACCGATCCGGTACCCCATCTGATAGGTAGCGGCCATCGCGCCCTGGAGGTCTGCAGATACCGACTCGATACGCCAGGCGTCGATGGCGATATCCTGGGTGGCCGACGCGAAGGCCACCAGCAGCGCCGCTGCCACTAGCATGCCCAACGCCTGATTGGGGTCGTTGGTCGCCATCAGCAGTAGCCCGGTGATCACCACGATCTGGGCCAACAACATCCAGCCCCGGCGTTGCCCCAAGATACGGTTGAGCAGGGGCACTGGGACCCGGTCCACGAGTGGGGCCCAAACAAACTTGAGGGCATATAGGGTCGCAACCCAGGAGATGTAGCCGATGGTGCTGCGATCGACACCCGCCTCGCGTAACCAGGCAGAGAGGGTTCCGAACACCAACAGCAGCGGCAGACCGGCCGAGAAGCCCAGCATCAACATCGCGATCACGCGGGGATTGCGGTACACCGCCAGTACATACAGCCATGAGTGGCCGCCATTCTTGCCTTTCTCCATCACTTTCTCGGTTGGTTGCGTGGGGTTAGACATGAATTAGCTTAAAGGGTATTTGATTCTTGAGCATAGCGTGGGTGGCACGCAGCAACCTACGCATAACAGCATAGACGGCCTGGATTCTGTAACGAAATTTCCCTATCCTATAGGCTGTTCCTAGGGCCGGGGACATGATTTCCCCTCCGCCGGGGTGGTCAACGCCGGCAAGCCCGTATGTGAGCGACAAATCGCTCAGTCCAGTCATTACCACCCACGGCGCGCAGATGGCTGTAGGCGGCCACCAGGTTCTGGTGGATGATCGCATCGTGCTCACCGTCGACCCCCTTGCCGTGCAGGACCCGGTAGCCGAAGGTCCAGGCGGGATCCGGATCCAGGATGGACGAATGGTGAAACTCATGGGCCCTGATTTCATTCGGCCCCGCGCACGGCCTCTCTGAGACCTGCGGCCAAGGAAAAGCCGGGGTCTCACGCAAGCGGACGTATCCCCGCCCCTGGGGCCGTTCATACATAGCGACATCTGCATTCAGGACCCCACACATGGCACCACGTTGATCGCCCCAGTACAGCGCGCGGCACAGGTACATGAGGCCACCGCACTCGGCGTAGACGACACCCCCAGATGCCACGAAATCCCGGACCGCCGCGCGCATGGACCGGTTCTCGGCGAGGTCGCGCAGGCGAAATTCCGGAAAACCGCCGCCGATGAATAGCCCGTCTGCATCTGGAGGCTCCACGTCCCACACCGGACTGAAGTTCACCAGCTCCGCCCCGGCACAGACCAGGGCTGCAAGGTCATCTGGATAGTAGAACCCGAAGGCCACATCTCGCGCGATAGCGATACGCACCGGTTCCTGGTTCGTCGCGGCCGGCTGCCCTTCGGTCTGAAGTGCCGGCGGCGCCGGGGCCGAGCGGGCAATCTCTAATAGCCTGGGGACGTCTACCTGCCCTGCAACCTGTTTACGGATGCATTCGATCCGGTCCTCCGCCTCCTCTGTTTCGTTGCTCGGCATCAAGCCCAGGTGGCGCTCGCTGATTCGAATTTCAGGCGTTCGATGCAGTGCACCTAACAATGGCAGATCTGTATAGTGCTCCAGCACGCGGCGCAGATTGGTCTCATGGCGTGAGCTGCCGATCTTGTTGGCGATGACACCAGCGATGTTCAGCGCCGGATCGAAATCCAAATACCCGAGCAACAGGGGCGCAATCCCCCGGCCCATACCCCGGACATCTAACACCAGGATCACAGGCGCGCGCAACAGCTTGGCCAGTTCGGCGTTGCTGTTGGTGCCGTGCAGATCGACGGCGTCGAACAGGCCAACGTTGCCCTCGATGAGTCCCACATCCACCTCGGTCAGACCACGTGCAAACCAGTCGCTGATATCCTCCCGGTCCATGGTATGGAAATCCAGGTTGAGGCAAGCACGGCCGGCTGCCTGACCGAGCCAGAGGGGGTCGATGTAATCGGGTCCCTTCTTGAAAGGCTGCACGAATGCGCCAAGTCGCACCAGCTCGCGGCATAATCCGATGGAAACCGTGGTCTTACCCGACGATTTGTGGGCGGCGGAGATGTAGAGATGGGCCATAGCGCAGTGGGGAAACGAGGTGGAGTTTCTCTACCCTACTCGTTTCCAGTCTTTGCCAACCGCCCCGATGCCTTGGTGGGGGGTGAAGATGCCGCAACCCATCCTGCCGTAGGGGCCGAGCCCCCGTTGTTGCAGTCGGATCGATTCCTCCGGCGACAGGTCCGATAGCATCAGGCTGCACGTGTGGAGCATGCCGCTCGGCATGGTTAGGAGAGTCATCTTGCCGCATAAGGCCTTATGTACCCGGATGTCTTGGTCGCTCAAGGCCTGTGCCACCCAGTCGAGGAAGTCCTCCTCACTGGTGTTCGGAACGGTCGCCACATAGCGTGAGAAGAGTGTTGTTTCCATGCTCAGCCGACGGATCTTGCCGGGGCCAATGGTGAGTGGGCAGCTGGACACGTCCAGGGTATCGCCCTCCAGGTCCTTCATGAGGGTCTCCGTGTGTTGCTTGGGTACCCGGATGGTAAGCTTGGTACGCCTGGATAGGATCAGATATTGGTCCGTACTGTGGCTAGGTCGCTCCCAACCGTTCTGGGAACCTGCCACATGGACCGCGTGGACCGCAACCCCGGAATCGGCATCCGCGATCCAAGGCGCGGCCCGCTGCAATGCGATAGACAGGGCGTAGGCATGGTCTACAGGCAGGCGTTTGCAGACTACGGAAAACAGGATATCAACCATGTCATCCGGGATCTGAAATGAGGTCTCGCAATTGTCTTCTTGCCAGAACATCTTCGAAGGCTTACTTAGTGTATTCTCGAATATTGGTGATATTTTAAAAATGAAGGGTGTAATTCCATAGTAGGCGATCCCAGCCCCCTCACATCCAGGACTGACCAATCCCAGCTTTCAGCCTCTGGAGGCGGAGGCTCAGCCCACCGATCTGTTCACCGACGATGACGACATCAAACGCGCGCCCCCTGAGGTTGAAGATCCTGTGCACCCTGCACTGCGGCCATAGAGATCAGTATACAGGAGATCGTGGATTACGGTGGCACGTCCCAAAGTAACATCTCTAAACACTTAGCTGTACTGCGCGATAAGGGGATCCTGGCCTCACGTAGGGGTGCCAACCGGTGTACTATCGGGTGAGCGACGCCCGTACCCTGCAGCTGGTTGGTATGATGCGGGAGGTATTCTGCCACCACGCGAGGCCCTGAGAGAAAACAACCGTTCCAACCGCAACTGTTTTGCCGTCCCCAGTGCCTACCCGTAGTACCTGGGATTCGGCAACACTGACCGAATTGAACGCTTACCAGAGAAAGCGATTACCCATGCCATGAACAGTGTCTGGAAAACCTTCCTCGAATTCCAGTCCGCGCGCATCGACGACGCGGATAAAGTGCACTTCCCGGATGCCCCCGTGGAGGCCGACTGCGCCCTGATGGAGCTTTCCTTACTTGGGCATATCGCCGTTTCCGGACCGGAAGCGGAAAGTTTCCTCCAAGGGCAGGTTACGCATGACGTAACCTGCCTCTCCCCTGCAGTCAGCCAGCTTGGAAGCCATTGCAGCCCTAAAGGACGGATGCTGGCCAGCTTTCGCGCCTTCCGGCAGGACAACACCATCTATCTACAGCTCCCACGTACCCAGGTAGAGGTTGTGACCCAGCGGCTCCGCATGTACCTCCTGCGGGCCAAGGCTATCATCAAGGATGCGAGCGAGCGGTTTATCGCCATAGCCGTCGCCGGTAGCTGCACGCCGTCTCTGCTGGCATCCTGTCTCGATGCGGTCCCGACCCGGGAAAACGAGGTGACCCGGGATGGTGGGCTGATCACCATTCGCATCCCAGGTCCTACACCCAGATTCCAGCTCCTGGGCCCTGCCCCCGCCGCCCTGGAGGGTCTATGGGATGACCTGGCGACAACTGCAACCATCGTCAACGCCGACTTCTGGTCCCTGCTCGACATCCGGGCCGGGATACCGACCGTCTACCGACAGACCAGCGACGCCTTTGTACCTCAGATGGCCAACCTACACTTGCTCGATGGCGTGGTGAGCTTCAAGAAAGGGTGCTACACGGGCCAGGAAGTGATCGCACGCATGCAATACCTGGGGAAGCTCAAGCGCCGCATGTACTTGGCGCAGGTCAGCACGGACCACCCACCCGTGCCAGGCGATACGCTCCACGCTGCGAGCGGCCGCTCCGAGCAGGCCATTGGTCGGGTGGTAGACGCACGCGTCAACGGCAGGGGCGACTATGAGCTCCTGGCGGTGGCGGAGATCAAGGCTGCGGAACAAGGAGAAGTGGTGCTTTTTGGCCCTGACGGTCCCCTGCTCTCCTTCCACGATCTCCCTTACGGCTTTCCCGAGTCGGATTGATCGCTCAAGCGGTAAAATTAAAGGGGACAGGGTCCCGTCAGATCAATCCGTACGCCCATGGGCGGGGCAGCTGCAGGCTGGCGTGGGTCTTGTTGGAATCTTTCCCACACACTGCGTTGCGCCGCGCCTGTCCAGCCCTCTTCATCCCTAGTAGGTCCCCCCGGCGCTGCTCCAGCAAAGCTCGGTCCGGTATAGCCAGGAATCAACAACTTGCAGACTGGTGCCGACGGCCGGAGTCGAACCGGCACGGCCTGCGCCACTACCCCCTCAAGATAGCGTGTCTACCAAATTCCACCACGTCGGCGAAAATGCGTCTACAGTCACCATCCGATGCTATGCTGATTACAGCTCTGGAACTGGGACCTGCGGCACTGTTACGGCTTGCGGGACCACCACCGGCACATCATCGTTCTGGTTCATGTCACCGCCGGTACCCGGAGCTACTGGTATGTCTTGCTGCATCCCGACAGGCGGTGCAGGCACTGGGCTCGCCAGCATCTCAACGCCTTCCATCAGGCCCTTGAATCCGTCCACTTGGCTTGCGAAATAGGCCAATGCCATGCTGGTGAGAAAGAACAAGGTAGCCAGAACAGCGGTGGAGCGGGATAAAAAATTCCCGGAGCCGCGGGCACCGAACACAGTCGCGGATGCGCCACTGCCGAACGCAGCTCCAGCGTCCGCCCCCCTGCCGTGCTGGATCAGGATCAATCCCACCAAGCCTATAGCTAAAAAGAGATGGAAGATATTGAGGACAATTTGCACGCCTATACGGCCCCTAGTTGAATTATTTTTGCTTGTCACCACGCTCTAGCATGGGAACCGGGTGAAAAACACGTCGTTTGATGCCAGATATCTTCCCATTATAATTCACCGATCAAGAGACTCTAATACATTGACTATACAAAGAACGCCAACCACCCAAGCTTATAAGTTACTTACGAGGGGCAGTTGTCAGTTTTCAGAATCAGACGCTGTCGTTGGCAGCCTTGCAGATACCTAGAAAATCCTTGGATTTCAGGGAGGCACCCCCGATCAGGCCACCGTCGATATCCGGCTTGGCCATTAGCTCAGCGGCATTGTCGGGCTTCATACTGCCGCCGTATTGAATCCGCACTTTTTTAGCAACCTCCGCGTTCTGATCCGCAATCCGTTTACGGATGAAGGCATGCACTTCCTGTGCCTGTTCCGGCGTAGCGGTCTTGCCGGTTCCAATGGCCCACACCGGTTCATAGGCAATGACGCCATCGGCAAGCGTTTTGATGCCCTCTAGCTTGATCACCGTATCCAGCTGGCGGGCGACGATCTCTTCCGTCACGCCTCTCTCGCGCTCATCTAGGGTCTCACCTACACACAAAATGGGTTTGAGCCCGGCGGCACGCGCTACGGCGAACTTCTTCGCCACCAGGGCGTCGTCCTCACCATACAAGGTACGGCGCTCCGAGTGACCCACGATCACATAGGTACAGCCGAAATCGAGTAGCATGGAGGCGGCCACCTCGCCGGTGAAGGCACCGGACGCCTCCGTGGACAGGTTCTGACCGCCCCAGGGGATCGGCGTACCCGCTAGCTCGGCATGCACCTGGGGAATAAAGATGTAAGGAGGACAGACCGCGACCTCACACTGGTCGATATTGCTGATCCCAGCTTTGATCCCGGCGAGCAGCCCACGCACGCTCCCCACAGATCCGTTCATCTTCCAGTTACCCGCGACTAATGGCTGACGCATAATCACCTCATCTAACCTCATAGAAGCTAAGTTATAACCATAGCTTTTCGACCGTTGAAAATCAACCACCTTGCCACGCACGGCAGGGTGGGTGCTCCCAGCTTCGAGTCACCAGCTACCAATCCCGGATTCCCCTTGCTCCCGCGGTGGTAGAAGCCATCGGCACCGGACATGATTTCGTATCCGAAAGAGTCTGCGCAATCTGCGAATTCAAAACACATATGCGGCTTCGGTTTCCGTGTCGGAACGGTGACACAGCCCACCCTCCTAATCCCTTTGTACGCTTTTACAGTTTAAACTATCCCGCCATAGCTGGAAGCTGGCAGAGTATTATTGGAATCTTTATCGGTAAATTAATCTAAGGGGCCTATGGCCTCCGACCTGTCAAACCTGCTTACTAAGCTGCTTGCGGCTACGGCATTCGCCTGGCGGCGAGAGCCAGTACTTCCCACCCCGCTCACTGATATCCAGTGGCGCGCCGAGGCCTGCAGGCCGGGTTCGATCCTGTTCTTCCAGTGCCTGGACGATGGTCGCGACAACGCGAAGCTCTACCGGCACTACCTGGTTGACGGCGCCTTCTCCGTGCTGGTCACAAATCGTATGCTCGATTGCTTCGAAGCTCTGCCCAACAAAGGGATCTTCGTGACCCGTCCCGGCGACTGGCTGCAGACTGTGGGGCGCTTTTGCGACCTCCTCTACCCCCTCCCAGAGATCGCCGGCGGTTTCCTGGGCATCACCGGGACCAACGGTAAGACCACTACCGTTAAATATCTAGAATCTATACTCCGCACCTATGGGCGGTGGGTTCTCACGGTGGGTACACTCGGTGTCTCACTCAACGGCGAGCTGCTGGCCCAGACCGGCTATACCTCCCCGCCCCAGATCGAGCTGCGCCGCCTGCTGCACGCCCACCGGGGCCGTTACGATGTAGCCGCAATGGAAGTTACCAGCCACGCCCTGGACCAAGGACGGTTCCACGGCATCCCGCTCCGGAACGCGGGTTGGACCAACTTCTCCCGTGATCACCTGGACTATCACCGGGACGAAGCCGCCTACTTCGCTGCCAAGACTCGCATCTTCAATCTGATTCAGGACGGAGGCCAACTCTTCTGCACCAGCCTGGAGGTCGTCTCGCGCCTGCTGGAGCAGGGGACACTGCCAGTCCCGGTACAGCATTTGAACGCGGCAGATCCGGGGCCGGAGGCAATCGTAGCCAAGCCCTTTCTAGCCCTGACGCACAACCGAGAGAACTACGCCCTGGCTGCGGCCCTGGCGGATACCCTGCTCGGCCCAGAGGAACGCCCATACTGGCGGCACTTGGAGGCGGTAGACGGACGCTTCGAGTGCCGGGTCATCGGCAATCGCACCCTGATCGTGGATTTCGCCCATACCCCGGTTGCCCTGGAAACCCTCCTGACCGCTATCCGGCGCGCTTTCCCGAAGGCCAGCGTCCTGACCCTGTTCGGCTGCGGGGGTAATCGTGACCGCGGGAAACGCCCCCTGATGGGCGCTGCGGCGGCGCGCTACTCCAATTATGTGATCCTGACCTCGGACAATCCCCGCAGCGAGGACCCGGAGCGGATCATCGGCGACATCCTCACGGGTATGCCAGGCACAGACTGGGAGGCCGTGGTCGAACGCCCGCAGGCCATCGCCCGCTTGTTCGACCTGCTGGCCGAACATCCAGCCGACGAGCCTTGGGTAGGGCTGATCGCCGGCAAGGGCCACGAGCGCTACATCAATCGCGACGGCTACGAGACTTACTACAGCGACTGGGACGAGGTGGAACGCAATCTGCGGCGCCTCAACTGGGCCCCCGACCGGTCGCCAGCACATAGGCTGCGGTGAGCGCCAGGTACTTCGCATCCGGCGCTCACCGCAGCCTTCTATGTTCTGTTTCCGAGGGAAAACCAAGGATCAGGTATAAATGGGGAATGATGGCGAGTATCTGGGGAAGCCCTCCCATCCTGGGGCTTTGAACCTGTCCGTAGTGTCTGTAGATTGGCTCCCCGCCAGTCAGCCATAAAACTGTGACCATGGCGATCAACCGCGAGGGGCGGTCGGATACCCCGTGAGTTCAAGAACACCACCCAAAAGGCTCAGGTGAGCCCGAGTCTCGGCCATGGATGATATGCCGGCCTGGGCCCTGACCAAGTCGCGCCTGTGCGCACCCCATTGCCGCATTGCCGCCATCAACAAGCTCCGGATCCAGACCAGAAACCAACTCCAGGCTGTCCGTGCCATCATGCGTAAGCTGCTGCATGCCATCCACACCATGCTTAAGAACCGAACACCCTCCGACAGCCGTCGCTTCCACACACCGGCAGGGATAGGACGGCTGCCGATTAAGTCAATCTGCAAATCACAAGATCGCAAACAACTTTTTGTCGACCACCACCTAAATTGTGGCTTGCTCGGGAACAGAGCATCTACGGACTGAACCTCCTAAAATGCGGAGGAGGCAGAGTTTTGATCTGTCATCTGCGAAAACCTGCATAGTCTGCGGATTAAATAAAACTGCAAGCGTTCAGCTCGCCGCTGTTTTTACTATTTCTGACACTGGATTCCAGCATTCCTGCTAGCCCCAACTCCGGTTCGGCGAGTATCTGCCAGACTTGCTCCTCGACCTGGGTCAGGCTGATCATTTTACCGCCGAGCTTGGCGAACCGGCTATAGTAATTGACGATGGTCAGAAAGCTGTCCCAGTCCAGGCAACCCTTGCCACCGGTCTTGTACCAGCGCTGGCCGGCAAGTGCAACAGTGGACTTAGCAGTTTCCTCAGGGACCGGGTTCACCGGATCGACGACGCGGGCATCCCCACGGTACCGGGCTTGTGGCCGACTTGGATCTCCCAATCATGGGTGTGCAAAATGGTAGCACACTCGCGGGCGATGACCCTGACACAGCTGAGGGCGTCCGTGGGGTCCTGATAGCAGACCATGGATGATGCACCTCCAGGAGGTGCAGGAAGATGGTAACCGTTAGCCCGAAGGCATGGAACGGCGGCAGATCAGGAAAATACCTGATCACCGGTTTCCAGCGCGCGCAAGCCGGCGGAGGCCGGGCGATGGTTTGCCCAAGCACTGACCGACGCAGCAATCACGGAGATAGGCCGAGGCGCCCCAAAGGGCCACGCCCCTGACGTTGGCGAATGAAATGCTGCCGGCCCCCCAGAGCCCGTGCAGATAAATGGCAGGATGACGCCTCTGGTTACCCTACGCCGCGGCTAGTTCGATGCTCCGCTTGGACTCTCCAAGTTGTCCCGTCCGGCTGATGTATTCCTCCAGATAACAGATAGACGACCTCCCCCGCGTCAGCAACCCAGCAATAGTATATAGGGCCTTCCTGATCTGGTCCCTGAAGATAGGGCACCACACCAAAAAGGTCGAGGAACCAACGCAACTGCCAGTGCTTAGTAGATAGCCTTATCCATCACGAAGTGAATGGGACACGGGCTGGCCGTCTGCACTGCCCAGCCGATCCAGGAAATGTGATTGACCAGCATCAACACCCCGCCCTGGGGTAGCAGATTTGCAAGACCGATCACCTACCAATTGGTAACAGGTCACAAAGATACGTGCCACTAGGTTCATTTACTATAAAGCGCATGGATTATGCGTGCTTAAAAGAGCCTGTCTAGTAGGCGGTGATCGCCAATGTGAGTTCCACAGCGGGTCCAGGCACTGATCCACATCACCTAGGGTTTGGGGTATTTGTCTGAGAGGAACTCGGAGGGTATGAACAGGATCACGAACGGCAATAGGATCTGCGAAAGAGTTTCAGTATGTTGAATTTCCCTGCAAAGAGGACCTTGATGATATCGTTTACATGCAGTCAGATCCGGATATATTTGGTGAGTTGCGGAGCCTAGAACCAATTAGGCTACAGGGGTATAGAAAATATTGGAACCTCCAATGGTTCACCCCGGATCTGCGGAATCTTAACCGGGCCTTTTCCGGTAAAGGTACGTAAGACCTTATCTCATTCTGAATGCAGTCATATACATGAAATTTATTTTAAGACTCTCCCTGCATCCCTATAATGCCAAATTGTTGCCATCTGTTAGCTAATATTCTACTTAACTATATCAATCCCCCCTTTTTGGGTAAGATGTAGGAGTGTTGGGCTGTCTGTCGCACGCAGCCCTGGTTCCACTGAGTGATGAACGATCACGAGTGAGGAGGAGGATGGGTCATTTCTGCAGGATATATTCTCGCGTTTCGGCGGAACCCCAGGGCCTTGGGATAACGAGGACAACGAAGAAGCCTCCGCGCCGTCCTGCAGTAGCACCCTGGTGCAGGCGATTGAGCATGTGGTGGACGGTACCTATAGCCGTCTGCGTTTTCTATCCGGTTACGCCCGGCGCCTGAGAGAACCAGTTGAGATGGCCCTTCAGTATATCAATACGCTTGTGGAAGGGGTTCCCGAGGCCATTCTCTGTAGCCGGGCTGCGTTCTCCGAGGATCCCCGGGTTAACGCCTTTTTTGCCGATCCCAACCACCTGCAACAGGTATTCAGTTACAGTGCGGAGGTCCATGACTTGCTGGAGGCTAACCCCAAAGCTGATGCATGTTGGGCGCTCCTATGCATGAAAATAGAAGAACATCGACAGCTGGGGGTGGCGTTGGTCGGCGACACGGTGCGCAAGGATGTCATGCAAACCACGGTGAATTTTACCGACCACCAAGTCCTTTCTTCCGCCACCACCGAGACGAGGGCCAAATGTTCGCTCAAGTGCTGCATCTTCGACGGACTGCTGACATACATTCGCGAACGGGCGCGGGATGACAACATTAGGGTCACCGAGCTGGAGAATCGTCGCGATTTTCTCGTCACCCGTCTACACCAGAACGCCCCCGAAGGCAGCGACGATTTTCGGGCGGCATTGGAACGGGAGATCGCCGAGATCGGGGAAACGCTGGCGCAGGAAATCCCCCGATTGGCATCCTTGGAGTCCCATCTCAAACCGGTGGTCGATGTTCTGAGGAACCCGGCTTGCTATGTCAGCGGACATCTGCGCACCCTCCACCTGAGCCGCATGGGGATCAAGCTGGCCGGCGGCCGGGCTGACACCGGCAACCAAGTTCCCCTCTTCGAGATCCAGATCGCTGGGCAGGGTACCAGAATCGGGGCCCTAGTGCGATTCCCCCGCGCCGAACTTCTACCGCGGCAGGATCTTGTCTGCAAGGCCGATCTTTTCCTGACGCTTTGAAGCCGGTTGGTCCCATCGCATCTTACGCCGGTTGTACTTACGGCCTTGTGGTTCGTAAAACCTGGATACGGAATTACGCTGGCCAGGATGCTAGACTAGCGTGATTCAAGAATAATCCCAAGAGGCAGCGTTCCACTTAGTGCGAATCGATATCCTGACTCGGCATGATTTTTGCCCATCGCAATCCGCGCGGCAGCTTCGATTCGGACGGGGACCTGGCATAATCATGACATCGGAAACGGTTTTCCTGCTCGTCAGTTTTCTTCTCGGCCTGTTCGGGATATTGGCCATCGCCATCGGTGTAGTGGCAGCGGTCCTGATCGGAGAGGGGGAGGTAAGACTCATCGACACGCCGACCTTGCTCAAAGACACGAAGGTCCCGTTCGGGAGAGGGCGAAGCTATGAGTAAGCTAATATCTGCGCGGCCTTGCGCGGGGATCTTGCGTTTTCCAGAGTACCCCTGAGCCGGATCTTCTCCATACCGGCCGGTCCGAATGCGAGGAATTTTTCTGCCATGTCGCTGCAACCCGTGATTCTTTCCGGTGGCTCCGGGACCCGTCTTTGGCCCCTCTCCCGGGAGGTCTACCCCAAGCAATTCCTCCCCCTGACCGGCAAGTACACCATGCTTCAGGAAACCGTCAGGCGACTCGATGGGATCGAGCCGGAGCATCCCCGCCAAGCCATCGGTCTGCTCGATCCCATCGTTGTCTGCAACGAGGCCCACCGCTTTCTCGTCGCCGAGCAACTCCGCCTGCTGGAGCGGCGGCCGGCTGCCATTATCCTCGAACCCGAGGGTCGCAATACAGCGCCTGCCCTCAGCCTCGCGGCCACAGCGGCGGTAGACGACGGCCAGGACCCGGTCCTGCTAGTGATGCCCGCCGACCACGATATCCGCGACGGGTGCGGCTTCCGACAGGTAGTAGCGGACGGCTATGTCCTGGCGCGGCAGGGGGCGGTGATTACCTTTGGGATCGTCCCCAATAAGCCGGAAACGGGCTACGGCTACATCCGCCGGGGTGACCGCTTTCCAGCCCAGGGGGCTGCGGGTGAAGCCTATGTTCTCGCCGCCTTTGTCGAGAAACCGGATGCAGCAACCGCCGAGGGTTATTTAGGCAACGGTGACTACCTCTGGAATAGCGGGATCTTCATGCTAAAGGCCTCGCTCTGGCAAAGGCTACTAGAGCATTTCCGACCCGATATCGCTGCGGCCAGCACAAAGGCCTACCGTGGGGGCATGCCAGACGGGGATTTCTGGCGCCTGGATGCGGATGCCTTCCATATCTGCCCCAGCGATTCCATCGACTATGCAGTCATGGAGCGGCTGACTGGGAATGTGCCGGGGGGGGACACATCGGCCCTCGTGTTGTTGGTGGATGTAGGCTGGTCGGACGTGGGCGCCTGGTCTGCCCTATGGGAGGTCAGCGCCCAGGACACCGCCGGTAATGTGCTCGACGGTGACGCCTTCGTCCACGATGCGCGCGATAATCTACTGATGGCCCAACACCGCATGGTGGCGGCCGTAGGCGTGAACAACCTGATCGTGGTGGAAACGCCGGATGCGGTCCTGGTAACGAGCAAGGAATCGGCCCAAGACGTCAAGGCCGTGACCCGGTTCCTCCAACGCGAGCGGCGCAGTGAGTATCGACACCACCAGCGCATGCACCGGCCCTGGGGCAACTTCGACTCCATCGGCTTCGGCACCCGCTATCAGGTCAAGCGCCTGACTATCAATCCGGGCGAATCCCAATCTCTGCAGATGCACCATCACCGGGCTGAGCATTGGATCGTGGTCTCGGGTACGGCGCGGGTTACCAACGGTGAGAAAGTCTTCCTACTCACGGAAAATGAGTCCACCTACATTCCCATCGGCACCACCCACCGCCTGGAGAATCCGGGGGCGATACCCCTGGAGATCATTGAGGTCCGGTCCGGGAGCTATCTCGGCGAAGACGACATCGTCCGTCTTGAGGACGCCTACAACCGCATGGAAGGCGAGCTCTAGCATGGGCTTCAAGTGCGGCATCGTCGGCCTGCCGAACGTCGGCAAGTCGACCCTTTTCAATGCCCTGACCAAAGCCACCGTCGCCGCGGAGAACTACCCCTTCTGTACCATCGATCCAAATGTGGGAGTCGTCCCCCTGCCCGATGCCCGACTCGGTGCCATCGCCCGCATCGTAGGTCCCGCCAACATCATCCCCACCAGCATGCAGTTCCTGGATATCGCCGGCTTGGTGGCCGGCGCTTCCCAAGGTGAGGGACTGGGTAACCGGTTCCTGGCCCACATCCGGGAGACGGATGCCATCGCCCATGTAGTGCGCTGTTTCGAAGACGACGGCCTGGTGCATGTCGCGGGCACAGTGGATCCGATACAGGATATCGAGACCATCAACACGGAGCTGGCACTGGCGGATCTAGAGTCGGTGGAGAAGGCCTTGGACCAGTTTGTCCGTCAGGCCAAAACCGGAGACAAAAAGGTCCTGCCCCGCAAGGCCCTGTTAGAGCGACTGCGTGGCCGTCTAGGTGCCGGAGGGGCAGCGCGTTCTCTGGTGCAGAGTGATGACGAACGCCGGGAGCTGTGCGACCTGTTCCTGCTCACCGCCAAGCCCGTCATGTACATCGCCAATCTGGATGAGGGCGGCTTCGAGGGCAATCCCCTGCTGGATGCGGTACGCGGGCTAGCACAGGATGAGGGTGCCGAGACGGTGCCCGTGTGCGCCGCTATCGAGGCAGAGATCCTGGAGCTTGAGGCCGATGAGCGCGCGGCCTTCCTCGCCGACCTGCGGCTTGATGAGCCGGGTCTCAACCGGGTAGTGCGCGCGGGTTACCGCTTGTTGGGTCTGGAGACCTTCTTTACTGCGGGACCCAAAGAGGTACGGGCCTGGACCATTCCCCGGAATACTGGCGCGTCTCAGGCCGCCGGCGTCATTCACACCGACTTTGAGCGCGGCTTCATCCGCGCCGAAGTCATCGCCTACGAGGATTTCGTTGCCTGCCAAGGCGAGCAGAGAGCTCGTGAGGCGGGCAAGCTACGTTCTGAAGGCAAGGACTATATCGTCCGGGACGGGGATGTGATCCATTTTCGGTTCAACGTCTGACTTGACGCTATGCTCCCCTGATCGCTAGTATTCCATTCCCATCCCGGCTACGTAGCTCAGCAGGTCAGAGCGCGGCACTCATAATGCCGATGTCGGTAGTTCGAGTCTACCCGTAGCCACCAAATACTGCAGAACCCGCATCGAAAGGGACTACCAATCGCGCTAATCCACGCAAATTCTCCTTACGACGCGTAAGGGCCCGTTGACCGGTCCTAATTCCGTGGTGTGGTCTGGCGGGAAAAAGATCCCTTCTATATCGGGACAAGTCTGACGTGTTGCGTTATCCGTGCTGGCATCTCAACGTAACCCGCACCTATATTCCCCGCCGCGATGTCAGCCCGCGCGGATTGTAGGTTGAGCAAAACCGTAGACACGCAGCACCATATTTTGAAGCAGTTCAGCAAGAAACAGTGGCACCTGGGTTCCGGCAATCCCCGCCGGAATGACAATGACGCGGTGGGAATCAGACGATCGATCTCATAACCCTTTAAGTCAAGTTGACTTAATTATTTTCACGGATTTCTCATAAAGCAGTGGATTACCCTGTAATGTGGAAAAATGAAATTAAGTGAAGTTGACGTTTAGTGTCATTTCGAGCGCAGCGAGAAACCTTTGTCCCAACGAAGGAGGGATCTTATGCCCAACCAACACCATGATTTCGTATGGAAGATATCTCCCTATGGTCGAACCGACAAAGATGACATGCAGTTAGGAAAGATACGGTGCCTTCTTCCCGCCGTTCTCTCCGCTGATGACGCGTTTCAGATCAGCCAATCACTCAAGCGACAGAAAAGGGGTACAGACTGGCTCCCCGTCTGCCACCCGCATCAGATTCCGGCGTGTGATCGGATCTTTCTTACCGATGTCCTGGTTGAGGCAGAAGATCCGCGATTGGATTTCCTTGCAGTCGCAACCAAGTAGCACCGTCTATCTATTGTATCGATTGTAGACTTGGACGTAGCCTTTGCTGGTATCGGCTAAATGCTCGGCAGAGTCGAGACGGGTGGTAGCCAAGACTGCAGCGATGCGCTGGTTTAAGCGTTCGATCATGCCGTTAGTTCAGGAGGTCCTGGGTATGGACCAGGCGATGTTCGAGGTGTGTGTCAGCCTAAACCTGGGTGCTGGTCGGCTGGCGCTGGTCCGTTCGGCGCCCCCTACCGTAGCCAACGTTCTGTACGGCATCGGCAAGTGGATGTCCCGTATAACCATCATCAACCAGCATGTTCGTCACTGCTGGCAAGCTTTTGATGGTTAAAGAAAGCTACCGAGGCACCTGCTCTGTTGGTGACATCCGCTATCGCATGGGGAAGCCCTTGCATATCCACGGCAATGTGTCTACTTCTTCGACGGCCCACTTCTGGAAATGGTATTTGTCGCGCTCCCAGAGGTCTTTCGCGCCTTCTAGATTACGCAGCACGCCTTCGATGGTGAAATCTACCCCCTCGACAAGCCGAAGGCGATCCGCTAAGTGCATCTTCGCCACGCGCTTGATCGTGTGAATGACTATGTTGACACCGATCCATCGACGACCCAACCAGTGCACCGCCTCAAGTGTCTTGGCACAACCACAAAAAGGATCGAACACTATCGTCGTCTATCTTTGTCCCGCAGTTGTGATCGCGTGTCTCAGCCAAGTCGGTTTTCCCATCAACACTCATTTTCCGATGAATCGTTTTGCCGCTAAACAGCTGGAATTGCACATTGAGGGTCGAATTGGGATTGGCCCTAATTTCATTTCCAATGATTAGGGTACCCGAAAATGGAATCCATCATAACCTTGATGTAGTGGCTTGCGGTCGGGTCGCAATGCAGGTAGATATGGAACCGGTCGGTTTTAAGATAGGTCGCGTGGATCAATCGTCCGACTATATAGGAGATATAGGCAAGCAAGCGCGATTGTGTATTCCGTAGCGCGTTCATCCACAGCTTCCAAAATTGGGCGATCTGATCGTCAATCCCTGCTTCACTTCACGCATTAGAACCGGCACGTTCTTGATGGTGCGCTCGTGTTGTTCGTCTGGCGTCCATAAATCGCGAACGCCTCGATCTGATCCGGTGTTCGTAGTTCCTCTTTAACGCCAGGAAACCGAGACTAGAGGAGTCTGATCCCCTATCCGATCATCGGGAACTGCAAGCTACCGGATGCCCCTACCTATTCATTTGAGAAATCAGGATCTCTAATGCGTTCCCATCGAATCTTCGTACTCCTGCTGGTGTCGCTCCTAGTCGTTGGTTGCAGTCGGGTCTCGATCTTTTATCACACAGCGGATCTCTTCATCGAAAAGTACGCGAACAATTATCTCTCCCTGGACCGCGGCCAGCTGGCAGACTGGAAACCGATCCTTAATGACGGTATGGTTCGCCACCGGCGGGAGGAGCTGCCCTGTTTGGCGGCCTTTTTTGGCGGCCTCCACGACGCGGTGCAGGCGGGCTTCAAGGCCGCTGGCACCGAGTGCCTGCTTGATGCCTTCGAGGACCTCTACCGCCGTCACTTCCGCCTAGCTGCCGAGCTGGCCGCACCCTTGCTGGTCTCTCTACGCCGACAGCAGATACGGGCGTTGGAGCGCAAATTCGCAGAGGACGCCTGGGACCAGGTAGACGAGAGCCCCGACCAAGTGCAACGCCGCTTGCGCAAGCGCGCCGAACGCTGGTCAAAATCCGCCGCGTGGTGGATCGGCCCCCTGACTAGAGCACAGCGGCAGATCATCCGCGAGATAACCAGGATGATGCCGAATACCGCCACGGACTGGGCGGCCTACCGCGGGGCCCGCCAGGCCAGGCTGATCCAACTGCTGGACCGCAAGGCCAGGGAACACGAGATTCGCCGCTACCTGACCGGTTGGTTGGCCGACCACAAAGATTTGCCACCTCTACTGCGCACGGCGAAACAGACGATCCGGAACCAGATTATCCACCTCTTCGTGCATCTGGATGCCAGCGCTAGCTGGACCCAACGGATTCACCTCAAAGAACGGCTCGCCAACCTTCGGGATGATTTTATGGGTCTTCAGAAAGACCCACGTATGGCGCCTCTTAGGTTATGCAGGGGGGTGGCGAGTAAGTTCTAAATGAGGTTAGTGGTTAAATTTAAGGTGGCATGACGTGCGACCTAGTGATTGAACCCCCAGGGAGGGGCAGGTAGACTTCACTACTTTAGAATTTAGCCATTGTCCATTCAGGATTGCTTCGCGGTTAGTGATTCTCATTTAGAAAATCACCACATTTCGCAGCCCATAGCTAGAACCTTCAGGGCACTTTGAAAAATACAGTTTTTGTCTACGGAACGTCTATGCAACCAAATAGATCGCGGAGTCCATCCAGGATCGACTCGGATTCGGGCTGATCGACGATGACACGGTGGTGCGCGCGGTGTTGGCGCGGGGACGCGGCGGCAGTGTGGTCCTCCGGGACATCCGCGACGAGTTCTCCGATCAGCGCACCCGCGAGCCGTAGGGTTTCCAGAACGAGACTCCAGAGCAGACCTATCGGGAAGGGGAATCGGAAGAGTATCTGTGGGAATGGATCGCCCAAGCGGGCCGCATGCCCATTATTCAGGAGATAGACCTGCTCGCCCAAGTCGGCTGTCGGTGACGGCGGGGACTGGATCCAAGCTGCCTGACCCGAGTTTTCCTGATCTTGCCGATAACAAATGGGTGATGATGAAGCTCGCGGGGGCCATGAGCATCATGACCCCCGAGGTCTAATTGGTCCGGCGCGAAACAATGATGTCCATCTGAAGAATTGGTCCTTGACCTATAGTGAAGGTCTGGAACTGATAGCGTTGCGTTAGTCAATGCGTCAAATAGTAGTGGCTAAATTTCGGGATAGGTTACAAAATCATACCACTTTAAATTCAACCACTACCTGAAGTTTTAGCATAGCCGTTGGCAAGGCAAGCGTGTATAAAAAGATCCCCTATCATAGTTTTTTTCCGTAGGCGAAGTCGAAATAGGCAGAGAGCAGCAGACCCTTGGGCAAAGCGAATCAAGTCGATCAGGGTAGCTTGGGTGTCGCTATCACACCACTGGTACCGGAGGTCTATGCCGACTACCGGCCCCTGGTGGCAGATGCCCTGACTTTCTTTCTTCGGCATCTGTCCACCCCTCGGTGGACCACTATCCTAGCCGAACAGCAGGCCCTGCCTAGAGGCGCCGGGGTGGCACAACGGCTGATGACACTCCTGTTTCACTGTCCGACCCTCCACAAGCTGGGGCAGGTAGTCGCCCGCAACCGGATGCTTGATCGGGAGCTGCGCAGCCGCCTGCAGACGCTCGAAACCATACCGGGGACCACGTACGGGGAGGCCATAAAGCAGGTTATCCGGCGCGAACTAGGGGACGCGCAAAGCGCGCTCCGATTCGACTCGACCGCGCTGGCCGAGGCCAGTGTTTCCGTCGTCGTGCCTTTTGCGTCGGCTGCTGTGGAGGCTTCCAGCCCAGTCGATGGTGTGCTCAAGATCCTCAAGCCGGGGATTGAGGGGGCCTTGGAAGAAGAGTTGGCAATCTGGTCGCAGCTCGGCCAGTTTATCGACGAGCGGTGCGAATATTATCGGGTCCCACCGCTGAATTATGCTGAATCCCTGGCCACCATCCGAGAGCTGCTCGCAAGGGAAATCCGCCTCGACCATGAACAGCGCCACCTAGCGGAGGCCGCCGAATTCTATCGGGGCACGAGGAGCATCCAGATCCCCGCGTTGTTCCCGTTCTGCACGTCGCGCATCACCGCTATGGAGCGTGTCTATGGTCGGAAGGTAACAGATGTAGGAGCGTTTTCGGCGCAGCAACGCCGCCAGCTGGCGAATTCGGTTGCCGAGGCGCTGATTGCGCAACCCGTATGGACACCATTGGATACGGCTATATTCCACGCCGACCCCCATGCCGGCAATCTCTTCTTCACCAAGGATAAACGGCTTGCCATTCTGGACTGGAGTCTTACCGGTTACCTGGGCAAGGTCGAGCGCATTCACATGGTACAGATCCTGCTAGGTGCATTGACTCTGGATCCTAAGCGCATCGCACGTGGGATCCAGGCCCTGGCACAAGCACCGGTCGATGCATCGGCGCTGGGCGCCGTTGTCGATAAGTCGGTCGGCAAGCTCTACGCCGGCAAGTTTCCAGGCTTTCGCTGGTCCCAGTCGTTGTTGGACGAGGCCTCTCTGGCAGCCAGCGTGCAGTTCAGCCGCGAGCTGCTCCTGTATCGCAAGAGCATCCTGACGCTTGAGGGCGTCATCAAGGATATTTCTGGTGAGGGTTCCATCGGCCGCGCATTCCCTGCTGCCGCCATCCGGCAGTTCGTGTGTGAGTTGACAGCCCGTGCCTATGCACCACCCAACTCGCGGCATTTCGGGACGCACGTTTCGAACCTGGACCTGTTAGCCTTGTACTGGGAAGGACCGACCGCCGCCGCCAAGTTCTGGACCGACCGCTGGCAGCGTAGGCTCATGGCCTTGATCGGCAGTTTGATGGAACCCTAGTCCTAAGTTTCAGTCTATTTCTCCGGTACAATACGGTCCAGTCTAAGGGCATGTCCTTTCTCCTTAAATATTGCGGATAGAAGGGTGCTGGGAATGGCGCGGCGGACCCGATATCAGGGCCAACCTGTAAGGGGCGGAACGCTTGATCTCCAAGGCCGCAAACGCCGATGCTGCCCTGATCGTGCTGCCCGAGAACTTCGCCTTTATGGGAAGGCGGATGCAGGACCTACTCCTGCTGCGCGAACGTGGCGGAGATGGGCAGCTGCAGTCTTTCCTCTCCGCCGCAGCCGTCCGGTACGGAGTCTGGATCATCGGCGGGACTATCCCGCTTGGTTGCCGACGATCCCGATCGGGACCGCGCGGCCTCTCTGGTCTTCAACGAGCGCGGGAAACGGGTCGCCCATTACGACAAGATCCCACCTGTTCGATGTCGATGTCCCCGGTACCGACGAGCAATACATGGAGTCCTCTATCATCGAGCCCGGTGCGGATAGCGTCGTCCTGGATAGCCCCTGCGGACGGCTCGGCGTAGCAGTTTGTTACGACCTGCGCTTCCTGGAGCTGTTCCGACACATGCTCAACAGTGGTCTGGAGCTACTCACCATACCTGCTGCCTTCCCGCGGTTACGGGCGAGGCCCCACTGGGGAACCCTGGTACGGGGGGGCCCCGGGCCATCGAGAACTTGGCCTATGTGGTAGCCGCAGCCCAGGGGGGCTATCATGCCAACGGCCGCGAAACCTACGGTAACAGCATGATCGTCGATCCCTGGACAGTGCTGGCCCGAATACCTCAGGGTACGGGATGCATCAGTTACCCGCTGGAAAGGGATTTCCAGGTTTTGGTACGCCGCAGTTTTCCAGCCATCGGAACATCGCCGTTTGCATCAATCAATGGGATCAGACTCGATTTGAGTTATGATCTTGCGCCAAGTTTCCCACGTCTCCAATGGAAATTAATCAAGTCTGATCCCAGAATCCACTAATGCATCACATACGACATCTTCTCCTCTTTTATCAGCGGATGACGCAGTTGTTCATCATAGTCATATAATTCGGTATTATAGGTTCGTCAGGTTTCCCTATTCAACGCAACCAGAATCTAAACTTTGATGACAGTGCCGAAGACAAACGCGCATAACTCACCCACCTCCAACACTGGAGTCTGCCCGGGATCGACGGGTTTCAGCATGGTTTCGAGGGGTAGCAGCTATTCCGCTTTTTTAAGTAATTGTATACGTTGCGAATCCAACAGATTTGGTGGTATTTGGCAATATCTATAGTGTGAATCGATCTAAAGTCCGGTGGATTTGATATTCACTCTGGGCAATGTCTACTTTCCGGCGAGGC
>Ga0056114_1000046_pt1 | contig 31881 bp, 32 predicted proteins | sample WorMetHERISLAND1_FD_77005 | JGI IMG/M metagenome (GOLD analysis project Ga0056114, IMG submission 77005) | Marine gutless worms symbiont microbial communities from Max Planck institute for Marine Microbiology, Germany - Olavius loisae HERON... ...
CGTCGTCGCCGCCACAAAGTGCTCCATCAAACGATCACGCTTCCAACCACTGAGCCGGCTTCTTCTCGCATACATCCTGCAATCCTAGCCCAAGCATCTCGCTTAGCTAGGACAGCCCCATATCTTATATAATAGGGTACAGGCCACGAAACAGAGCGAGGGCTGGGAACTATTATGGGCGTGAATGGGGCCGAAACGGAGACGTTTGAGGGGACGGCGTTCCCTGGCCGTTACTGGCACACCCTCGACGATGGTCGGGTCCAATGTGACCTATGTCCGCGCTACTGCAAACTTCAGGAGGGTCAGCGCGGACTGTGTTTCGTTCGGGCCCGTGAAGGCGGCCGTATGGTCCTCACGACCTATGGCCGGTCCAGCGGGTTCTGCATTGACCCCATCGAGAAAAAGCCGCTCAACCACTTCCTGCCCGGCACCCCGATCCTCAGTTTCGGAACGGCAGGCTGTAATTTGACCTGCCGGTTCTGCCAGAACTGGAGCATTTCCAAGGCCCGTGAGTTTGACCGGCTCCAGGCTGTCGCGGGCCCGGAGACGATCGCTGAGGCCGCTCTCAAGACTGGCTGTCGCAGCGTCGCCTTCACCTATAACGACCCGGTCATATTCCTAGAATATGCGGTCGACGTCGCACAAGCCTGCCACGAACGGGGATTGAAGACCGTGGCCGTCACGGCAGGCTATATCACCGAAGAACCGCGGGAAGAATTCTTCCGGCACATGGATGCGGCCAACGTCGACCTCAAGGCTTTCACGGAGGATTTCTACCGGAAGCTTTGCACGGGTCGATTGGCGTCAGTTCTGGAGACACTCAGATTCTTGAAACACGAGACCGATGTGTGGTTCGAAGTTACCGATTTGCTGATTCCAGGCGAGAACGACTCGGTTCACGAGATCGAGGAAATGACGAGTTGGATTGCCGAAAATCTGGGACCGGACGTGCCGATCCACTTTTCGGCTTTCCATCCCGACTGGAAGATGCGCGACAAACCGCGAACACCGAAGGATACGCTCGTACGGTCGCGGGAAATTGCCAGAAAAAACGGTCTTCGCTATGCCTATACCGGAAACGTTCATGACTTCTCCGGATCCAGCACCTATTGCCATGCCTGCGGCGAAATGCTGATCGGACGCGATTGGTATGAACTCTCGACCTGGAACTTGAGTTTCGAAGGAAATTACACCGGCAACTGCCGAAAATGTGGCACGGCGCTTGCCGGCGTCTTCGATGGCCCACCCGGCGACTGGGGACGCAAACGCGTGCCCTTGCAGCTAAGGGGCGCTGCATGAGGATTGTCCGGCCGTTGGCGTGACAGCCAATGCCTGACCTGTTAAACAGCCGCTCGTCCATTGGCTCGCCGGAGTTCCCATGCCGAAGAAATGGTTGATTCTAGGGCGTAAGGTCCTCGTTTCGGGAGGGTTGATTTGGTTCGCTTTGAGCCGGGTCGACTTCGCCGAAGCGATGGGACGAATCCGACAGGCTGACCCCCTTTTACTGGTGATCGCAGTTGGCGTCATAGGGTTGCAAGCATTCATCGGCGGATGGCGGTGGCGTTCGGTCAGCATGGCCATCGGCCAACCGCTCCGTTATTTTAGTGCGCTTCGCTTCTTCTATATCGGCATGTTTTTCAACCAGGCCCTGCCCGGCGGGACGGGGGGCGGTCCGGTGCGAGGATACCTGGCTTATAAGGCCGGCTTGGGCCTCAGGGGCGCAATCAACGGCGTCATGTTGGAGCGAATGGTGACGGTCGTCGCGCTGGTCGTACTGGTGGACGTGACCCAAGTGTCCTTTCTTCCGAAACTCGATGAAGTGACGCGTCACATTTTCTTGCTGAGTGTCGTCCTGGTATCTGTGGGCGCCGTCGTTGGCCTGTTCGTCATCATCATGCTGGAACGCCTTCCCGAACGTCTCCGCCATTGGAAGATCGTTCGCGGATTGTCGTACCTCGGAAACGATGCCCGGGCTGTATTCCTCAATCCAAAGAACCTAGCCAAGGCCCTTTCCATCGGTCTGATTACGCATCTGAATATTTCGCTTTACGTCTTCGTGTTGTCGCGCGCCGTGCAAATGGACGTGTCCTGGCCCTATCGGTGCTATTCGGTTTGCTGGGGCTGGCGGTGTCGCTTCCCGGCGGGCTCGTTTGGTTTTATGGGCGCGAGCACCAACAAGGTTTGACGCTCGACACCGTCGAAGAGGAAATGGCCGCGAGCGCCGCCAGAGACGATTAAGGCGTCTCAACTAACCCTTTTCTTTGGAGGCGATGACGCTAGAGTCTTGTCGCCATTTGTCCGTTCTACGAATTCAGTGGGAGTCCCTTGATGAAGATCGCTTTTTCCAACCCGGCCGAAGTCAATACCGGGGTTGTCGTTGCCGGCGTCCTTGAAGGGCGCAAATTGTTGCCGAGTGCGGCGGCGCTGGACAAAAAGTGCGATGGCGCCCTGTCGCGAGCCATGAAAGCGAGCCGTTTTGAGGGCAAGAAAAACCAAAGCCTGACCGTAATGGCCCCGTCGGGAACAAAGCTCGACCGCATACTTTTGATCGGTTTTGGAAAGGCCAAGAACGTCACGGCGCTGGACGCGGAAAAGGCGGGCGGCGGGATATACGCGACGCTTTCCTCGGTTGGCGCCCGCACCGTGACGGTGCTCGTCGACGATTTGGAAGGCGGTGATCTCAAACCGGCGGAAACAGCGGCCCGCATCGGATTTGGCGCGCGGCTGCGGTCCTATCGTTTTGACAAATACAGGACCAAGGAAAAAGCCGAAGAAAAACCGAGTCTCAAGACGACCAAAATCCAATGTCCTCATTCGGCGAAAGCGCGCCGCGAATTCACCAATCTGGATAAAGTTGTCGACGGCGTATTTATGACACGCGATCTGGTTTCGGAGCCGTCGAACATTCTTCACCCGGAAACGCTTGCCGGGCGCGCTCGCGAACTGACGAAACTCGGCGTCAAGGTAGAGGTTCTCGGTGAGGCGCGCATGAAGAAGCTTGGCATGGGAGCATTGCTCGGCGTCGGTCAAGGATCCATCCGGGAATCGCAATTGGTCGTCATGCAATGGAACGGTGCCTCCAAGTCCGGGCGCCGTGGAAAGGCGGACGCCCCAATCGCGTTCATCGGCAAAGGCGTCACTTTCGATACGGGCGGCATTTCCCTGAAGCCCTCCGGCGGCATGGAAGACATGAAATGGGACATGGGCGGCGCTGGTGTGGTCATCGGGTTGATGAAAGCGCTGGCCGGCCGCAAGGCCAAGGTCAACGTTGTGGGTGTCGTCGGTCTTGTCGAGAATATGCCGGGTGGTAACGCGCAGCGGCCGGGCGACATCGTGACTTCGATGTCCGGTCAGACCATCGAGGTGTTGAACACCGATGCCGAAGGCCGGCTCGTTCTCGCCGACGCGCTGCACTACACGAACGACCGATTCAAACCGAAATTCATGGTCAATCTGGCGACTTTGACCGGTGCCATCATCATTTCCTTGGGCGATCAATTTGCTGGTCTGTTCTCGAACGACGACAAGCTTTCGGAGCGCCTTTCCGATGCCGGTAAGGCTGTCGAGGAGAAGGTCTGGCGGTTTCCGTTGACCGACGAGTACGACAAGATGCTGCGTTCCGATGCCGCCGATATGAAAAACATCAGCGGCGGCCGCGGCGCCGGTTCGATTACGGCGGCGCAATTCCTCCAACGGTTCGTCGGGAAAACGCCCTGGGCGCACCTCGATATCGCCGGCGTAACCTGGTCGAAGAAGGATTTGCTGACCGTTCCGAAAGGCGGAACCGCTTTCGGCGTGCGGCTGCTCGACCGGTTGGTAGCGGACCACTACGAACGTCGATAGGTGCCGGGGCGGTGACGGATATCGCCTTCTATCACTTGGAGCGCTCGACGCTGGAAGAGGCGTTACCCAAATTATTGGAAAAGACCCTGGCGGCCGGAAAACGGGCACTCGTTTTGGCCGGATCTGAAAGCCGCGTCGAGGCCCTGACGGACCGTCTGTGGACCTATGACCAGGATGCCTGGTTGCCGCATGGTTCGATAAAGGACGGCAATCCGGGCGAGCAGCCGATCTGGTTGTCGGTCAACGAAAGCAACCTGAACGGGGCAACCTTTCTTTTCCTTACCGATGGCGCCACGTCGGCGGACGTCGCAAATTATGAGCGGTGCTTCGAGCTTTTTGACGGGAATGACGAAGCCGCCGTCACTGCGGCCCGGGACCGTTGGAAAGCCTATAAGGAAAGCGGGCACGAACTGACCTATTGGCAGCAGAACCCTCGCGGCGGCTGGGAGAAAAAGGGGTAAGGCAATGATCGGATGGTCATGTCGATGAAAGGCATCGACGGTAAAACCGTTCTGGTCACCGGCGGCGGCAGCGGTATCGGCGCGTCCATTTGCCGCCGGCTCGGTGAGGAAGGTGCGCGTGTGGCCTTGTTTGACAAGAACCTCGCCGGTGCAGAAGGCGTCGTTTCGGAGATCGAAGGCGCCGGGGGTGAGGCTGCCGCATACAAGGTTGATATCACCGACCAGATGGCGGTCCAGGCAGGCGTGGCTGACGTTGAACGTGATTTCGGGCCGCTTTTCGGCCTCGTCAACAATGCGGGCTGGGACCGGGCGATCAGTTTCCTCGACAGCGGGCCCGATCATTGGGACAAGGTCATCGACATCAACCTGCGCGGCCCCATCAACGTCACACACGCGGTTCTGTCCCGAATGGTCGAGAGGGCCGAGGGCCGGATCGTCACCATCGCATCGGACGCCGGACGGGTGGGCTCGTCGGGAGAGTCCGTCTATTCGGCGTGTAAGGGTGGCGTGATCGCCTTGATGAAAACGATCGCTCGCGAAGTGGCCAAAACCGGCGTCACCTTGAATACGGTCTGTCCCGGGCCGACGGAAACGCCGCTGCTCTATAGTTTCGACGAGACCGGCAAGCTGCAGGAAGCCCTGACCTGGGCCATCCCGATGAAACGTCTCGGCACACCCGAAGACTACCCTGGCCTCGTCGCCTTCCTGCTGAGTGATGATGCCGCTTACATGACCGGCCAGACGATCAGTGTCTCGGGCGGTCTCACCATGCACGGATAACGCCATGACCTATGAAGACATTCTCTACGAACAAGAGGGCGCCACCGTCACGTTGACCCTCAACCGCCCTGAAGTCATGAACGCCTTTCGCGGCCAGACCTGCGAGGAGATGATCCATGGCCTGACACGGGCCGGTTGGGACAAGACGGTCGCGGCCATCGTGATCACCGGCGCCGGTGACCGTGCCTTTTGTACGGGCGGGGATCAGAAGGCGCATGGCGAGGATGGGTATGACGGTCGCGGCACCATCGGATTACCGGTCGAGGAGATGCAGAGCCTGATCCGCGACGTGCCGAAACCGGTGATCGCCAAGGTCAGGGGCTACGCGATCGGCGGTGGCAACGTCCTGGCGGCGGTGTGCGACATGACCATCGCCGCCGAAACCGCTCAGTTCGGCCAGGTCGGCCCAAAAATGGGATCCGTCGACCCCGGATGGGGTACGGCCTATCTGGCCCGCGTCGTCGGCGAAAAGAAAGCGCGGGAAATGTGGTTCTTGTGCCGGCGGTATTCGGCAGAGGAGGCCGAGCGCATGGGCCTCGTCAACAAAGTGGTGCCCGACGATCAATTGGACGCGGAAGTGGCGGCCTGGTGTGACGAGCTTTCCAAGCGCAGCCCGACCGCCATCGCCATCGCCAAGAAGTCGATGAACGCCGACACTGAGAACATTCGGGCCATCGGCGCCTTGGGCTTCGAGGCCCTGCGCCTCTACTACGGAACCGAAGAATCGGCGGAAGGCGGCCGCGCCCGGGCCGAAAAAAAGAGACCCGGATTTTCTCAAGTATCGGTGAACAGACGGAAAAGTACTGATCACGTGGCGACCGCCAATAACGGGACCTCGTATCCTTGATCGCGGCGAGGCGGGAGCGTTAAGGTCGTCGGTGAGGCCAAGCAATAGGGGGGAGCCATGACCCATTTCCTCGTTTCGGACGAAAACCCGGAGGGCTACAAACTCGAAGACATCCTGCACATGGTGCAAAAGGACATTCTTTTCCGCTGCACCAAGATCGTCGATGACGAGACGCCGGAAGCGCGTCGTGTGCTTCACAACAACACAAAAATTCTGGAGCTTTTGAGTCAAGCCGTCGACCTGGCGCAGGACTCGACATCGGTCCTGAAGAAATCCTTCGGCCCGCCGAAAAAGGGTAAGCCGCGCATTGGGAAAAAATAGTGGCACGCCGCTGGATCAAACGCCCGAACGGCTCGACTTGGGGCGATTGGGGTGACGACGACCAGTTGGGGCGGCTCAATCTGCTGACGCCGGAACGCCGGGTCGCCGCCGCCCGCGAGGTGCGGGAAGGGTTGAGCTTCTGCCTCAGCCTGCCGCTCGACCTGCCGGGTGGCAATGCCGTCAATCCGAAGCGTTTCCCACCGAAGTTTGGGCCGGTCTTTCACGATGGCGCACATTACTACAATTTCGATTGGGCGGCCCGCCGCGACGGGATGACGGACATCACCTCCGATGAGCAGGTGACGCTCTACTCCCAGTATTCCACCCAATGGGACAGTCTTGCCCATGTCGGTTGCCTGTTCGATGCCGATGGCGACGGCATCGACGAACCGGTTTACTACAACGGGTATCGGGCCGGCACCGACATCGGCGGACCCGATAGCATCGAGGACATGGGCGCCAAGGCTCTCGGTATCGAGAACATGGCGACGACCGGCGTGCAGGGCCGCGGCGTCTTGGTCGACTTCCATGAACATTTCGGCGACGAGCGTGTCGCCGTTGGTTACGACCTTCTCGTCGAGATTTTGGAAAAGGATGGCGTTGAAGTCGAAGAGGGCGACATGTTCCTGTTCCACACCGGGTGGGACGACATGATTCTGTCCATGAACGGTGATCCCGACGCCGAAAAACTCCATTCTTCCTGCGCGGTCCTCGATGGTTACGACCGGCGCTTGTTGCAATGGATCACGGAATCGGGGATCAGCATCATCGCCACCGATAACATGGCCGTCGAGGATGGTAGCGGCGAAGGTGACGCGGAAGGCGGCTGTTCCCGCCTGCCGTTGCACCGGCACTGTTTGTTCCGTCTTGGCGTGCACCTGGGGGAAATCTGGCACTTGTCTGAACTGGCGAAAGCGCTTCGCCTGCGTGACCGCTACCGGTTCCTGTTGACGGCGCCGCCGCTGCGCATGCCGGGAGCCGTGGGCTCGCCGGTGACGCCGGTCGCGACGATCTGAGCGCCCCATGAGAGTTTTCGACCCAGCAGCCGAAGGCCCGCTCGACGGTGTTCGCGTTCTCGATCTGACCCGTCTGATCGCCGGTAACATGCTGACCCTGCAATTGGCCGATTTCGGGGCAGACGTGGTCAAGGTCGAGCCGGTCGGCAAGGGCGATCCCTTGCGCGCCTGGACAGATGCGGGGGTCGAGACGTTCTGGAAAGTCTATTGCCGAAACAAGAGGAGCATCGCCATTGATTTCCGATCCAAAGGCGCGGCCGACATCATCCTGAAACTCTCTGAAAGAGCCGACATATTGATCGAGAACTTTCGGCCGGGACGCCTCGAGTCCATGGGCCTGGGGCCGGAGCGGTTGCAGGAACGCAATCCCCGCCTTGTCGTCGTTCGTATCTCCGGCTTCGGACAGACCGGCCCCTACCGGGAAAAGCCCGGCTTCGGGACCCTGGTCGAGGCGATGTCCGGTTTTGCCAGCCGCAACGGTTTCCCCGACCGTGCCCCCCTGTTGCCGCCGCTGGCGCTCGCCGACATGATCGCCGGATTGCAAGGGGCTTACGCGACCATGGTTGCGCTCCGCGAGGTCGAGACGAAAGGCGGGCAGGGTCAGGTCGTCGATCTTTCGCTCTACGAACCCGTTCTGTCGACCCTGGGGCCCGAGGCCTTGGCCTATCAGGTTACCGGTAAGGTAAAAGAGCGGTCGGGAAACCGCTCGAATACAAGTGCGCCGCGAGACGTCTATCGAACCCGCGACGGCAAACACGTCGCCCTCTCTGCGTCCATCCAGGTCATGGCCGAAAGGGTGTTCCGGCTGATCGGCCGGGCCGACATGATCGACGATCCCCGTTACCGGACCAACGCCGACAGGGTGCGCCATCGCGACGAGGTCAACGATATCGTAGCCGCCTGGGTGGCCGAGCGGACCCGCGACGAGGTTCTCCGGGTATTCGATGACGGCGGCGTCACGGCGTCGCCGGTCTACGACATCCGGGACGTCATTGCCGACCCGCACGTCGCGGAGCGTGAGGTCATTGTCGATCTCGCCGACGACGACTTGGGAAGCGCGGCCCACCACAACATCCTGCCGAGACTTTCCAAAACGCCGGGTGTGTTTCGGCGACCGGCACCGGGGCTGGGCGAACATACCGACGAGCTGTTGAGCGAAAGCGGATACGATAGGATCACGATTAAGGACATGAAAATCAAAGGATTGATCGGATGAAGGAAAAAGCGGAAAACCTGGTCTGGCGATCGCTCCTCTATGTGCCGGCGAACAATCCGAAATTCATCGGTAAGGCCCATACGCGCGGCGCCGATGCGATCATCCTCGACCTCGAAGACAGCGTGCCGCAAAGCGAACGTCCGGCTGCGCGGGCCGGCTTGGCGGATGCCGCTCGGTCAGTGGCACAAAACGGGGCCGATGTCCTGGTCCGGATCAATCGCCCCCTCCAGGAAGCCGTCTTGGACATAGAGGCCGCCGTCATGCCCGAGGTTGCCGCATTCTTCGTCGCCAAGTCGGAAAGCGCTGAACATCTCAGGTTGCTGGAAGAAGTGGTCGAGGCGCGGGAAAACGCCCTCGGGCTTCCGTCCGGACACACTGGCTTCGTGCCCATGGTGGAAACGGCAAGCGCCTTTTTCCGTATGGCCGAAATCGCCGGCGCCTTGACCCGCAATGTCGCCTTGACGCTCGGCGGAGAAGATTTTGCGTTGGACAACCGGATGGTGCCGGACGGCGAAACCTTGTTCTTACCCAATCAGGAAATCGTCTATGCGGCCCGGACGGCGGGCATTGTTCCACTCGGAACCTTCGGCACCGTCGCCGATTTTCAGGACCTGGATGCCTATCGGGAAAGCGCCCGCAAGGCCCGCCGCTATGGATTCGAAGGATCGTCCTGCATCCACCCGGGTGTCGTGCCGGTGCTCAATGAGGAGTTCGCCCCGTCTCTCGAAGAGATCGACCACGCGGAGCGCGTCGTCGCCGCCTATGAGAAGTCGGTCGCCGACGGCGTCGGCGCCATCACCGTCGATGGCAAGATGATCGATGTGCCGGTGGCGATCCGGGCGCAGAACCTTCTTAACCGCGCCCGGGCCATCGAAGCTCGCAGGAAGTAGGGTTCGTATCGGTGCGAAGGCGTCAACCGAAGGCTTGACCCGGTTTGGCGCCGACCTTTTTCAGAATGAGCGCCAACGGGCAGAAACCCGTGAAAGACGCCTGCAAGAGGTTGGCGCCGACGAAGGCCGTGAGCCATAGCCAATAGACATGATGGACTTGCGACAGGGCGAGGCTGGCGAGGATGACGACACCGGCAAACAGCATGACGATTCGATCGATGGACATGGTTTTTCCTTTGTATCAGGCGACCGGCCGAAGCCCACGGCCGCGGTTGGATCTGTTGGTGCGGAAAATAATCGAAACGTTCTAAACTGACTGTGACTGGGTCACGTCGCTGGCGTCAGATCCGCTACCGTCTTCTCAGCAGGTAGACGATGGCGCCGCCGGCCGCGGACAAGACGGCCATGGCGATGTAGGCCTGGCTGCCCACGGCATTGAAGAGGTGGCCGGAGGCGAAAAGCGCTATTCCCATGACCAAACCCATGACGAGAGCCGAATAGACCGATTGTGCCGTTGCCGAAAGTCCCGGCGGGACGCGGCTGGCGATGAAATGCATGGCCCCCAAATGGGCGGCGCCGAAGGTAAAGGCATGGAGGGTCTGCAGCAGGAAAAGCGGGACCAGAGAGATGGTGGACGCCGTGAAGAACCAACGGACGAGACCGGCGAAACCGGCAATTGCAATCAAGCGGGCCGGACCGATCTTGCGGACGACGGCACCGCTGAAAAGAAAGAGGACGATTTCAGCGATCACGCCGACCGCCCACAGCCATCCGATGATATCTTCCGACAGGCCCGCCCGGCGCCAGTTCAGCGTGCCGAATCCGTAATAGACGGCATGACTTGCCTGGATGAACCCGATGCCTACGAGGAACACCACAAAACGCCAGTCTCGCAGTACAGGCAACAGGGTGAAACGGTCGCTCGAGGTTCCTTCCGAGCGCAGATCCGGGAGGGCCCAGGCGGTCACCAAAGTCAGCACCAGGCAGGCCACCACGACGGTATGGATGAGGCCGGGACCGCTGTCCGTCAAAAGCGTTCCAATCCCGGTGGCCGACAGGATGAATGTCAGGGATCCCCACAACCGAACCCGGCCGTAATCGAATCCGAGGCGCCGGCCGGCCTGCATGGTCAGACTCTCAGTGAGCGGCATACAGGTCGACCAAAGGCCGAAAAACAGGACGTTGATTGCCAGAATGAGCGTCCATCCGGACATCAAAGGAAAAAGGAGGAAGGCGGCGAGTGCCATCGCTGTCAGCCACGCGATCAGGCGTTTGCGCTCGCCGGTTCGATCCGCGTAGTTGGCGATCAGCGGATTGGCAAAGATCTTTGCCGCCGTGCCCGCCCCCAAGACCAGGCCAATGGTTTCGGGGTCGAGCCCCCGGTGTTCGAGCCAAACCGGCCAGAAGGGCAGGAGGACGCCGATGGTCAGGAACGACGCGCCGTAATAGGCGGCGAGGCGGGCCGGAATCACGTCGATATGCCTTCCGCCAGGTCCCTGATGTAGTCCATGCCGCGGGTCGCCCGTGAACCGTACCAGGACACCATCTCCGCATCGATCAGCCTGGCCTTCCCTGCGTGTCGAGGAAAGGCCCTGTCGAATTCGCGCAGGTGGTTTGCCGCAAAGGGGAACGGTTCGCTGCTGAAAAGAACAAGGTCCGCGGCATCCAAAATGCCATCCGAGAGCGCGATTTCCGGATATCGCACCGTCTCCGAATGTCCCAGGGTTCGCCAACGGACGAGACGAAGGACATCGGAAATGTAGGTGTCCCGGGAAACGGTCATCCACGGCTCCTTCCAGATCAGGTAAAGAACCCGCCGCACCGGGAATTCAGCGGCTCCGCGTTCGAGAGCGTCGTAGGCTCTGACGAAATCACCGATCAACTCGTCGGCGCGGTCGCGAGCGCCGAAAACTCCACCGATCAGTCTGATCAACTGGACGTTGTCGGCGGCCTTTAGCGGGTGTGTGACGATGACCTGAATGCCCGTTCGCGCAACTTCTTCGGCGAGAGATTTGGGTGTTTCGTCGACATTGACGATGACGTGCGTCGGTCCTAGGGCGCGAAGTTTCTCCAAGTTGATCTTCTTCGTTCCGCCGACGCTTGGTACCGAAGCGGCTGCCGCCGGGTGGCTGCAATAAGAAGTGCGCCCGACGATGGCGTCGACCAGTCCCAGATCGAATAGCAGTTCGGTCAAGCTCGGGACCAGGGAAACAATCCGTGCACCCTCGGTCGCCGGCGAATGGAAAACGCCGACAGCATCAATCAATTCGCCCGAGGGCGGTCCGTGGCCCGTCGCAAGAACCATGGATAGACCTTACCGAAACGTTGCAAAGCCGCAAGAAACCGGTTTTCAACGAAAGATTGAGGTGTGACGGTCGTCACGCGGTGGCCGGGATCAACCGTGGTAGAGTTTTCACGAAATGAGGGTGAAAGACTCAAACAACCGAATCCACCCCGTGTTCTAGGAGAATTTCGCATGGCTCGTACCGTGCGGCCTGGCGGGCCCGGTCAACTGCCAAGGAACGACGACTTGGCCGTTCAAATTGACAACGCCTCTTCTCGAAGCGGCCTGGTTCAACTGGTCGATGCGATGCCGTTTCCCGTCATGCGCATTGCCTTTGACGGAACCTTGCTGTTCGCCAACGAGGCCTCGGGCATCTTATTGCGCGAATCCGGGTTTTCCATTGGGCGAGCGGTGCCGCAAGAGTGGCTCGAGACGATCAATGCGGCCGGTGACGGCAGTACGAAAACCACAATCGACTGGGAAGGGTTTCCGAGGCGATATCAATTGACGTTCGTTTCTGAAGGCGATTCTGGCTGGGTCGACGGGTTCGCCATCGATGTGACACGCTTCATCGAGGCCGAAGAGAGAGCCGAGTTCGCAGTCTCCCATGATTCACTCACCGGGCTTCCAAACCGGACGTTGTTTACCGACCGCCTCGAACAGGTGATCGCCTTGGCCCGACGAAACGGAAAAATGGCCGCCGTCCATATCATCGGCTTGGACGGTTTCAAGGAAATCAACGATACCGAGGGGCATACGACGGGAGACGCAATCCTGCAAATCGTCGCCAGTCGACTCAGCCGGGCGACCCGGACCTCCGATACGGCGGCACGACTGGGCGGCGACGAGTTCGCCATCATCCAAGTTGAACCCGATGGCGAAGACGGTGTCGACGTATTCGCAAGAAAGCTCCAGCGTGCTTTGGCGGAACCGATGGATTTCGGTGGTCGGACGATTGGGTGCTCCGCCGGCATCGGGATTTCCGTTTTTCCGGGCGAGGTGGGGTCCGGGGAAGATCTTATCCGAAACGCGCAAATCGCCCTCGACCATTGCAAGAACGAAGGCGGCGGCGGATACCGGTTCTTTGTCAACGAAATGCACGAAGAAATCAAACGCCGGCGCACCGTCGAAGCGGAACTGGCACATGCCATCGAAAACCAGGAGCTAATTCTCCATTTCCAACCGAAGATCAACCTGTTGACAGGCAAGGTCACCGGTATGGAGGCCCTGGTTCGTTGGGTTCATCCCGTTAACGGGTTCATGTCGCCGGCAGAGTTCATTCCCGTCGCGGAACGCTCGCGACTGATCATTCCCCTCGGCGAATGGGTCCTGCATGAGGCCTGCCAACGGACCAAGGCGTGGAATGACGCCGGATTAGGCCCTCTTAAGGTGGCGGTCAATCTGTCGGGCGTGCAGTTCCACGAACCCAGTTTGGTCGAAGGAATCCGAACGGTCCTCAATGAAACCGGTTTGCCGCCGCAATGCCTTGAACTAGAAATCACCGAGACCGTCGCCATGGAAGATGCGGAATCGACATCCGCGGTATTCAAGCGCCTTGCCGATCTCGGAGTCTCGTTGTCCATCGACGATTTCGGCACGGGGTATTCCAGCCTCGCCTACCTGAAACGTTTTCCCATCGACCGGATCAAGATCGACAAGACCTTTGTCGACGACATCAGTGGCGAATCCAATGCCGGAGCGATTGCCCGCGCGGTGACGACGCTCGGTCACAGTTTCGGGATGGAGGTGACCGCCGAAGGCGTGGAAACGACCGACCAGGTCACTTTCCTCCGGCGTTTGGAGTGCGACGAGATCCAAGGCTATCTATTTTCGAAACCGTTGCCACGTGACGAATTCGAGTCCTTCGTTCGGGAGTATGAACCGGCGCTGGAGGTCGAGCCCGCCGTGCCGAACTGGTCGGCATTCCGAACCAAAAGGCCGGCACGCATGTGATCTCAACACCGACGACGAAAGCGGCGTATGCCCGGTGCCTTAGCGTAAAGCCGCGCGCTCAGTTCGGTTCGAGGGCTTCGCTGAGCGAGAGCCACTCTTCTTCGGCGGAAACCAGTCGGGTCTTGATATCGCCGAGTTCGACCTGAAGCTCCATCAGACGGGCCGTCGGGCCGTCATAGACTTCGGGATCGGCCAGACGGGATTCGATGTCGGCCCGCAAGCCGTGAAGGGCCTCCATCAATTCTTCCTGCTTGCGGATCTGTTTTCTGATCTCCGCCGTTTCAGCGCGTACGGCGGCACGGGCCCGGCGCTCGGCCTTGCGGTCGCGTTTGTTGTTTCCTCTCGGCGAACCGCGGGAATCCCGGCGTCGTTCGCGGCGGTCCTCCGCGAGCCGTTTCCGGTAATCGGTAAGATCGCCTTCGAAAGGGGTGCATGTCCCCTCCGTGACCAGCCACAGGCGATCGCAGACCAGTTCAATCAAATGCGCGTCGTGACTGACGAGGACGACCGCGCCGTCGTATTCGGAAAGGGCCTGGACCAAGGCCTCGCGGGCGTCGACATCGAGATGGTTGGTCGGTTCGTCGAGCAGCATGATGTGCGGTTTTTCGAGGCTCATGAGGGCGAACAGCAAGCGCGCCTTCTCGCCGCCCGACAGATTGGCGGTCTTTGTATCGGCCTTGTCGCCGGAAAACCCAAAGCGGCCAAGATGAGCACGAACCTGGCTTTCGGTCGACATCGGCATGGCCCGCGCCGCGTGCTGATAGGCGGACTCGGAGACGTGCAGTTCGTCGGCCTGATGCTGAGCGAAATAACCGACTTTCAGCTTCGAGGACTTGCGGAGTTTCCCGTCCATCGGTTTCAAGCGGTCGGCGATCAGTTTGACCAACGTAGATTTGCCGTTTCCGTTGGCACCCAGCAAGCCGATCCGGTCGTCCATATCGATTCGCAGGTCGAGGCCGTGCAGAACCGGTGTGTGTTCCTCATAACCGATGGCCGCTTCTTCGAGCGTGATCAGGGGCGGCGACAGCGGGTCGGGATTGGGGAAATGAAAGGCGACGGTGCGGTCCTCGATCACAGACGCGATCGGTTCCATCCGCTCCAGCATCTTGACGCGGCTCTGGGCCTGACGGGCTTTCGTCGCCTTGTAGCGGAACCGCTCGATGAAACTCTCGATGCGGCGCCGTTCCGCCAACTGTTTGGAGCGAAGTTTGGAATCGAGAGCCTGTTTTTCCCGACGGGTGCGCTCGAACCTGTCGTACCCGCCCGAGTACCGGTTCAGTTTGGCGCCTTCGAGATGGATGATCTCGTCGACTACCGAGTTGAGCAGGGTCCGGTCGTGACTGATCACCACCAGGGTCCCTTGCCACGATGCCAAGTGACTCTCCAGCCAAAGCGCCGCTTCCAGGTCCAAATGGTTGGTCGGTTCGTCGAGGAGCAGGACATCGGGCCTGGAGAACAGTGTCGCCGCGAGCGCCACACGCATGCGCCATCCACCGGATAAGCTCGCGCAGGAAGACGCTTGCGCCGATTCCTCGAAACCGAGGCCGGTCAGGATCTGGGCGGCGCGCGATGGCGCCGACTGGGCGTCGATGTCGACGAGGCGGTTGTGGATGTCGGCGATCTCATGTGGGTCGGTTGCCGTTTCTGCGCATTCGAGAAGGTCTGTCCGTTCGGTATCGGCGGCGAGCACCGTATCGATCAGGCTTTCAGGTCCCGAGGGCGCCTCCTGCGCCACGGTCGCGACATGCATGCCTTTACGAAGGTTGATTTCACCTCCGTCCGGGGCCGCTTCCCCCATGATCAGCCGAAACAGGGTCGTTTTTCCGCTGCCGTTGCGGCCGACCAACCCGACTTTATGGCCCTTGCGGATGGCGACGGTCGCCTCGTCAAACAAGGTATGTCCGCCGATGCGGTAGGTCATGGCGTTGATGTGCAGCATGGCGCCGGGGTGATACCACGAGCCATCGGCGAACAAAATAGCCTGCGGCGAGGCGGGCGCCGGTCGAAACGCCGCAGGCTGTGCGGTCTATTCTGGGCGATTACTGCTCAAGTTGGCTTCGCAACATCCATGATGTCTTCTCGTGAACCTGCATACGTTGAGTGAGCAGGTCGGCGGTAACCTCGTCATTTCCCGAGTCGGCCGCCGGGAACACGGATCGCGCCGTCTTCGCCACCCGCTCGTGGTCACGGGCCAGTTGGCGGACCATTTCGGAAGCCGACGGAACCGACGTTTCTTCTTCGATTTCAGTCAGTTTGCCGTACTAGGCGTAACTGCCGGGTGCCGGTTCGCCGAGGGCCCGGATTCGCTCCGCAATATCGTCGACCGCAACGGCGAGCTCGTTGTAGTGAGTCTCGAACAGGGCGTGCAACGACGTGAACTGGGGACCGGTGACATTCCAATGGAAGTTGTGGGTCTTCAGATAAAGCGTATAGGTGTCGGCCAAGAGCCGAGATAATCCGGCGGCGATTTGGCGGCGGTCATCGGCGATAATTCCGATGTCGATGTCGAGGGTTTGCGTTGTCATTGTCGGTGTCTCCTGGACCGGGTCATCGGTAGGGGGAAAACCTGTTTCCGCCCCTTTCTGGGTCCAAGATAGGGGGTTGAGAATAATCTATCCAATGACTAATATTAAACAAACTAATCGGAAAAATCGATGAAACTGCTACCCACACTCCGTCAGCTCAGATACCTTGTCGCGGTCGTTGAGGTTGGTCATTTCGGTCGCGCGGCCGAAGTCTGCTTCGTAACCCAATCGACGTTGAGCACCGCCATCCGCGAATTGGAGTCCATTCTCGGTCAGACCTTGATCGAACGCACGAAACGCCACGTGTCGGTGACGCCGCTTGGCCTCGAAGTGGCCGAACGCGCCAAATTGGTCCTGCGTGACGTCGGCGATATCGTCGAACTGGCCCAGGGGACGGGAGGCCCGTTATCGGGCTTGATCCGCTTAGGCGCGATACCGACGATCGGCCCCTATTTGATCCCGGCGATGATGCGGGAGGTGCGGAACTCCTACCCGGATGCCCAATTCTACCTCCATGAGGGCAAATCGGACGATTTGCTGGCGGCGATCGCCGAAGGGAATTTGGACCTCGCTCTGTTGGCATTTCCATACGAAACGCCGGGCATGGAGCAAATGGAGATCATGCGCGACCGGTTTTGGTTGGCCGTTCCGGAAAAACACGGATTGGCCAAACGGAAACAGGTCATGGCGAACGACCTCGATGGAAGCGATATGCTGCTGCTCGAGGAGGGGCATTGCTTGAGGGACCATGCTCTCGCGGCCTGTCGGGTGAGTGATGTACCGAAGGGTGAACGGATCCAAGCGACGACCTTGCTGACCGCCGTCGAAATGGTCGCCGAGGGGATCGGAATGACCCTGGTTCCCGAAATCGCGGTGAACTCCGGCTTCGTCAAATCGGCACCCGTGTCCGTGCTCCCGGTTAAGGCCGCCAGCGCTTCAAGGCAAATCGGTCTGGTCTGGCGCCGGGGCGCGGTCCGCAAGCAGGAATTCCGGCTGTTTGGTCATTTCCTCAAGAATTGGCTGGCCAACCGCTAGAACGAGGCGGTGCCGCGCGCTGGGTGTATGGGTGCATACTCCTCGCGGTGCCTGATCCGTTTTCTGGTACCTGTAAGCCGCTTGCCAGGGGGGAAGGATGCCGTTATAACGCGCCCCCGCACGCGTTGGGATCGGTAGTCGGCCCCTCATACGCACACAAATAAGAAATCTGCAACAACGACGAGGGGTTAAAGGGATGGCAACCGAGCGCACGCTCTCCATCATCAAGCCGGACGCCACGCGCCGCAATATTACTGGTAAGATCAATAAGCGGTTTGAGAAGGCCGGTCTCCGGATCATCGCCCAAAAACGTATTCGATTGACCCGGAGCCAAGCCGAGGGTTTCTACACCGTTCACCAAGAACGTGCCTTTTTCAATGATCTCTGCGAGTTCATGACCTCGGGTCCGGTCGTTGTGCAGGTTCTCGAGGGCGAGGATGCGATCACCCGGAACCGGGAAATCATGGGTGCGACCAACCCGGCCAATGCCGACGAAGGAACGATCCGCAAGGACTTTGCCGAGAACGTCGAGGCCAACTCCGTCCATGGGTCGGATTCCCCGGAAACGGCAGCGACAGAGATTGCCTACTTCTTTTCCGAGATCGAGTTGGTCGGCTAAGCGCCGGCGACACGAGTTCGGTTTTCCGATAGAAGCGGCCGCCTTTATTGCGGCCGTTTTTATTTTGGGGGGGGATTGACCAAGGAATTGCCGAGCCTGGGCGCATCGGCGACCGTCACCCTTCCATCATCGACGGTTAAACGACCTTCGGCGAACAATCGGACGGCTTCGGGATAGATCCGATGTTCCTGTTCGAGAATTCGCGCCGCCAAGGCGTCAGCGGTGTCGTCGTCAAGGACCGGCACCACCGCCTGAATGATGATCGGCCCGGCATCCATATCCGCCGTCACGAAATGAACGGTACACCCGGAAAAACGAACACCTGCATCGATTGCCATTTGCTGAACGTCCAACCCCTTAAAGGCCGGGAGCAGGGACGGGTGGATGTTGAGAAGCCGCCCTGTCCAGCGTTCACAGAACTCAGGTGATAGTATCCGCATGAAGCCGGCCAGGCAGACGAGTTCGGTGCCGGCGTCCTCGAGGGCCTGGGTCACGGCCCGCTCGAATGCATGGCGGCCGTCGAAATCACCGTGCTCGATCGTCGCCGTTTCGATCCCGGCTCTTTCGGCGCGTTCCAATCCCTGGACGCCGCCGACGTTGGAAACGACGAGAACGATTTCGGCAGGAAAATCGGGACGCCCACAGGCGTCGATCAGAGCCTGCAGATTGGAGCCTCGGCCGGACACGCATACGCCGACCTTCAGTTTCGCCATGCGTCCTCCAGGCCTTCGATAACGACTTCGGGAGTGTCTTCGGCGGATTCGATGACGGCGCCGAGTTGAAACACGGTTTCACCCTCGCTTTCCAGGACCGAACGTACGCTGTCGGCGGACTGGGATGCGACGATGACGACCATGCCGATTCCGCAATTGAAGGTTCGGGCCATTTCGGCCGGTACAACGCCGCCGGCGTCGGCGATCCAGCGGAACAACTCCGGGATCGCCCATTGCCCGGCGTCAATGGTGACTCCGAGGCCGGACGGCAATACGCGGGGTATGTTCTCGAGAAGCCCGCCGCCCGTGATATGGGCCAGGCCTTTGACACCGCCGGCCTTGATGGCCGCGAGGCACGACTTCACGTAGATGCGTGTCGGATCAAGCAGGACGTCTCCCAAATGGCGGTCCTGATCGAAGGGCGCGGCGTCACGGAGATCAGCGCCGGACACCTCGACGACCTTGCGGGCGAGCGAAAAACCGTTGGAGTGGATGCCATCGGAGGCGAGACCGAACACGACATCGCCCGCTTCCGCGCTATCACCGGTGAGAATTCCGTTGCGCTCGACGGCGCCGACACAGAAACCGGCGAGATCGTAATCGCCCGGTTTATACATGCCCGGCATTTCGGCCGTTTCGCCGCCGATCAATGCGCATCCCGCCCGGCGGCAGCCTTCGGCAATTCCCGAAACGATGTCTCGGCCGGCGGCGACGTCCAGTTTTCCGGTCGCGAAATAGTCGAGAAACAAAAGCGGCTCTGCGCCTTGGACGACGAGATCATTGGCACACATGGCAACGAGGTCGATGCCGACGGTGTCGTGACGCTCCATACGGGTGGCGATCATCAGCTTGGTGCCGACGCCGTCCGTGCCGGCGACAAGTACCGGATCCTCGAAGCCGGCGGCCCTGAGGTCGAACATGGCGCCGAAGCCGCCGAGGTCGGATGCGACGCCGGTCCGATGCGTCGAAGCGGCGAGCGGTTTGACGGCGGCAACCAGATCGTTGCCGGCATCGATGTCGACGCCTGAATCCCTGTAGCTGAGTGCGTTCTTTAACGACGGATTGTCGGCGCTAATGACTTTTTCCCCTGGTTGCGTGTTGGTAGATTAGGCAGACTATCGGCGCCAGAAGATAAAGAAACCCTCTCAGTTTGCAATGATCGATCTCTCGGCATTCAAGATTACCAGCGCCTCTCTGGTCGTGGCGTTTGCCGTCCTACTGATGGCCCTGACGGCGGCGTCGGCGTCGCGTGTGGACATCTATGAAATCACAGGCGTTGCGGTTGACAAAACGGCTGAAACGGCTGCGGCGGCCCGCGATCAGGCCTTGGCGGAAGGTGAAGTAAGCGCGTTTCAACGCCTGCTTCGCCGCCTGACGCTGACGCACGATCATGGCCGGTTGCCCGACCTAACACGGGAAGAGCTTGCCGAGTTCATCAAGGACTTCTCGGTATCCAATGAAAAGACATCGGCCGTCCGTTACCTCGCGACGTTGAGTTTCCGTTTCAAAAGGGATGCGGTCCGCCAGTTGCTGGAGGATTTCAACATCGCTTTCGCCGAAACGCCCAGCAAGTCTGTCCTCGTCTTGCCGGTTTATCAGGCTGCCGGCGCCTTATCCCTTTGGGACGACCCGAATCCGTGGCGCCAAGCCTGGACCGGAAATTCCCTTGGCAGCGGGATCGTCCCGATGGTGGCTCCGTTGGGCGATCTCAAGGACGTCGGTGCCATCGGTCCGCGCCAGGCGGTGGAGGGAGATCGGCCGCGTATGAACGCCATTGCTGACCGTTATGATGTTCAGGATGTCGTCGTCGCGTTCGGTCAATTGCGCCTCGATGCGGCCGTTGCCCGGCAGGGCTTGCAAGTCGACGTGACGCGATATGGTGCCGATCCGGAGCCGATGACCTACACTCTCGATTTCCGTCAGGATGAGAACGAGGACCTCTCCGGATTCCTATTGCGCACGGCGCGTGCCGTTGTCGAGGAAATCGAGGACCAATGGAAGCAGGAAAACCTCCTGCGACTGGACCGCCCTGCCGTCGCCGCCGTCGCCGTTCCGATAACGGGTCTGCGCGATTGGTTAAGTGTCAATCAGCGGTTGAAGGGCGTGCCCCTGATCCGGCGCACGGAAATGGTCTTAATGTCCCTGGACGAGGTCCGGGTGAACATTCACTATGTCGGCAAGCCGGAGCAACTTCGAGTTGCGCTCGGTCAAGCCGATTTGACCCTTGTCAGGGAGGACGACGAATGGGTTCTCTACCTCGCCGACGTTCTGCCGGCACGCGATTCCTGAGCACCTTTCCGTGAACGTTCCCAATGCAATTTCCTTCGCGCGTATCTGCGCCGTTCCAGTAGTCGTCTGGCTGATTCTCAACGAGAATATGACCGCTGCCTTTTGGGTCGTCTTGGTGGCGGCCGTCAGCGACGCAGTTGACGGCATCATCGCCAAGCGTTTCGAGCTGACCACGGTATTGGGCGGTTACCTCGACCCACTCGCCGACAAGGCGCTGTTGGTCAGCAGCTACATCGCCCTCGGCCACCAGGGGTTTCTGCCGGTTTGGCTGGTTATTCTGGTGGTTTTCCGGGATGCGCTCATTCTTGTCGGCGCCTATCTCTTTCATGCGCTAACCCAGGCGTTGGACATGAGTCCGCTAATGATCAGCAAGGTGAATACGGTCGCCCAGTTAGTTTTGGCGATCACCGTCATCGGCAGCGAGGGGCTGCGACTGAACGCAGCTGTATTTGTCGAAATTCTGATACTGATCGTAGCCGCGTCGACATTTGCTTCCGGAGTGGCCTACGTTAGCGTGTGGACCCGGAAGGCCTATATGTTCGAAAACGGCCGTGCCAGCGGCGAGGAGGCGGATTGACCAGGGACAGGCAGACCATGTTCTGGATCGTCGGCCTTCTAATTGCGGCCGGTCTGATTCACCTGCTCAGCGGTATCCTTCTGCCGTTCGTCGCCGGCATGGCGGTGGCCTATTTCCTCGACCCTGTTGCCGACAAACTCGAAGAACGCGGTGTGTCGCGCGGACTGGCGACGTTCTTGATTCTGCTCAGCTTTTTCGTCGTCGTAATCGGCATCCTCTTGTTGTTGCTGCCGCTTCTCCAGAACCAGTTCGTGGAACTCGCCGGCTTGCTGCCGACGGTCATCGAGTCCCTGCAGGGCCATGTTCAGGCGTTGTTAGAAAAACTGCAGGCTAAGCTTCCACCGGAAGCGTTCGAAAAGTTGCGGGAAGCTGCGGCGGGTTCCGCGGGCAAGATCGTTTCCATATTGACCGGCTTTCTCGCCGACGTTTGGAGCGGAGGGATCGCCTTCTTCAATTTGGTGTCGCTGATCGTGATTACACCCGTCGTTGCCTTCTATCTGCTGCGTGACTGGGACCTGATCACGGCCAAGATCGATTCTTGGCTGCCCCGTCATGCGGCTCCGACAATCCGCGAACAAATCCTCGCCATCGACGCGACGATTGCCGGATTTGTGCGTGGACAAGCCAGCGTTTGTTTGGTGTTGGCGACAATCTATGGTGTCGGATTGACGGTCGTCGGGTTGAAGTCGGGGCTGTTAGTCGGTCTTGGGGCCGGGTTTATTTCGTTCATCCCCTATCTTGGCGCCGGGACAGGAATGATTGTCGGCGTGACGATCGCCGTTTTCCAGTTTCCCGATTGGATTTGGGTTGCCGCCGTTGCCGGGATATTCCTGGTTGGACAGACACTGGAAAGTTATTTTTTAACACCGAACCTGGTTGGCGACCGCGTTGGCCTCCACCCTGTATGGATCATCTTCGCTTTGCTCGCCGGCGGTTCCTTGTTCGGGTTCACAGGTGTGCTTCTGGCGGTGCCGGTGGCCGCCGTTATCGGCGTCCTCATCCGCTTCGGTATTTCCCAATACCTCGATAGTCCCCTTTATACGGGTAGTTCCGGCAAGGACGATTCGGAGTGAGTGCGCCGGACCAGTTGATCCTTGAGTTCGAACGCAGGCAGTCTCTATCCGGAGAGGATTTCCTGATATCGGACGAGAATCGCGAGGCCGTCGCCTGGATCGACAAATGGCCAAATTGGCCGGCTCCGCTCATCGTCATTCACGGTCCGCCGGGATGTGGCAAGAGCCACCTCTGCGAGGTGTTTCACGCCAAGGCCTCGGCGACCGGATTGGCGCCAGGTTTTTCCCGAGACCTGGCGCCGGTCGATCGGACCAAGGCATTTGTTTTCGACGGTCTCGATCGCTTCATGGGGCGCGATGTCGAAGAAGAGATATTCCACTTGTATAACGCCCTACGAGCGGAGGGCGGTCATCTGCTCGCCACCGCCACATTGCCGCCGCCGAAATGGTCGTTCGCGACGCCCGATGTGCGCTCCCGCATCCTGGCGTCTCCGAGTGCGGCCATCGCGGCGCCTGGCGACGGCCTGATTGCAGGGCTGCTGGTCAAATTGTTCGCGGATTGTCAGTTGGCCGTCGGGTCGGACGTCATCCAATATCTTGTCCCGCGTATGGAACGGAGTTTCGAGGCGGCGCGCCATCTTGTCGATGCGCTGGACCGCCAGTCATTGACCGGAAAACGCCGGGTCACGGTTCCTCTGGCCCGAGAAGTCCTCGCCAAATTTCAGCAATAGGAGGGGACAACGAGGGCGGATTGTTGCCGCTCGGGAAAGACTGCTTGAGGCTTGACGGTTTTTGGCACCACACACAGTATCGACCTAAGTTTCCGTATGCGCGCCTCGTGTTCGCAGCGCTGCGGACCAGCGAAATACAGACAGGGGGATTCCATGGATCTTGGAATAAAGGGTAAAAAAGCGATCGTCTGCGCGGCGAGCAAGGGATTGGGAAAGGCTTGTGCCACATCGCTGCTCCGCGACGGGGTCGATGTCACCATATGCGCCCGGACACCGGAACCCCTGGATGCCGCCGCCGATGAGTTGCGGGGATTGGGTGGCGGTACGGTAACTGCCGTCGCTTGCGACATCACCAGCGAAGCCGGTCGCGCGATGGTTCTCGAGGCCTGTCCCAATCCGGACATTTTGGTCAACAATGCAGGTGGTCCACCGCCCGGCGATTTCCGCGATTGGACTCGCGACGACTGGATTGCAGCCATCGACGCCAACATGCTCACGGCAATTTTTTTGATCAAGGCGACAGTCGATGGGATGATCGATCGGGAGTTCGGCCGCATCATCAACATCACGTCTTCCGCGGTCAAAGCGCCGATCGAAATTCTCGGTCTTTCCAACGGTGCGCGCGCCGGGCTGACCGGCTTCGTGGCCGGCATCGCGCGGAAGACGGTCCGTCACAATGTGACGATCAACGCGATCCTGCCGGGGCCGTTCGATACGGACCGGTTGCGCGCCAATATGGCGGTTGCTGCGGAAAAAGCGGGCCGGCCAATTGATGAGGTCGTTGCCGAGCGGGCGGCCGGTAATCCGGCTGGCCGGTTTGGAGACACCAGTGAATTCGGCGAACTCTGTGCTTACCTGTGCTCCGCCCAGGCCGGTTACATGACCGGCCAGAACATCCTCATCGACGGCGGTGGCTTCCCGGGGACGCTCTGACAATCCGATGGAAACGGTAAAGGCGATCCTGTTCGATACCTTCGGTACCGTTGTCGATTGGCGCGGCAGTGTCGCCGGGGAAATCGAGAGACTGGCGCGGGAAAAAGGCATCGACGACATTGATGGCGATGCATTCGCCCGCGCATGGCGCGCCGGTTACCAGCCTGGCATGGAAGAGGTGCGGTCGGGTCGGCGGCCGTGGACGTCCATTGACGTCGTCCACCGCGAACGATTGGATGCCATTGTTGGGGATTTCGGGTTGGCAGGTTTATCCGACGGCGAGCGCGATGACCTGAACCGCGCGTGGCATCGCCTCGATCCTTGGCCGGATTCGTTGCCCGGTCTCAGACGGCTGCATCAACGCTTCATCCTAGGGCCGCTTTCGAATGGTTCGACGCAGTTGCTGATCAACATCGCGAAACGGGTTGGTCTGCCCTGGGACGTCATCGGTTCATCCGACGCGTTTCGCTCGTTCAAACCACAAGCCGAGATGTACTTGGGGGCCGTTTCGATGCTCGATATGGAACCGGGCGAAGTGATGATGGCGGCCGCCCACAATGACGATCTCAAACATGCGCAAAGCCATGGCATGCGAACAGCGTTTATTTGCCGGCCTTACGAATACGGGGTTGATCAGGTGAAAGACCTGGAGGCCACCGGTGACTGGGACTTCGTTGTCGACGGAATCGACGAACTGGCGGACCGTCTCCTGTCGTCAGGCGGGTCGTCGTTTAGTGCCGGTAAATGACGCCGAGGACCAAATCGGTCGTCGTATAGTGCCCTGCAATGATGTCGTTGTCGGCAAACGGACCGTTCTCGACTTCGCCGAGGTCTTGGTAGCGCCCTTCAATCCTGACGAGCCAGTTGGGTGTCCAGTGGTAATTGAACCCGCCCATCACGTTCCAGGCCAAATCATTGGTACGCGCGTCCTGTGAGGAACGCGCATTGTTGAAGGTGTTCGTGCGGACGGCTTGGCTCCAATGGCGGACAAACCAACCCCGGCCTCGACGTAAGGTTTGAAGTTCCAAAACTCGAAATCGATATCGTAATAGCCGTTGACCATGGCGCCGAAGGAAGCAACCTCGTTCATGTATCCCTGGAGAAAACCACCTGAGGTTCCCCGGTAGTCGAGATCGAAGCGGTAGCGGATGAAAGGTTCGAGTTCGGTGCGTACGGGCACACCAAATTTCTTGTCCCAGTCGTAGCCGATCGAACCGCTGTTGCCGCCGACCCAATCTTCGTCCCGGCGGACTTCAAGCCCCGTCACATTGGTCAGTTCCGGATCGTGGATCGTTGAATAACCGCCGACGAGGTTGACCGAATAATAGACCCCATCGAGGAAACTCCCCTGGCCGGTCTCCGCCATTTCCACTGCTGGTGGCGTCGTTGCCGGGGTTCCGGCGGCGGGCGCGGGTCGCGGCGCGGACTGGCGGGCTGGTACGTAGCGCGGTACAGGCGGTGCAGCGGATCGAACCGGTGCCGCGGCCGGCGGATATCCCGGTTGCGCGAACGGATGCGGCTGATTGAGGAAATAGTTGAAATCGTACAGGCCGGCTGCCGACGCTGGAGACGTTCCGACCGCAGCGAAAACCATCAGCAACAACACGAAGAATTTATTTCGTCGCACTTCCGATCCCCAATCTGGGCGGATCATGCCAATAAGAATCATGGAAATCAATGTGTTATCTTAGGCCCTTGAAAGAAAACGTTTCTATTCGCCTGCCGAAACCGTCACGAAAGGGTCATAACTCGGGGAAATCGCTGCCGTGACAGGACTCCAAGCGTCGCTTATGATCCGGCCAGAGCCATGACATCGTGCAAAGACCCTTGCACCATGGGTGACTGGCCGGGTGCTGATAACGATACGGGTCTTATGTGAATCCCGTTTTCCCCAATGGCAATGACGCGGGACTAAGCTGGAGCCCGCGGGACAGGTGCTCTTCCGCAATGGAAGCAGCCTATGGCGGGCCGGGCCGGCGTATTCACGAGTTGTACCCGCCAGTTTGCTTCGGAAGCGGCACCCGTTCTGCAAACACGAAGTCAAGAGGTAGACATTGCGCCCGATACGGAATTCAAACGACCGCGGCATGAACAATTACCTCGGCTCGGCGACCCGGGGGCGCCTCGGCGTCGTCGATATCGGGTCAAACACTGTGCGCCTCGTCGTCTACGACACGCCGAACCGGCTTCCCATACCGATCTTCAACGAGAAGGCCAACTGCGGGCTTGGACGGGGATTACAGGCATCCGGGATGCTCAATCCCCAGGGCCGTGAGGAAGCGCTCCGCAGTTTGGCGCGATTCGTCGGATTGGCCGAATCCATGGGTGTCGAACGGCTCGAAATGGTGGCCACGGCCGCCGTCCGCGATGCCGACGACGGTGGCGAGTTCGTCGAGGATGTCCGAAACCAGTTTGGCTTTACTGTCGAGGTATTGTCGGGCGACGACGAGGCGATGTTCGCGGCCCGCGGTTTGCTGATCGGCACACCTGATGCCGATGGCATCGTCGCCGACATGGGCGGCGGTAGCGTCGATATCGTCGAACTGACAAAGGGGAAATTCGGCCAAACCGCAACCCTTCCGCTTGGGCACCTGCGGTTGCCCGAAGCGTCGAACTTCGACATGGGCGCGGCCAAGAAGATTATCGATAAGGCATTTTCCGACGTTCCTTGGTTGTCGCACGGAAAGGGCCGCCCGCTCTATGCGATTGGCGGATCGTGGCGTGCGTTGGCCCGTGTGTTCATCGATCAAACGGGCTATCCCCTCCACGTGATCGATGGCTACACGCTCCGGCGCAACATGGCCCGCGAATTGGGTAAACTGATTACCAAGCTCGGTATGGGAACCATCGAATCGATTCCTGATATTCCCAAGGACCGAACCAAGACCCTGCCTTTTGCGGCGATGGTCATGGCGCGTCTCCTCAAGTCCACGAAAGCGACGAAAGTCGTTTTCTCCGGTTTCGGTATGCGCGAAGGGAAGCTCTTGACGATGCTGCCCGCTCAACTCAGTGGGCAGGATCCGCTGTTGAGCGGGTGCGCCGGGATGGCGGAACGGACAGGACGTTTCGCGATCACCGGTCAGGAGATATTTCATTGGATCGCGCCGCTATTCCCGCCCGGGCGGGACGCGGAGAGCCGGCTCCGCATGGCCGCATGTATGCTCAGCGATATCGGATGGAGCGAACATCCCGATTACCGTGCCGAACACGCGTTCCTCCGCGTGCTTCGATTACCCTTTGCTGGGCTGACCCATGCCGAACGGGTGTTCCTCGCCGCTGCGATCTTCGTGCGCTACAACGGCGATCCCGACAATCCGCTGGTGCGCGCCGTCAGCGCCTTGATGACCGACTACGATATCGATCACGCGAATACGACGGGGCTGGCGCTGCGCTTGGCGCACACCATTTCCGGTTCGGCACCCGGAATTCTTGCCCGCACGTGGTTTGAGGTCGGAGCCGACGAACTCGTACTTCGCATGCCGAAAGACGGTTCGGTCGGCGGTGGCATGTTCGCCAGCGAGGCGATCGAACGCCGATTGGCGACCTTGGGTCGCGCCCTCGGCCTCCGGGGCGGGCTCGGTTAGGGCGTATCGGACTTTTCGTGTGCGTCAACGTCGAAAATCGCGACATTGCGGTCATCGATGACGAGGCCGGCTTCGCCCTGACGGATCTTCAACGCATCTTCGCCGAAGACTTCGCGTCGCCATCCGCTCATTGCCGGTACGCCGCACTCTTCGCCGTAAGCCGCGATTTGATCGATATCGGCGCTCGACGCGACGAGTTTGTTGGCGACATCCCATTGCTCGCATTTGGCCTTGAGAAGAACTTTCAGCAGGTCAGCGATGGGACCGATGCCGCGCAGCAGGTCCGGTTTGAGTTGAGGCGGAGGGCAATCGTCGTCGGGAACCGCGATGCCCGCCTCGATAGCGGTGAGGATTTCCCGACCATAGCGCCCGTTCGCCAGGTTGGAACCGAGCCCACGCGTTCGCGCCAAGTCCTTGACGTCGCGAGGCCGATGGTGGGCCATTTCGACCAGCGTTTCGTCGCGAAGGACTCGGTTTCGCGGCACGTCACGGCGTTGAGCCTCGGTCTCACGCCAGGCCGCCAATTCCCTGAGTACGGCCAGCATTCGGCCTGACTGGGTACGGCATTTGATCCGCCGGAACACGGCCTTTGGATCGGTTCGATAGGTTTCCGCTCGGGTGAGGGTCGCCATTTCCTCCTGGGTCCAGCTTTCCCGACCGTTGGCATGGAGGCGTTTTCGCAATTTGTCATAGGCAGGCCGCAGGTAAACGACGTCCGAAATCGCGTAATCGAGCTGCTTTTTCTTGAGTGGGCGCAAGGACCAGTCCGTAAAGCGGGAGCTCTTGTCGATGCGGTGTTTCGTTAGTTTCGAGACCAATTGCTCGTAGCCGACCGAGTCTCCAAATCCGCAAACCATCGCCGCGACCTGGGTGTCGAACACGGGCATCGGTAACCGCCCGGTCAGGTGGAAGAAAATCTCCAGGTCCTGACGGGCGGCGTGAAAAACCTTCAGGATGGAGGTGTCGTCGAACAGGTCGTAAAGGGGCGAGAGGTCAAGGCCCTCCGCCAACGCATCGATCGCGGCCGCATCGTCGGGGCCGGCCATCTGGATCAGGCAGAGGATCGGCCAATAGGTCTTTTCGCGCATGAACTCGGTGTCGACCGTGATGTAGTCGGTGGACTTGAGGCGCGAACAGAATTCGGAAAGGGTGGCGTTGTCCGTAATCAGCGTCATGTTGGGCTGGTTTAAACGACAAGTGCCGCGAGGCAAAGGGAAACCTCAGGCGGGGTCGCGAAAAGCAACCGCTGCGCGCGCCTTCTATCGGACGGCATGATCGCCGACGAAAGGGTTTGTCACCCGCTCTTGGCCAAAGGTGCCGGTGGGTCCATGCCCCGGGATGAAGGTGACATCGTCGCCAAGCGGCCAGAGCTTGTCGCGGATCGACGCGATCAGTGTCGCAAAATCGCCCCTGGGAAAGTCCGTTCGGCCGATCGATCCCTGAAAGAGCACGTCGCCGACGACTGCAACCCGTGAGGGTTCATGGAAAAAGACGATATGGCCGGGTGTATGGCCCGGGCAATGCAAGACAGACAGGGTCAGGTTTCCAACGGTCACCTCATCGCCATCGACCAGCCAGCGATCGGGTGTGAACGGTCTCGACCCCGAGAGTCCGAATTGACGTCCCTGTTCCTCGAGGAGGTCGATCCAGAACCGATCATCTTCGTGCGGCCCGATAATCGGCAATTCGAGTTGTTCAGCCAACTCCGCAGTACCGCCCGCGTGATCGCAATGCCCGTGGGTGATCAGAATCTTCTCCAACTTTACGCCCTGTTCATCGACGGCGCCGAGAATGCGCTCGACGTCGCCGCCGGGATCGATGACCGCACCGAGCATCGTCTCCTCGCACCAGATGACGGAGCAGTTCTGCTGGAGCGGAGTGACGGGAACGATCATGGCATGCATGGGCGGGGTCCTGTTCGGCAGTCTCGGAGTCGCCGGATCGTCGCGATTATCACCGGGAAGTCAACTCCGCCGGGCATGGGCGGGCCAGAGCCCCAAAAGAACTCTTTTTTTCCTGGGCGAAATGGTGTAAACAAGCGCGGCATTTCGCTCCGAGACCCTATCCGAACGCGCTCTGACAATAGAGATGAAGCCATGCATACGTATCGCACCCATACCTGCGGTGAATTGAGACTGGATAACACCGGAGAGACCGTACGACTGTCCGGCTGGGTGCACCGCATGCGCGATCACGGCAACCTGGTGTTCATCGACCTTCGGGATCACTTCGGGTTGACGCAGTGCGTGATCGACGTTTCGAGCCCGCTGTTCAAGACGGTCGAAAAGACCCGGGTCGAGAGCGTCATCACGGTTACCGGTCCCGTCGTCAAGCGATCCGATGAAACGATCAACCGCAACGTCGATACCGGCGAAGTCGAGGTCCGCATCGACGAGATCATCGTCGAAAACCCGGCCGAAGTCTTGCCCATGCAGGTCGCCGGTGATGCCGACCTCGGCGAGGAGACGCGCCTGCGTTATCGCTTTCTCGATCTCAGGCGCGAGGCCGTTCACGCCAACATCATCCTGCGCTCGTCGATCATATCCTCGATCCGCCGGCGTATGACCGATTCCGGTTTCCTCGAGATCCAGACGCCGATCCTGACTGCCTCATCGCCGGAAGGCGCGCGAGACTTTCTGGTGCCGAGCCGTCAACATCCCGGAAAGTTCTACGCCCTGCCGCAGGCACCGCAGCAGTTCAAGCAATTGCTCATGGTGTCGGGTTTCGACAAATACTTTCAGATTGCGCCTTGTTTTCGCGACGAGGACGCAAGGGCGGACCGCAGCCCCGGAGAGTTCTACCAGCTCGACTTCGAGATGGCCTTTGTCGAACAAGACGACGTGTTTTCAGCGATCGAGCCGGTGTTGTCCGGTGTCTTCGACGAGTTCAGCAAAGGGCGCCCTGTCACACCGCCGCCGTTTCCGCGCATCGCCTACGAAGACGCGATGCTCAAATACGGCTCCGACAAACCCGATCTGAGAAACCCCATCGAAATGAGTGACGTCACCGAGTCCTACCGCGATTCAGGCTTCGGATTGTTCGCCAAGCTCGTCTCCCAGGGTTCCGTGGTGCGGGCCATTCCGGCACCGGGGGCCGCAGCCAAGCCGCGCAGTTTTTTCGACAAGCTGAATGATTGGGCCCGTGACGAGGGCGCCGGCGGATTGGGATATATCGTCTACGGTGAAGACGGCGAGGCGAAAGGACCGATCGCCAAGAACCTCGAGGCCGAGCGGGTCGCGACGATCAAGGGCGTGGCCGGTGTCGGCGATGGTGACGCCGTGTTTTTCGTTTGCGGCAAGAAAAAGGATGCGGAGAAGTTCTCCGGCGTCGTTCGCGAGCGCTTGTGCGATGAGCTTGAACTGCGCGCGACGGACCGTTTCGACTTCTGTTGGGTCGTCGACTATCCCATGTACGAACTGAACGAGGAAACCGGTGCCGTACAGTTTTCTCACAATCCGTTTTCCATGCCGCAGGGTGGCTTGGAGGCCCTGGAAACCAAGGATCCATTGGATATCCTCGCCTACCAGTACGACATCGTTTGCAACGGTGTCGAACTCTCGTCGGGGGCGATACGGGCGCACCGCGCCGATATCATGGTCAAGGCCTTTGAAATTGCCGGATACGGCCAAGACGTGGTTGAAGACGAATTCCGGGGAATGCTCCGGGCTTTCCGCTTCGGCGCGCCGCCGCACGGCGGGTCGGCACCTGGCATCGACAGGATGGTCATGTTATTGGCGGACGAGCCGAATATCCGTGAAGTAATCGCCTTCCCGATGAATCAACGGGCCGAGGATTTGTTGATGGGCGCGCCCAATGATGCGGATCCCAACCACCTGAAAGAGTTGCATTTGAAATTGAGCCTGCCACGGGTCAAGCGGGGCGACGACACCGGCGCGTCTTCCGGCGAAACCGCGACCAGCAATCCTTCCGAGTGAATTTAATGTGAAACCCCGCTGGATTCTCGTCGCAGTTGCAACAAAACGTAATAATAATTCAGTTGCGAAACGATAGTTGTTAGGGCCATACTGTTGCCGCGATCCCAGAGATATGAAATAAATGCGCGGAAAAACGCGTGATCCGATGGGAAATAACAATAAAAACCAGACGCTGGGAACTTGTGATGAAAAGACAAGGGGCTGTCCTAGCTAAGGACGTTTTTGTCTCGAATTCACCCATGTCTTTAATTGGTTAAGCAGTTCCCGGTGATCACCTCCATTGAACCGCCATTCGCACTCCTTTAGGAACAGGTGA
>Ga0056114_1000047_pt1 | contig 31730 bp, 31 predicted proteins | sample WorMetHERISLAND1_FD_77005 | JGI IMG/M metagenome (GOLD analysis project Ga0056114, IMG submission 77005) | Marine gutless worms symbiont microbial communities from Max Planck institute for Marine Microbiology, Germany - Olavius loisae HERON... ...
ACGCCAACCGGATGGGCAGGAAATGGTGGGCGAGGACGGGGAACGCATTCGGGATGACGAAATCGGAGCCGTCGCGGAGCGTTTTCGTGACTGGCTTTATGTGGAGTCAAGTATATAATTCCCTAATTTATCATCCACCGGGGGACACGATCCCTTTCCCTGACGGGAAACGGTCATGTCCCCAATCCATTATTTCCTTTTACGTGTATTAAAGTAAATTACTCTCTTTTTTATATTGACTCCCGATATCCCTCTCCCTAACCTCCCTCCATGGCACGACTAGCGCGCGTGGTAGCGCCGGGGTTGCCGCATCATGTGACGCAGCGCGGCAACCGGCGCCAGGAGACCTTCTTCGGCGACGACGACTACCGGGTCTACTTGGACCTGATGGCGGATTGGTGCGCGATGTCGGGCGTCGCCGTCTGGGCCTACTGCCTGATGCCCAACCACGTGCACCTGATCTGCGTGCCGGAGACCGAGGCGGCGCTGGGCCGGGCCATCGGCGAGGCGCACCGGCGTTACACGCGCCACGTCAACCTCCGCGAGGGCTGGCGCGGCCACCTGTGGCAGGGGCGCTTCGCGTCGTTTCCCATGGACGAACGTTACCTTTTGGCCGCCGCGCGTTATGTCGAGCTCAATCCGGTGCGGGCGCGCATGGTGAAACGGCCGGAGGATTATCCTTGGAGCAGTGCGCGGGTCCATCTCGCCGGGCGCGATGACGGGTTGGTGACGGTTCGGCCGCTGCACGACATGGGCGGCGACTGGGCGGCGTTCCTGGCGGGCGGGCTCGACGGCGGCGACCATGCGGCGATCCGCCGGCACGAGCGGACGGGGCGGCCGCTGGGCGGGGAGGCGTTCGTCGAGGGGCTGGAGGCGGAACTCGGGCGAACGCTCAGGAAGGGGAAACCGGGGCCGAAGGGGATGGCTGAAGATCTTCGTCCCGAATAATGGGGACACAATCCGGTTCCCTGACGGGAACCGGTCATGTCCCCGTTTTCTCTCGTTCCAATACACGCCTCCCCAACGATAACGTCACCCCCTTGACTCTAACTCCCCGAAAATGTCGATTTCCCCCCATCGCCCGGCATTTTCTGGTTGAATCGATACGAATCGCCCCCCGGCACGACACCAACGACAAAGAGGCGAACGATGTCCAGTTTCCGGATCCGCCATCTGGCGATGGCAACCCTGCTCGCAACACCCATTCTGGTTTTCCCGGCCTTGGCGCCCGGGGCGGCCGCCGCCGACTGCGGGCCGTTCCCGAAGCACCGGCTGTGGGGGGACCTCACCCCCGAGAAGGTGACGTCCTATGTGCACCGCAAGTTCCGGGGCGACTGGAGGCCTTATGTGCGGCACCTGGAGAAACAGGTGAAGAGCATCGAGGGCATCCGTGAGGCCGGCAAGGCGGCCCGTCTCCGGATCGGCGGAGAGACGGTAAAGCTCTCGGGTGCTGGCCTCGCCGATTATGCCGAGGCGTCGGTCGAGCGCCTGGCCGTGGTGCGCTGCCTGGCAACACGCCCGGCGGCGCTCAAGTCGAAACCGGTCCGCGGCGCCGGCCGCCCGGATACCGGTTCCGAGTCCTTCAGCCTGTCGCGCTCCGCGCAAGCGGCACCGGCCCCCGTGGCGCTCAACATTTCCACCAGCTGCCGCAACGGCGAGACGGTGTTCACCACCGAGAACCGGGGCGGCGACTGGCCGGCGTCCGGGCAGTTCCAGATCTACCGGATCGGCACCGACGCCCAAGTCGTCAGCTCCCGGCGCATGCGCCTCAAGAAGGGCCAGAAGGCGTCCTTTAAGGTCGCCGCCTCGAAGTCACCGACGGGGCAGCTCGGGCTCTTCGTCAAACCCTCCTGGTACGAGCGCCCCTTCGCCTACGACGCGACGGCGACCTGCCGGTAGGGTTACCATTCACCGCTATCCTGTAAACGGGAATAGCCGGGCTTCTCACTCGACGAGGGTCGTCATCCCCCGGCATTTTGAAGGCCGAGTGTTGCGCCTTGCGATTTTGACAACCCCAGGCTGCGTGGGTTCGCGTCCCGTGATACACTCCCAGCGGGATTTCGTCGGCAAAAGGGCCCGTGAAGGGCCCGGCGCGGCAATGCGTGACCGGCGGCACCAAACGGCGGATTTATGCCGCAATGGTAGGGGGAATGAGAATGTTCTTGGGTCTTTTCCGATCACTTCCTTTCGTGGTCCTGCTCCTCGCCGTAACGGCGGAACCGGCAGCGGCATACAAGATCAAGGATTGCGGACCGCTCGCCGAGGACGGCATCAACGACGCGGCCGGATTCATCACCCGAAAAATGAGCCGCATCGTCGACAGCTATACCTATCTCAGCGCCAAGCAACGCCAGGAGATCGTCGCCAAATGGCCGAACCTGACCATCGATTGCGCCGACAATTCGTCGACCTGCCGAAAAGGCGCCAATGGATTCGCTCATGGCGGTCCCGGAAACCAGATCAACATCTGTTACCTCAACCTGGTTGACCAGAACTGGGGTGTTTGCGCCCTGGTCGGACTGATCATGCATGAGGTCGGCCACGCCCACGGTTTCCGCAGCACCCAGGGGCACAACGACTCGACGCCCTATATCGAAAAACACGACACCATGTACCGGATGAAGAACGACGCCAAAGACCTGTGCATCGCGATCAGACCGGAGAACCAGCGGCTGCCCGGAAAGACGCGTGTCGCCCTGGGCGGGGCCTGCAAGAATAACGCCGATTGCCAGTCGGGCGATTGCGAACAGAAGCAATGTGTTTGTAACGACGACGGCGACTGCAGCTTGATTCATCCGTCGCGGCCGATCTGCCACAAGCGGTCGACGAACACGAATTTCTGCGGTGTCGATGACAAGAAAGTCGGCCAGACCTGCTCCAAGGACGGCCAGTGTGCGTCGGGCGCCTGTCAGTCCGGCCGTTGTGCCTGCAAGAGCAACAAAGACTGTCCCGACGAGGGAATCCGCACCTGCCACAAGCGGACCTTCGACTGGAGCTTCTGCGGCAGCACGTCCAAGGCGATCGGCCAGTCCTGTTCCGTCAACGCGCAATGCGCATCCGACAAATGCAAGGACAAGAAGTGCGTCAAGAAATAGTGGTCGATCCTCGCCGTGGTTTCGGGGTCCGGACCGGCGCGATTTGATGAGCGGTGCTCGTCCGCTTGAAGCCGAGCCTCACCCGGCGGCGCGGCCGACGAGGTCATCGTAGAGGGCATCCGGCACCTCGATGCCGTCCCGCGCCGCCTCGGCGCGCACCTGCTGGCGGCGCTGGCCGGGGAGCCGCGTGCCCTGCTGGTCGAGGATGGCCAGCACCAGGGTCTCCATGCGCTCCGAGAAGGCGCCGCCGGAAAAGGCCTCCGGGTCTATCACCAGAAAGAACTGGCCGATGTGGGGCGGCGGACCGTCGGCGGAGAAGAACGACGACGCCTCGAAGCCGTGGTGCGAGCCGGTCAGCGTGGCTGCCATGATCTCGACCATGAGGGCCAGGGCTGCGCCCTTGGCCTCGCCCATGGGCAGCAGCATGCCCGACATGGCGGCGGCCGAGTCGGTGGTCGGCCGGCCGTCGACATCGACGGCCCAACCCTCGGGGATGTCCTCACCACGATCGGCGGCCATCTTGATCTTGCCGCGCGCCACTTTGGCCAGGGACAGGTCAATGACCAGGGGTGGTTCGGACGAACGCGGGCAGGCGAAGGCGATGGGATTGGTGCCGTAGAGGGCCTTGTTGCCGCCCCAGGGGCCGAGGCCGGCCGGCGAGTTGGTGAAGGCCATGGCGACGAACCCGTGGGCGGCTATGCGCTCCACATGCAAGCCCATGGCCCCAGCGTGGTGCGAGCGGCAGATGGCGGCGCCGACGATGCCGGCGGACGGCACGAAGCCTTGGGCCCAATCGAGGGCGAGGTCGACGGCCGGATAGGCGAAACCGCTCATGGCGTCAACCCGTGCCGCGGCGCTGCCGGTCTGGCTCAAGACCGGATCGGCCATACCGTCGACCTTGCCGGAGACGGCCTGATCGGCGTAGCTGGCGACGCGGCTGAGGCCGTGCGACGACAGACCGTCGGCCTCGGCGGCGACCAGCGCCCGGGCGACGGCGGCGGCGTTGGACTCCGACGTCTTCGAGACCATGAAGACGCGCGTCACCAGGTCCTCCAGATGGGCGATCTCATGCCTGGCCATCGACTTCCTCTCCTTCGAGCACGCGGGTCACCTTGTCGGCGATCATGAAACTGACCCGTCGGTCAGCCTCCTCGGTCATGGCGCCGATGTGCGGCGCCAGGATAAGGTTGGGCACGCCTTCCAGATGTGAGCCTTGGGCCACCGGTTCGGCCTCGAACACATCGAGGAAGGCACCGCCCAGCTTGCCCGCCTTCAGCGCTTCCGCCAAGGCCAATTCGTCGACGATGCCGCCGCGCGCCGCGTTGATCAGGCGGGCGCCGTCGCGCATGGAGGCGATGGCGGCTTCGTCGATCATGTGCCGGGTGGCCTCGATCAGCGGCACGTGCAGGCTGACGGCGTCGCTTTCCCTGAGCACGGTGGCAAGGTCGGCGGGCCGAACGTCGAGCGCTTCCCAGGCGGGATCGTCATCGGCGATGTTGGGATCGAAGGCTTGGACGGTCATGCCCAAAGGCACAGCCCGCTTAGCGACGGCCCGGGCGATGGCGCCGAAGCCGACGAGGCCCAATGTCCGGTTCTGCACTTCGAGGCCCTTCAGTTCGAGCCTGGGCCAGCGTCCGGCGAGGACCTCCCCGCTGGCATGGTAGGCACCGCGGTAGAGCGCGAACAGCGCGCCGATGACCAGTTCGGCCACCGAGTCCGTGTTGGCACCGGTCGCCGGGTAGACCGGGATGCCCCGTTCCCGACACGCATCCACGTCGATGTTGTCGAGGCCGACGCCGAGGCGACCGACGACCTGCAGTGCGGTGGCGGCATCCAGAAGATCGCCCCGCACCTGGGTGCGGTTACGCACGATCAGGGCCCGGGAACCGGCAACGGCGGCGATGATGTCGTCCGGCCGGTCGGCCAGGGACGGGTCGAAAAGGACATCGTAACGCCGGGTCAGGCCGTCGGCGGCGTCTTGGTCCATGGGTTCGGTGATGATGATATCGGGCATCGTGAAGGGCTCCATTATCCCTCAGCGAGGGGTTTGAGAATGGTTTGGTAAAGCTCGGACTTGGTCTCGACGCCGAGGCCGGGGGCATCGGAGACACGGACGGTGCCGTCCTCGATGACAGCGTCGTCGCCGAAGCCGCCGAAGGGCTGGAAGACCAGGGGATAGGTCTCGGTACCGCCCAGCTGCAGGCCGGCGGTCAGGTGCAGGCCCAGCTGCTGGCCGCCGTGCGGGCCGTGGCGGCGCCGCGACCAGCCCATGTCCTCGCTCATCCGGACAGTTTCGATGAAGACTGAGGGCCCGTAGATCAGGGACGGGTCGAACTGCAGCCAGTCGCGGTCCGGGCGCAATCCGCCGTGGCGCAGCAGATTTTTGGCGTCGATCAGGGAGAACAGGTTCTCGCCGGTGGCGATGGCGCCGTCGAACGCGGCCGCCAGATCGGCATGGGCCTGATAGTCGAGGGGATCGACCGGTTCCTCGAACCAGGCCAAACCATAAGGCTCCAGCGCCTCGGCGTAGGCCATGGCCATTTCCCCGTCGAGGCCACCGTTGGCGTCGACGGCCAGGTTGTGTCCATCGCCGGCAATCTCCAGGGCTGCCTCGATGCGGGCCAGGTCTTCGTAGAGCGGCGCGCCGCCGATCTTCATCTTCATCAGCGTATAGCCGGCGTCCCGGTAACCCTGCATCTCCGCCTGCAAGCCCCCCAGCCCCTTGTCCGGGTCGTAATAACCGCCGCCGGGGTAGACCTTGACCACGTCGTCGAAGCAGCCCTCGTTGAAGCGTTCGGCAAAGACCCGGTAGAGCGGCTTCTCCTCGATCTTGGCGACGATGTCCCAGATCGCCGCATCCATGGCGCCGACGGCAAAGGCCCGCTCGCCGTGGCCGCCCGGCTTCTCGTTGCTCATCATGCAAGCCAGGGTCCGGGCCGGATCGAAATTGGAGGCGATCTCGTCGAGCAGGCTTTCCGGATCGGCTTCCAATAGCCTGGGAATGATGCGCTCGCGCAAAACACCACCCTGGGCATAGCGGCCGTTGGAATTGAAGCCGAAGCCGACGACGGGTTTGCCGTCGCGGATCACGTCGGTGATGACGGCGACGACGCTCAGCGTCATCTTCGAGAAATCGATCGAGGCGTTGCGGAAGGACGAACTCAGGTTCGCCGTCGCCTCGCGGATGGCAGTGATGCGCATCAAGTCGTTTCCCCCGGTTGTCTCCCGGGTTCAGGATAGGACGGCAGGCGGGACGGATAAACCGCCCCGCCGCGCCGCTTGTCGTTTTAGGCGCTGGTCATGCGCTTCGGTAGAGCTTGGTCAGGACGAACTCACGGTGACCGAGCGCTTCCGCCGCCGTCGAGCGGCCGTTGCAGGTGCGCATGGTGATGTCGATCAGTCCGTCACCGGCCTGGTCCAGATTCATCTCGCGCCGGAGGATACCCGAGCAGTCGAAGTCTACGTGCTCGCCCATGGTCCTGACGGTGCGCGGGTTGGCCGTCAGCTTGATCACCGGTTCGATGGGGTTGCCGATGATGTTGCCCTGGCCGGTCGGGAACAGGTGCACCGTGAACCCGGCCGCCGCCTGTAGGGTGACGCATTCGGCCGCGGCGGAAGAGGTGTCCATGAAGTAGAGGCCGGGGCCCTTGCGGGGCGCCTCGGCCGGTTCCAGGACATCGACGTATTTCGCCTTCTTGCCGATTTTCTCGAGGTTGCCGAAGGCCTTTTCCTCGATGGTGGTCAGGCCGCCCTCGATGTTGCCCTTGGTCGGCTGGCTTTCGGAGAGATCGGAGGTCTTGAAGGGCTCGATCACCTCGACCATGTAGGCCTGCCAGGTCTTCAGGAACTTCTGGCTTGCCGCCTTGCTGGCGCCGCGCGTGGCGCAGACCTGTTCGGCGCCGGTGATCTCGGAGGTCTCACCGAAACAGGTGGTCGCCCCCCAGGCATCCATCTTGTCGATGAAATTGCCGACCGTCGGGTTCGAAGCGAGACCGGAGGTGGTGTCCGATTCGCCGCATTTGACCGAGACCCAGAGGTCCTCGACGCCGCATTGCTCGCGCTGCAGTTCCGTCGCCCAGTGGACGAACTCCTTGGCCTGGCGGCTGGCCGCGGCGATGGTGGCGATGTCGCCGTTCTGCTCGATGGCGAAACCGGCAACCGGCTTGCCGGTCTTGGCGATGCCGTCGACGACCCGCTGCGTCCAGCCGGGCTCGATGCCGATGACGACGACGGCGGCGACGTTGGCGTTGCAGCCGGTGCCGATGAGCGTCCTGAAGTGCAGGTCCAGGTCCTCGCCGAACTGCAGGCGCCCGTAGGGGTGCGGCAGGGCGAGCGTGCCTTTGATGTTGTTGGCGACCGCCTCCGAGGCCGAGTTGGAGAGGTCGTCCAGGGGCAGGATGATGACGTGGTTCCTGATGCCGACCCGGCCGTTCTCTCGGCGGTAACCCCAGAAGGTCGGTTTCGCCTTCGGCTTCGAGCGGAACTTCACATAGCGCGGCGCCGGCAGGATGACCGGCGCGTCGTCGACCAGACGCGGAACCTGGGGTGATTTCGCTGGGACGGAACGGGGCGCTTTCATCGCTTTCTTCGTTTTCTTGGCCATGACTACCACCTCTTCGTCTTGACGTTATGGACGTGGACGTGACCGCCCTTGGCGATGTCGGCGACGGCACGACCGATGTCGTGGCTGTATTTGATGATGGTGTCGCCGTTCTTGATCTTGCCCAACGCCACCTTGTGGCCGATGGGGATGGAGTCCAGGCATTTGACCCGGATCGTCTTGTCGTTCTCCATGACCCAGCCGGTCAATGTGCTGCCGGCCTCGATGCCCTCGACGACGATGACACCGACGGTGTCTTTGGCGTCATGGACGAGAAAATGCGGTGCTGCCACTGGTTCCTCCTCTGGCTGCAACGGTTCAAACGTGATCGGAAATGATTACACCGACAACATAGGCACAGCCCTTGATCCGGTCAATCAATTCCTATAACTCTTATATAAGAATTTTGGAGAAATCGTCATGAACGCCACCCCCCTGCCGCCGGGCGGCGGACCGCTCTACAAACAAGTCAAGTCGGACGTCATCGGGCGCATCGTCGACGGCACCTGGAACCCGGGCGACCGGCTGCCGAGCGAGACGGCCCTGGCCCGGGAACTCGGCGTTTCCCAGGGCACCGTGCGCAAGGCCTTCGACGAGCTCACCGCCGAGAACGTCATCCTGCGCCACCAGGGCCGCGGCACCTTCGTCTCGGCCCACACGCCGCAGCGCGAACTCTTCCACTTCTTCCACCTGGTCGACGCAGACGACCAACGCCAGCTGCCGACGACGGCGCGGGTCAACGATGTCGCGCGGCGCCGCGCCTCGCGGGATGAAACCGAGCACCTCGGTCTCGCCAGTGGGGCCCGGGTCATCGCCATCGAGCGCCTGCGCACGCTCAAGGGCCGCCCGGCGATCCTCGAAAAAATCGTCCTGCCGGCCGCACTGGTCCCCGGCCTCGGCACCGATACCCGGATCCCCAACGAGCTCTACCAGCTCCTGGAGACCGACTACGGCGTCACCATCCACCGCGCCGTCGAACACCTGAAGGCCACCGCCGCCCCCCCGGCGATCGCCAAACACTTAAGGCTGCCGTCCGGCGCCCCCATCCTGGAGATCGACCGCCTGGCAGAGACCATCGACGGCACCCCGGTGGAGTGGCGGGTCAGTTACTGCGACACACGGTTCCATGCGTATTTGAGTGAGATTGTGTGAGGGGGTGGCGTACGCCTTCTCCTGTCATTCCCGCGAACGCGAAAAGCCAAGCCGCGCGTGACGCGAATCCCGCATTCAGACAGAGGTTTCCGTAACCAGTAATCCTGGATCGCCGCGTTCGCGCGAATGATGGGGTGGTTTTTTGAGCTGCCCCCTACCCCCGCACCGCCTTAACCTCCCGCACCGCCGGCTGATAAGTCCCGCTGATCTCGCCGATGGCCTGCCGCCAGGCCTCGACCGCACCCTCGTCCTCGACCTCGAGCGAGTCGAACCCGCAGCGGTGCATGAAGACGAACTGGTCTCTGAGCACGTTGCCGACGGCGCGGAGTTCGCCGGTATAACCCAAACGTTCCCTGAGCACGCGGGCCGCCGAATAGGCGCGGCCGTCGGTGAAGGCGGGGAACTCCAAGGCGATGAGGTCGATCGAACCTAAGTGATCGGCCAGTTCCTCCGGGTCGTCGTCGGCCTTGAGGCGGATGCCCACCGGCGCGCTGCGGGAGGAGAGCGCGTCCCGGTGGGCCCGCCAGGTACCGAGGTCGACGAGGACGGGGCCGTCCGGCAGGGGCGCGCCGTCGGCGGGGGTCGTCCAGTCGTCCTCGGCAATGGTGCCGTCTCTAAGCAGCGGCATGGTACTTCTCCGGATAGAGGGCTTCCTTGAAGGGCTGCGATCCGACACGGCGGTAGGTCTCGGCGAAGGCCTCGCCGGTCTCGCGGAGCTCCAGATAGAGCGCGATCACCGCCTCGACGGCGTCGACCACCGTATGGGCGTCGAAGGCCGGGCCGACGATGTCGCCGATGGACGCATCGTTGCCTGCGTTGCCGCCGAGGGTCACCTGATAGGCTTCCTTACCGGCCCGCTCGACCCCGAGGACACCGATGTCGGCCACATGGTGGTGGCCGCAGGCGTTGATGCAGCCCGACAGCTTGACCCGCATGCGCCCGATCTCCAGCTGCCGGTCGAGGTCGGCGAAGCGCCTGGAAATACGCTGCGCGACGGGGATCGACCGCGCATTGGCGAGCGAGCAGTAATCCAATCCCGGGCAGGCGATCATGTCGCCGATGAGACCGGCGTTCGACGTGGCCAGGCCGAGATCCTTGAGTTCGGCCCAGAGCTCGCGGAGCTCCGACCACTGGACGTGCGGCAGAACCAGGTTCTGGTCGGGGCTGACGCGAATCTCGTCGAAGCTGTAGGTCTCGGCCAGGTCGGCAACGGCCTCCATGGCGTCGGCGCTGAGATCGCCCGGTACGGCGCCCGGCTCCTTCAAGGGCAAGACGACGATGGCGTAGCCCGGCGCCTTGTGGGCGACCGTGTTGGTGCGGACCCATCCCGCGAAGCCGGGCTCGGCCCCGGTACCGACGGACGCGGCGAAGGGGTCGTCGGACAGGGTCTCGAAGGCGGGCGGTGCGAAATGAGCCTCGATCTCCCGGATACGGTCTTCCGGAAGCTTCAGGGCGCCGTCGCGCATGACCGCCCATTCGGTCTCGACGCGGCGCACCATCTCGTCCACGCCCAAGTCATGGACCAGGATCTTGATCCGCGCCTTGTACTTGTTGTCGCGCCGGCCGGCGAGATTGTAGACCCGCATGATCGCTTCCAGGTAGCTGAGCAGATCCTCGGCGGGCACCGCGTCATTGAGCGTCTTGGCGATCATCGGCGTGCGGCCCTGGCCGCCGCCGGCCAGCACTTCGAAGACCAACCCGCCGCGATCATCCCGCTTGGCGATGAGGCCGATGTCGTGAAAACGCACGGCGGCCCGGTCGAAGGGCGAGGCGGAGACGGCGATCTTGAACTTCCTCGGCAGGAAGGAGAACTCCGGGTGCAGGGTCGACCATTGGCGGACGATCTCGGCCCAGACGCGCGAATCCGTGACCTCGTCGGCGACGGCGCCGGCGTAGGTGTCGGCGGTGACGTTGCGGATGCAGTTGCCGGAGGTCTGGATGGCGTGCATGTCGACCTCGGCGAGGGACTGCAAAAGGTCCGGCACGTCCTTCAGGTTGAGCCAGTTGATCTGCAGGTTCTGACGCGTCGTGAAGTGGCCGTAGCCGCGGTCGTAGGTGCGGGTCACATGGGCCAGGCGTCGGAGCTGGTTCGACGACAGGGTGCCGTAGGGAATGGCCATCCGGAGCATGTAGGCGTGCAGTTCCTGGTAGAGGCCGTTCATCAACCGGAGCGGCCGGAACTCGTCCTCGCTGAGGGCACCGGTCAGGCGCCGTGACACCTGGTCCTCGAATTGCCGCACCCGGTCGCGGACGATGGTGCGGTCGAAGCTGCCGTATTCATACATGACCGGCGCTCCCCTGCTGGGCGGTCAAGAGACCCGACGCAGCGACCAGCTCCTCCGGCACGTCGAAGCGGGCGAACTCGGGGTGCACGGTTGGCCCGAAGGCGCGGATCCATTCCTTGTTGCGGACCGGCACCAGGCGTTGCCCCTCGGCCTCGGCAACCTCAATGGCATAGGCGCCGACGACGACCTGATGGGCTTCCGCCTCCGCGGCAATGGCCAATAGCGCTTCGGCCTCGTCTTCCGTGCGGGCGACAATGGCCGTGTCGATGGCCGGACACCAGGACCCGCCAGCGGCCAGATAGACGACGTCGCCTTCGATGAGGCGGTTGGCGGTGACGATGGTCATGGTTCGGTCCCCCGGACAGAGTTGGGTGTTTATTCAACATTTAAAATTTATAATTTGAATATTTTTTGTCAATATTTTTTGTAAAATTATATTTAAATACAATTTTTTGTGTTTATATGCGTTTCTTGCCCTCTGTGAAGAGGTCCGCTGAAAGGACGTTCCGGAGGTTCTTGGGCCGGAGGTTGGGTTTCCGAAGTCCACGAAAAGGGGTGCCGATTACGGCGTGGTGGCGGTGGATACAGCCCGGATCGTCCCTTCGGCGGCTTCTCTAGGTGGCCCCTCGAGATAGCTGACAATTGCGGGACGAGGACATGGGTTAGAAACGAATGGGATTCCGGGTCTTGACCCAACGCGACACGATCGCCCCCGGTTGTTTACGCCGTTTCAGGACGCCAACCGTCATCGACGGTGTTTTCGTTGGCGGATCGCCAATGGGATTGGACTATAGATCGGCGAAATATTCAGAAATATTTCAGGTTTTTCAATAGACGGCGAACCTCGTTACAATTGCTGGACAAAGAACGATTGCTTACCGCTTTCCTTGAGGGAGGGTATGTAGCATGGACATTTGCACGTCGAGTAGTTGTGCGGGAGGATTGCGACGGGCCGCCGGGCGGGTCTTGCTTGCCCTCGTCTTCGCCCTCTCACTAAGTTCCGGCGTAGCCGCCGACAGCCGCCTTCAGGAGGTCATCGAGCGGGGCCACGTGGTCTGCGGTGTCAGCCGTAGCGGAATCGGTCTCTCCGAGATTTCGGATAATGGCGATTGGAACGGACTGTTCGTGGACTTTTGCCGTGTCCTGGGGGCGGCGATCTTTGCCGACAAGGATGCCGTGGAATTCGTCGAGGTCAACGATGTTAACCGTTTCAAGGCCATCGCCGAGGAGGCGATCGACGTTCTGATGGCCAATACGACGTGGACGGTGGTTCGCGATTCCGTCCGTGGAATGGACTTCATCACCACCGTCTATTACGATGGGCAAGGTTTCCTGGCCCATCGAAGTCTGGGGGCCAAGGATCTGGCCGGCGTCGACAAGGCCAAGGTCTGCGCCAACCGCAACACGACCACGATCCTCAACCTCAAGGACTTGATTGCGACGTCGAAGCCGAACCTGGAAGTGGTGTCCTTTGCCGCGACGGAGCAGGCGTTCAACGCCTTTCTGACCCAACGCTGCGACCTGCTGATCTACGACCGCGTAGTTTTGCGGACCCTACAACTCTATCGCGCCGCAGATCCCGACGCTTTCGTGTTGTTCCCGGATGTGATCTCCAAAGAACCTTTGGGCCCCGCCGTCAAACAAGGGGACGCCTCATGGCTCGATGTCGTGCAATGGTCGGTCTTCGCGACCTTCGCCGCCGAGGAACACGGTTTGCGCTCCGACAACCTGGACCAAAAGATCGACGGCCCCCTGCCAGAGGAGGCGCGCCGCTTGCTCGGATTGAGCGGAGACATTGGAAAGGGATTGGGCCTGCCGGCGGATTGGGCTCGGCAGATCATTGCCCAGGTCGGAAACTACGGCGAGATCTTTTCCCGCCATCTGGGCGGCGGCAAACCGGTCGTCGACAGAGGGTTGAACTCGCTGTGGAAAGACGGGGGACTTCTTTACGCACCGCCGTTCAGGTGAGCCGTGCGTGCTTCGATCCTCACCAAAGCGACCATCGCCATCGCCGTCCTCACCGGGGCTGCCATGATCGCCGGTGCCGTCGGCGTTTTCGCCTTCAACCATCTCCGCGACGTGGTCCCGCGATTCGCCGAATCGGAAGCGGAAAATCTGGCCACTGTACAGCGCCTGACCAGCGATGTCGGCAATCTGGTCGGCATTGCGCCCCAGTTTGCATCGGCGCGGACCCTGACGGAGTTGAGCACCATCAACGATTCCGTTAGGGATACGGTCGAGCAACTGTATTCGTCCCTGGACACGCTGTCGGCGGGGATATCCGGCGATACCCTCAAGGCCGCGCAGGTGGTTCGCCAGACTGGTCAATCCTTGGAGGAAGTCCTGGTTTCCCTGGATCAATTGGTGATGCGCAAGATCCGGACACAAACCCATTTTGATCAGGGCACTCAAGCCCTCTGGCAGTTGCACAAGAAAATCGAATGCGCCTTGATCTTCGACCCCAGCTCGGAGCCAACCTGCGGCGACGATTTGACAATCGGCGGGTTGAGCGAGGCCGGCCGCGACTGGTTGATCGCCGCTCATGAGGTGTCGGAAGGCTTTCAACAGTATGCCGTTTCCCGCGGGCGGCCGGGCGCTCGACGATCTGAACGGGTGATCGATCGCCTGACCGGGAACCTTCGTAAGGAGGCGTCGGATCTTCCCGCGGCGGACGCAGTTCGACTGCACACGCTTATGGATGGGCATGGCTAACCTGTTCAACGGCCCCACGGGTCTCATGGGCGTCACTCGAGAACTGGTAAAACTGGAACGCCAATTGCTGGGCCGCGTCAACAAGAGCAAATACGCCGCGTCGAAGTTCATCTCGGCGATGACGGCACTGGTGTCTGCGGTTCGACAAGATACCAGCGAACGCAAGCAGGCCCTCACGCAGTTGTTCGACAAACTAATCGTCGCCTTGTTGGTGATCGTCATTGCTTGCGCCACCATGGCCATGGTCGGGTTCCTGCTGTTCAAGAACCAGATCATCAAACGCCTTGTTTCTCTGCAATCAACCGTCCACGCCGGCGTCGACGGGGTCACCGACATCGACTATCCACACGACGATAAGGACGAGATCGGCAAGCTTGGGCAGGCCTATACCTTCTTCGTCGACGAAATCGAGAAGCGCGAAACCTCCTTGCGCCGCGAACGCGACGGCGCCCGGCGCTTGGCCGCGAAGGCGGAAGCGGCGAGCCAGGCGAAATCCGTGTTCCTCGCCAACATGAGTCATGAACTGAGAACGCCCCTGAATTCCATCATCGGGTTTTCGCAGATCATGGCCGATGGGGCCTACGGCAAGATCGACGCCAAGTATGAGGGGTATGCTAAGGACATCAATTATTCGGGCCAGCACCTTCTCGGCGTCATCAACGACATTCTCGACATTTCCAAGATCGAGGCTAGAGAAATCGAACTGGACGAGGGCGACGTGGACATCGGCGATGTCTTGGGCGCCTGCGTGCGGATGGTCCAGGTGCGGTTCGAGGGCAAGAAACAGAACTTGCGCACCGAGATCCTGCCCGGCCTGCCGATGCTCCGCTGTGACGGCCGCTTGCTGCGCCAGATCGTCGTCAACCTGCTTTCCAACGCCATCAAGTTCACGCCTGACAGGGGCGACATCAAGATCACAGCGGGTGTCGACGAACAGGGCGGCATCGTGCTCGGCGTCGAAGACACCGGCATAGGCATCTCACCCGAGGACATCCCAAGAGCGCTGGCGCCGTTCAGCCAAGTGCGAACGGGGCCCGACATCACCCACGACGGCACGGGACTGGGACTGTCCCTGTCGCGGCAACTGATCGAGCTTCATGACGGCAATTTGTCCATCGAAAGCGAGGTCGGATCGGGCACGGTCGTAACCATACGGTTCGCCCCGGAGCGGTCGGTTCAGGCGATGGGAAGTGATCTCCCGCAAGCCAGTGGTGCCGACTGATCGGTCCCCAATCCCGAGCCCGTTGCCAAGACAAAGGGTGCCCAAAGGGCTGGTTCGGGGGTCAATGGCCCAGCCTTTCTCCCTTTCATATCCTTCGAAACATGCCCACTCACCAGTTGCTAAATTCCATATTTCCAATATTATAGAAATATGGAAACCAAAGCTGCCACCGAAGCCTTCGCTGCGCTCTCCCAGGAAACGCGCATCAATGTCTTTCGTCTGCTCGTAAAACTCGGCCCGGAGGGCCGACCGGCCGGTGAGATCGCTGGTGAGATCGGCGTTTCGCCTTCCACCCTGTCCTTCCACCTGACGCAACTGGAGCGGGCCGGTCTCGTCACATCGCGCCGCCGCCAAAGACACATCTGGTACGCCGTCGATTTTTCGGGTGTGCGCGACTTGGTCGACTACTTGGTTTCCGACTGCTGCCAGGGCCGCGAGGACATTTGCGGAGTCACCGTCTCGCGCGCTGGCTGCGCTTAAACCCAATGAGGATAATCCAATGAAATGCCTGCATGTCTCTCTCACCGTTCATGACCTCTCGGAGTCGGTGCAGTTCTATTCGGCGCTGTTCGGCGAGGACCCGAGCGTGCTCAAGGAGGATTACGCCAAGTGGGACCTGGAGGACCCAGCCGTCAACTTCGCCATCTCGCCGACGGACGGTGCGCCCAGCCTCAACCATCTCGGCATCCAGGCCGAAACCCATGCCGAACTGGCCGTCGTGCGCGCCCGCATCGCCAAAGCCGATGCGCCGGCCGAGGACCAGGACGACGCCGCCTGCTGTTACGCCAAGTCCGACAAGACCTGGACCGTCGATCCTCAGGGCTTCGTGTGGGAGGCCTTCCATACGACGGACACGCACGAGACCTTCGGCGAGGACAGGCTCGACGCGGTGTCGCTCAGCCGCGAGCCTCGCGAGGAACCTGGCGAAACGGTTTCCGGCTGCTGCGAGCCCAGCGGGTCGGCTTCCGGCTGCTGCAGTTGACAAGACCATGAGCCAATACGATCTGAGCCGCCGCCTCGTCGCCGAGGCTATCGGCACCGCCTTCCTGCTGGCCACCGTCGTCGGCTCCGGGATCATGGCCGAGCGCCTGGCCGGCGGCAACGTGGCCATCGCGCTCCTCGGCAACACGCTCGCCACCGGCGCCATCCTGATGGTGCTGATCCTGATCTTCGGGCCCATATCGGGGGCGCACTTCAATCCGGCGGTGACGCTGTCCTTCCTGATCCGCCGCGAGATCACGGCGGCGCATGCCGGCATCTACGTGATCGTCCAGGTGATCGCGGCCATCGTCGGCGCTGGCATCGCGCACCTGATGTTCGACCTGCCGGCCCTGATGGTCTCGACGACGACGCGGACCGGCACCGGCCAATGGATCGGCGAGATGGTCGCCACCTTCGGCCTGGTGGCGACCATTCTGGGCTGCCTGAAGGCGCGGCCGAGTGCCGTACCCTATGCCGTCGGTCTGTTCATCTCGGCCGGCTACTGGTTCACGTCTTCGACGTCGTTTGCCAACCCGGCGGTCACCGTCGCGCGTACCCTGACCGACACCTTCTCCGGCATCCTACCGGCCCATGCACCGGCCTTCATCGCAGCCCAGGTCGTCGGCGCCGTCCTGGCGACGGCCGTGTTCGCCTGGTTGGGGAGTCCGCACCCGGTGCCGCAGGAAGGGGACGACTGAATACGGCACCAACGGCAAAGCCGATCTCAAACCGAGGCTGCCCAACGGTTGTCGGCACTTGACAAGCGACGGCCGTCTCAACATCTCCTGAGTCCCAGATAACAGATGTCGGACGTGCTGTTCCCATGGCTTTCGGCGAATACAAAGGTCTCCGCCCCGACCGCGGCCTCGGTTTGACCGCGGTCATCGTTTTGGCCGCGATCCAATTGGTCGGCTTTTTCGGCTATCTGGGGGGGCATTTCGAAAGGACGGACACCGGCGATCTCGAATGGCGCCAATTCGTCTGGGACGTCGAGACGGCCCTCTATACGGCCGCAATGGTGATCGCCTGGGCTGTCACTGCGGTGTTGATCTTCTTTTCCAAGGAAGACGAAAACACCAAGCTCGGCGGCGGGTTCGTCATCAGCCTGCCGATGATCATGTTCGTCACCCTCTATTTCGAACTGGTCAAACTGGGACCGACCTGACCGGCCTCATTTGACCGAAACAGCGGGCTTGCCGCGTCGCCTCATGAGATACAGACTGGCGCCGTCGGGACGGTTTGCGAGGGGTGCCGGAATGAACGCCTTACCAGCTATGGACGACGTCGATCTGACGACGCGTGACAGCTTTCGGTTCTGGACGCCGGTAACCATCCGCTTTTCCGATCAGGACCCGCTGGGCCACGTCAACAACGTCGCCTTCGCCGCCTATATCGAGGCGGCCCGGACCATGCTGATCGGCGGCCTCATTGATGGCGAGGCGCATCCCGGCATCGACTTCGTCCTGGCCAGCGTCACCATCGACTACCGCCAGGAAATCCACTACCCGGGCACCGTCGACGTCGGCGCCCGGGTCCTCAAATTGGGCAGCAAGTCGATCACCACCGGCTACGGCGTCTTCCTCGGCGACGATTGCACGGCAACGTCCAAGAGCGTCAACGTCTTCTTCTCCGTTTCTGAGCGCAAGACCGTTGAGATTCCTAGCGATGTCCGCGTTGTACTCGAGGCCGACCCCTTGCAGGAAGACAGGCCGGACCGATATGAACGGAACTACTGAGTCTTTGTCCGAGCTGACCGGGAGCACCTCATGAACGACATCGAAGCGGACGTCATCGTCGTCGGCGCCGGCAATGCCGCCTTCTGTGCCGCCTTCGCCGCCGCCGAGAAAGGCGCCCGTGTCCTGATGCTGGAACGGGCCCGGGAAGGCGAGGACGGCGGCAACAGCCGATTCACCGCCGGCGCCATGCGCTTTGCCCACGAGGGCGTCGACGACCTCCTCGAGATCATGCCGGACTTGACCGAAAAGGAGCTGGAGACGACGGACTTCGGTACGTACACGGAAGACCAATACTTCGACGACATGTTCCGCCTGACCCAGTTCCGCACCGATGCGGACCTCTGCGAGAAGCTGGTCCGCAACAGTCTCGAGACCATGAAGTGGCTGCGCGCCAAGGGCATGCGCTTCGTCCCGTCCTATGGCCGCCAAGCCTTCAAGGTGGATGGGCGCTTCAAGTTCTGGGGTGGGCTCTGCCTGGAGGTCTGGGGCGGCGGCCCCGGCATCGTCGACCAGCAGACGGCGATCGCCAATAAGGACGGAATCCGCATCGAATACGAAACGCGGGCCCTGTCGCTGGTTTTCGACGGCCATACGGTCTCCGGCGTGCGGGTCAAGCGCGGCGGCGAGATCTTCGAGCTCACGGCACCGGCCGTGGTTCTGGCGGCCGGCGGTTTCGAGGCCAACCCGGAATGGCGAACCCGCTATCTCGGCTCCGGCTGGGAGCTGGCCAAGGTGCGCGGCACCTGGTGCAACACCGGCGACGGCATCAAGATGGCGCTCGACATCGGAGCGGCTTCATACGGCAACTGGTCGGGTTGCCATGCCGTCGGCTGGGACCGGAACGCCCCCGAATTCGGCGACCTGGCGGTCGGCGACAATTTCCAGAAGCACTCCTATCCGCTCGGCATCATGGTCAACGCCACGGGCCGGCGGTTCGTCGACGAGGGGGCGGTCATGACCGATGTGCCGTTCAATCCGGCCGAGAAGGACGGGCGCGGCACGATGGGCCTGGAAATACCCAAGTCCAACTGGGCGCAGACACTGGACGAACCGCCCTTTGAGGCCTACCAGATCACCTGCGGCATCACCTTCACCTTCGGCGGGTTGCGCATCGACCCGGAGACGGCCCAGGTCCTCGATTCCGACATGGCCCCCATCCCCGGCCTTTTTGCCGCCGGCGAACTGGTCGGCGGGCTCTTCTATTTCAACTACCCGGGCGGCACTGGCCTGATGTCCGGCTCCGTGTTCGGGCGCATGGCAGGAGACTCGGCGGGCGAAGCCGCGAAGGCCTAGTCCAGGTAGATCCAGGGCCGCGCCTCGCGGTCGGCAGCGCGGAAGGCGTCGATCTCGCTCGAGCGCTCCAGGGTCAGGCCGATGTCGTCCAGGCCTTCCAGTAGCTGCCGGCGGTGTCCCGCGTCGATCTCGAACGGGTAGGTTTCGCCGTCCGGCGCGGTAATCCGTTGCTCTTCCAAGTCGACGTCAAAGGGCGCGCCGTTGCCGTCTTCGGCCAGGGCGGCGAAGTACTCCACCGTCTCCGCCGGCAGGATGCCGTTCTGGAAGCAGTTGTTGTAGAAGATGTCGCCGAAGCTGGAACCGATCAGGCAGCGGATGCCGAGGCCGCGGATCGCCCAGACCGCTCCTTCCCGCGAACTGCCGCAGCCGAAGTTGGGACCGGTGATCAGAATCTGGGCGCTCTTGAAGGCGTCCCGGTTGAGGACGAAATCCGGGTTCTCCGAGCCGTCTTCGAGGAAGCGCCAGGGCTCGAAGGCATATAGTTGCATATCCCCCTTTTCGGCCATGACCAGGCGCGCCATCGGCGTGATGATGTCGGTGTCGACATTGCTCCGCATCAGCGGCGCGGCAACGGAAGCGAGCCTGCGGAAGGTCTCACTCATCCCCCATCCCCTTCCATGAGTCGTCGCGGGTCGGTGATGCGCCCGGTGACGGCGGCCGCCGCGGCGGTGATGGGACTGGCCAAATGGGTGCGGCTGCCCCGGCCTTGGCGGCCAACGAAATTGCGGTTGGATGTAGAGACGCAGCGCTGACCGGGTGCCACCGTATCGCCATTCGACGAAGCACATAGCGAGCAGCCGGGCTGGCGCCACTGGAACCCGGCGTCGGTGAAAACCCGGTCGAGGCCCTCGGCCGCGGCGGCCCGTTTGACCGCCTCCGAGCCTGGCACGGCCCAGGCCTCTACCCCTTCGGCGACCTTGCGCCCGTCGAGAAGTGCCGCCGCCTCCCGGAGGTCGCTTAGTCTTCCGTTGGTGCAGGACCCGATGAAGACCCGGTCGATGGCGATGTCGGCCAGCGGCGTACCCGGTTTCAATCCGCCGTAGGCGAGGGCCGCGGCCATGGCCTTACGTTTGGTCGCGTCCGGTTCCCGGTCCGGATCGGGTACGGCGCCCAGGACGCCCAAGACCTGCTCCGGGCTGGTCCCCCAGGTCACCTGCGGCTCGACGGCCGAAACGTCGCAGACCACCTCCCTGTCGAAGACGGCACCCTCGTCGCTGGCCAACCCGCTCCAATGTTCGACGGCCTTGTCCCACAGGTCGCCGACCGGCGCGTGCTCCCGGCCCTCGAGATAGGCAACCGTCGTGTCGTCCGGCGCGATCATGCCGATCTTGGCCCCCATCTCGATCGACAGGTTGCACACCGTCATACGCCCCTCGTTGGAAAGGCTGCGGATCGCCGGGCCGGCGTACTCGACCGCATAGCCGTCTGCCGCCGCCGTACCGTCGCGTCCGATCAGAGAGAGGATCATGTCCTTGGGCGTGACGCCGCCCGCCAATCTTCCTTCGAAGCGGACGCGGAGCCGTTTCGGCCGGGTCTGGCGGATGGTGCCGGTGGCCAGCACGTGTTTGATCTCGCTGACGCCGATGCCCCAGGCGAGCGCGCCGAGAGCCCCGTGGGTGCAGGTATGGCTGTCGCCGCAGACGATCAGGCTGCCGGGCAGGGTCAGGCCCTGCTCCGGGCCGATGACGTGGATGATGCCGTGCCCCGCTGAGCCGACGTCGAAATAGCGCACCCCGTGGCGAAGGCTGAGGTCCTTGAGCGGCGCCACGCATTTTTCGTAGCGCTCGCCTTCCTGATCGAACAATCGCAACGTATTGATTCGTTCCACGAACCGATCCTGCGCCGCAAGGAACTGGGGCCGGAGATGGCGAAGCGCATGTATCTCTGGGTTTCGGCGGCTCTGAGAAAGTATATCGTCGATCATTGTGGCCTGAGCCTGGCTGAAATCGATGACCTCATGGAGTCGACTGTCATGGCCAAGGTCGACGATGCCATCAATAAGGACGAATCGAAGTCGGCCAAACTCGCCAAGAAGCTCAAACGACAAGGAGAGATCAATCCCGATTTGATGATCCGGGCTCTCGAAGACGGCGAGGTTCGTTTTTTCGTTAACCTGGTCAGTGAGGAAACGGGGCTTCGTGACGATCTCGTCATGCGCTTCGTTCTGGAACCCGGCGGCGAAGGTTTGGCCGTTGCCTGCAAAGCCATGGCTTTCAGCGATTACGAGTACCAGCGCGTCTTCACGTTCTGTCGCAAATCCCGCCCGACCCAGTCGGAGGGCACGGAAAAGTCGATTGCAGAGGCCGTGAAGTTCTTCCGCCACGTGGACCGCGACTCGGCCGAAGAGGTGGTCCGCCGTTGGCGGCGCGACAAGAACTACCTGTCGGCATTGCGTGACCTGGATATGATCTGACCCGGGGCTCAGAAAAAACCAGAAAACAGTTGGGTGCGGGTACCAATTGCGGATCCTGCAGATTGGAGATCGACACCATCACCGCCGACGTCCGCATACCGGCTTGATCACTCCCGAGATCGCTGCCCCTTTTAGCCATCACGTAAGGGTAATGCTGCAATGCAAAAACACATATTGCAGCGCAGCAAACAGTCGCTAATATTTGATGTGCAAGCGAAGAATCGCCCTTGCCCAGGCGTCGAGCGATTGACGCCGGTGCTGAGATTGTGTGGGCGGCGCGGTCGAGGTTAAGGTAAGGATTCGGAGGCGAGAAATGTCGACGAAAAATCTGACCAGCCTGTTCCGACCCGAATCGGTGGCCGTGATCGGCGCCTCGAACAAGGAAGGGCGGCTCGGCAACCTCGTCATGCACAATCTCCTGGAAGCTGGGTTCGACGGGCCCATTATGCCGGTCAACCCGAAACGCCAGGCCGTCGTCGGCGTCCTCGCCTATCCGGACATCGGCGCCTTACCGGTGGTCCCCGATCTGGCCATCATCTGTACGCCGCCGGCGCCGGTGCCCGGTCTGATCGCGACGCTTGGCAAACGCGGAACCGGTGCCGCCATCGTCCTGACCGCCGGACTGCACCGCGTCGAGACGGATGATGGGAGAACGGTCAAGGAAGCGATGTTGGCCGAGGCCCGGAAATCCGGCCTGCGTATCCTCGGTCCCAATTGCCTCGGACTGATGGTGCCCGGGATCCGGTTGAACGCCAGTTTCGCCCACGCGCAGGCCCATCCCGGCAGGATTTCTTTCGCCTCGCAATCCGGCGCCATGTGCACCGCCGTCCTCGATTGGGCCCGGGAACACGAGATTGGGTTTTCCCATTTCATCTCCCTGGGCGACTGCGCCGATGTCGATTTCGGCGACACCGTCGATTTTCTCGCCACGAACCCGGGCACGACGGCGATCTTGCTCTACATCGAAGCCGTCCAGGACGGCCGGAAATTCATGTCGGCCTGCCGGGCGGCGGCCCGCAACAAACCGGTCCTGGTCATCAAGTCGGGACGCGTCGCCGAAGGGGCCGAGGCCGCCGCGTCGCACACAGGCGCGCTGGCCGGTTCGGACAATGTCTACGACTCGGCGATCCGCCGCGCCGGCATGCTGCGTGTCGACGACATCGACGAGTTGTTCGCAGCCGTCGAAACCCTGGCCCGGGCCAAACGCATGCGCGGCGGGCGCCTGGCCGTCATGACCAACGGCGGTGGTATCGGCGTCATGGCCGTCGACCGGTTGATCGCCGAAGGGGGGCATTTGGCGGAACTGTCTCCCGAGACGATCAGCCAACTCGACGACGTCCTGCCCGATACCTGGTCACGGGCCAATCCCGTCGACATCATCGGCGATGCCCCTGGCCAGCGGTATTCGGAAGCTCTCGGTATTCTGGGCGCGGCGAAAGAAATCGACGCCGTCCTCGTTATGCACGCGCCGACGGCAACCGCATCAAGCACGGGCGCCGCGGCCGCAGTGATCGAAGCCGTACATGGCCTCAGAGCCAATGTTCTGACCAGCTGGGTCGGCGGCGAGGCCGTCGCGCCGGCCCGCAAGCTGTTTCGCGATGCCGGCCTGCCCACCTACGATACGCCCGGGCAGGCGGTCGCCGCGTTCATGCACATGATCGATTATCAGCGCAACCAGGAAACGCTGATGGAAACGCCACTGTCGGCCCCGGAGGAGTTCACGCCGTCGGTCAGCGCCGCACGCATGATCATCGACAGTCAGATCGCGAGCGGTTCCAACATGTTGAGCGAGCCGCAAGCCAAGGCAGTGCTCGACGGCTACGGCATTCCGGTCGTCGAAACCCTAGTCGCCCGCTCGCCGGAAGAAGCCGCCGCCAAGGCCATGGACATCGGCTTTCCCGTTGCTCTCAAGATTCTGGCCGACGGAATCTCGCACAAGTCCGACGTCGGCGGCGTTGTCCTGCACCTGGAAAGCGCTGACGGCGTGAAGACCGCCGCCGAGCAGATGCTCAAGCGCGTCGCCAAACGGGCGCTGGACGCCGAGGCCCACGGGTTCTCCGTTCAGCAAATGGTGGTGCGGCCGGGCGCCCACGAAACCATCGTCGGCATCAAGGTCGACCCTGTGTTCGGGCCGGTCATTCTGTTCGGGCACGGCGGCACGGCGGTTGAGGTCATCGAGGATCACGCCGTCGCCCTGCCGCCTCTGAACATGAACTTGGCCCGCGATATGATCTCGCGTACACGGATTTCGAAACTGCTGGCCGGCTACAGGGATCGGCCGCCGGCCAATGTCGATCGGCTCAGCCTGGCCCTCATGCAGATCGCCCAAATCGCCATAGATATTCCGGAGATTGCCGAGCTCGATATCAACCCGCTCCTGGTTGACGAACACGGCGTCCTGGCGCTCGACGCGCGCATCCGCGTCGCTCCCCTGCAGGGTGACCCGTCCCGCCGCCTGGCGATCCGCCCCTACCCCAAGGATCTCGAAGAGAACTTCACGCTCGAAAACGGTAAGAGCGTGCTGATGCGCCCGATCCGGCCGGAAGACGAAGCTGATCACTACGCCTTCCTGACCCGTCTGACGCCGGAGGACGTACGGTTCCGTTTCTTCGGTCTGGTCGGTGAACTGCCGCATTCGCAGATGGCCCGGCTGACCCAAATCGACTACGACCGCGAAATGGCCTTCATCGCGCGGGGCACCGATGAAGATGGCAAGGCCGAGACCCTCGGCGTGGTACGCACGGTCACCGATGCCGAAAACGAAACCGCCGAGTTCGCCATCGTCATACGCTCCGACCTCAAGGGCCACGGATTGGGTTGGAGACTTTTCGAGAAGATGGTCGCCTATTGCCGCAAGCGTGGTACGCGGGAGATGGTCGGCCAGGTGCTTTCCGACAATACGACGATGCTGAAGTTCATCGACCAGTGGGGGTTCGAGCGCCACAAGATGCCGGACGAGCCGATCTACGAAGTGCGGATGGTTCTCTGAGGGGGTGCGAACGCGAGCGCCTTACTTGGTGGTCGCGACGAAAACGCCGTCCCAACCCTCGCCCGGCGGTGCCGCCTGATAGTCGAGGATACGCGCTTCGTAGAGGTCGTAGAGCCCGTCGATCTCGTAAGGCGCGCAAAGGAGCCGGCATTCCTTGAGCCGCTTGATGGCCTTGTTCCAATCCTGGGCCCGGTAGGCGTCGAGCATCTGCTGGTGGAACTGGCTCAGGGTGACGAAATCCCGGTCCTGGGCCAGATCTTCGCCGCCCAACAGGCAATAGATGACCACGGCCTCGGTCTTGCCCTTGACCTTGATCCAGTCGAGTTCCAGGGTCGCCATGTCCGGCACCTGTTTCCAGGTTTCCTCGCCGATGACGATCTTGACCCCGTAGCCCTTGCTCTGGCCTTCGAGGCGCGACGCCGTGTTGACGGTGTCGCCCAGGACCGAATAGTCGAAGCGCTGTTCCGATCCCATGTTGCCGACGACGGCCGGGCCCGTGTTGAGACCGAGGCCGACCTTCAGCGGGATGTGCTTGCGGCCCTCCTCTTCCGCCTCTTTTTCCAGGCGGTCGTTGAGGGGCTGCATCTGCTCGAGCATGGCCAAGGCCGATTCGCAGCCGTTCTTGGCATGGTTGGTGTCGTCCAAGGGCGCGTTCTAGAAGGCCATTATGCAATCGCCCATGTACTTGTCGACGGTACCGTGGCGTTCGAGGATCTCGTTGGTCAGCGGCGTCAGCAGTTTGTTGATGAGCTTGGTCAGACCGACGGCGTCGAACTGCTCCGAAATGGTGGTGAAGCCGCGGACGTCGCAGAACAGTAAGGTCATTTCGCGCTGTTCGCCGCCGAGCTTCAGTTCGCCCGGGTTCTCGGCGACCCGCTCGACCATGTCCGGCGACAGGTATTTGGAGAACGCGTCACGAGTCTGGCGCCGTTCCGCTTCCTCGCGGGCGTATCCGGTGTAGGTCAGGACCGTGTAGATCAACAGAATAGAGGCGATGGCGAAGCTGGCGTCGAGCAGCATCTTCTGTTCGGCGAACAGGTACCACGACGTGCCGCCGGACCCGGTTGCCGTCAGCAGGAACACCAGCGCCGTCCATTTGGCACCGAGCCAGGGCACCAGGATGATCATGATCAGACCGCCGAAAAAGATGAATGCAAGCTCGACGGCATCGGCGAAGGCGGGTCGCGTCAGGTACTGCTGATGGACGATCGCCTCGACCAACTGGGCGTGGACCTCGACCCCCGGAATATCGCGTTCGGTCGGGATGGTCCGGATGTCTCGCAGCCCCACCGCGGAGGTGCCGAGGACGGTCATTTTGCCTTTGATCTTTGCGGGATCGGCGGTGCCGTCCAAAACCTCGTGTGCCGGCACATACTTGTCGGGATCGTGTTTGGAGAAATAGGGCCAGATACGGCCGTGCCTATCGGTTCGAACTTTCAAGCCCTTGGCGACGCCAACCGCGTTCATGCCGGCAACGCTAACCTCGGCAAGCACCGTCGGACGGCCGGTCGCCACCCGCAACATCTCGACCGACAATGTCGGGAACAGGTCACCTTCGTGGACGAACATGGCCGGGACATTTCGGATGATGCCGTCCTCATCCGGCGTTGTCGAAAACATGCCGTGACCACCGAACCGGTGCATGGCCGCCTTCTCAATGACCGGAATGTTGCGCACCAGGCTTGGGAATACTGGCAGGAAGGCTTTCGGGTCGGGCGCTTCGCGTTGCAGCTTCCGAACGCCGATGGATTTTTTGGCCGGCGGCCCCTTGACGCCTTCGGTCTCCGAGACCCGGCCGGCTTGCCCGAGAACAACGCGGCTTTTCTTGATGACGCTGGCAAAAACCTCGTCGTTGCTCGGCAGATTTTTCTGCTTGTCGCGGGTCTCGTTATCCAGCCCGACAGCGCTGTCGGCCATGGCACCCAGACTCTTCCCGTCGGGCTCGGCGAAGACGACGTCGAAGGCGATCAGGATGGCGCCCATCTGCATCAGGTTCTGCACCATCTTGGCGACCGTGGTGCGCGGCCAAGGCCACTGACCAACCGTTTCCAGGCTCTGCTCGTCGAGGTCGATGATGGTGACCGGCTTCTGCTGCGGCGGCGGAATATCGCGCGGCTTGGCCTGTACGTAATAGTCGAACACTTTGAGCCGCGCGAACTCAACCGGCGCCGGATTCCAAAGGTAAAGGGCGACGAAACCAGCCAGCATGGCGTAACCGATGAGTCGGTCGACGCCGAAGGCCGCACGAAAAACCGCCCGATCATGATCGAACGCCCCGCCAGGGACTGGTATCGGAAATCCCGATGAGCATCCGCACCTTCTTTGATGGTTTATTGTTGATCGATCGAATGAATTCTACACCGGCGCGGGGTTTGCCGGTCAAGGCATTAATCGGCATCCACTGACCACGGCCGCGGCCCGGGGCGATTCGCGCGTCAGTGTTGAGAACATCAAGGAATTGGGCTTTTCACCGTCGGAATCCCGATAAGCGCCGGACGTTCTCGGATCGCACTTCACATACCGGCAACGCCAAGCACCGACCGGGGCCTTGCCGATCCCGTTGATAACAAGGATGTTTTCAGCGTAACGCGCGGGTTTCCGCGATTTTCCAGGGAAGGTACCGCATTAACACCTCTGGCGCGGCTTTGCGGGACTCCGTATATTTTCAGAGGAGATGAGCGAATCGAATCAACGCGTCTGGCTGAGGCCCTTCCTGCAGCCCCTGAAGCCGGTTTTCCGCGAGGTACTGGCGATGTCGGCCTTCGTCAATTTGCTGGCGTTGGCGGTTCCGGTTTTCACCTTGCAGACCTACGACCGGGTCATCGGGCATGCCGGCATCTCGACCATGGTCGGTTTCGTCATCGGCATGATCTGCGTCGTCATCTTCGACTATATCCTACATCTTCGACTATATCCTACGCCAGACGCGGTCGCGGATCATGCAGACGGTGGCGCTCAGGATCGACGTCCTGGTCGGGCGCAAATTGTTCGACAAGCTGATGAACCTGCCGCTGCACCTCCTCGAGTTCAAGCCGGCCAGCTACTGGCAGTCCCTGTTCCGCGATGTCGACACGGTCCGCAACACGCTGTCCGGGGCATCGGCGCTCCTGGTTTGCGACCTGCCCTTCGCCATCATGTTCTTCGGGCTCATATGGGTCATTGCCGCCCCCATCGCCTGGGTCCTGCTGATCATCCTGCCCGCCTTCATGTTCATCGCCTGGCGCTCGGCAGCGGCCATGTCGGAAGCCAACCAGCAGGAACGGCAAAGCACGCAGAGCCGGGACGGCCTGATCGCCGAGATCATCAACGGGCGGACCACGGTCAAGGCCCTGGCATTGGACGGCGCCATGCGCCCCATGTGGGAGGACCGCCACGCCGAGAACATCGAGAATTCGGTCAAGCGCGGCGCCAAATCAGATTTCTATTCCAACTTCGGCGGCTCGCTGACCATGATGACGACGATCTTCATGACCACCGCCGGCGCCATGGCCATCATCGAAGGCGTTATGACCATGGGCTCGCTGATCGCCACCAACATGCTGACCGGCCGCCTGATCGGCCCCATGAACCAGCTAGTCGGCCAGTGGCGTACCTACAACAGCTTCAAACAGTCCGTCGAACGTTTGGGCGAGGTCTTCTCCGAAATCGGCGAACGCGAGGAAAGCGAGGTTTCCCTAACCCGACCAGAGGGTCAAATCCGGGCCGAGGGGGTCACCTATTCCTACGCGGAAGACCTGGCGCCGGTGGTCGACAACGTCACCATCACCATCAAGCCGGGCGGCGTCCACGCCCTGGTCGGACGCAACGGCAGCGGCAAGACGACGCTCCTAAAGCTGCTGCAGGGACTCTATCAGCCGACCAGCGGCCGCGTCCTGCTGGACAACGCCGACATTGCCCAGTTCAGCCGCGCCGAGTTGGCCCACTGGCTGGGCTACGTGCCGCAGGAATGTGTGCTGTTCGCCGGCACCGTGCGCGACAACATCGTTCACCGCCGGCCCGACGCCTCGAACGAGGAGATCATCGTCGCCGCCAAGGCGGCTGGCGTTCATCAGTTCATCATCGACCTGCCGGACGGTTATGCCTCGGAGATCGGTGAAGCCGGCCGGCGGCTTTCCGGCGGCCAGCGCCAACGCATCGCCATTGCACGGGCCCTGGTCGGCGATCCGCCGGTGTTGCTGTTGGACGAACCGTCGTCCAGCCTCGATCGTCAGGCCGAACAGAGCCTGCGCCAGACCTTGGTCGAACTCGGCAAGGACCGCACGGTAATCATCGTCACCCACAGCCCGATCCTGCTGGCGGCTTGTGACGACCTGGTGGCGCTCGACAAAGGCAAGGTGGCCCTCGCCGGACCGTCCAAGGAAATCCTGCCGAAGCTGTTCGGACAGCAACCGGCCGGCCAAGCCGCCCAAAAACCGGCTGCGGCGCCGGCCGACCCGAGCGTTCCGGCTGAGAACATGTTTCGGATTGACGAAGCCTCTGGAAACGAATTGATCGACGACCCATATGCGGATTTAATAAAGGCTGCTGGCGATAAACCGCGTCCCAACGGTGCGGAGACCAAAGTATGAGTGTCGACCAGGCAACAGGTTCTGTAAAACTCGATGCCCTTCTCATGGAGCATCCGCTGCCCAGTTGGCGGTTGTTCGCTTGGCCGATCATGATCCTGCTCGCGGCGCTAGCGGTCTGGTCCTATTTTGCCAAACTCGACGAGGTCGCCGTCGCCAATGGCGAGGTCGTGCCCCAGGGCAAGGTAAAAACCGTTCAGCACCTGGAAGGCGGGATCGTACAAGAGATCTTCGTCGCTGACGGCGATACGGTGAGTGAAGGCGATCCCCTGGTGCAGTTGGATCTGGCCTCCGGGGGCACCAATCTGGATGAGTTGCAGGTCCGGCTCGATAGTGAACTGCTCGTCCGTGCCCGGCTGGTGGCCGAGGCCGAAGGCGGTGAACTTGACTTTCCTCAGGAAGTCGCGGGACGCCGGCCGACGCTGGTCGCGGCCCAAAGACAGGCATTCGAGGCGCGGCGCCGGGAACTGGCTTCGACCCTCGACGTGATGCGCGAACAGGTCAAACAGAAACAACTGGAAACCGAGGAACTGAGCGCCAAACGCACTGCCGTCAGTCGCAACTTCAATTTGGCCAAGGAACGGCTGAAGATGTCGAAATCGCTGTTGGCCGAGGGGTTGACGGCGAAAATGGAACACCTGGAGTTGGAGGCGGAAGTCGAGAACCTGGACGGTGAGTTGCGAAGCCTGGAGCCGTCTATCCCGAAAGCGAAGGCAGCAGTCCAGGAGGCCCGTCAACGGTTCCGCGAGAGCGAGATTCGTTTCCGCCGCGAAGCCCAGGACGAACTTGGCAACGTTGAACAGAACGTCGCGCGCATCCAGGAGCTGCTTCTCGAAGCCCAAGAACAAGGGTCGCGTGCCGAAATCAAGAGTCCCATCGACGGTGTCGTCAAGAACATGCAATACAACACCATCGGCGGTGTGGTGCGCCCCGGTGAACCGATCCTCGAGATCGTGCCGACCAGCGACAACCTTGTCGTCGAGGCCAAGCTGAACCCGACCGAACGCGGTTTCATCCGCGCCGGTTAAAAATCCGTGGTCAAGATTTCCACATACGATTTCGCCCGATACGGCGGGCTCGACGGCGAAGTTGTGCGCGTTTCGCCGGATACCAGCACGGACGAAAACGGCGCGCCGTTCTTCAAGGTCGTCGTCCGCACCGACCGCAACTATCTCGGGCGAGACGAGAGCGATTTGCCGATCACGCCAGGCATGCAGGCGACCGTGGATATCCACACCGGTCGCAAGTCGGTGCTGGATTACCTTGTACGCCCCGTTCTCAAGCTCCGCCACGAAGCTTTCCGCGAACGCTAGGCCGCTCCATCCATACTTGGTAAACACCGGCAATCGGCATCAGATTGCGGATTTGGCCTAACTGTTTGTTATTTTTTAACGATTCTGTATAAGGTTAGACGTGTGGATAGTTAACTCCCGTTGTCGGAGACAGGGCGTTTGCCGGCATCGAACGCGGTTTGGCCGCTGAAACGGGTGGGGGAATGTCGTTTGCAACGTTACTAGGTCTCATGTTGGCTTTCGGGCTGTTCTTCGGCTCGATCTTTTTCAGCACGGACAATCCGACGATTTTCCTCAGCTTGGCGAGCTTCGTTCTCGTCGTCGGTGGAACCCTGGCATCAACGTTCATTTCCTATGAACCGCGATACGTTTTGCTATCGTTAAAGCTGATTTACCGCATCGTATTCTCGCCCAAGGTTGGCCGGAACGTACTGAAGAGCGAAGTCGGCCGGGTGATCCGCTGGGCCTACACCGTCCAGAAAAACGGAATCCCCGCCCTGGAACAGGAAGCCAAGAAGACAGTGCGCGGCGACAAGTTCCCGCGTTTCGGCGTCGAGATGGTGGTCAGCGGCTACACCGGCGAGGAAGTCCGAGAAATCATGACCAACACCATAGAGACGATGTTCGGACGGAACACGGTACAGGTGGAGATCCTCAAGAACATGGGCAGTGCGGCACCGGCCTTCGGCATGATCGGAACGCTCGTCGGGCTGATTATCATGCTGGATAATATGGGCGGCGATCCATCGAACCTCGGAAAGGGCTTGGCCGTCGCGCTATTGACGACGCTTTACGGCGTCATGCTGTCCAGAATCGTGCTGTTGCCGGCAGCGACGAAGATCCTGCAGCGCGAAGAGATCGTTCGCTTCCGCAACTACCTGATCGCCGAAGGCCTGTCGCTGTTGGCCGACAAAAAGAGCCCACGCTACATTCAAGACCGGATGAACAGCTATCTCGACCCGGCCATTCATTTCAACATCGACAAGATGAGGAAATAGCTTCGGACCGGTTCCGGCGCCGTCGCTGAATTCGAGGTATCGACCGAATGCCCATCCCCAAAAAAAAAGCCAGCGATGCGCCTGGGGAAGAGTGGCTGACAACCTACGCCGACGCCATCACGCTCTTGATGGCGTTTTTCGTCATGCTCCTGACGTTCGCCGAATTCGATGTACCGGCCTATGAGGAAGCGGCCGCGGCTATCAAGGACAATATCGGTCACGGCGAGAAGGAGCAGACGGCCACACAAACGCTGAAACTCGACATCGAAGATGTCGTCAGACCGCTGACAAACCCCATCATTTTTTGGTGGGGTTTGTTGTTTAGGGCTTTTGAGCGATGTGTTGGGCGATTTGCCGGAATATCGGGAAGTCCGGTTTAATGCCGCTCCTGGGCGTG
>Ga0056114_1000048_pt1 | contig 31162 bp, 34 predicted proteins | sample WorMetHERISLAND1_FD_77005 | JGI IMG/M metagenome (GOLD analysis project Ga0056114, IMG submission 77005) | Marine gutless worms symbiont microbial communities from Max Planck institute for Marine Microbiology, Germany - Olavius loisae HERON... ...
CGTCGTCGCCGCCACAAAGTGCTCCATCAAACGATCACGCTTCCAACCACTGAGCCGGCTTCTTCTCGCATACATCCTGCAATCCTAGCCCAAGCATCTCGCTTAGCTAGGACAGCCCCTTGGTAAATTATCGCTGTGTCGCTCACCGGCGCATCGGCGAGAGACGAACATGTCCGGCCTGTTACGCGCTCACACGTTTCAATCGCCGATCTGAGTCGGTCAACGGGTACGCGTTTTGAATCCCCTCCAATAATTGCGACCCCCCAGTTAGGAGAATAGGCGATATAACAAGTGATTTCAGTTTTCTGGCAAGATAGCAGACCCGCCCAAGGCTCCTCGGTTGCCGACATCTCCCTTGTTTCAGCAATTGCTTGCCCGCCGCAAAGAGCGATTAGAAATGCTACGAGAATTCCCGTAGGGCGAATCGAAAACACTCTGCTACCCCGAAATCAAAAAGCGACACGTATCGATGAAATCAAACTACTTTAACGAAATCGTTTGTTAAACAGATGAAAACCGAGCTTTTCGGTCGCCCCTACTTCCCCCGCGTAAACGTCAACACATCCTCCCCCGACTTCGGCTCCTGGGCCTCCAGGTGCTCGCCGAGGACGCGGTCCAGCGTCCGCAGGACCTGATCCAGGATCAAGCTGGCATGGGCATGGTAGAGGCGAATCTTGCAGGACACCGGGTCGTGCAGGTTGTCGCGGCAGTCGGCCTCGAAGTCACTCCAGGCGACGACCGGAAGGTCTTTGAAGACGCGGTCGACGACGACCCAGGCGTCGTCGAGCAAGAGGAGATCCAGGGTCTTGAGGCCGGGGATGGCGATGCGGGGCGGCGCGGCGCCTCAAGGCCACGTAGACCCGGTTGAAATAGACCGCCTCGACGGTGGTCTGGCGGATGTCGAGAACCGGCAGCTCGTTGTGGCGGCGGTATCCGGTCAATCCACCTCCAGGTCCTTGTCCGGGTTCCAGCCGGCCGCGCGGGCGCGCTCGACGGCTTCGGCCTGGATGCGCTCGAAGCGTTCGAGCACCTCGGGGGGCAAGTTACCGACCCGAAACCCGTATTCGGACCAGCGGGCGTTGACCTTGTCCCACAGGTCCTGAATGCCCTGGACCATCCAACCCTCGCAAGTCTCGGTCTCGGGAATGATTTCGAAAACCCAGGCGTCGCGGATGATCTTGCCCATATCGGTCATGCCGCCATCGATGTCCTTGTCGATGCCGACGTAGCGCTTGTCTTCGTTCACCGGATCACGCCTCTCTTAGTTTTTCCGTCAATACTCTCTCGACCGCCGCCAGCACTTTGCCTCGAAGCGCCGACGCCGCAAAGTGATAATAATTCAGTTTGCACGCAATCGGCTCATGCAGGGAGTCTCTGTCCTCGTCCTCGATTTCGACCCAGGCGAGAGCCGGACAATCGTACTGATACGTATCGACGCATACCCAGTACTCGTCGGCGAGCACCATCGCCATCTGCTTGAGACCCAGATCATTGAAGCGGATGGGACTGCCCCAACGTCGCCGCGCCCGGCGCCAGGCGTTGAAAACCGGGGCCTCGATCTGGTCGTTTCGCTGGGCCATGATCGGCATATCGGCCAAGCGGGCGTCCAGGTCGACCTCGTCCATCGGTCCTATCCGGTCAGCGTCGCGAACACGGCGGGCAGGCGTTCCGGTAACTTCTCGACCTGATCGACAATGGAATAGCGGTTGTCGCCAAAGATACGCGAGACGTATTGATCGGCATTCGGATCAAGCGTCAGGCAATAGGTATGCACCCCCTGCATGGCCAGATCGTCGACCGCCTTTTTGGCGTCGTGGCGCAGGTACTGCGGGTCCCGTTCGTCGATGTCGGCCGGCTCGCCATCGGTGACCAAAAGGACAAGGCGTTTCTGAGCCGGCTGCTGGTTGAGATGCCAGCCAGCGTGGCGCAGTGCCGCGCCCATGCGCGTCGACAGCCCGCCCGTCATACCGGCCAAACGGGCCTTGGGCTCGTCGTCGTAGGGCTGATTGAAATCCTTGAACCGGAAGTACTGCACGTCGTGCCGCCCGTCCGAAGCAAACCCGTGCACCGCGAAAGGATCACCGATGGAATCGATGGCCCAGGCCAACAGGCCCGTCGCCTCGCGGGTCAAGGAAAGGACCGTCGCACGCGTGTCCTCCTCGCCCTCGGCGGGTTCCGGGATGTCCTTGTCGACCGGTTCATTGGTCGATTCGGATAGATCCAACAAGATGACCACGGCCAGATCGCGAATATGGCGGGTGATCCGGATGTTGATCCGCGGGTCGGGCATGATGCCGCGACGGATGTCGGTCATCGCACGAACGGCGGCGTTGAGATCGATTTCCTCGCCCTCTTCATAGCCACGCCGGCGGACGATGCCCTGCGGCTGCAAGGCGTCGATTAAGTGGCGGATGCGCGAAGCAATGGGCCGGTGTTTGACAAGGATTTCGTCCATCGATTCCGGATCACCCTTGCCTTGGCGGCGCTCCATCACGGTCGCCCAATCGGGCCGGTGCAGTTGGATGTGATAATCCCACTCGTCGTAGTGATAGGGTTCGGAAACCGGCTCCTTGCCCTCCATCTCGTTATAGGACACGCCCTCGTCCTCATAGGGGAACAGTTCCGTACCCAAGACCCAGACTTCCTGGGCGTCGTCGCCGGCCGTTTCGGCGTCGATCTCGTTAACGAATTCCATCAGGCCGACGTATTTGCGCACTTGACCCTGGGTGGCGGGGATGTAGTCCGCTCCTTGTTCTTGGAACGTAATTTCGTCGAAATCCCAGATGTAGCGATTGTCATCCCGGTACGGGATCGGAAAATCACTGACGGCGCGCAACGACGGAAGGCCGTTGCGTTCGACCAAAAGGTGATAGAATGCCATGCCCGCGTCCCAAGCGATTTGGTTGTCCTCGGCCCGCTCGGCAAGGACGGCACGATAGGCCCTGGCTTGATCGTTGACACCTTGGTCGGAGTCCTCATAAGCGTCGTCGATCAGCGCCCGGGCCATGCGGACCATCAGGTCCATGGCCGGATGCAGAGCCGTATCGCTCTCTCCTGCTCCCGGTTCGGCCGTAAAGAACTCCCGCCACAGCTTGCCGAGGCCTGGGAAATCCTGAGCCGCCAGATGTTCGACGCGGGCGTCCTCGAACAGGTCGATGCAGCGCATGTGCACGGGCGTCAGCTGCTCGGCGGACAGGTTCGAGCCCGTATAAACCAAGTGAGCCGCGGCGTGGGCGGCCGCGGCGCGGTAGATTTCGATGCCCTTCACGGTGCGAAATTCATCGAATGCATCCGGAAGGTGAATGAACCAATCCTCGATAAAAGGCGTCAGGCCCTTGCGGGTCTCATAGTCGCCCGCCGTCGGCTTCATGAAAAACGACCGGCCCCACAAGGCCCGCAGGTAGAAATTCAGCTTGCGTTGGTTGTCGATGAAGAGCGTTCCGCGCCGCTCCTTCTGCAGCACGGCCTTGGAGGATTCGCTTTGCAGGCCGAAATAGGTCATCTGCCCGTCCAGGTCGCGGGCATGGGCCTGGGCGCCCCACATGGCCCAGCGTCTCAACCCGCCGAGGGTCAACTTGGTCAGCAACTCGTCCAGGTTCTCCATCATCGGCCTGAGGCCACGCGGGGTCTTGCCCGCCAGTTGGTGGATCAGTTTCAAGAACCCGCCGAACACCTCGGCGTCACCGAGGCGGCGCGCTGCGAGCGGCATGTTGGAGAGCATCAGGGTCAGCACCGTCCCCGAGGTATGGGACGAGAGCTTCATCACCGCCGTGACGATGTCGGGGACGACGTCCTCGCCCACTTCCTTGGCGACGTCGGGGATCACTTGAATATAGGTCAGGATCAGGTCCTCGCCCCGGCCGAGGGAGCACATCGCCTTGACGCCTTCAAGGTAGTTCGCGAGACCGCGCGGCGAAAGCACCCGCGCCGCCTCGTGATAGGCAGAGTCCAACGCCGCGAAATGCGGGTGATCCACATCGAGGCAGCTGAGATATTCGCGGAAGTCGGCGGGGCCGGTCATGGGTGTCGGTCCTTCACCCTCCGATTGGCCTTCAGAAATAAGTTCCGACGGCTGCGTCCAGGGTATCACGCATGTCCGGATCATCGGTCAGAGGCCGGACCAGGGCCATCTTGCAGGCGGCCTCGACGTCGATACCCTTGGCAATCAGCTGACCGGCATAAACCAAGAGCCGCGTCGACATGCCCTCGTCGAGGCCATGACCTTTGAGGTTTCGCGACCGTCGGGCGACCTGCACCAGCTTGTTGGCGACGCCAGCGTCGACGCCGGCCTCGTGAGCGACGATTTCCGCTTCCGTTTCTTCGTCCGGATAATCGAAATCGAGCGCGGCGAAACGCTGCTTGGTCGACTGCTTGAGATCCTTCATCAGGCTTTGGTAGCCGGGATTGTAGGAGATGACGATCTGAAAATCCGGGTGGGCATGGACCAGTTCGCCCTTTTTCTCCAGCGGCAGGACTCGGCGGTGGTCGGTCAACGGGTGGATGACCACGGTCGTGTCCTGGCGGGCCTCGACGATCTCGTCGAGGTAGCAGATGGCGCCGATGCGTGCCGCCACGGTCAAGGGCCCGTCCTGCCAGCGGGTTCCGTTAACATCCAACAGGAACCGCCCGACCAGGTCAGAGGCCGTCATATCCTCGTTGCAGGCCACGGTGATCAAAGGCTTCTTCAACTTCCAGGCAATGTGCTCGACGAAACGGGATTTGCCGCAACCGGTTGGCCCCTTGAGCATTACCGGCATCCGGGCTTCGTAAGCCGCCTCGTAGAGCGGCAATTCGTCGCTTACGGTCCGGTAATAGGGTTCATCCTCAATCAGGTATTGAGCCGCATCATACTGTTCGATGGGTGTTTCGGGGTTCCCGGCATCGGCCATGGTCGGAGTCCTCCCGTAGAGCGCGGATCAACAAGATCCAAAATTACGTCTGCGAAAAAGAAATAAAAAGCGGTATGCGGCCGGGCTGAAAACCGGGGAATGGTTTGTGAAGCCCGGCCGCATAGGATATTCGTCCGTCAGATATTGATCGGTCCCCGGTAGATAACCATCGCCGTGCCTTGGGACTGGGCGTAATTATCATAGCCGATCAAGCGTACATGGTTTTCCGGATGGGCCTTATGACAGGCTTCGGCCTCGCCGAGGATGCGGTCGACATCGGTCTCACCGAACAGCGGCAGTTTCCACATGTACCAATAATGGTCGAAGGCATTCTCCGGCTCGACATGTTCGACAGCCGGATTCCAGCCCTTGGAAACGATGTATTCCACCTGTTTGCGGATCTCCTCGCCCGACATCTCGGGCAAATAGGAGAAGGTCTCGAATTTCCGGCTGTTCGGATCCGAAAGGCTGGAAGCGTAGTCTTGAACGTCACTCATTGTCATTGTCCTCAAATTTGGTTCGAATTCGGGTATCGTCGAAACGGCGGCCTACTTGTGGGCGACGTCCAGTTTGTCGACGGTGTCGAACTCGAACTTGATCTCTTTCCACGTTTCCATGGCGGCCTTGAGCTCGGGGCTGTGCTTGGCAGCAGCGGTCAGTATGTCTTTGCCCTCCTTCTCGAGTTCGCGGCCTTGGTTGCGCGCGGCGACACAGGCCTCCAGCGCCACCCGGTTGGCAGCGGCGCCGGCGGCGTTGCCCCACGGGTGGCCGAGCGTTCCGCCACCGAACTGCAGGCAGGCGTCGTCACCGAAGATGGTGACCAAGGCCGGCATGTGCCAAACGTGGATACCTCCGGAAGCGACCGGGAACAGGCCGGGCATGGCACCCCAATCCTGATCGAAGAAGATGCCGCGCGAACGGTCTTCCTTGACGAAGCTCTCGCGCATGATGTCGATCCAGCCAAGCGTCGCCTCGCGGTCGCCTTCGAGCTTACCGACGACCGTGCCCGAGTGCAGGTGGTCACCGCCCGACAGGCGGAGGGCCTTGGCCAACACCCGGAAGTGAATTCCATGGCGCGGGTGACGGTCGAGCACGGCGTGCATGGCGCGGTGAATGTGCAGCAATATGCCGTTGTCGCGGCACCATTGCGCCAGGCCGGTGTTGGCGGTGAAACCCCCGGTCAGGAAGTCGTGCATGATGATCGGCGCGCCGAGTTCCTTGGCGAACTCTGCACGCTTGTACATCTCTTCAGGGGTCGGGGCCGTGACGTTGAGATAGTGGCCCTTGCGCTCACCGGTTTCCCGCTCGGCCTTGTGAACGGCTTCCATGACGAATTCAAAGCGGTTGCGCCAGCGCATGAACGGCTGCGAGTTGATGTTCTCGTCGTCCTTGGTCAGATCGAGGCCGCCGCGCAGGCACTCGTAGACAGCACGGCCATAGTTCTTGGCGCTAAGGCCCAGTTTCGGCTTGATGGTGCAACCGAGCAATGCGCGGCCGTATTTGTTGAACTTGTCGCGCTCGACCTGAATGCCGTTCGGCGGACCGTTACAGGTCATCACATAGGCCAGCGGGAAGCGAACGTCCTCGAGGCGAAGCGCGCGAACGGCCTTGAAGCCGAACACGTTACCGACCAGCGAGGTGAAGACGTTGACCACCGAGCCTTCCTCGAAGAGGTCGATCGGATAGGCGATGAAAGCGTAATAGCATTCGTCGTCACCCGGCACATCCTCGATGGCGTAGGCGCGGCCCTTGTAGTATTCCAGGTCGGTCAGCAGGTCCGTCCACACCGTGGTCCAAGTGCCGGTCGAAGACTCGGCAGCGACGGCGGCAGCCGCTTCCTCGCGGGGAACGCCCGGTTGCGGGGTAATCTTAAACACCGCCAGGATGTCTGTATCTTTGGGCACATACTCGGGCATCCAGTAGGTTTCCCGATACTCCTTAACACCTGCCTGATAGGTTTTTTCGGCCATTTCGGTCTGTCCTCTTTGATCTCTGCGGCACGCCGGCATCACTTAAAAACCAGCGCATATGACTGTGAAATTCGTGTCTGGGCCGTAATGTGATGGATTCCTCCATAAATTAAAAATTATTTCTTTTTATGTTTTCCATAAATATATGTTAATGTAACCCATGCACGCGACCTTGCAGCAACTACGTCTTTTCGAGGCGGTGGCACGCCTCGAAAGCGTTACCCGAGCGGCCGAAGAAGCGCACCTGACGCAGCCCGCCGTCTCCATCCAGGTCAAGCGCCTGGAAGAGCATGTCGGCATGCCGCTGTTCGATCAGGTCGGGCGCAAACTCTACCTTACGGCGGCCGGACGCACGCTCTTGGAGAAGAGCCGCAACATACTGGGCCAGATGGCGGAACTGGACGACGCCCTGGAGACACTACGCGGCGAAGTCGCCGGTCCCGTCCGCGTCTCGGCGGTGACGACGGCCCAGTATTTCCTGCCCCATCTCCTCGGCGCTTTCGTGCGCCGTTATCCGAAGGTCCTGCCGTCGATGACCGTGACCAACCGCGAGCGCATGATCTCCCGGCTCGAATCCTATCAAGACGACCTTTATGTCATGGGCCAGGTGCCGGACAATATCGATGTCGAGAGTGTGCCATTCCTGGAGAACGAACTGGTTGTCGTCGCCCACCCGGACCATCCCATCGCCCGGCGCGGCCCCATCACGCTCGGCGACCTGACCGCCGAGCGCATGCTGGTCCGCGAACCCGGTTCCGGCACCCGCCAGGCGGTGGAAAGACTATTCGCCGCCAACGAGGTCTCTGTGACACCGTTCATGGAACTGGGCGGCGGCGAGGCTCTGAAACAGGGTGTCATGGCCGGCCTCGGCGTCGCCGTCATGTCGCGCCACGGCATCGGTCTCGAACTGGCCCTCGACCGGTTGGCCATTATCGACTGCGAAGCCTTCCCTCTGCACCGCCCCTGGTACGCCGTGCATCCCGTCAACCGCCAGCTGCCGCTGGCGGCACGGACGTTCCTCGAATTCCTCGAAAGCGACGGCGAACAGGTGGTCGCCGGCATCAGTGGCTCGGGGGAAACGGAAGCCGCTTGATCGGGGAATGCCGGCGACGTGATAAGGTATTTCCATGCGGAAATGGTCCACGCATGCAAGGCTATGGGTGTTGGCGGCATTCGCCCTTCTCGTCGGGTTCATAGCGGAAGAAGGCAGCGCCAGAGAAACCAACCGTCTTTTCGATCGCGCCAAGGGAGCCTTCGTTGAAGCTTCGGCCCTGATCGAGCGCAAACGGTACGCCGCCGCCAAGAAACGGCTTGACGCCTTGTGGCGTACCGACCCGCCAGGTTCAACGACGTGGTACCGCGCGCGGCCCGCCGACAAGGCACGCAATTTCGGCTCGCCGCCGTTTTACTATGCGCTCCGCATGCTCACCGATATCGTCGATTGGCGGACCCGGCGCGGAGGCAAAAACCGCGCGAACGCCGATCCAGTCCAATTGACGGTGCTCCTGGTCCCGCGCTCCGAGGGCTCGCAGCCGAAAAACCGAAGTGAGCTTGATCGCGGCAAGGGTACACGGATCGTTAACCGCCTCGACAAACGCCTCACCCACGCGCCCGAAGTGATCGACGAATCCCTCTGGCTGTTCGGCGAATACGTTTCCTTTTTGACCGACGGCCGCCTTCGGCTGCACGTCGACATCGTCACCCTCCGCGGGCTAACCGTCCCCGTCCGAACGGCCGGGTCTCCTCGTCGATTCGCCGGTCTCGATGGCAAAGCCTGGAGAAAGATCTGGAAGGCTGTCGGTTCCGAGACCCGGAACCAAACCGATTGGTGGTGGGTTCTCTATCCGTCACACGTTCCTTCCAAATACCCTGATTTCAAGAAGTCGGAGTTCATCTCCGGCGGAATGGGTCTGGGCCCGAAGGGGGAGCCGGTCTTTATCATCGACGACCTCTGGCTGCTGCGCAAACCGCCACACCTCGGCCGCGGACCCTATAGCGATCTCGAGCGCCGTGCCTATTTGCCGCAGTGGCTGCAGCACGAGTTCTTCCACCACCTTTTCAGGCTCTATCCGCATTTCGGGCTCGAAGCGAAAAGCCACCAATGGTTCGACCGGAACACCTGGCCGTCCGATTTCAAGGGGCGTCACGAAGCCGACTATTTCCACGAAGCCCTGCACAAACGCCTGCTCAATGCCGATCCGCCCCTCTACAAAACGCTCCGATACGCCCGCATCGTGCCTGCTTCCATCACCCATCTCACGCCCGCCGACATCGCCGGCACCTACCGCCGCGAACCCGTGGAAAACGATTGGCACGTCGGGAAACTCACAGTCGGCCGGGACGGTCGAACGGTCCTTTGGCGAAACTGGGCCGACGCCTCGTGGCGTTTGCATCTCGATACCGCATCGGGCCGCCTCGTCAACGGTCCAGACAACCCGTATTTCGATACCGTCGCCGAACCAGCCCGGGACTTCACTTTGATGTTGGAGGAGAACCCGCGCGGAAGACCGACCGTCGCCGGTTTCCGCTTTCAGGGTGAGCTCTACCGTCGGGACTAAAGAACCTTGTACATGATCGTCGTCGGATGAAGCCGGCCGTCGATGGGGTCGTGGCAAAAATCCGGGATGGTGCCGACGGTCTCATAGCCGATCGACCTGTAGAGTGGTTCCGCCGCGTCACCGGTCCGGGTGTCGAGCGTGATCAGGCGGCGGCCCAGGTGTTCGGCCACGTGTTCCAATTCGCCTATCAAGGCGCGACCGATGCCCTGGCGTCGGCAATCGGGATGGACCAGGAGCTTCGTCACCTCGGCCCGGTGCGGCTGATTGGGCGGCGTTTCCGTATCCAACTGAACGGTTCCGGCGAGACGACCAGCATGGCGCGCCACCCATAACAACCGGGTTCCGCTGGCCAGTGGCGGCGCCACCTTTTGACGCCAGAAGGCCTCGCTATCGGCGAGGCTGAACGGCAGCACGAAGTTGACGTTGGCGCCGGCGTGCACGCAGGCGTGCAGCAGTTCACCGAGACCGTTGAGACAGCCCCTGAAGTCGTCCGGCGAAACGGTGTCGATCGAAACGTGTCGGCTCGTGTCCATGGCGCCTCAAACGATGAAAAGCAGGTATTCGGCGCCTTCGTCGTCGGGCGTCGAGAAAACGTTGGCGCCGAACAGCTGATACCGAAGGCAGTCGCCAGTCTGCAGATCGTGGGTGTCGTCCCCTAGGGAGATTGCCAACCGACCCGCTCTCATAATCAGATGATGTTCGAGACCGGGTTTGGGCGGCGCGTCATAGGAAATCCGGGTTCCGGGCTCGAGCCGGCATTCCAGTACCTCGCCGGCCAGAGTTTGCGCCGGAGGTGACAACGAGCGGCGCCGGTAACCGGTTTCCGGATCCGTCCATAGGTGTTGGTCCGCCGGACGGATGAGCGGCGCGAAATCATTCTCGATCATCACCATCAGGCGGGACAGGGTCAGGCCGTATGCCGCGCAGAGACGACCCAAGACGTTTGCCGTGGCACTGACCTCCGCGTTCTCGAGCCGGGACAATGTCGCCCGGCTGACGGAACTCCGCTCCGCGAGTTGGTTCAATGACCAGCCTCTCTCGGCGCGCAAGCCTTTCAGGCGCACCGCGATGCGTTGATCGACCGTCGAACCCCCTGTTTCGATAATTCCCATAAAAGAGAATATTTCTCTTGAATGGGATGCTGTCAAGCACAGTGACCTGTCGTCGAGCCCGTGTGACCACGTTTTATCCCGTAACCGTGATTTGTCCCAAACGGGTCGGCGAACGGACACCGTCGACGACGACGATGCCGCTGTCGGTGACCATGTGGTGTTTGGCGTCCTCCTCGAGATCGTAGCCGATCACCGTATCCGGCGGCAGATTGACGTTCTTGCCGATGATGGCCCGCTTGATCTTCGAACGCCGGCCGATGTTGCTGTTGTCCAACACAATGCAGTCGTCGATCTCCGAATAAGAATGGATGCGGACGTAACGCCCCAATACCGAATTCTGGACCCGTGCACCCGTGACGATGGTGCCACCCGACATGATCGAATCGATGACCCGGCCCCGACGTCCGTCCTCGTTGAACGACACCTTTGCCGGCGGATCGTCGTAGGACGCCGTGCGGACAGGCCATTCGCGGTTGTATAGATTCAGTTCCGGCTCGATCGAACGCAGGTCCATCTGGGCTTCATAGTAGGCATCGAGCGTCCCGACGTCGCGCCAATAGGCGGGCTTGTCTTCCGGTTCGCCGGGAATGCGGTTGGTCGAGAAGTCGTAGGCATAGAGCCTGCCCTTTTCACGCAGCGCCGGCAACACGTCGGCACCGAAATCGTGGCTGCTGTTCTCATCGGCCATGTCGCGGCGGATGGCCTCTACAAGGACCTTGCCGGAGAACACGTAATTGCCCATGGAGGCGAAGATCTCATCCGGCCGCCCGGCGATGGTCGGCGCGTTCGGGTCCTTTTCATGAAACCCGTGAATGCGGCCCTCGGCATCGGCCTCGATGACGCCGAACTCATGGGCGTGGCGCTTGTGAACCGGCAAGGCGGCGATGGTGGCGTCGGCGCCCTTGGCGACATGGTAATTGATCATCTGGCGGACGTTTATGCGATAGATGTGATCAGCCCCGAAGATGCAGACCACGTCGGGCGCCGACTGTTCGATCAGGTTGAGGTTCTGGGCGATGGCGTCGGCGGTGCCTCGATACCAGGTCTCGCCGGGCGAGCGCATCTGGGCCGGCACCGGGATGATGAACTGATGGCCCAGGGGTCCGGCGAACTGCCAGCCCTCGGTCAAATGCTGCAGCAAAGACTGGCTGCGGAACTGGATCAGCACGTAGATCGAGTAGATGCCCGAATTGATGAAATTGCTGAGGACGAAATCGACGATGCGGTACTTGCCGCCGAAGGACACGGCCGGCTTGGCCCGTTCATTGGTCAGAGGCGCGAGCCGGGTACCCTTGCCGCCGGCGAGAATGAACGCGAGAGCTTTGATCTGCACGGGACCCCCCTCAGAAGCTTGGCCGACAGCCCGCACCGCCGGCGCGATCTACCGAGCCCCCCAAATGACATCCGAAAGCCTCAAGATGATAGACAATGAAGGCGGGTCGGAAAAGCAGCGGCGTGTCGTCAAGCCGGCACCGACCCGAGCCGCTAGAGGATTTGGCTCAGGAACTCCTTGGTTCGCGGGTCCTTGGCGTCGTTGAAGAACGTGGCCGGCGGGCCGTGCTCGACGATGATGCCGCGGTCCGTGAAATAGATGTGGTTGGCCACTTCCTTGGCAAAGCCCATCTCGTGAGTGACCAGGATGCAGGTCATGCCCTCCTCGGCCAGTTCGCGGATGGTCACCAGAACCTCTTTCACGGTCTCCGGGTCGAGCGCCGCCGTGACCTCGTCGAACAGCATGACGTCGGGGCGCATGGCTAGGGACCGGGCGATGGCGACGCGCTGCTGCTGGCCGCCGGAGAGTTCACCGGGGTAGCTGTTCTCCTTGCCGTCGAGCCGCACCTTCTTGATCAGGTCACGGGCCCGCTCCTCGACCTGGGCCTCGTCTTCCTTCAGTACCAGGACCGGCGCCATCATGATATTCTCGATCGCCGTCTTGTGGGGGAACAGGTTGTACTGCTGAAAGACCATACCGACCTTCTTGCGCAGCTCCAATTTATCGAGATTGGGATCGTTGACCTCCTGCCCCTCGACCGTGATCGAACCCTTCTGGATGTCGTTCAAGGCGTTGATGCAACGGATGTAAGTCGACTTGCCGGAGCCTGAAGGCCCGATGACGCAGACGCATTCACCCTTCATGACATCCATGGAGACGCCCTTCAGCACCTCAAGGTCACCGAAGGATTTATGGACGTCCTTGGCACTGACCATGGGCTGGTCGGGGTCCAGGTGGCGGTCATGGGTACAACTCCCTCAAAGCTTCACCGCAAACCGGCGTTCGAGACGGATGGTCCAACGCGCGATCGGATAGCAATAGGCGAAAAAGATGAGCAGCGCGAAACCGTAGAAAGGCACCAGCAGCTCCGGATGGTTGTCGGACCCTTCCATGGCCTGGCGCGACAAGGTTATCAGTTCCTCGACGCCGAGCAGCGAGCACAAGGGTGTCGCCATGGTCAGGATCGCATACCAGTTCATCCATGGCGGGATCATGCGCTTGAAACACTGCGGCAGGATGATCCGCCACAGTGTCTGGGTGCGCGAGAACGCCAACGCCTCGGAGGCTTCCCACTGCGCCGTCGGTACCGATAGTACGGCGCCCCGAACAATCTCGGAGATATTGGCCATGATCGGCAGGCTGAGGCCGATCACCGCCTTCATCCAATCGGGGACGGGGATAATGACGTCTCCGATGACGATCTCGAACGGAAAGGCCAGCAAGACGATGTAAAGCAGGACCAGCCACGGCGAATTCCGGAACCCCTGGGTCATGAACTTGGCCGCCCAGCGGATCGCCGGATTGAGCGAAATCTGCCCGAGGCCGAGGGCCGCACCGAGGACTGTGCCAATGGCCATGGCGAAAAACGAGATCAGGATGTTGAACAGGAAGCCGCTTTTGATCAGGAACGGCAGCCACCTGAACAGGGTCTCGACGGCATTGAAATAGGTGAACCGGGCCGCTTCGGCTGTCAGCGGCCACAGGAGGATGACGGCAAGGATCGCCAGCGGAACCCAGGCCGGCATTCCAGCCAGCCAACGGCTGACCAGCAAGGCATCGGGTCCGGCCGCCTTGGAACGGTCGAGCGGTAGCAAAACCGGGAGATCTGTGGCCGGCGCGGTATTGACCCCGGGAATCCCTTTACGTGCGGTCGCCGTCATTGCCCGTACCCCGGAATGCGCATGGCCCGCTCCCATCGATGCATGGAGTAAACGAGGATGCCGACGAGGCCGATGTAGATGATGAAGACCATGGTCAGCGACGGATAGAGCGCCGACGGATAATCGTTCCAAATGCCTAGGAACTCATAAAGCAGCTCGGGCACCGCGATGGCCAATGCCTGCGTTGTCGTCTTGACCAAATTGACCAGGTTGTTGTTGAGCGCCGGCAGGCTGACTCGGAAAGCCAGCGGTAGGACCACGTAGATGTAGGACTGCAGCCGCGACATGCCAAGCGACTCGGCCGCTTCCTGGGTGGAATGTGGCACGGCTTCGATGCCGGCCCGGAAGATCTCCACATTGAAGGCGCCGGCGAAGAAACTCAAAGAAATGATCGCCCAGCCGACATTGGAAATGATCGGCACCTCGAGCCAACCATCCGGCGAATAGGTCGGCGTGAACTGGCCGAGGGCGAAATAGAAAAACAGCAACTGCACGAAGGGCGGCGTGTTGCGGAAGAACTGGATGTAGCCCTGGACGATGCGGCGGACCAGCTTCAGGTGCGAGCCCTGCAGCCAGGCACCGGCGACGCCGATGACGACGCTGAAGATGACGCAGGCGATGGACAACTGCACCGTCACCCAGAACCCGGAAACGACCCGCTCCCACTGGACTGGATCATGGAAAAAAATGAAGTTCCAGCGCGGTGCGACCTCATAGAGGTCGAGGAACAGCTGGCGGATGAAGTCGACCATCGCGGGCTCGCGGCAACGGCAGGAAGGGGCGCCCCGACCGGGCGCCCTCCCCCGTCAGGCGATTACTTGTCGAGCCAGTCCTTGGTGCGTTCGGCCTGTTTTTTCAGGAAGGCGGTGGCCTTGATGCTCCACTTCTTCTCCCATTCGATCAGCTGGCCGTTCTGCAGCTAGTTATACGAGAGACCGGACATGAAATTGCCGAAGATGCAGTCCTTCTCGGCCAGAGGAACCGCCAACCCCCAGGGGTTGTCGTCCTCGGAGTTGAGCGGCATCTCGAAGGCGTCCCAGTTGCCGGACGCGAGGTCCGAGCCGATTGACGAATCGTCATAGACCCAGGCGATGCACTTCTTGTCGCGAAGCGCTTGCTTGGCCTCGGCGTTGCCGGTAAAGGCGATGACCTTGGCGCCGTGGCGCTCGGTGACGATCTTGTTGTAGAAGGCGCCCTGCTTGCCGCAGACCGGCTTGCCAGAGAGGTCGTTCCAGCTCTTCAGGCCAAGCGCCTTCGGCGACATGACGTTGGTGCCCGAGGTGTAGTAGTTGGGCTGCACGATGCCGACGATCTTGCGGCGGTCCGGGCGGTCCGACATGGTCGCGATCATCAGGTCGATCTTGCCCTGCTCGAGGAACTGCATGCGGTTCGACGATTGCACCGGCACCAACTCGACTTCCACACCCATGGCCGTGCCGGCAGCCTTCGCCATATCGATTTCCATGCCGACCAATCCGCCGGACTCGTTACGGAATCCCCACGGCTTGTAGTCGGCCTTGACGCCGACGACCATCTTGCCGCGGCTCATGACCTTCTTCCATACGTCGTTGGTGCACTGGGCCGCCTCGGCGACACCCGCGGACACCAGCAGCGCGGCCGCTGATGCGGCCAGGATCGCTTTTTTCATGATTTTACTCCCTGTACATGTTCGTTGGCGGTTGCCTCGATCGGACCGCCACATTGGCGCCACCCGCCAGAACTGAGCGCTCAACGCGCCACCAGTCCCCCACCTGCGGTGACGAGTGCGGAAAGCTTATGAAACATTTGTTTCTAGTGTCAACTTGATTGTGCTGGAAAACTTTAGGTCTTGCATTTGCAACAGTAACAGGGCTCAAATAATTGTAACATTTGTTACGTCCCCGCGAGGTTCGATATGGAAGAAATCATCGACCATCTCTCCCGAGAATATCCGCGCCTGAGCCCGCAACTCCAACGCGCCGCCCTCGTCATCCTTGGAAATCCGGGCGACGTCGCCGTCAATTCCATGCGCACCCTGGCGGCCAGGGCCAAGGTATCACCGCCGACCATGTTAAGATTGGCGCAGCGGCTCGGCTTCGAGAATTACGAAGCGTTTCGCGACGTGTTCAAGGAAATTGTCGCCGGCTCGAGCTACGGCGTCCGTGCCGACGGTCTGCGTAAGGCAACGGACAAGCAGGGGGTCGCCGGACTCGTCGAAGCGACCGTCGATGCCGCGGAAACCGGCTTTGAACGGTTTCGCGATCCGATGTTCGCCCTCAGCCTCGAGCGAATTGCCGAAATCATGGTCTCCGCCAATCGCACCTTCGTCGTCGCCAGCGGCTCTTCCTTCGGGCAGGCCGTGAGCTTCCAGTATGTCTGCCGCATGGCCCTGCCGTCGGTCGAACTGGCCAACGGACTCGGCATCAGTTCCATCGGCGAGGTCGCCTTCGCCGGTGTCGACGACGCAGTGCTTGCAGTCTCCACGTCGCCCTACGCCAATGCCACCGTCGATGCCACCCGTTTCGCCAAGGAATGCGGAGCAACAGTCGCCGTCGTCACCGACAACCGCGCCTCGCCGTTGGCGCGGATCGCTGACGCCGCCATCCTCACCGATACCCATAGCCCACACTATTTCCCGTCGACGATCTGCCTCAACACCACCCTTGAAATGCTCAGCGCCCTGATCGCCGTAAAATGCGGTGAAGCTGGTGTCGCCGCCATCTCCGACTACGAAGCGGTACTGCGGGCCAACGAGTACTACTGGACCGACACCCCATGACGTCCGGCCGGCCCCTACCGGCCCATGCCTCCGTCGTCGTCGTCGGTGGTGGCGTCATGGGATGCTCGACCCTCTACCACCTCGCCAAGCTGGGCGTCAGCGACGCCATCCTCGTCGAGCGCAACCAACTGACGTCCGGAACGACCTGGCACTCGGCGGCCCAGGTCCGGGCGCTGCGCTCGACGCGGAGCATGACCGAACTGGCCCGCTATTCCATCTCCCTCTATCCGGAACTGGAGCAGGAGACCGGCCAGGCGACCGGATGGATCAACAAGGGATCGCTGTCGATCGCGACAACGCCGGACCGCCTCGTTCATATCGAGCGCCAGGTGGCGCTCGCCAAGATGTTCGGCCTCACCGCCTCCTCCATCTCGCCCGCCGACGCGAAGGACATCTGGCCCCATATGAATGCGGGCGACGTCATCGGTGCCGCCTGGTCGCCGGACGACGGTCGCGTTAGTCCGTCCGACCTTTGCGCCGCCCTGATCAAGGGCGCCAAGTCTCGCGGTGCCAAAGTCTTCGAGGAAACGGGCGTCATCGGCATTCTCACCGAAGGCGGCCGCATCGCCGGTCTCGAGACGACGCGAGGCACCATAAGGACTGACGCCATCGCCTTGTGCACCGGCCTCTGGAGCCGGGACGCGGCGGCCATGGCCGGAGTCGACGTGCCGGTTTGGCCCTGCGAGCATTTCTATCTCCTGACCAAACCGATCGAGGGGCTAAACGGCAACGTGCCGACGCTGTCCGATCATGATTCCCATCTCTACATCCGCGACGATTCGGGCGGCCTCCTGGTCGGTTCCTTCGAGCCGATGGGCAAGGCCATCGCGCCCGAGACCCTGGGTGAGGACTTCGCCTTCCAGCTCTTGCCCGAGGATTGGGACCATTTCGAGCCGATGATGATCAATGCGCTCCATCGGTTGCCGGCGCTCGAAACAGCGGAGGTCAAGACGCTGCTCAACGGCCCGGAGAGCTTCACGCCGGACGGCACCTTCCTGCTCGGTGAAGCGACCGAAACACGTGGCCTCTTTCTCGGCTGTGGCATGAACTCGGTCGGCGTCGCCACCGGCGGCGGCGCTGGCATGGCGCTCGCCCACAATATCGTCCACGGCCACATGCCCATGGACCTGGGCGAGGCCGACCCGGCCCGTTTCCCCGGCTGCTGGAACGACGCCGACGCTCTGGCCGAGCGCGTGCCCGAGGTGTTGGGCCGCCATTACGAGATCACCTACCCCAGCCGCCAGTGGACGACGGCCCGCGACCTGCGCCCGCTGCCGCTCAACGCGGTCTGGCGGTCCGAACGCGCTCACTTCGGGCAGGTCCACGGGTGGGAACGACCGCTCTATTTCGGCAAGACGTCGGAACCGACGCTTGGCTTCGGCAAACCCGACTGGTTCGGTGCTGTCGCCGACGAGGCCGTCCAGGCCCATACGGGCGCCGCCCTTTTCGACCAGTCGACCCTCGGCAAGATCGATGTCACCGGTCCCGACGCGGAGCGCTTCCTGGACAGGCTTTGCACCGGTGACTTGCGCCGCCCGCCCGGCAGCGCCTGGTTCACCCTCATGCTCAACCCGCGGGGCGGCATCGAACACGATATGACGGTCATGCGTCTCGACGATGAGTCTTACCGGTTGAGTGTCGGCACCGGCGCCGTCAAGCGGGCGATAGCCTGGCTCAACCGCCACCAGGCGGAGAATGAACGGGTCGAGATCGCCGATGCAACCGCCGGTTACGCCACGCTTGCCCTGGCCGGCGCCAAAGCACCGCAAGCGGCAGAAATGGCCGGCGCAACGGACATCCTGGACCTCAAATATTTCCGCCACCGGGAAACGGAAATCGCCGGTGTGCCAGTACGCGCCGTCCGCATGTCTTACGTCGGCGAAGCGGGTTGGGAAATCACCTGTGTGGCCAATCGCGCAATCGACCTTTATGCAGCCCTCGCCGGTGCCGGTGCCCGACCGGCCGGCCTGTTCGCCCAGACGGCCATGCGCATCGAGAAGCGTTTCCTCGCCTACGGCCACGACATCGACAGCGACACCGACCCCTTGACCGCCGGCCTTGCCTTCGCCCTTACCTGGGATACGGATTTCGTCGGCCGGGACGTCCTCGAGCAAATTCGAGACACGGGACCCGCGAAGTCCGTCGTCACGGTCCTTTTCGACGATACGGACGCCTGGCCCCTCGGCGACGAGCCTGTCTACCGGGACGGTCGCATCGTTGGCCAGACCACGTCGGCCGCCTTCGGCCACCGTATCGGCAAACCCATTGCCCTCGCCGTTGTCGAACGGGCCGCCGCCGAAACCGCCGTCGAGATCGACATCGCCGGCTCCCGCCACTCGGCCCGAACACAACCCGGAGCGGCCTTCGATCCGGCAGGATCGCGCATGCGGAAGTTGATGGAGGCTGGCGGCTAGTCAACCGGTGCGAAACCGTGCTACTCTGCCCTGTGATCATCGTCATAGGCGGCGACTGCCGTTTGGGCTAAGATATGCCCCTATCGGTGAAACGATCGGCGACAGTGCGCGGCAGAACAGGCCATCGCGGAAGGAAGAGAGAAGGTTTTCCATGATCGACAAGATCGGCGCTCTCCCCATGCATCCCAACGAACTCGGTGCCAAGCTGGACGAACCCCTGCGTCCGGGCCCGGCCGACGAGGCAAGCAAGGGCGGCGGCTTCAGCACTGCGCTTTCGATCGATTTCTCGGAAGAGGCGCTAGCCTTGTTGGGCGGTGGCCATGGCGACATCGGCGGCGGATTCCCGGGTGACGACGCGCCGGTGCTGACACGCGCCGACGAACGCAAGCTCGACAAGCTGTTTGCCGAGTTTGACCACATTCTCGAGACCAATCCGGACGAACCGCTGAGCGCCGAGCAGGAGCGACGCCTTGTCGCGCGAGATCGAGGGCATCCTCGGCATCCCCGATGATCCGTTCAGCCACCTGAGCCCGGAGGAGCGCGAGAAGATCGAATAGCTGTTCGCCCGCATCGATGAGATTCTCGGCACCAATGCCGGCGAGCGGCCGACACCGGAACAGCAACGCGAACTGCAGGCCCTGCGTGCCCAGGTCGACCGCCTGCTCGGCCTCGAACGGCCCGATCCGCTGGCCCAACTGAGCGGCGAGGAACGGGACAAAGTCGAGCAACTGTTCGCTGAGGCCGATGCCATCCTTGGTCAGGTCGACGGCCGGCCGTCCGACGACCAGCGCCGCCAGCTCGATGCCATCGGCCGCCAGATCGACAAGATTCTCGGTATCCGGCCCGACCCCATGGCCCAATTGACGGACAGTGACCGCGAGGCCGTCGAAGCCCTGTTCGCCGAGGTCGAACGGATTCTCGGCACATCACCCGATGAACCGTTGAGCGAGGACCAGGAACGCCAGCTCGCCGGCGTCCACCAGCGCATCGAGGGCATCCTTTTCGGGTAATCGAAAGCCGATCACCAGCCGATCAATCGGCGTCCAGTTCCGTATCCCAGTAAAGAAAATCCCGCCAACTTTCGTGGAGGTAATTTGGCGGGAAGGCTCGGCCATTGGCCTGCAGTTGGTGGTTGGTAGGTCGGATCGGCCTTCGCAACGGGTGCACACCCGTCTCCCGGGGCAACCGGTGGCCCTTACGCAGGTTGCAAGGCGCGCAGGCGGCGACGACGTTTTCCCATTCGGTCCGCCCCCCCTTCGAACGCGGCACCACGTGATCGAAGGTCAGGTCCTCGGCCTGAAAGCCGCTACCGCAGTACTGGCAGGCGAAGCGGTCACGGAGAAACACGTTGAACCGCGTGAATGCCGGGCTCCGCGACATCGGCACGTATTCCTTGAGCGAGATGACGCTTGGCAATTGCACGGTCACAGATGGCGAATGAACAGCGCGGTCGTATTCGGAGACGACGTTGACCCGGTCCATGAACACCGCCTTGATGGCATCCTGCCAGGCCCACAGCGACAATGGGAAATAGCTGAGCGGCCGGAAATCGGCATTCAGCACCAGGGCCGGGAAGTTGCCCGCGGACATCGTCACATCATGCTCCCTTTAACCGCGACGGAGCATACTACATATTGTGATTTAAAAACAAACCCACCTGTATGAAATGTCGTTGACGGTCATGCTGCCATTTTGTGACCGCCCCTCCATCTGGATCAGCTGCCTTCCGGGTTCGCAATCGGTTCCGGTAGAGGGACACCGAAGGCGGTGCTGAGGAAGTCCATACCCAGCATGATACCGCGGTCGTCGAGCCCGTGGCCCAGTCCCGGCCGCATCTCATGCTTGACCGATAGGCCGGCGCCGGTGAGGTGCTCGACCGCATGGCCGAGCGAATCCGGCGCCACCACATCGTCGTCGGCCCCGTGAACCAGCAGCAGCGGCGGGCGCGACTTGATCTCGTCCGCGAGCAAGTGTTCGCCGACCAGCGCCCCGGAGTATCCGGCAATGCCAGCCAGTTGATTGGCCCGCCGCAGCCCGACGTGCAGCGACATCATGGTGCCCTGCGAGAAGCCGACGAGCGCCAGTTTGCTCTCATCCAATTCGTGCTGGGCGAGCTGGCGGTCGATGAATTGGTCGAGAATGGGCGCCGCTGCGAGAACACCGGCGAGCCGGGTCTCGGGCGTCGCCCCCTGAATCGAGAACCATTGGAAACCGAACGGTGCCATATCATAGGCGTAGGGCGCATTGGGCGCGACGAACTCGGCGTCGGGCAGGACCTTGGAGAAATAGGGTGCTAGGCCGATCAGATCGGCGCCGTCGGCCCCGACGCCGTGGCACAATACGACCAGTTGTCTCGCCGGACCGCCGGACGCCGGTGAGAAATTCGGTCCGTTCAATTCGGAAATGTCGTTCATCGTTGCCTCCCCCTTAGGCGTCAGTTGTACGGTATTCGCCGCCGGTTAAAGTCCTAGCGGAATTGGCCGCCCCTTGCCACCCCGGAGCCCAGCCGTTAAGCAGGAACCATGGTTCGCACCCGCTTCGCCCCGAGTCCGACCGGGCTCCTGCACATCGGACACGCCTATTCGGCGCTGTTCTCGGAGCGCGCTGCCCGCGAGGCCGACGGAGCTTTCCTGCTTCGCATCGAAGACATCGATCCGGCCCGCTGCCGGCCCAACTTCGAGGCAGCCATAATCGAAGACTTGGCCTGGCTCGAACTCAAGTGGCTGCGCCCGGTGCGCCGCCAGTCGGACAACTACGGGGACTACGAGAGGGCCCTCGACAAACTCGACGACAAGGGCCTGCTCTATCCCTGCTTCTGTACCCGCAAGGAAATCCGGGCCGAGATCGAAGCCGCGGGACACGCGCCGCATGGCCCCGACGGCCCCCACTATCCCGGCATCTGCCGCGCTCTCAGCAAGTCTGCCGCCATGCTCCGCATCATTAAGGGCGAGGCTTATGCCTATCGCCTGAAGACCGACGAGGCGATCGCCGAAGCCGGGCCGCTCACCTGGCACGACCGCGACCGCGGCGAGATCGAGGCGAAACCGCAAATCTTCGGCGACGTGGTCTTGGCCCGCAAGGATGTGCGGACCAGCTATCACCTGTCGGTCACCGTCGACGACCACCTGCAGGAGATATCCCTGGTCACCCGCGGCGAGGATCTCGCCGAGGCGACGCATATACATCGCCTGCTGCAAGCCCTCCTGGACCTCGATGTCCCGGAGTATCAGCACCACCGGTTGCTAACCGGCGATGACGGCAAACGTTACGCCAAGCGCGACAAGGCGTTGACCTTGCAGGCGCTCCGCGAGGCCGGCAAGACGCCGGATGATGTGAAAGCGATGACCGGATGGCCGGAGTGAACCGTTTCATCACCATTTTCGTAGCCCTTCTTTTGCTGTCGACCGTTGCCGAGGAAACCGAAGGCCGTCAACGATTACAGCCCGGCGGAATGTCGACCGTGAAAGAAGTCATCGACGGCGACACAGTGGTCCTCGATCCGCCCATCGAAGGTGCCGATCAAGTGCGGCTGGTCGGCATCCAGGCGCCAAAACTGGCCCTCGGTCGCAAGGGCTTCCAGGAATGGCCCATGGCGCCTGGAGCCAAGGCTGCACTCGAACGGCTGGTTCTCGACCGATCCGTGGAGCTCCGTTTCGGCGGCGCCAAAATGGACCGCCATGGCCGCCATCTGGCGCACCTGTTCACCAATGATGGAACCTGGGTCCAGGGCGAGATGCTGAGCCGCGGGTGGGCCCGGGTCTACACCTTCCCAGATAATCAGGCGCTCGCCGCAGAAATGTACGCTGCCGAAGATTCAGCCCGAGCCGCCCGTCGCGGAATCTGGGGTCACCGTTACTATCGAGTTCGGACCTCCAAGGCGGGACCACTTTTCAACGACGTCGGCACCTTCCAGATCGTCAGAGGAACCGTGGTCGCCGCCGCAAACGTACGGGGCCGGGTGTACCTGAATTTTGGCGCGGATTGGAAATCGGACTTCACGATCACCCTGAATCCCAAGGTTCGCCGGCGCTTCGAAAAGTCGGGGCTCGATCCGCTTACGCTCGAAGGTCGCACCATCGAGGTTCGCGGCTGGCTCCGCAAACGAAATGGCCCGATGATCTCGGCCTCTCACCGTCAGCAATTAAGGAACCTTGCCGCCCCCTAGATACGATGAGCCAAGCGGCCGCCGTTGCGATGACGCGCCGCTCGGTCTAAGTATCGCTGGTGCGGGTGCCTGCCATCGTGGGGGCAAAAGGCGGAGGGAGAAGGCAAATGATCCATGCCGGTATCGCCGGACTGGGGCGTTGGGGGCAGATCTTAGTCGATTCGGTTCAGGGCCGCAGCGAGGTGATCCGGGTGACCGCCGGCTGTACAGGGCGCAAGGAACGGGCACGGCACTTTTGCGGCCAGAAAGTTATCGACCTCAGGGATTCCCTCGATGATCTGCTGTCGGACCCCGCACTCGACGCCATCATTCTGGCGACGCCGCATAGCCAACACCGCGAACAGATCATCGCCTGTGCCGAAGCCGGTAAACACGTATTCATCGAAAAACCCTTCACCCTCACCAAGGCCGATGCCGAAGCGGCGATCGATGCCTGTGAGAGGGCCGGGATCGTCTGCGCCATCGGCCATAACCGGCGGTTCCTGCCGTCGATGAAGCGCCTCTCCGCGATGACTCGCGACGGCGAGCTTGGCGAGGTTCTCCACGTGGAGGCGGCCTTCCATGCAGACGGCGGGTTGCGCTATGCCCCGGAACACTGGCGCGCCTCGGAAGCGGAAAGTCCGGCCGGCGGCATGACCGGCCTCGGCACCCATACCATCGATGCTTTGATCTCACTGCTCGGTCCGATTTCGGAGGTCACCGCGATCAGCGAAAGGCGGGCCACACCTGTGCCGATAGACGACGTGACCTTCGTTACCTTGCGTTTCGCCGGCGGCGCGACGGGCTATTTTTCGACTGTGTTCGCGACACCGCGCGACTGGCGGATCCAGGTCATGGGCGACCAGGGTTGGGCCGAAATGCGCGGCCACTAGCGACTGACCGTCAAACGGCGCGACATGGCCTGCGAGGACGTTCAGAATTTCGACCGGGTCGACATCGAGAAAGCCGAACTCGAGACCTTTGCCGAGGCCGCCGGCGGCGGCGCACCCTACCCTGTTCCCTGGGAGGACATCATCCACGCCACCGCCGTCCTCGAGGCGGTCATCAAGGCCGGCAAGACAGGAGAAACGGTGCGGCTTTAGAATTCCGCTTTCGCCCTGGCTCGCTTTCCGTGTCATAATTTCCCCGGTCGATCCGAATGCAGCGAGGACCTGGGCGTGGTCATGTGGCAAATCAGATACCGGTTCCTGGTAATCGTAGTCCTCTTGGCATTGTCGATGCCGTTGCCGTTGATTGCCGACGACATCGGCGACGGTACCGCCGCCTACAAGGAAGGCGATTTCAAGGCGGCCATCGCTCTCTGGGAACCCCTCGCCGAGGGCGAGTTGGCCGGTGACCCGTGGGCGCAATACTACATGGGCATGGTCTACGAACTGGGTCGCGGCGTACGGAAGGACCGGTCCAAGGCAAAGGATTATTACTTTCAGGTTCTCGCCCGTCTGCCGACCATACTCGACGACGACGAGGCCCGCCGCGCCGGTTTGGATCTCCCCATCGGAGCCATATTCCGGTACGCCATGATCCACTACCACGAGGGTCTGGAGCTGGAGGAGGAACAGGATGGCGACCCGCGCGGGATGGCCTCAAAGAACCTTACTGAAGCGCGAATAACGCTCGACCGTGCCGGTTTCTACGGCCATGCGGAAGCCTTCTACAATCGTGCCGTCATGACCGAGTTTGCGCACGGCCGCCGCTTTTTCTCGCGCCGGCCGTTGGCCATGGCGCTTTACACCATCGCCGCGGAACTCGGCCACGAAGACGCCGAGGTTCAGGCCCGCCGGCTCGGCCGTATCCTCGACAAGAAGGCGCGCGAGGAGGCCCAGGAACAATTGACCGATTACAGGAAATACATGGTCGCCACGAAGAACGAGCGATGGCAGGACCCCCTGGGTGAGCCCGTCGAACTGCTGAAGCCGGTTGGCAAGGGCCGCACAGAGGCCCAGGCCAAGGCTCAAGCCTTTCGCGACAACGCCAAGCTGGACGAAATCGCCAAAGGACGGAACGAGGAGCCGTCGGAAGATGAACTCGCCCGGCGACGGGAAGAACCGACGGCCGATGATCTGGAAACCGGCGAAGAGCCCGAAACCACTCGACGGCAGTCCCAGGAACCGGCCGACGAACCGGCCGAGCCCAAAGTTCAAATCCCCAATGCCCTAGATGAAATGCGCCGCCAGAGGGCCGCCTACCGGAAAGCGGAGAAGGAAAAAGGGGCGGGTGCGGGCGAGGCGCCGAAAGGGCTCTGCGTCGAACGAGCGCCACGATCGAAGGGCAGTATTTTCACCAAGGTGATCAAACCGAAAGACCCGGAACTGGCGCGCGCCCACCCGCCGACTCCGGGCTTGATGCAGTTGATGCCGTTCGCCGCAACGGCAATGTTGGTTACGCTTTCCGTCGAGATCGCTTGCGGTGCCGATCGCAATATCGCCTATGGACCATGGGCGCCGCGTATCATCATAAACCAAGAATAACCCTGGGCGCGCCCGACGTCGCGAACAGGTTCACGACCGGTAATCCGGCTTCTCGACGTCCAGAATCGCTCTCAACTCACGAAGATGATTGTCGGCGAGACTGCCGTATTCGGCCCACTGCCGGCAGGTGAGTTCTGCGACCTCGTGCGGCGCAATCCGCAGTTCCTTGCCTGTCGAATAGGCCGTGATCAGGGTCTCGCAGGCCCTCTCGAAGTAATAGAGCTCGTCCAGCGCCTGGGCGACCGTTTCGCCGGTGATCATGACCCCGTGATTGCCCATGACGAGGACGGACCGGTTTCCGAGGGTCGTGGTGATCCGCTCCGCCTCTTCGTCCAGGCCGAGCCCCTGGAAGCCGTCGTCGATGGCGATACGGCCGTAGAACCGCATGGTGTTCTGATCGATGGGCGGCATGGAACTGTCGGCGAGAGCGGCAAGCACGGTGGAATACTTCGGGTGCACGTGGAGGATACAGCGCGCATTCGGAATATTGCGGTGCATGGCGCCGTGGATGCACCAGGCGGTCGGATCCGGCGCGTCGGGACGATCCATGGTCTCAGGATCGTTGGCGTCGAGCAGCAACAGCTCGCTGGCCCGGACCAGTGAAAAGTGCCGGCAGTTGGGGTTCATCAGGAACTTCGACCCGTCGTCGGAGACGGCGAGGCTGAAGTGATTGGACACCCCTTCGTGCATGTTCCATCGCGCTGTCCAGCGAAAGGCAGCCGCCAACTCGGCTCGCTCCTCGTGGTAATCAAGCACGTCCGGACCGCGGTGCGGCGTCATTTCGGTTACTGTCACGACCTGCCTCCCATTTCAAATGACCGGCTCCACCATACTGCCTCCGCGCCCGCCGGCCAACGTCCCCGGGCGCCGCTGCCACTCTTCCGTCACCGGCGAAATTACGCGCCGGGTTTACCACAAACGCAAAAAACGGTACGATTTTTCCTTAATCCCCAGCAAGAAGGGCTCTGTCGCCTCGGGTGCGCGCCGATGCATGTCGGTTTGGCGGCGCCCGTGATCCGTTTTCACGATTCGGACGGATGGCAGCCGTCCGAGAGACGTACGGAAAGGATACCGTTATGCCGAGCGGAACGGTCAAGTGGTTCAATACCGTGAAGCGTTTCGGGTTCATCGGGCCGGACGAAGGGGAGGACGGCAAAGACGTCTTCGTCCATGTAACGGCCGTCCAGGAAGCCGGGCTACAGACCCTGGTCGAAGGCCAGCGTCTGGAGTACGAACTCAAGACCATGGAGGACGGACGCGTCTGCGCTTCCGAACTCAAGCTCCTGGAGGAGTGACGCCGGGTTAGGGCGTCACGGGAGGAAACCATCGGATCGGTCCATGCGGGCCGCGTGTACCGCGCGAGCACCGGACCGCTAGACGCGATTGAGGTTTGGCCGGCCGGCCGGTAATGTCCGGCGCCATGCGGGTTGACGATTTCGATTTCGAGCTTCCGACGGACCGGATTGCGCAAGCACCGATCAGCCCACGCGATGCGGCCAAGCTCCTTCACGTCACGGCGGGCCGCTGGCACGACCGATCGGTGCGTGATCTCCCGGACCTGTTCGAACCCGGAGACCTCCTGGTCGTCAACGACACCAAGGTGTTGCCGGCGAGACTTTCGGGCAAGCGCGGCGCGGCCAAGGTCGAGGTGACGCTCCACAAGGCGGACGCGCCCGACACTTGGCGCGCCTTCGCCAAGCCGGCCCGCAAGCTGAAACTTGGGCATACCGTCGACTTCACATCCAGCTTCTCGGCCGCGGTCGCCGGCAAGGGTGATGGCGGCGAGGTGGTGCTGCGCTTCAATCGGGAAGGCGCCGACTTGATCGCCGCACTGCACGAGCACGGCGTCATGCCGCTGCCCCCTTACATCAAGCGCCCGGCCGGCGGCAAGGCGGCCGACCGCGACGATTACCAGACCCTCTTCGCCGCCCGCGAAGGCGCCGTCGCAGCGCCCACGGCGAGCCTGCATTTCACGGACGCGCTGCTTGCCGCCATCGAGGCCCGCGGCGTCGCCGTCGCCCGGCTGACGCTGCACGTCGGGGCCGGCACCTTCCTGCCGGTCAAGGTTGACGACACCAACGATCATGTCATGCACGCCGAATGGGGCGAGCTATCGCCGGAGACGGCCGAAGCCGTCAACCGGACCACGGCCTCGGGGCACCGGGTCATTGCCGCCGGCACCACGGCGCTGCGCTTGCTCGAGAGCGCCGCCACGGACGACGGCCGGGTCGAGCCCTTTACCGGCGACACCGACCTCTTTATCACGCCCGGTTTCCGCTTTCGCATCGTCGACCAGCTCCTCACCAATTTCCATCTGCCGAGATCGACGCTGTTCATGCTGGTCTCGGCCTTCGCCGGGTTGGACACCATGAAGGGCGCCTACGCCCATGCCGTCGATGCCGGTTATCGTTTTTTCTCCTACGGCGACGCGACGCTCTTGGAGCGGGCGGATAAACGTGTAAAAGGGATGCCATGAACCCGCTCACCTTCGAGATCTTGGGCCGCGACGGCCGGGCGCGCCTCGGCAGCCTGATGACGGCGCACGGACCGGTCGACACGCCCGCCTTCATGCCGGTCGGAACGGCCGGCACGGTCAAGGCGATGACCCCGGAGGCGGTGGCCGAGACCGGCGCCCAGATGATCCTTGGCAATACCTATCACCTGATGCTGCGCCCCGGCGCCGACCGCATCGAGCGCTTCGGCGGGCTCCACACCTTCATGAACTGGCCGGGCCCGATCCTCACCGACTCGGGCGGCTTCCAGGTGATGTCCCTGGTCGGCCTGCGCGACATGACGGAAGACGGCGTCACCTTCCGCTCGCACATCGACGGGGCCTATCACACGCTGACTCCGGAGCGTTCCGTGGAGATCCAGCACCAGTTGGACGCCGACATCACCATGGTCTTGGACGAGTGCACCCCCTTCCCGGCCACGGAGGAAGAGGCCGAAACCTCCATGGAGCTCTCCATGCGCTGGGCCGAGCGCTCCAAGGACGCCTTCAAGGCCCGTTCCGGCTATGGCCTTTTCGGCATCGTCCAGGGCGGCGTTTACCCGGAGCTCCGCGAACGTTCCGCGGAAGCCCTCAAGGCCATCGGCTTCGACGGCTACGCCATCGGCGGTCTCGCCGTCGGCGAAGGCCAGGAGGCCATGTTCGAGGGGCTTACCGCGACGGTGCCTCACCTGCCCCCGGACCGGCCGCGCTACCTCATGGGCGTTGGCAAGCCGACCGATCTGGTGGGCGCCGTGCGCCGCGGCGTCGACATGTTCGACTGCGTGCTGCCGACGCGGTCCGGGCGCACCGACCAGGCCTTCACCCGGCGCGGCACGCTCAATATGCGGAACGCGCGGCACAAGGACGACCACCGGCCCATCGATCCGGAGTGCGCTTGTTATTGTTGCCGCAACTACTCGCGGGGCTACATCAACCACCTGGTCATGGCCAAGGAAATCCTTGCCACCATGCTGCTCACTTGGCACAATCTGCACTACTACCAGGAACTGATGGCGGGCCTGCGCCATGCCATCGGCGAGGGAGGGCTCGACGCCTTCACGGCGCTCTTCGCCGCCGAGCAGCAGGCCGGCGACATCGCGCCTCTGTAGAGGGAATTGAGATGGCCAGGACCATAAAGCCAAGAACCCCCGTCCTGTCGGCGGTGATCCTGCTGGCGGCCGCCTTGGCGCTGTCGGCCTGCACGGCCGAGCAGTTCTGGCGCAGCGTTTACGAGACCGGCAAGAACGCCTGCCAGCACCATCTGGGCAATTGCTCGGACCACACCGAAGACCATTGGAATTGAGGGCGGCGAGATTATGGCTGCTAGCGATCTCGACGGACTGACCCAACTGGGCGGCAGGGCGGGCCTGCCTCAAAGCCCCGATGAGGCCGAACTCGAGACCGTCGCCAATCCGCACCCCGGCACGGACTACCTCATCCGCTTCACCTGTCCCGAGTTCACGAGCCTCTGTCCGGTCACCGGCCAACCCGACTTCGCCCACTTGGTCATCGACTACGTGCCCGACGGCCTGATCGTCGAGAGCAAGTCCCTCAAGCTCTACATGGGCAGCTTCCGCAACCACGCCGCCTTCCATGAGGCCTGCACGGTCGGCATCGCCAAGCGCCTCATCGAGACGCTGGCGCCCAAGTGGCTGCGCATCGGCGGCTACTGGTATCCCCGCGGTGGCATCCCCATCGACGTCTTCTACCAGACCGGCGAGGCGCCCGCGGGTATCTGGGTCCCGGACCCGGGCGTGGCTCCCTATCGCGGGCGCGGCTGAAGAGACCGCCTGCCGGTCCCGTCTCGGTCGAAAAAGTGACGGAGCGAACCCAATTTCCGTCAAGAAGGTCGTCATTTTCTCCCGGGATGTCGTCATTTCCACCGCCGGAACGGGCCGGAATGATGACTTTCCGCCGACTTTTGTTGGCTTTTCTAGGTGGTTTTTCGAAATTTCGGTCGTCATTTTTCAGCACGGCCCCAAAGGAGCGGTACCCGGCGGGCGGTCCCATCCGCCGCAAGCCCCATTCCGGTATTGTCTGTTCACCCGAGCGATCCGCATCGCCATCCACTGCGAGAATAAAAATAGGAATTTTTACTATAAATAAGTAAAAATGTCAATATAAGGATTGGCGAACGCCATGGACTCGACGGATGGAGAACTTGGAAGATGGGTGTCGAGCCGGCACGGGCTAAAGAGCACAGCACCAAGCCCAAAGACTTGGACCGCCGTTTTCCCCCCTAAGGCAGCATGGGGCCCTGCTGGTCTGGGGCGGCTCTAACCAATTCGCAGACATAGAGCCACCGCGGTTGGGTTTTCAGGTTTTCGCGACTGAACCCCTCGGGCCACTGGGATCATTTGTTTAGCCTGTAACCTAAGGCGACGTCAGGACCGTTGGTGGGTGGTAGACAAGATTACACAGGTACAAAGTACGACCTTACCTGTGGCAAGCAGTCATCGAGTGGATGCCTTCGGCAACCCTTTCCAAGGTTAGGGATATCCAAATTCTAGACTCGCTCGGCACAAGAAGACCTTGGACTAAGACCCGCTGCCGATCGGGATCGAGAATTGAGGCGACGAACCTGACAAGGCAAAGAAAAACGGCGCCGCCGAACCGGCGACGCCGTCAATCAAGTGGACAAGGCGATTAGTAGTCCTTCGAGCCTTCTTCTTTCTGAGCCGGCCGCTGCGGCGGGACCATTCCGTAAGGTGCCATTGGAACGCCGTAGCCCGCATAGGAGTAGCCGTAGCCGCCATAGGGATAGCCATAGCCGCCGTAAGGGTAGCCGTAACCGTGGTACGGATGGCCATAGCCGTAGCCCCTACCGCGTCCGGTGAAGTTCATGTTGAAGGCGCCGTCGCCCCAGCCGTTTCCATTCCACGGGCCGCCGCCCCAAGGGCCGCCCCAGCCCCAAAAGGCCTTGGCGTCGGAAGCGGCAAGAGCGGCGGTTCCGAGAACACCGACAACCGCCAGGGTCTTGATAAGTTTACTCATGATAGGTCCTCCTAAAGGTATTCCCTCGAAACACTGCAGACACCGAAGGGAGGGATGCCTCCGGCATCTCAGACCGCTGACAAAGTCCTCGCCTTTGGCGGGGGCTTTTGATTCAATGTGGGATGCTTAAAAACCGCTCACCCCAGCAGACGGAACTGGAGATGGTGACTTTGGAGTCTCTGGTTCCGTC
>Ga0056114_1000050_pt1 | contig 31056 bp, 35 predicted proteins | sample WorMetHERISLAND1_FD_77005 | JGI IMG/M metagenome (GOLD analysis project Ga0056114, IMG submission 77005) | Marine gutless worms symbiont microbial communities from Max Planck institute for Marine Microbiology, Germany - Olavius loisae HERON... ...
CAGCACCATCCGAACGGCCCGCGCACGCACTTCCGGCGAATATCTCTTCACTGATCCATTGGTTTCCATAAGCTCACCTTTCTCAAGAAAATGAGCCTCCGGCAAACCCGGGGCGGTTCAAAACCTCTCCCGTTGGCCTCTGGTTACAGGAATGTTATAGGTCTTAGGGAAAGACGAATTCTTGTGGGGGCGGAAGCGATTCGCATATTTCTTGATCGTTGTCTCGGGCCGTACAATCGAGCGCTACGCCGGCTGGTGTTCGCCGGCACCTGTGCATTGATCGCAGGATGCGCGCAGACGGGCCCGATCCTGTCCGGCAATGGCGCCGGCACTTCACCGGAAACACAAAAAAGCGCCGGGTTCGGACAGTTTCCCGACATCCCGATCCCATCGGGGTCGAAGATCAACACCGACAAGACCCTGGTCTTCGGCTCGGAGCCCTGGTTCGGCCAGTTGGCGCTGAACAGCGGGACCAATGCCGATGCCCTTTTTGACTTCTACCGCTCGACGCTTCCCCAATACCGATGGGAAGAAGTCACGTCGGTACGGGCGCCGACCAGCATCCTGACCTATACCCATGGTGAGCGGGTATTGGCGATCGCCATCCGCGGCGCCACATTGGGCGGTTCCGAAGTCACCGTGACCGTGTCCCCGCGCGGAAACAACCGACAGAACCAACAACCCTCGGGCGGATTGATGCCGGCGCCCGTCCAACAAGTCCAATAGACCCGGCCGGAGTCCCGAGAATGAGAGAAGTGGTAATCATCGATGGAGTGCGCAGCGCCATCGGAAAATACGGCGGCGGTCTTTCGAAGATCAGGCCCGACGATCTGTTGGCCGACGTTTACAAGGGGCTCGTCGATCGTACCGGCATCGATCCGGCGTTGCTCGATGACGTCTATGCCGGTTGCGGCAATCAGGCCGGCGAGGACAACCGGGATGTGGCGCGCATGTCCGTGCTGCTGGCCGGTTTCCCCATCGAGGTGCCCGGCGTTACGGTCAACCGCAACTGCTCGTCGGCGCTGGAGGCGGTCAATCAGGTGGCCAAGTCCATCCTCGTCGACGAGGGCGACGCCTACATCGGCAGCGGCGTCGAATGCATGAGCCGCGCCCCCTGGGCCATGGCGAAGCCGGATCGCACGCCAGCCATGGGCCATCCGCAGATGTGGGACACGACGGTCGGCTGGCGCTTCAACAACCCGAAGATGGACGTCCTCTACCCCATCGTCAGCCTCGGTGAGACGGCCGAGAACATCGCCGACGAAATGCAGATCAGCCGTGAAGACCAGGACCGCTTCGCCGTCGAGAGCCACCGCCGTGCGGTCAACGCCATCGACGGCGGGCTGTTCAAGAACGAGATCGTCCCCATCGCCGTGCCCAAACGGAAAGGCGACCCGATCATCGTCGATACGGACGAACATCCCCGTTACAAGGTAGAGGACGGCCGCTACAGCCTCGACACCAGCGTCGATGACATGGCGAAATTGCGCCCCGCGTTCCGCACGGGCGGCACCGTCACCGCCGGAAACTCGAGCGGCGTCAACGACGGCGCCGCCGCCGTCCTGATGATGGAGGCCGGCCGCGCCGATACGCTGGGGCTGAAACCAAAACTCCGCTGGGTCGCCTCCGCCGTTGCCGGGGTCGACCCCGGTGTCATGGGATACGGCCCGGTACCGGCCACCGAGAAGCTGCTCAAGCGGACCGGGCTCACGCTCGCCGACATCGATCTCGTCGAACTGAACGAGGCCTTCGCGGCGCAGACCCTCGGCTGCATGCGCCGCCTCGGCCTCGATCACGAAAAGACCAACGTCAACGGCGGGGCCATTGCCCTCGGCCATCCGACCGGATGTTCGGGCGCCCGTATTCTTGTCACCCTAATGCATGAAATGGAACGCCGGGCGCCGACGGCGAAACGGCCATTTTACGGTCTCGCCACCCTTTGCGTCGGCGTCGGCATGGGTGTTTCCACCCTCGTCGATTGGATCGGGGATTGACCCATGTCGAACGTTAGCCGGCCCCTGAGCGGCATCCGAGTCATCGGCCTCGAGCAATACATGGCCGGCCCCTATTGCACCATGCTGCTCGCCGACGCCGGCGCCGAGGTGATCAAGATCGAGCGCCCCGGCACCGGAGATCCCAGGCGCATGATGCCGCCCTTCGCCGAAAAGGGCGGCAACAAGAAGGCCGCCGGGTTCATGGGTTACAACCGCAACAAAAAAAGCCTGGCGTTGAACCTGCGCGACCCGCGCGGCCAGGATGTGTTCCGGGACCTGGCCGCGAACGCCGACGTGGTTCTCGAGAACCTGAGGCCGGGTTCCATGTCGAAACAGGGGCTCGGCAACGAGCCGATGCGGGCCGCCAATCCAAAGCTGATCTGGGCCATCATTTCCGGCTTCGGACGCATGGAGGGTTACCGCGGTCCCTACAGCGACCGGCCCGCCTTCGACATCGTCGCCGAAGGCATGAGCGGCATGATGAATTTGGTCGGGTTCGCCGACAAGCCGCCGAGCTGGACGATCTACGGATTGGCCGACATCTTCTCCGGTTGCATGACGGCCTATGGCATCCTGCAGGCGCTCTATATGCGCGAACGCACCGGTGAGGTGAGGGGCAACTGGTCGATTCGGCCATGTTCGACAACATGCTATCGCTCAACGAGCAGATGGTGACCATGTACTCCATCGCCGGCCAGGTCGGCGAAAGGGGAAAACTGACGAACTATTATCCGCGCGGCGCCTTTGAGACCAAGGACGGATTCCTGGCGCTGCATTGCCCGGACAACATCCTCTGGCAACGCCTGTGCGGTGTCATGGAGCGCCCGGACCTTAAAGAGGATGAGCGCTCTCTGAACGCGCCGGCGCGCTGCGCGAACACGGATTTTCTTGATCCGATTATAAACGGGTTTCTATCGTCGATGACCCGCGACGAAGCGGTCGAGAAACTGAACGGCGCCGGTGTTCCCTGCGGGCCGGTCAACACGGCGGTCGATATCTTCGAAGACCCTCACGTGAAGGCCCGCGGCATGCTGATGGACATCGATGATCCGGATGTGGGTGCGTTCAAATTCACCCGGACGACGCCGCATCTTTCGAGCGCCCCGGAACTGCCGAAACAGGCGGCTCCCCGGTTGGGACAGCATACACGCGAAATATTGTCCGGGCTTCTCGGACGCTCGGATGGGGAAATCGACGCCCTGGCCGCGGACGGCGTTGTCGGAACCGACGACTATTAGCCCCTTAGGGCTCTGGAACCCGGGCGTAAGCCCGATCATCAACCGCGGAGTGCTAGCCGGCGTCCATCGTACTCGGCTCGCAGAACTGCCGACGACGTTTGAGCTGGCGGCAGGCGTCGGTGGCCGATTTGGCGCTGGGGAACGGGCCGGCCTTGAGACGGAAGTAGGTTCCCTTGCGCCCGAGATTGACCTTATCCACCTTGTGCGACAGGTCGCTGAGAATGTTCCGATGAGCCCTTCGGATTTGGGTCCAACCGCGCTCAGCCTGTTTTAGGGATCGATACGACGCCAGGTGGACCGGACGGGGCTTTTTCCAGTTTCGCCGGCATTGCCGCCTTGGCGGCCGCGGCGGGCTTGGGAGCCGCCGGCGCGGCAGGACGCATGGCAAGTTCGATGGCCTGGCGTTCGCGGGCGTATTCATCGGACGTCAAATAGCCGCCGTTCCTGAGCTGCTCCAGGCGCCGAACGGCGTCTGCCACTTCCATCAAGCCTTTCGGCGGCGCCTCAGGATGGGCGACGACGACCGGCGCCGAAGGCATCAGGGCATCGGGGATCATGTTGCGCTCGGCGGAGTGCTCGGAGACGGACATGGCGCGCATTTCAAGTGCCCGGCCCATCATACGCAGACGTCCGGCGATCTGTTCCGTATTGGGTACAGGCCGGTCGAGGCCGGCCGCCGGGGGCGGTGAGGTCAAAGGCAACAGGGCACCGAGGTTGGTTTGGCGGCGTTGGTTGAACTCGTCTTCCGTCAACAACCCCTGGTCTCTCAATGCGCGGAGCGTCGAAAATCGTGAAACCACATTGGAATCGCCACCGATGAACTTGCCGATATTGGCCGGACTCATCTCGACGCCGGGTCCGCCCGGTGCCGGGCGGCCCAACATGGCCGAACTGGTCGGCGCACCGGTCACCGGTGTCGTCGGAACTGCAGCCGGCGGCGGCGCTGCCCCCATCGGCATCGGCGCGTTGCCTCCCGGCGGCAGCGTCATCGCCGCATCGCCGCTTTGGCCTGGAATTCCGCCGCTTTCGAGCAGCGACAAATTAACACTGGCGATCTGAGCGGCGGGTCGCGTACGAATATCGCTCCACACGACGAACTGATGCGAATCATCGGGCCGAAGCGCCAAGATCGCTTCGTACATCTCACGCGCCTTCGTCATCTGACCGGTGTTTTGATAGAGGATCCCGGAGCCGATCAAGGCATCGATATCGCGGGGATTGGCCTTGAGCGCCCTTTGGAAATGCCCCTCGGCGGTGACGTAGTTCCCCTTGGCCAATTCGGCAATGCCCAGTTCGGCCGCTTCGTTTTGTCTGAGCGGGCTGATCGACCAGAATTCTTCGTCAAAGACGCCGCCTTGCGTAATGCCGCACCCGCTAAGCGAGGCGGCCGCCACAAGGATCAGAATGATGCGTTTCATCGGCCCAATCACCGTTTCTCCCCCAACCTCCCCGCGCGACGTCCGTTCCTTGCGTCGCAATCTACAATATATGGTGCTTAATACCATCTATTGTGGTTGAGCTTGCGGCTAAATACTAATGATTGGCAAACAAATAGCAACCTATATTCAATAAGGCCTTGAAGCGCGCAAAGCGGGCTGTATCCCTCGCGCGCCGGTCCGAATTACTTTCGTTTTTTCTTCTTCTCGGACTTCTCGAGTTCGTCACAACCGTTGACGCTGGAGAACGGCAGGCGCGCGAGACCGCCACCCGCACCCCGCATGGTTCCCTGTATGACGAGTATGCTGTGCACTTCGTTGGCGCCAATGGCCCTGTTGATGATTTTTATCAGGCGATTGTCTTCCGCCCGCTGCGCCGGCGTACGCCTGTAGTTGACTTTGGTTTTCCCCTTCCGCTTTTCACGATTGTACAGGTAACCGGGCGGAATGGGCTTCTTGTACCAAGCCCGCATCAGGGAATCGTTGATCTTCGGGGCCAGGTCGCAAATCTTTCCGACCTTCCTGTTGTTCTTGACGGCGAGGATAACGGTGACGGCGGTTTGCGTGGTCTTGCGGCTTTTCTTGCTCCGCTTGGCCGGCGCCATCATGGAGCGCATCTGGATATGGGCGCCACCTTCACCGCGCAATCCGAAAGACCGCTTTTTCTGGAGTTCGGCGGATTGGACCGCATTAACGACGGCGAGCGTCGCGGCGATGATCGTCAGGGCTTGAAAAATCTTCCAATTCATCAAATCCAACCATATCCGATCGCTGGGCCCACGCAAGAGCTTCGATGTGAACCCATATTATAGCTGAACTTGGCCAGAGAAAGGCTACGGCCTTCAATGATTGCCGTCGAGTTCCACTTCCATGTAGATGACGTCGTCGAGCGGGTTGTCGTAGTAGGACGGAATTTCCCGAAAACCCATGGTCTCGTAGAGGCCGATCGCCGCCTTGAGGTGACCCAGGGTGTCGAGGCACATTTTCCGGTATCCGGCGAATTTAGCCTTGCGGACCAGCTCTTCCGCCATCCAGCGCCCGAGTCCGGTTCCACGCCAAGGTGGGCGTACGTAGAGCCGTTTCATCTCACATGTGCCGTCGTCGATCGGACGGAAGCCGCCGCCGGCGGCAATGGTTCCCGTCTCTCGATCACGCGCCAGCATCAGGCAACCGCGGGGCGGTTCGTAGGCACCGGGAAGCGACGACAGTTCGCTCTCGAAGCCTTGGAAACATAAGTCGACGCCGAGCCAATCCTGATACTCGCGAAAGAATGAGCGAATATGGTCCATATCGGCTGGACCATCGGCGTCGACCAGGTCGATGACCGGCTTGCTTTCGTTCATGGCAATCGGATCGTGCCTTCGAGATAAAGCACGGCATGACCCGCCAGCTTGACCCGGTCCCCGGCCAGTTCACAAAAGACATCGCCCTGCCGGGCCGATATCTACCGCGCATGGAGCTCGTTCTTGCCGAGCCGGCCGGCCCAGTACGGCACGGAGGTGCAATGGGCCGACCCGGTAACCGGGTCTTCGTCGATACCGACGTGGGGAGCGAAATAGCGGGATACGAAGTCGCATGTTCGACCCGGTGCGGTCACGATCAAACCGTCGCCTTCCATGGCGGCGATGAAATTGAGATCGGGCCGCAGCCGCTCCACCGTTTCCTCGCTGTCGAAAACGGCCATGTTCTTCGTCGCCCGCAGGAACTCGGTGGGAGTCGCACCGATGGCGTCACCAAAGCCGCCGGGGACGTCGACTCGCCGGGCCGGCCTGGCCGGGAAGTCCATGACCAGTAGGTCGTCCCGGCGCGCAACGTCGAGCCGACCGCTCCTGGTATCGAATGAGACGGCTGCGAGGCCCGGCTGCAGGTGCTCTAGGATCAGGTGGGCGCTGGCCAACGTGGCATGACCGCAAAGGTCGACCTCCGCTTTCGGCGTAAACCAACGAAGGCCGAAATGCCCCGCCCCTTCGTCTCCCTCGGCAACGAAAAACGCAGTCTCCGACAGGTTGTTCTCGGCTGCGATATCCTGCATGACGTCATCGGGCAGCCAGGTTTCCAGCGGACAGACGGCGGCCGGATTGCCGCTGAATAGGCGGTCCGTAAAGGCATCGATCTGAAATACGGATTGTTCCATTATAAGGCCTCCAACAGTTCGCGACCCATTTCGCGCGTCGTCGCCTTGCCGCCCATGTCCGGAGTCTTGACGTCAGACTCCCTAATCACGGTCTCGATCGCCGAGAGGATGTCGGCAGCGGCTTCCGAATGACCCAAATGATCAAGCATCATCGCCGCCGACCAAATCTGTCCGATGGGATTGGCGATGCCCTTGCCGGCGATATCCGGGGCCGAACCATGGACCGGCTCGAACATGGACGGGAACTCGTGGGTCGGATTGATGTTCGCGCTCGGTGCAATACCGATGGTTCCGGTTACCGCCGGACCGAAGTCCGACAGGATATCGCCGAACAGGTTGGATCCGACGACCACGTCGAACCAATGGGGGTTGCGGACGAAGTGTGCTGTCAGGATGTCTATATGGAACTTGTCCGTTTCGACGTCCGGGTATTCCTCTGACATGGCTTCGAACCGTTCATCCCAATAGGGCATCGTATGGATGATGCCGTTGGACTTGGTCGCCGACGTCACGTGTTTGCTGCCGATCGTCGTCGCCAAGTCGAATGCGAAACGCAGGATCCGCTCGACTCCGTGGCGGGTGAAGACGGACTCCTGAACGACAGCCTCTCGCTCCGTCCCCTCGAAAAGCCGACCACCGATTTCCGAGTATTCGCCCTCGCTGTTTTCACGGACGATCCAGAAATCGATGTCGCCGGGCTCACGGCCGGCCAGCGGGCACGGCATGCCATCGAACAGGCGCACCGGGCGCAAGTTGACATACTGGTCGAATTGGCGCCGGATCGGGATCAGCAGTCCCCAAAGGGACACGTGGTCGGGAACGCCCGGAAAGCCGACGGCGCCCAAGAACACAGCGTCGTGCTCGGCGACTTCATCGAGGCCATCGTCCGGCATCATGGCGCCCGTCTTGTGGAAGCGTTCGCAACTCCAGTCCTTCTCGACGAACTTGAACCCGAGATCATATTTCGTCGAGATGGCCTCAAGGACATTGATCCCTTCGGGAACCACTTCCATTCCGATGCCGTCGCCGGGGATGACCGTGATCGTGTACGTATTGTCGGGCACTTTCGCCCCTCCCTCTCTACCAATCGAACGCTCACACGACGTGAGCCACGGTGTCAGCCGGAATCTATTCCTCTTCAACCAGATGGATATTGATCCGACGGTTGTGCTTACCCTTGTTCTCGATCTTGCCGACACGCAGTTGGCCGATCTCGCCGGTCCGGGCCAGGTGGGTCCCGCCACAAGGCTGCAGGTCGACACCTTCGACGTTCATCAGGCGTACCTTGCCGGCACCACTCGGCGGCTTGACCGACATTGTGCGGACCAGCTCCGGATTGGCCGCCATTTCCTCGTCGCTGATCCACTGCATGGATAGGGCGTGGTCCTCGTCGACCAGGCGGTTGAGGTCAGCCTCGATGGCGGCCTTGTCGAGGGACGTGTCGGGCAGGTCGAAGTCGAGGCGGCTTTTTTCGGTGCCGATCTGGCCGCCGGTGACACCGCCTTCGACGACCGCACAGAGGAGATGAAGGGACGTATGCATGCGCATCAACCGGTAGCGCCGCTCCCAATCGATCTCCGCGGTGACGGTGTCGCCGGCAGCAAGGCCCGCCGCCCCTTCCTCGGGAACATGGCAATGGCGGCCTGTTTCCCGGTCCTTGCGGGTATCGGCGATCCTGACCTCGATACCGTCGGCTTTTCGTAGGACGCCCGTATCGCCCGGTTGGCCGCCGCCCATGGGATAAAAGACCGTCCGATCGAGTTCGATACCGGCGTCGTCGACGGACACCACCGTCGCCTCGCAGGTCTTGGCGTAGGAGTTGCCCCGAAATATCTCTTCCGTCATTTTCTCTCCACCCCTGTTAAATTCATATCAATCAAGCGCCATGGGGATGACCGTCGCCACCAGCAACAGGCCCATCATCACATTGAACACGCGCAGCCGCCTGGGCGCTCCCATCAGAAAGCGGCCGATCGCTTGCCCGAACAACGTCCAGCTGGTTGTTGCCGAAAACGTCACGACTAGGTTGATCAGAACGATCAGCACGATCTGCAAATGATATTGTTCGGCCGTCGTGAAGGTGGCAACCAAAGCCAGAATGAACGTCCAGCCTTTCGGATTGACCCACTGGAATAAGGCCGCCTGAAGCGGCGTCAACGGTTTGCCGTCTTCTTCTTCGTCGCCGCTCGTGGAGGCAGCGGTCGAAATCTTGTAGGCAAGGAACAGAAGGTAGACGGCACCTACGACCCTGAGCACGGAATGGGCTTCGGGATAGGCCTTGAAGAACCCACCCAGACCGAAGCCGGCAAGTGCGATCATCGTCGTCATGCCGATCAGGATGCCGGCGATATGCGGCAGGGTGCGCACGTAGCCGAAGTTGACCCCGGATGCCGTCAGCATGATGTTGTTGGGCCCCGGCGTGAACGCCATGACGCAGGTGAAGGTGACCGCCGGGACCAGGAAGTCGAGCAACATACCCCCGCCCCTCAAGCCGTAGCGAGGGCACGGCCGAACAACGCCTTGTCGGCATTGCCGCCGGATAGGATAAGCCCGACCGTCTTGCCCGCCATTTTGTCACGCTCCTTGATCAGCGCAGCCAGCGGCGGCGCCCCGGCCCCTTCGCTGGTGTTGTGGGTATCCGTGAAGTAGATGCCCATGGCCGCAAGGATTTCCTCCTCGGTCAGGCGGACGATGCGCTCGGCCCCCTTCCAAATGATCTCAAGCGCGTTTTCGTCCGGTACCCGGCAGGCCATGCCGTCGGCGAGGGTATCGGCACTGTTGGTCGACACCGGCTCGTGAGCCTCGAAGGAAAGCGCATAGCAGGCGGCGTTGTCGGCGACGACACCGACAACTTCGGTGGTCAGCCCGAGGGCATCGCGGGCCGAAATCACCCCGCAGATGCCCGATCCCTGCCCGATCGGCACGTAGACGGTATCCACGTCGTTGACGCTGGACAGGAACTCCATGCCGTAAGTGCCGACGCCCTCGACCAGATGCGGATGAAAGGGCGGGATCATATGGAGGCCCCGCTCCTCGGCCAATTCACCGGCGTATTCCCGGGCTTCCTGGAAGTCTTCGCCATGCTCGATCAGGTTGCCGCCGAAGGCGCGCATGGCGTCGTTCTTCTCCGGGTTGTTGCCGAAGGGCACCAGGATCGTCGCCTCGAGGCCGACCTTGGAGGCGGCAAGCGCGACGCTTTGCCCATGATTGCCGCGGGTCGCCGTGATTACACCGGGGCAGCTGGGATCGTCGGTCTTCAGACGCGCCATGTAGTTGAGCCCGCCCCTGATCTTGAAAGCGCCGATCGGCGTCTGGTTCTCATGCTTGACCCAGACCTCGGCCCCGGTGCGGCGGCTCAGCAGCGGCCAGTGGATCTGCGCCGTCGGCGCCATGTGGCGGTAGACGGTTTCGGCCGCCGTTTCCAGGTCCGGTTTGCTTGCGACGGGCATCGTGTATCCTCCTTTCGGTCTATATATCACCCACGACGAGCCAGTGCGATGCCGGCAAGGATGGCAACGGTCGCAACCGCGATCGGTACCGTGATGGCCTCACTGAAAAGCGCGACGGCGAGGATCAGACTGACCACGGGCTGGGCGAATTGTATGGGTGCAATCCGGACGACGCCACCGGTGGCCATGGCCCAATACCACAGGCAATAACCCCACCGAGGAAAAGATGACGAGGAATCCGAGCCCCGACCAGCCGGCCGCCGAAACCGCCGCCCATTCGGTGCCGCCGATTATCCAGGGCAGCAAAGGAAGCTGCATAAGCGCGGCCAAGCCGATCCCCCAGAACGTCGTCGCCCAGGTTCCGATCTTCATGGTCAGGCGGCTGCCGGCAACATACCCCATCCCTAGCAGACCATGGCGGCGATACAGAGCATGTCGCCGGACAGAGACGCCTGACCGCCCGGATCCCGCGAGCCGATCATCAACACTTCGCCCCCAAAGGCGATCGATACCCCGATCCACCATATGACCCTCGGCATGCGTCGGTCGAACAGGGCGTTGCCCAAACCGGCAACGATCGGCAACCCGGCCAGGATGAGGGCCGCATGGGCCGTCGAGGTCAGGGACAGGCCGTAGGAAAACAGCAGCGTAAACCCGGCAAAGCCGCCGAAACCGCTCATCAGTAGCAGGCCCCACTGGCCCCGTCCGCGCGGCAGCGGCAGGCGCAGCATCAATGCGACCGGCACGACGATCGCAGCCGCCAGGACGGTCCGCAGGACGCCGGCCCCGAGCGGGTCGATCTCGTCGACGGTTATGGCCGCCGCCGCCGGGGTCGCCCCCCACATGATGATGGCGGCACGGCAGCGAGAAACGCGACCGCCGCTTGCGGCCGCGCCCCTGCTTCTTTTGTCAGCGCCGTCACGTTCGAACTCCCCTCTCGCGGACCTCCGCTGTTTGGCGGACGGGAAGCCGATGTTCGGCCTCCCGATCCGTCAGGTCTCGTCTGTCAGCGCACCCAAAACGGCTTTTTCGCCTCGAAGGCCGCCTCGGCCCGGGTCAGGCCCATGTCTTCGAGCATTCGGTCGTCCATTTGGCCGAGTTGCCGGCGCTGGTCCGATCGGTCCTGCCAGGTGTAGAGGCAATTTGCGATGTAGACCAGGATGGCGACCGGCGCGTTCCAAAGGCGCGCGAACCACTGCCCCTTGGCGCCGGGAACGTGCCCGGTCCGCGCCGTCAAAGAAGAGGATGGCAACAAAATTGTATCGGTGCAATCGTGACTTTTCATCGGAATTACCTCCAACCTTTATGTCGATTGTATCTATACCGTTGACGGTTTCTTCCCTACAATGTATTTATTGTCACCATGACAATTTGGATGCCCGATCTCGCCACCCGTGGTGGCCCCAAGTACCTGGCCATTGCCGACGCCATCAGCGATGCCGTTTCTTCCGGCGACCTCTCCCCCGGTGAAAAACTGCCGCCCCAGCGCAATCTGGCTTACGACATCGGGGTGACCCTGGGCACGGTGACCCGCGCCTACCAAGAAGCCGAACGGCGCGGCTTGGTCGGCGGCGAGGTCGGACGCGGGACCTTCGTCCTGGGCGACGAGCCCGATGCGGCAAGCGTTTTCGTCTCCTCCGAACCGACGGGGACCAATGTCTTCGACTTCACCCATGCGACGCCGGTTGCCGGGGCCGCCGGCAAGAAGCTGGCCCGGACCCTGGCCCATATCGCCGCCCAACCGGACATCGACGCCCTCGCCAACTATCAACTCGAGACCGGCCTCGAACCGCACCTGGCCGCCGGCGCCGAGTGGTTCAGCCGAACGACCGACCTCAAGACCTCGACGGAACGCGTGGCACTGACCAACGGCGCCCAGCACGGTGTTCTCGTCGCACTGATGTCGGTCACCCAACCCGGCGATACCATCCTCGCCGAATCCCTCACCTACCCCGGCATCATTCACCTGGCCCATCAGTTGGGCGTTCGCCTGGAGCCGGCGCCGATCGATGACGAAGGTTTGATTCCCGAGCAACTCGACGAGCTCTGCGGCAAGACCAAGGCCCGTGCGCTCTACTGCATGCCGGCCCTGCAAAACCCGACGACGGCAGTAATGCCCGAGGAACGCCGGCGGCAGGTCGCCGAAATCGCCCGGCGCCACAAGCTCTTCATCCTCGAGGACGACATCTGGGGCGGCTTGGCCGGCGAAACCTTGCCGCCGATCGCCGCCCATGCGCCGGAGCGCTCCTTCTTCATCACCGGGCTATCGAAGTGCATGGCCGGCGGATTGCGGGTCGGCTACATCCTCGCGCCGGACGATCATATCCAGGCGCTCCGCACCACGGTGCGAATCTGCAATTGGATGACCGCACCCTTGATGGCGGAGGTGGCCCGGCGCTGGATTACCGACGGGACCGGCGACGAACTGACGGGTTGGCAGCGCCGGCGGGCCCGCGAACGGATGCGATCGGCGGAGCGCATTCTTGGCAAATTCTCTCCGACCATTCACCCGTCCGCGCATCATTTCTGGCTCGAATTGCCGTCACCATGGCGCGGTACGGAATTCGCCGCCGTCGCCGAATCTCGGGGCGTCCGGGTCTTGACCGGTGAGACGTTCGTCGTCGGTAGACAGGCGGCCCCGCACGCGATCCGCATCGGCACGGGCTTTCCGAAGACCCTCGCCGACCTGGAGATCGGCCTCGAAATCCTCCGGGAAATCCTCGATACCCCTGGCGGTATCGGACCGGCGGTAATCTAACCGGACACGTCGTCGAAGGCGGCGAAAGTATGGGCGTGGTTCAAGGGTCCATGCCCGGCGCCGAGACCCGGCGCTTGGCGGATTGCCTCCAGGACGTATTGGCGCGCACGGGCGACAGCTTCCAGAACCGACAGCCCCTGGGCCATTCCGGCCGCCGTCGCCGATGCGAGTGTACAACCGGTGCCGTGGGTATGGCGCGTATCGATGCGCGGACTCTCGAAACGTTCCGTTCCCTCGGGTCCGACCAGTTGATCGACCACTGTTTCCCCGGCCAGGTGACCGCCTTTCATCAGAACGAAATCAGGCCCCTGGCGGCGCAATTCGCGACCCGCTTCAGCCGCTTCAGCGGCGGTCGCGATGGTTCGGCCGGCGAGCACCTCGGCCTCGGGAACGTTCGGCGTGATCAAGAGAGCGCGCGGCAGCAGTCGGTCTCGCAGCGCCTCAACGGCCGCATTTTCCAACAGGGATGCGCCGCCCTTGGCGATCATGACAGTATCCAAGACGATCGGAATGCCCTTCCCTTCGGTATCGAGGGTGTCGGCCACGGTCTCAATCACCTCTGGCCGATGCAGCATGCCGATCTTGATGCAGTCGGCACCGATGTCCTGCAACACGACGCGGATCTGTTCGGCGATGAAATCGCAAGGAACCTCATGAATAGCACTGACGCCGCGGGTGTTCTGGGCGGTCAGTGCCGTCAGGGCCGTCGCCGCGTAACCGTCGAGCGCGGTGACCGCCTTGATGTCAGCCTGGATTCCGGCGCCGCCGCCGGAATCGGAACCGGCAATGATCAGGACCCGGCCCTTCAAAAGCCTCCTCCCGAACTCAGTGGCCGCCTGCGGCTTTTTCGACGGCGTCGGCGATGTCGCCTACGACGGTCGTGACGAGTGCCTCGTCCTCGCCCTCCGCCATGACGCGGATCAACGGCTCGGTTCCGGATTTCCGGATGAGCAATCGGCCGTTTCCGGAAAGGCGTTGTTCTCCGTCGTCGATGACGCGGCGCACGGCCGGCTCGGAAAGCGGGTCGCCGCCGTTTATGCAGACGTTTTTCAGGAGCTGCGGATAGGGATCGAACATGCGGCAGACCCGGCTGGCGATATCGCCTTCATCGAGGATCGCCGCCAATACCTGCAACGCCGCGATCAATCCGTCGCCGGTGGTCGAGTAGTCGCTGAGGATCACGTGGCCCGATTGCTCGCCGCCCAGATTGTAACCATTGGCCCGCATGTGTTCGACGACATAGCGGTCACCGACCTGGGTGCGGATGGTCTGGAGCCCGATATCGGTGAGGTATTTCTCGAAGCCCAGGTTGGACATGACCGTGGCGACGACGCCGCCGCCTTTCAACATGCCGGTATCCGACCAATGCCGCGCGATCAAGGCCATGATCTGGTCACCGTCGATCAACTCGCCTTTCTCGTCGCAAACGAGGACGCGGTCCGCATCGCCGTCCAAGGCCAGCCCGATATCGGCCTGGTGAGCGACGACCTGGGAGCAGAGGTAATCCGTGTCCGTGGAGCCGCATTGGCGGTTGATGTTGAATCCGTCCGGCTCCACGCCGACCGGAACCACGTCCGCCCCCAACTCCCAAAGCACTTCCGGCGCAACCTTGTAGGCGGCGCCGTTGGCGCAATCGACGACGATCTTGAGGTCCTCGAGGCTCAGGCGCTTGGGAAAGGTCTGTTTGACGTATTCCGTATAGCGCCCCTTGGCGTCATCAAGACGTTTCGCCCGGCCCAGCCGGGGCGGCGGTGCCAGCTTCTCGACCAATCCGTTAGCGACATGCGCCTCGATTTCCCGCTCGACGGCGTCGGACAACTTGTACCCATCCGGTCCGAACAGCTTGATGCCGTTGTCCTCATAGGGATTGTGCGAGGCGGAAATCATGACCCCCAGATCGGCACGAAGCGAGCGGGTCAGCATGGCGATGGCCGGCGTCGGCATCGGCCCGACCAGGATCACATCCATGCCCATGGACACGAAGCCGGCCGTCAGCGCCGGTTCCAGCATGTATCCGGAAAGGCGTGTATCCTTGCCGACGACGACGCGGTGGCGATGATCGCCAGCCGTGAAATGGAGCGCCGCCGCCATGCCCACCTTGAGCGCCATTTCGGTCGTCATGTTTCCGCAGTTCGCGGTTCCCCGAATACCGTCGGTGCCGAATAGTTTTTTTGTCATTTTCTCCACCAGAGAACCTTTGAGTCCGCCCTTCTTACTCCGCTCGAAACGGATAGGGGTGTCACGTTTTGTTACAGATTTTTTCTGAATAAAGACTTATCGGCGAAAAGTGCGTTAAAAAATCGGCAGCTCATGCACCTTCACGACGGATAGCGTCGCTGACCTTGAGCGCCTGAACGGTCTCGCCGACGTCGTGGACCCGGAAGATCCGGACACCTTTCGCGTGAGCGGCGAGCGCCGCCGCGATCGATCCCGGCAGACGCCTTTTCGGGCCTTCTTCACCTGCGATCTTGCCGATGAACGATTTCCGCGAAACGCCGAGAACCACAGGCCGGCCGGTGCCGACGATCGCGTCGATCCGATTGAGGATCTGCAGGTTGTGTTCGGCCGTCTTTCCGAACCCGATCCCCGGATCGATGGCGATATGGTCGGCGGGAATCCCCGCCTCGAGGCAGGCTTGCATGCGCTCCATGAGATAGTCCCGGACCTCGCCCGGTGCATCGCCGTAATGCGGATCATGCTGCATGGTGTCGGGTTGTCCCCGCATATGCATGAGGATGACGGGAACCCCGAGTTCCGAGGCCGCCGCCAGGGCCTCCGGATCGCCCTCGAGGGCCGACACGTCGTTGATGATGTCGGCCCCGGCGAAGACGGCGGCCTTCATGACCTGGGCATGGCGGGTGTCGATCGACAACAAGCTGCCCAGCTTTTTCAACTCTGAAATTACCGGCACGACACGGCCGATCTCTTCATCGACGCTCACGGACGAGGCGCCGGGTCTGGTCGATTCACCCCCAATATCAAGGATATCCGCGCCCAGCGCGATCAATTCGCGGCCCCGTTCGACGGCGGCTTCGAGGGCGAAGGCATCACCCCCGTCGGAAAAGCTGTCCGGGGTCACATTGACGACTCCCATGACGCGTGAGACGTCCAGCGACAGGCCGGCGAAACTCCCGCTCATGGGTTTCGGGGTTCTTTCAGGTCAGGATTCGGGTTGCGGCTCGGCGCCACCGACGCCGGGGTTGCCCTTGTCCTTCTTGACGGAGCCGCTGGTCGGGACCGAGGACCGCGGGCCGCTCTGTGGCGGCGTATCGTCGCTTTCCTCCCTTATGACAGCCTCGCCGCGCAGCACGGCATCGACCTCAGCACCTGAAAGCGTCTCGTATTCGAGCAGCGCGTTGGCAACGAGATCGAGACCTTCGCGCTGTTCGGTCAGGATTTTTCGGGCCGCGGTCTCCGCCTCGTCAATCAGGCCCCGCACTTCCTGATCGATCAGCGCCGCCGTCTCATCGGAAATGTTTTTCTGGCGGGCGACGGAGTGTCCGAGGAAGATCTCTTCCTCGTTATCGGCGTAGCGAAGACGACCGAGCTTGTCGGAGAAACCGAACTCGGTGACCATACGGCGAGCCCAGTTGGTCGCCTGCTGGATGTCGTTGCCCGCACCGGTCGTGATGTTCTCCTTGCCGAATACGATCTCCTCGGCGATGCGCCCGCCGAAGGCCATGGCCAGTTTCGATTTCAGCTGGGTTTCCGAGAAGCTGTATTGGTCGCGCTCCGGCAGCGGCATGGTCACGCCAAGCGCCCGTCCACGCGGAATGATCGTGACCTTGTGCAGTGGGTCGGTCTTCGGCATGAAAATGTTGACCAGGGCATGGCCGGCCTCGTGAAAGGCGGTCAGCGTTTTCTCTTCCTCGGTCATCACCATCGAACGCCGTTCGGTTCCCATCAGAACCTTGTCCTTGGCGTCCTCCAGTTCCTGCATGGTGACCACGCGCTTGCCGGCCCGGGCGCCCAGAAGGGCGGCTTCGTTGACCAGGTTGGCAAGGTCGGCGCCGGAGAACCCGGGCGTCCCGCGGGCGATGACCCGGGCATCGACGTCAGGGGCCAGCGGGATCTTGCGCATGTGAACCTTGAGGATTTTCTCGCGGCCCAGGATGTCCGGGTTGGGCACCGTCACCTGACGGTCGAAACGACCGGGACGCTGCAGCGCCGGGTCAAGGACGTCGGGCCGGTTGGTGGCGGCGATCAAAATGACGCCTTCGTTCGACTCGAACCCATCCATCTCGACCAGCAACTGGTTCAGTGTCTGCTCGCGTTCATCGTTGCCGCCGCCGAGGCCGGCGCCGCGGTGGCGACCGACGGCGTCGATCTCGTCGATGAAGATAATGCAGGGCGCGTTCTTCTTGCCCTGTTCGAACATGTCGCGTACACGCGACGCACCGACGCCGACGAACATCTCGACGAAGTCGGAACCCGAGATCGTGAAAAATGGCACATTGGCCTCGCCGGCGATGGCGCGGGCCAACAGCGTCTTACCGGTACCCGGCGGTCCGACCAGCAGGCAGCCCTTGGGAATTTTGCCGCCAAGACGCTGGAACTTGTGCGGGTCCTTGAGGAACTCGACAATCTCTTCCAGTTCCTGCTTGGCCTCGTCGATACCGGCGACATCTTCGAAGGTGACTCGGCCTGTCTTCTCGGTCAGCAGGCGGGCCCGCGATTTGCCGAAGCCCATGGCCTTGCCTCCGCCCGACTGCATCTGGCGCATGAAGAATATCCAGACACCGATGAGCAGTAGCATCGGGAACCAGGATATGAGGATGCTGAACAAGGTCGGGGTGTCTTCCTCGGACGGCAGGGCACTGATGCGCACGCCCTGTTTAGTAAGGATCTCGACGATGTTGGAGTTTTCCGGTGCGTAGGTCTGGAATACGCGGCCATCCCGATAGTGCCCGGTGACGGCCTGGCCCTGTATGGTTACGTCGCGAACGTCGCCGGCCTCCACGGAGGTGACGAAGTCCGAATAGGCCAGCGCCATCTGCGGATTGCGCATCGACGCGCCCTGAAAAAGGTTGAACAGCGCAAATACCAGCAGCGCGATGATCACCCAAAGAGCTAGATTTCGTCCGAAATTCAAGGCCCGTACCTTTCAACAATCCACAATCTCGTTCGCCCGCATCAACCGGCGGTGGGCGACCCTTCATTACTGAGATAGTCTATAACCCCTATTTAGCAACAAAAAACCCCCTCCCGGAAAGGGAATTCAGCGGTTTAAATGCCAAGGATCGAATTGCCGTACCCATCGGCTCGACGTCTTTTCGCACGAAGCCCAAATGGGGAACCTCGACGAGACCCGCCTCGTCGATCAAAGCCGGGAGCGTCGTCATCGCCGAATCGGGGATTTCAACCACCCTCGTTCGGAACATTTCGCGGTCGAGTATTCGGCGACCACTCTCGCCAAGTGGCGCCAGCCAGTGGCCTCGCTCGGCGAGGCGGGCGGCGCTGCCGAACCCGATGGCAAACCGTCGGTCCCAATGGTGAATAGAGCCGGGTACGATGGCGAGATCTTGCGGAAGCCCGCGGTTTTCCCGATGCACAAGCAAACGATCGCGGTGCACCGTAACTCGGCATCTGCCGAGCGTCGCACTCGGTTCCTTCTCGGTTCGCAAACGATCGACGAGAGGGTCCAACTTGCCGCGACGGGGCGGGAACCGCTTGCCGCCGACGGTGAGAAAGACCCGCGCCATAACCCGCGAAAACAAATCGCCGGGCAAGTCCCGCAATCGGCCCATATCGCCGGTAACGAGGCCGAAAGGGTGAAGTTTGAGCGTCCGGGCAATGGCCTTGGCAGTCTCGCGCTCCATCACGGCCCGCGTGCCGGCGTAACGTTCCGCGGCGACGGTCAAGGCTGTAGGAGAAAGCTCGGAGCGCGCCATCGCTTGGCGCCATCGTACCCTCTCGAACCGCCGGTCGAGATTGCTCGGATCCTCAATCCATTCCTTGCCCGCCGATTGCAAATGATTGCGAAGCGACCGCCGCGATACCGCCAACAAGGGGCGCAATATCCGGCAATCGGGTTTCTCGACGACGGCGCTCATTCCGGCCAAGCCGTCGGGACCGCTACCTCGGCTCAAGCGCATGAGAAAGGTCTCCGCCTGATCCTCCAGCGTATGAGCGACAGCCAGATGCAGGACACCGTTGTCCCGGCACCATTTCTCCATCAGGGTGTACCGCGCTTCTCTCGCGCGCTCTTGAACGCGGGTATTCGGTTTTGGCTCCGCCCACGCGAGCGTATGGTGCTCGACACCGAGCTCGCCCATCCATCGGGAAACCCGCCGGCACTCCGACGCCGACCCCTCCCGCAAGCCGTGATCAACCGTAAGGGCGATCAGGTCGCCGCCGAGCGCGCCGGTCCAACCCGCGAGCAGTGACGCCAACGCCACGCTGTCGCCGCCGCCGGATACGGCGACGCAGATGCGCGGGCGAGTCTCGAACGGCCCCAAAGGCGCCATCAAATCCCGAAAAGACTCGTCTGACAGATCGTGGGCGATGCCCGGCATTTTCTTAGGGACAGCCGTTCCGCTGCCTTTCGCGCGATACCGCCGACTTGACACCGGCCGAAGCCCGCGGGAAATCAGCCAGCACCTTGGTGAACGCGGCGCAGGCTTCCGGCTGTTTGTTCAACCCGGCCAGCGACATGCCGAGTTTGAGCAGGGTATCAGCCGCTTTTGGACCTTTCGGGTCCTTCTGGAAACCCTCGAAGAACACCTGGGCCGCTTCCTGATAGGCGCCGCGTACGTAATGGGTCTCGCCAAGCCAATAGCGCGCGTTGCTGGTCAAGGGGTCGTCAGCATGCGTTTCGATAAAGGCCTTCAAGGCCATCTCGGCCTGATCGTAATTGGTCTGGCGGAGCAGGTTGAACGCGTAGGCGTACTGCTCCTTCGGCGTTCCCGCCGGCAGCGGACCGGGCGGCGGTGACACCGCGGCTTGTTGGGCCGGCGCCGGTGCCGGCGCCGCCGATTGCGCAGGCGCCTGGGGCGAACCCGTTTGCAGTTTTTGAGCCTGGACCGCTTCGATAGCCGATACGGAAACCGTCCCCAACGACTGCGGCCCAGGCGCGATCGCCTGAACGCCGGCCGGCGATGGAGCCGCGGAGATGCTGGGTCCACCAAAACCCGGCCCTTGTCCGAGGGCCCGCGGTTGCCCGCCGCCTGACAGCTTTTCCTCGAGCGCCGACAGCCTGAAGTCGACATCGCCGACCAGCTTGTCCAAGCGTTCGACGACCTGGTTGATCCGGAAATTCAGTTCTTCCATGGTGCCCGTCGCGTCGCGAATATCCTGCTCGAGACGGTCCATGCGAAGGCCGAGCCGCGCAATCGCTGGTTTCGACAAACCACCCGCGGCGCCTGCGTCACCTTGGCTGGCAGGCGGCAACGGCGTGCCGCGCGATATACTCAAATTCAAAGTGCGGATATCGCGCTCTAGGCGTTCCATCCGATCGAGAATCGGACCAAGGTTCGAATCCTGCGCCCGGCTTTCGGAGAGGAGCCCGACCGAGAGTATGATGGCACCCAAAGCCAAACCCGCGATCCGCGGGCCCTGCCCAGGGAACTTCGCAGCACGTCCATTCATTTCAAACCCCACAGGATTCGGTCACGTATTGGAAGAGGCAATCGGGTTCAGGCTGAACAACATTCTAGGCAAAATTATGGCGCCTGCCCAGCGGATGGAAGTCCGCAGACAGGCGCCATATAACTTCAGAGGCGTCTCGACTAGCTACCGGCGGAACTCACCACGGTCACGGCGCGGCGGTTCTGTGCCCAGGCGTCCTCGTTCGAGCCGAGTGCGACCGGGCGTTCCTTACCGTAGGAAATCGTCTTGATACGCGACGGGTTGATACCAAGGGCCACGAGATAATCCTTGGAGGAATTAACCCGGCGTTCTCCGAGAGCGAGGTTGTATTCCCGCGTTCCCCGTTCGTCGCAATGCCCTTCAATGCTGATGACCGTCGAAGGATTAGCCTTCATCCACGCCGCTTGCTTATCGAGCGTGGCGCGCGCGATATCGTTAAGATGGTATTTATCGAACGCGAAGAAAACGCGGTCGCCGACATTGGCTACCAGGTCTTCCTGCGATCCCGCCGCGATTGCACCGGACCCACCGAGAGGCGTGGTGAACGTTTCGACCGGCTTCGCATCCGCGACGGAACTGCCGCCACCGGAGGTTTGTCCGGAGGTGTCGGAAGCGGTTTCGCAGGCGCCGAGAAGCGCGACGGCGGCAAGAATGCCTAAAATTTTGAAGCGCATTTAATCTCCCCCTTATCGGGACGGACTCATACTGTGTGTCGAACCTTGTACGACACATTGCATTACGACCGTTTTTCGGTCCTAAGACCAGTTTTATTAAAGATTACGGTCACTAATTCCAAGTGTTTTTTCGGAAAAACCGTGGAATCACAAAGATATTACGCGTTTGTTAGGAGATCAACTACGGGATCAATGGCGACCACGCCGGATCGGATGCGTCGAGCGGCGTGACGATTTCTCGCTCGTTGTGTCCGGTCAGGTCGATCGTCCATAACCGCGCCTTTCCACCCTTGCCGTCGGCCGTCGTCCTGCTTTGGCGGAAGAACATCAGAACCCGTCCGTTCGGCGACCAAGTCGGTGCCTCGACGAGAAAGTCCTCGGCCAAAAGCCGTTCGCCCGTGCCGTCCGGCCGCATGACCCCGATGAAGAACCGTCCTTTATGGATCTTCGTGAATGCGATCAGGTCGCCGCGCGGCGACCACACTGGCGTCGCATACCGGCCCTTGCCGTAGCTGATTCGCCTGACGTTCCGGCCCGATGCGTTCATGACGTAGAGTTGCTGGGTGCCGCCACGGTCCGAGTTGAATACGACGTTACTGGCATCCGGTGAAAAGCTCGCGGACGTATCGATCGCTGAATGATGGGTCAACTGAACGACCTGGCGAGTCCGTAAATCCTTTGTGTAGATCTCGGAATTGCCGTCCCGGGCCATGCTCATGATGACCTTCTTGCCGTCGGGCGAGAACCGTGGCGCGAAAGTCATGCCCGGAAAATCGCCGAGGATCTCCTGGCGGCCGGTGTCGATGTTGAAGATGTAAACACGCGGCAGGTTGCCGAAATAGGATAGGTAGGTGATCTCCTGGAGCGTCGGGGAAAACCGGGGGGTCAGCACGAGGCTGCCGCCGTCGGTTAGGAAGCGGTGGTTGGCGCCGTCCTGATCCATGATCGCAAGGCGCTTGATTCTCTTGTTGGCCGGGCCGCTCTCGGCGATGTAGACGATCCGCGTGTCGAAATAGCCGGTCTCGCCGGTGATTCGTTTGTAGATGGCGTCGGCGATGATATGGGCGACGCGGCGCCAATTGTCGGGAATCGTGAAATAAGCGAGTCCGACCATTTGCGTTTCGGCGAACACGTCCCAAAGGCGAAACTCGATGCGCAACCGTCCGTCGGGAACGATCTGCGCCTTGCCCTGGACCATCGCCTGCGCGTTAATGACCCGCCAATCACCGAATCGCGGCAGGGTCTGCATGGACTCCGCGGTCTGGATGAAGGCTTTGCGGTCGATCGGCTTGAACAGCCCGGAGCGCTCCAGGTCGCTGGCGATCACGCGAGAGATATCGCGGCCGAACCGTTTCTCCTCGTTGCTCGTACCGACCAGGTCGGTCACCGCGACCGGAATCGGCTCGACCGTCCCGCGGGTGATGTCGATGCGGAGTTCCGCATAGCCTTGTCTCGGCGCCAACAGAACCAGCACCAGAAGGAGACTTGCGGCCGCTGCGTTGACCCTGCGCCGGATAACCGGATCCACCCAAATCTTCTTTCTCAAAACGGCCCCCTGTCTAAAACATTTCCTTCGGGTTGAACGTGAACGTCGTCCGTTGCCATTGGCTGTATTTCTCGGGCGGCAGCTTGAGCGGATTGCATCTTGGATTCAAGAGGGCTCTTCTCGCCGATTCCGCGGCTGCTCGAAAAAACGGGTCCGAATTCATCCGCGCCGAATCGACGACCTTCGCCTGGCGTACCGTACCGTCCGAATTCATGATGACCGAAACTTCGATGACCAGATTCTCGGCCTCCTTGGCACCTGCCGGCAGATTCCAACACCTCCGGATTTGTTGACGAACGAGATCGATCTCGCTGATCGACAATGGTTGCTGCCGATTTTGTTTTTTCGAAGGCGAGGTCAACGCCTTGGCCATCATGTCATCGAACGACGGCGTTTTCTTTTCAGCCGGTTTCTCTGGTTTTTTCGCCGGGGCTTTCTTTTTCAGTTCCTCGATCGTCTTCAGGACCTTCTCGAAGGCGTCGGGCGGCTTGGGTTTCCGCTTCGGCTTGACGGCAGCGAATTTCGGCTTCGGCTTCGGTTCCGCCTTGGGCTCCGGTTTGGGTTCGGGTTCCGGCTCCGGTTCGGGCTCCGGTTCGACGACGGGCTCAGGTTCGGGCTCAGGTTCGGGCTCCGGTTCGGGTTCCGGCTCCGGTTCCGGTTCCGGCGGCAGGGCTTCGGCCTCCGGCGGTTCCGGTGGCAGGGCTTCGGCCTCCGGCGGTTCCGGCGGCGGTTCTTCGGCCGGTTCCGGCGGTGCGTCCGGTACGTTTGTGACGTCCGAGATGTTGACGCCCTCGACCCAGATCGGTTCCTCGCTGATCAAGGGCGGCGGCTGAATATAGGGCAAGCCGAAATAGCTGACGGCGACCACCGCGGCATGGAAAAGGATCGACGTCAGGAAGCCACCACGCATGGGATTACCGCTGCGCCGTTCCGCCCGGCTTTTTCTTCTGCTTGTTCTCGGGCGCGCGGCGTGTAACCAGCGCCACCTTCCGGTATCCGGCCGAGTTGATCCGGCCCATGACGTCCATGACCCGGCCGTAGTTGATGGCCTGATCGCCGCGAACGAAAATGCGGGCTTCCGGATTGTTCTCGGTTATCGCGTTCAGGCGTGGCACCAGATTGTCGAGCGGCACCTCCGTATCCTGGATGAAAATGTTTCCGCCGGCATCGATACTGACCGCCAGGGGCTCGTCGTTACCCTCGATAACGGAGGCCTTTGTCTTCGGTAGGTCGATCTCGATGCCGACCGTAAGCAGCGGCGCCGTGACCATGAAGATGACCAGCAATACGAGCATGACGTCGACGAACGGCGTCACGTTGATCTCACTCATCGGCGGGCTGCGCCGCCTGGACCGGCGGTAAGCCCCGTTATTGAGAAAGGCAGCCATCTACCGAAACCCCTTCCCGGTCACGTACCGGTTTCCATCTCACGGCTGAGAATGGCCGCGAACTCGCCGGCGAAACTGTCGAGCCGCCCAGCGTAGCGGTCGAGATCCCGCGACAGCTTGTTGTAGGCGACGACGGCCGGGATCGCGGCGAGCAGGCCGAGGGCCGTTGCGAACAAGGCCTCAGCGATGCCGGGCGCGACCACGGCCAAGCTGGTGTTCTTGGAGATCGCGATCGATTGGAAACTGTTCATGATGCCCCAGACCGTGCCGAACAGCCCGATGAAGGGCGCGGTCGAACCGGTGGTCGCCAGGAACGTCATGTACCTCTCGGCGCGTTCCATTTCACGGGCCACCGTGATCTGCATGACGCGGTCGATGCGCTCGGCGACGCTGACCTGTGCTCCCCCTTCGCTGGTGCGCGTCGACGAGCGCCGCCATTCCCGCATGGCGGCGACGAACACGGCCGACATGGGATCACGCGGCTGGCTGGAAATCCGGTCGTAAAGGTCGTCGAGAGAGTTTCCGGACCAGAACGCCTGCTCGAAGTCGTTCGACCTTCTGTTTAGACGCCTGAGCCCGAAGGATTTGTCGAAGATGATCGCCCAACACCATATGGAAGCCAGAATCAATATGACGATCACCGACTTGACGACGACGTCCGCCCTCAGGAATAGCGAAAGCATCCCGAAATCCATATCGCCGACCGATCCCGCCAGCGTCATTGCGTCAACCGCCTGATTTTCCATCCGTTGTCTCTCTCGCGATTATAGGGGCTACGGCATTCGATCCGTTTGAAATTGGCTGAAGACCGCGCGCAGGTGTTTCGGCAGGCGCACGGCGCCGCCGGTCGTAAGGTCGAAACATCCGATCTTCAATTCCATTTGGACGAGAAGCTCGTCGCCGCGGCAGACGGCCTGTTCCAGGTCGAGTGACGCGCCGCCGACGTGGAGAATCCGCGTCTCCACGTTCAAGAAGTCATCAAGCCGCGCCGGCTTTTTATAGTCCGCGGCACACCGCCTGACGACGAGGGCGAGGCCCTCTTTGGCCATCAAGTCCGAACTGCCGATCCCGAGATCCCGCAGCATCTCCGTGCGCGCGCGTTCCGCGTAGCGCAGGTAATTGGCGTAGTAGACCAGCCCGGCCGCATCCGTATCCTCGTAATAGACACGAATGGGCAACTGGTGAACCGCCGCGCCGGACAGGCCTTCAGGCATCGTCTTCTCCTTCGTCGGCCAGCAGTTGCAGCTGTTCGAAGTTGGCGGGCCGGGAAAGGCCGAGGTGCTTGAAGGCTTCCGCCGCGAGAACCCTGCCTCTCGGGGTGCGCATCAAGAACCCCTGCTGAATGAGGTAGGGTTCGATGACTTCCTCGATCGTATCGCGTTGTTCGGAGAGCGCCGCCGCCATGGTATCGATTCCGACAGGCCCGCCGCCGTAGTTGTCGGCGATGCAAGTGAGATAGCGCCGGTCCATGGCATCGAGCCCGCGCTCATCCACCTCGAGCCGATTGAGCGCCTGGTTGGCCGTTTCGGCATCGACCGGCCCGGCGTTTTCGAGGTCGGCGAAATCACGAACCCGACGCAACAGGCGGCCGGCCACCCGCGGCGTCCCGCGTGCCCGCTTGGCGATCTCAAGGGCACCGTCGTCGCTCAAGGCGAATTCCAACAGACGCGCCCCCCGGGCAACGATCTCGATCAGTTCTTCCGGCGAATAAAAGACCATCCGCATGGGAATGCCGAACCGTTCGCGCAAGGGAGTCGTCAACAGTCCGGACCGGGTCGTTGCGCCGACCAACGTGAACGGCGGCAACTCGATGCGCACGGATCGCGCCGCCGGTCCCTCGCCGATGATCAAGTCCAGTTGCCGGTCTTCCATGGCCGGGTACAGAACCTCCTCGACGACCGGGTTGAGGCGGTGGATTTCGTCGATGAACAGCACGTCGCGCGGCTGCAGGTTGGTCAGGATGGCGGCGAGATCGCCGGCCTTGGCGACGACCGGGCCCGAGGTCGCCCGGAAACCGATGCCGAGTTCGTGGGCGACGATCTGCGCGAGCGTGGTTTTGCCGAGCCCGGGCGGGCCGTGAAACAATACGTGGTCCATGGCCTCGCCGCGTTTTTTCGCGGCGCCGACGAACACGGAAAGGTTTTCGCAGACCTGCTTCTGGCCGACGAACTCATCGAGCCGGCGCGGGCGCAGGCCTGGATCGAGAGCCTCGCTCTGGCGTTCTTCCTCGCCGGCTCCCGGCTCGACCATGCGGTCCTGATCATTCATTGCATGCACCCACCCAGGTCATCGGAGATCGGCCGGCGCCAGTTCGCGGAGACCACCGCGGATCAGCGCCTCCACATCGGCATCGTCGCCGAGTTCACCGGCGACACGGGACACCGCGCCCAGGGCTTCGCTCGGATTGTATCCCAAATTGACCAGGGCCGAGGTCGCGTCCGAAAGGTTGGACGATCCGCCGCCAACGCCCTCCATCGTCGGCGCCGCCACCGTGCCGGTTCCTCCGGTCGACGGGCCCAGGGCAATGGCACCGACCTTGTCCTTCAATTCGTTCAGGATCCGGGTCGCCAGCTTCGGCCCGACGCCGGGCGCTTTGGTGATCGCCGATTTGTCACCGGACGCGATGGCCTGGAGAAGGTCGTCCGCCCCCAGCACGCTGAGCAAGGCCAAGGCGACCTTGGCGCCGACGCCTTGAACGGTCGTCAGAATGCGAAACCAGTCCCTCTCAGCCATGTCGAAAAAGCCGTAGAGATGGATGTGGTCCTCGCGGACATGGGTTTCGATCTCCAGGGCCACGGCCTCGCCGGCCGAGAGGCGCGACAAAGTCCGGCCCGAACAGAAGACCAGGTAACCGACACCGCCGATCTCGACGACGGCCCAATCGTCTCCGATTGAATCAACGATGCCGCGCAACTTGGCGATCATCGGCCGGCACCCGCGGTTTCGGCGATGGAAACGGCGTCGCGATGATGGGCGTGGCAGATGGCCACCGCCAAGGCGTCAGCCGCGTCCGCCGACGAGATGTCGCAGCCGGGAAGCAGGGTGCGAACCATCATCTGTATCTGCTCCTTGGCCGCGTGCCCGGTGCCGACGACGGTCTTCTTGATCAGGTTCGGCGGATACTCGTTGACCCGCAATCCGTGATTGGCCGGCACCAAGAGGGCGATACCGCGAGCTTGGCCGAGCTTGAGCGTGGAAACGGCGTTCTTGTTGACGAAGGTTTCCTCGACCGCGGCCTCGTCCGGCCCGAATTCGGATATGATCGCCGAAAGGCCGTCCTGGAGTTGCACCAATCGTTCCGCAAGCGACCGCGACGAATCGGTTTTAACGACACCGTCGGCGACATAGGACAAACGGTTTCCATGAACCTCGATGACGCCCCACCCTGTGTTTCTGAGGCCGGGATCCAAACCGATCAAACGCATCTGCCCTTCCCGGCTTTCGTTTAAGCGCTCAAGCGCAAGAGAACGTCTTCGGCGATATCGAAGTTGGCGGCCACCCGCTGGACGTCGTCGTTGTCGTCGAGGGCGTCGAGTAACTTCAATAGCGTACCGGCCGTGTCCTCGTCGACAGCGACGGAATTCTGGGGTTTCCAATCGAGCCGCGCCTCTTCCGGCACGCCGAACCGCTCCTCCAAGGCATCACGGACACTCGAGAAATCGTCGGGGTCGCAGGTGATCTCGTGACCGTCATCGCTGCTTTCCACATCCGAGGCGCCGGCCTCGAGGGCCGCCTCGAACACGTCGTCGCCGGCCGCGATATCGGCCGGGAAATTGATAATCCCGACGCGCTCGAACATGAACGACACGCTGCCGGTCTCGCCCAGGTTGCCGCCGTGTTTGGAAAAGGCGGCGCGCACCTCGGAGGCCGTGCGGTTGCGGTTGTCGGTCAGGCTCTCGACGATGACCGCGACGCCGCCGGGGCCGTACCCCTCATAGCGGACCTCTTCGTAGTTGACGTCGTCTCCCTGCTCGGCGCGCTTGATGGCGCGCTGGATGTTGTCGTTGGGCATGTTCTGCGCCTTGGCCGCGGCGATGGCGAGGCGCAGGCGCGGGTTGAAGTCCGGATCGGTCCCGGCGCGTGCCGCGACGGAAAGCTCCTTGCCCAGTCTGGCGAATATCTTGGCCCGCTTGGCGTCCTGACGCCCCTTGCGGTGCATGATGTTCTTGAATTTTGAATGGCCTGCCATTCCTCGTATGCCCCTATGATCCCGAAAGTCCCCGGTGTGCCAGTTCAATCGTGCATAGCTGACGGAGGCGGACCCGCCTCCTTCTTTGACAGGGCAATATGGCAACAATTGGGCCCGTTGGAAAGCGGACTGTCGGAGGCGGCGGTCTATCCGGCGGTCGCGGTTTCGGGCAGGACGGGCGACAGCCGCCCGCCGAGGCGAACCGGCTCGGCGCGGATTGCCAAACCCGTTGCATCGTCGCTTTCGACGAACAGCCCGCAGAGCGTTGCCTCGTCCTCGGCCGGTTCGAGCCGCCCTTGCGGCAGTTTCGTCGCGAAACGCGCGACTGCCGTTTCCTTCTTCATGCCGATCACGGAGTCGTAGTCGCCGGTCATACCGATATCCGTCTGGTATGCGGTGCCGTTGTTCAGAACTTGGTGATCGGCGGTCGGGACGTGGGTATGGGTGCCGACGACGGCGGTAACCCGACCGTCCAGATAATGCGCCATCGATAGCTTCTCGCTGGTCGCTTCGGCGTGAAAATCGACCAGGATGGCATCGACGCCATCCGCCAACCGTTGGCCGGCCAATACCCGATCCATGGCCGCAAAGGGATCGTCCAACGGATCCATGAACAACCGCCCCATGGCGTGAAGGACGAGGATCTTGCGATCGCGACGGTCCCGATACAATCCGACTCCCGATCCGGGCGTGCCTTGCGGGTAGTTCATCGGCCTGAGCAGTTTATCGTCGCCGCCGATGTAATTCATGATCTCGCGCTGGTCCCAGACGTGGTTGCCCGTCGTGATGACGTCGGCTCCCAACTGGTAGAAGGACAGGCAGATCTTGTCGGTAATCCCGAATCCGTGGGCCGCATTCTCTCCATTGACGACGACGAAATCGAGGTCGAGGCTCTCGCGCAGGCCCGGCAGATGTTCGGCGACAGCCGTCCTCCCGGATTTCCCGACCACATCGCCGACGAACAGTATTCTCATCGTTGGCCTGCCCTCCTTATCTGAATGGCCTCCCGCTCGGTGATCACCCAATCGAGCGGTTGATCGTGCCGGTCCCGCGGCACCCTGTCGACCCGTTGCGCCGAATAGGCGGCGCCGACGGCGATGACCTCTCCGCGGTCTCTGAGATGGGACAAGGTGCGGTCATAGAACCCGCCGCCCCATCCGATTCGGTACCCCTCGGCGTCGAAGGCCAACAGCGGTACGAGCAGGATTTGGGGTGTAAGCTCGGGGGAGCCGGCAACGGGATGACGGGTGCGAAACGGCCCGTCTTCGAATTCGCATCCCGGACTCCATTGGCGGAAATCGAGGGGAGCCTCCGCTTTTGTGACAACGGGAAGGACGCATTGCCCACCGTTGGCGCGATGGCGCTCCATGGCCATGGATACGGAGAGCTCGTCACCGATTTCGAGATACCCCGAGAGAACCATCCCCGACATCTGCGGCCCAACCGCCCGTAACAGGTGATCGGCGAACCGGACCGACGCGTCGCGGCCCAATTCGGCCGCAGCCCTCTTCCGCTCCGCCTTGGCGAATTCACGAACTTTCGCCTTTTCGGCATCCAGGGTGTTGGTCATGAGCATTCGAGGGCAATCGAACTGAGATGGGTCTTGATGCGTTGAGGCGCGAATAGACGGGCGGTGCTGCGAAACCGTTGGCCATAAGTATCTTCCGCGGCCTGCAGTTGCAGGTGGGCGCCGTATATCGGACCCACGAGTCCGACAGGGACAACTCCCGGAAGGTCTTCATTGGCCCCGGGATAAATTAGCCTGACGAATCCCGAAGCGACCGCCCTTAGGGGAAATTAGGCAGGCTCGAGCTGTTCGGCAATCTTTTCGATACGCTCGGCCAAGGATTCGACTCGCGTGCTCAAGCTTTCCTCGGCCCGCAGCAGCGCCGCCGCCCCGTCGTCTGCCGACCGCGCCACGTCCAGTTCCGCAGAAGCGTCCGACAGCTCGTTGGCGACCAGGAGCGACACCATGACCAGAAGGCGCGCGTCGCCGACTTGGCCGACGGCGGCGACCAGTTCCTGCACTCTGGTGTCGATGTAATTGCCGAGGCGGGTTAGATGCGCTTCTTGCCCGTCGTCGCAAGCGATCTGGTATTTGCGGCCATTGATTTCGACGTTGACTTGAGCCACCGCCTATTCTCCCACCAGCCCCTTGAGGCGATGCACCGCCGCATCGAGGCGTCCGGAAACCTGGCGCTGGGTGTCCTTCAAATTGACATTCTCGTCTTTGAGCGAGCGGATTTCGTTTTGCAGCGAACTCAACTCCGGACCTTGGTCCGAACCTTGGACCGGGTCCTGCCCGTTACCGCCGCCTCCCGGCGCACTATTCCGGATCGCCGTCTCAAGGCGTTCGATGGCCGTTTCCAGGCGGTTGTGCGCGCGGCTCACCTTGGACGGTTTTTGGATGATCGATTGGCTCGGCATTCCCGAAAAGCCTCGGATTTCGCATGAAGAATTTGTGACGGAAGAGTATGCACTGCAAGATTCCTTCGTCAACCAAGTTTTTAAAAAACATGCATAACGCATTATTCAAAAACAAAAAGGGGCTGTCCTAGCTAAGCGAGATGCTTGGGCTAGGATTGCAGGATGTATGCGAGAAGAAGCCGGCTCAGTGGTTGGAAGCGTGATCGTTTGATGGAGCACTTTGTGGCGGCGACGAC
>Ga0056114_1000051_pt1 | contig 30801 bp, 34 predicted proteins | sample WorMetHERISLAND1_FD_77005 | JGI IMG/M metagenome (GOLD analysis project Ga0056114, IMG submission 77005) | Marine gutless worms symbiont microbial communities from Max Planck institute for Marine Microbiology, Germany - Olavius loisae HERON... ...
AATCTCCGTTACAGGGTCAAAGCCCTAATTCGAGCATCCAACCTGCGACCTATCCGCCTCTCCCAACACCTATCACGGCGCCGGGCACCTGACCGTTCACACCTCATTCATGCCATCTCCTTTCTTGAATAGTCGGATGCTTGCAGGTTGCTTCATGCGGTTCCCTTTTCGTCACCGCAGGTCTCGGGTCCGTCGTCGAGCGCCTTGAAGGCGGCAGCGACCGGTTTTTCTCGTACGAAGGTGCGGCGTGCCATCTGGACGCCGTAGGCGGACGAATAGGCGACCATGATGGCGCCGCTGATCGGCATGACCGCGTACCAAAGCGGCCGCGGCAGGGACAGGATCGGCGACACGTCACCCGCCGCGATCGTCAGGTCGTAGCTGAAATAGGTGAACAGCAGGATAAATACCGCCGACAGGGCCTCGACGACTACGCCGAGGAACCACCCGTATTTCAGCCTTTCAACGATGCGCAGGATGGCCTCGATGCGGAAGTGAGCGTTCTCCCGCCACAGCGCGGCAGCGCCGATAAAAACGATCCAGGCCATCAGCAGTTCGATGACCTCATCCGACCAACTCAACTTGGCGATCGGCCAGAACCGAATGAAGACGACACCGCTCAGGACACCCATGAGCGCCAGAAAACTGAAGATGCAGAACCATCTCAGGCTGGATCCGACGATGTGATCGAGATGATGAAGGGGGCTTTTCATGGCGTTCGTTCCCCTCACGTCAATCCGGCAGCAGCAGGTTGGGCAGCCACAGCGAGATCTCCGGGACGAAGCTGATCAGCAAGAGGACCATGAAGATGCCGAGCAGGTAGGGCGACAGCTCGACGCTGAGCCGGCCCACTGGTACGTCACTGATGCTGGAAACCGCGTAGAGGCTCATACCGACCGGCGGGGTCAGCAGCCCCAGCATGGAGCACAGGGTCATGATGACGCCAAACTGGACGGGATCGATCCCGTACTGGGCGATCAGCGGCATGAATACGGGAATCGTGATGACCAGAACCGCGATGCCCTCGAGAAAGCAGCCGAGAACGATCAGGACAGCGATGACGACGAGGAGCAGGGTAACGCGGGACGAGGTGAATTCGGTCAGCCCGGTGATGACCTGTTCCGGGATGCTCTGATGGACCATCATCCAGCCGAAGAAGCCGGCTGCCGAAATGATGAACAGCACCTTGACGCTTTGTTCGATACTCGTCCACAGGATCGTCGGCAGGTCGGCGAGGGTGATCTCCCGGTAGACGAAACCGCCGATGATCAGCGCGTAGATCGAGGCGACGACGGCGGCTTCGGTCGGCGTGAACAGGCCGCCCAGGATACCGCCGATGATGATGACCGGCATGAACAGCGCCAAGACCGCCTCCTTGAAGGTCAGCAACAGGAACCGGATCGAGGCCCGCTCGCGCATCGGGAAATCGCGCCGTTTGGATACGAAATAGACGCCGACCATCATCGCCAGGCCCATCAGGGCACCGGGAATGAAGCCGGCGAGAAAGAGCTTGCCGATGGAAACGCCGGTGATGCTGCCGTAGATCACGAACGGGATACTCGGCGGCACCACCGGACCGATGGTCGACGAGGCTGCCGTGATCGCGGCGCTGAAATCCTTGGGGTAACCGTTCTTGGTCATCGCCTCCATCTCGACCAGGCCGAGGCCGGCGGCATCGGCGACCGCGGCCCCGGACATGCCCGAGAAGATCATCGAGGAGACGACATTGACGTGCCCCAGTCCGCCGCGCAGGTGACCGACCAGGGCCAAGGCGAAGGCGAACACGCGGCGCGTGATGCCGCCGGTGTTCATGAGGTTGCCGGCGAGGATGAAGAACGGGATGGCGAGGAGCGTGAACCCGGTGGTCGCCGAGTACATGCGCTGCGCCATGATCGGCAGGACGAAGGACTCGCCCAACAGCACGAAAGTGATGAGCGCCGTCAGGCCCATGGCCACTGCGATCGGCACACCGATCAAGACAAGGCTGATCAACCCGACGAAAACAGCGATGGTCAGCACGATCCGGCTCCCGTTCCCCAATCCTCACCGTGGCAAGACGCGCTTACTTGCCGCGCTCGGCTTCGACCATCTTCAGGAAGGTGGCCATGTTTTCCTGACCGGCATACTCACCGATCCGCTTGTAGGCCGGCTGCATCAATGCGCGAAACTTGGCACGATCCGGGAAGGTCACCTTCATGCCCTTGCCCTTCAGCTTTTCGACCAAGCCTTCTTCCTCCTTGACCATGTTGTCGCGGAACCATTGGCCGGCCTTTTTGCTTTCTTCACGGACGATTGCTTTCTGCCCGTCGGTCAGCTTGTCCCATGCCCGTTTGCTCATCACGTGGACCATGGAATTGTAGACGTGGCGCGTGATCGCGAGATGGGGCTGAACCTCGTAGAGCTTGTAGTGGTAGATGACGGAAAGCGGGTTTTCCTGACCGTCGACGACCCCCTGTTTCAGGGACAAAGGCAGCTCCTTGAAGGAGATCTTGGTGACCACCGCACCGGCCGCTTCCATCGCCGCCTGCAACTGTAGTTCGGGCGGGGTGCGCATTTTCAGGCCGGACATATCGGCCGGGCTGTTGACCGGGCGCTTGCCGTTGGTCACGTTGCGGAAACCCCATTCCCAGTTGGACAGGAAGACGAGACCCTGCTTTTCCAGGCGCGGGCCGACCCAGTCGAGGAACGGACCGTCGAGAATGCGCCATGCGTGTTGATAGTCGTCATAGGCAAACGGCGTCATCACGGCCGCGAAGGCCTTGTCGTATTTATCGAGCGCGCCCTGGGTCGGCAGACTCATATCGAGCGTGCCCTGGATATTCTGCTCGAGCATTTCCGGCGGGCTGCCCAGTTTTTGCGCCGGGTAGACCTTCACCGTGACCGCACCGTTGGTGCGGGCCTTCACGGCGTCGGCAAACATTACCGTTGCCTTATGGCCGGGGTGCGTTTCAGGCGCGTAGTGGCCGAGTTTCAACTCGAGCGCCTGAACGCTGGCGGCCGACATTGCCGCTAAAACGACCGCACCCGACAGAACGGCGGTTGCGGTCCGTATGCGTTTCCAGTTCCAGAACATTTTCACTCCCCTAATGAATGATAGGTTGCGGGTTGGCTTAAGAGATAGTATATTTTCATACATAATGTTGTCATACAAGCTAGCCACTGGCAACAACGCTTTCGCCCGCGCTGCCCGGCTTCCCGAAAACTGACAGCGCGGGCCACGATGCCGGGTGTCAAGGGAACCTTGCTTGTGCTAGCGTCCGGTCCGAACCGGCGTGTTTTATCCAGTTGAGGGGACTGGCTAAGGATCAAGATGACGACCAAACTACAACGCAGACAAAGCCTATCGGCGCAATTGATCTCCGAATTGAGGGAAATGATCGCCAACAAGACCTTCGCGCCGGGCGACAAAATGCCGTCGGAGAACGAACTTATCGAACGTTACGCCGTCAGCCGCACCGTTGTCCGCGAAGCCATTTCAGGACTCAAGGCCGATGGAATCGTGGAAACCCGGCAGGGCGTCGGCGCCTTCGTCACCGGGCATTCGGGGAACCGCCTCAAGCCCTTCGACCCCAAGGACCTGGAAGATGTCCTTCACATTCTCACACTGCGCCTCGCCCTGGAACCGGAAGTGGCGGCGCTCGCCGCCGTCAACAGGACAAAGGATGACCTCGTCCATCTCAAGGAGAAGTTCGACGAGTTGTCGGCCCACGCACTTGATGCCAAGTCGTTCGTCCATCCCGACTTCAAGTTCCACCTGGCGATCGCCTATGCGTCTCACAACCCCTACTTCATTCAGTTGGAAGAGCATTTGGGTGCGAAGATCATCCCGCACTCCAAACTTCACGTCCTGGCACCGGACATTCCGGAAGACCTGAACTTCCTCAAGCAGGTTCAGGTCGACCATGCGAACATCTACCAAGCGATCGTCGATGGTGACGGCAAGCGCGCTCGAGCCGCCATGAAGTCGCACCTCACCCGCAGCAAGAAGCTCTACACCGAGTATCACGAGAGCCGGCAGTCGAAAGAATAGGCGACGCCCGTTCTACCCTTCGATCACTTCCTTCACCTTGCCGGCCAAATCCTTCAACGTGAACGGTTTGCCGAGGAAGTGGATGGTATCGTCGCGTTCGATCTGGTCGCGAAAAACGTCCTCCGCATAACCGGACATGAGGATCACCTTGACGTCCGGCACCTCGTGGCGGACCAGGTTGACCAGGGTGTGGCCGTCCATGCCCGGCATGACGACGTCCGACACGATGAGGTCTATACGCCCCTCGGACTCGTTGATGACGTCGAGTGCGCCTTCCCCGTCCTGCGCCTCGAGGACCGTGTAGCCCTTGTTGCGCAAGGCCCGCGCACCGAACATGCGGACCGCGTCCTCGTCCTCGACCAAGAGCACGGTGCCGTTGCCCGTCAAGTCGGCGTCGACGGCCGCCTTGTGGACGGCCGCCGCTTCCGTCTCGGCGGACCGTTCGGCGGCACGGCCGGCCTCATCGACGCGTTCCGGCAGGTAGATGGAGAACGTGGTCCCTTCCCTCGGCGCACTATCGACGAAGACGAAGCCATCCGACTGATGGACGATGCCGTAGACGGTCGATAGCCCGAGGCCGGTGCCGGACCCCACCTCCTTGGTCGAGAAGAACGGCTCGAAGATGCGCTCCAGGTTCTCCTTGGGTATTCCGGTGCCGGTATCGATGACCTCGACCAAAGCATAGGCGTCCGCCGGCATCAGGTCGTGGCCGCGTTGCACGGAGGCGTCGAGGACGGCCCTCGAGGTTTTGATGGTGACGGCCCCGCCACCGGGCATGGCGTCGCGGGCGTTGACCGTCAGGTTGATGATCACCTGGTCGAACTGGCCGCGGTCGGCGGTGATCAACGGCACGTCATCGGCCTGTTCGATGGTCAGCTCGACGGTCTCGCCGATCAGGCGCCGGAGCAGATTGGCGATGTCGTTCATCGCCTCGACGACGTCGAACTCGACCGGCTGCAAGGTCTGTTTGCGCGAGAAGGCGAGCAGCTGGCGGACCAGGTTCGTCGCCCGGTTGGCGTTCTGGCGGATCTGCTGGATGTCGTTGAAAGACGGGTCGTCGGGTCCGTGCCGCGCCAGCAGGAGATCACAGAAACCGATCATGGCGGTCAGCAGATTGTTGAAGTCGTGGGCGACACCGCCGGCCAGCTGGCCGACCGCTTCCATCTTCTGCGACTGCGTGAACTGGACTTCCAGGTTCTTCTGCTCGGTGGCATCGATCAGGTGAATGACCAGTCCCGTCGCCTCGCCCTCGTCACCGGCGATGCGGCTGGCGTATAAAGCGCAGACCATCTCACGGCCGCCGGGCCCGGGCAGCCTGATCTCCATCTGCGTACCCCGCGCGATGCCCATGACGATCTTCGAGAGCGCCGATGACAGGTCGCCCCGGTCCTCGCGGGCCAGGCATTCGGCGAAGGGACGGCCGACGATCATCTCCTTGGCCGCACCGGTCAACGCCAGAAAGGCCTGGTTGCAATCGGTGACGCCGCCGTCGAGGTCGAGCAGGACGATACCGACCGGCGCATCGGCGAAGAGCCAGTGCAGGGGCTCCGCCGATGGGGACGCGGCCGACGCCTCGCCGTGGTCCTCGGCCATCCTGGCCGGCAGTTCGGACCAAACGATGTCGCGCAGAACCACGGAACGGGTATAGGCGATGTCACCGTCGGTATCGTCGCGCTGGGACTGCTCGAGGGCGACGGCAAACGTTCGTCCCTCGGCATCCTTCAGGACCAGGTCCTCGCCGTCGCCGACATCGGCGACGAAATCGGCAAAAGGACGGCCGACCAGACGGTCGGGCGCAATGCCGAGCCAACGGGCCAGCGCCTGGTTGGCGTATTGAATGACCCCCTCCCCATCGGCCGAGAAAAAGCCGACCGGAAGCAAGTCGAGCATGTCGGAAAGCCGCGCCTCTTCGTCGTGGCGGACGCTTTCCAATTCCCTTTGAACGGTGACGTCTTCGACCCGCCAAAGGGTACCGGAAAACGCACGTTTACCCGTCGCCAGGGGTACCGCGGTCAGGCGACGCCATTCGGTGCTGCCGTCGGGACGGCCGATAGAAAACTCGACGTGGCCGCCGGCGCCATTTCGCGTGCCGGCGACGAGTCGTTCGAAAGCGTCCCTGTCGGCATCGCCCAATTCCTCCGAGACGGCCGTGAGCGAGGCGACTCGACGGTCGGCGCGGCCGCCCGCCGCGAAGGAAAGGAGGCGGTGAAAGGACGGGTTCGAATAGTCGAAAGCGCCTTCGCTGTCGGTCACGGCAATGCCATCGGTACTGCCGTCGATGCCATTGAGCAGGGCGCTCGGCGTTTTCGAGCCGCCGCCCTGGCGTCCGGCCAGCCAAGCGGCGAGCAGCAGGCTGGCGACCGAAAGCACGGCGAACCCGGCGGCGATCATCCCGGCCATCGGATGCTCCCATCGGACCGTGAAGATCGAACCGGCGAAGACGATGGCAATGATCATCCAGAACCGGGCCCGCGCCGGGAGGATCGGTTTTTCGGAATCGCTCGCTTCGCTCATCGGTCGCCAAATCCCGCCAATCGTCCTGTTATCCGCCAGGGAACGTCGAGGCAACGCGCCTAGTGGGGCAAATCGCCTCTCAAACGCATAACATATCCGATAACTTCGGCAACCGCTTTGAAATGCTCAGGCGGGATCTCTTCGTCGATCTCGACCAGGGCGTAGAGGGCGCGGGCCAATGGCGGGTTCTCGACCAGCGGCACGTCATTGGCCTCGGCGATTTCCCTGATGCGGAAGGCCAGATGATCGACGCCTTTGGCGACCACCTTCGGTGCCGGCATCTCTTCCATCTTGTAGGCCAGCGCCACCGAATAGTGGGTCGGGTTGGTGACGACGACATCGGCTTCGGAAACCGCAGCCATCATGCGCTGGCGCGCCCTTTCGCCCCGGATCTTGCGGATCCGCGCCTTGATCTGTGGATCACCCTCGGATTGTTTCTGTTCATCGCGAACTTCCTGGCGGGTCATCCGCATGTCCTTGGTGAACTTGTATTTCTGGAAGACGAAATCGATGGCGGCGATGATGGTCATCACCCCGACCGTACCGGCGGCAATGAGAATGGCCAGTTCGTGGATGCGGTCGAGTGAATGGATGAATTCGATGCGGGGAATGATCGCAATGTCACCAAGCAACGGAAGCACCATTGCCAACGAAATCGTCGCCACCGCGGCCAGTTTGAGAATGCCCTTTATGAACTCCATGATCGAGCGGATGGAAAACATGCGCCCGAAGCCTTTGATCACGGAGATCTTACTCGGATCGGGTTTTATTTTCTCACCGCTCAGGATCAACCCGAACTGGCCGACGTTGGCAACGATCGCCAAAATGAACAGAAGAAGGAAGATCGGCGCCATGATCCAGCCGACCTCGGTCGCCATGTCGGCAAACACCCGGTGAAGGTTGGCGAAATCCATGTCGATCGCATGCGGTTGCTGCATGAAGGGGAACAGCAGTTGGCGCAGGCTGTTGGCCATGAAGGGTGCCAGGAATATCAAGGCGCCGGTACCGCCCAGCAAAACGAACCAGCTTTTTACTTCCTGGGATTGAGCGACCTGGCCCTTGCGCCGTGCATCCGAGAGTTTTTTTGCAGAAGGGTCTTCTGTTTTTGAGGCATCATCTTCTTCGGCCATGAGCTTTTCCTATTGCCGTAAACCGATCAGGGAAGGAAGCTCGAGTAGGAGTCCCGGAAGTAGCCCAGGAACACCATCAAAATGGCCGATACCACTACGGTCATCACCCAAATCTGCATCGACAACACAAGCGGCAACCCGAAGAAAAAGACGGGCAGCGCCGGCATCAGGCGCCCGAGAAGGCCGAGGCCGATATATAAACTGATGCCGAGGATCACAAAGGGCGACGCTAATTGCAGCCCCATGGCGAAACTCCGCATGACCAACTGCCCGGCGTGGTCCGAAAAGTCGCCGACCGGCAACGGCACGCCGGGCACGAAAAGCGTATAGCTCGATGCGATGGATTGCAGCATCAGGTGATGCAGGTCGGTGACGAAGATCAGAACCATGCCCATGGTCAGCAGAAACCCGGCAACCGTCGAACTCTGCTGCTCGGCGACCGGGTCCTGGATCAGCGCATTGGCCATGGAAGACGAATAGGCGATGATTGTTCCTGCGGTCTGCAGGGTCCCGATCAAGGTGCGCCCGATCATGCCGAGGAATCCGCCGATAATGACCTCTCCGATGATGAGCAGGGCCAACGAAATGGTGCTCGCCGGCATAACCGGGAGACTGGCCGCGAGTGGCGGCGTCATCACGAAGCTGATCGCCAGCGCCAACCCCAGACGCAAACGCTGCGGCACATAAGCAGCGCTGAACCCCGGCACCAAGGACAGCGCCGTGCCGACGCGCGCGAAGATCAGGAAAAACGCGAACAGGTTGAGATTGATCAGTTCGCCCAGCATGCCCTAACCGAGCGCGATCATCCGGTCGAACAGCGAGTTCGCGAACTCCGTGATCGAGGCAATCATGAACGGCAGGAAGACGATCACCGCAACAAAGATCCCGAGGATCTTGGGAACGAAGGTCAGGGTCATTTCCTGGATCGTGGTCAGGGCCTGAAACAGTGCGATGGCGAGGCCGATCATAAGCCCCGACATCATGATGGGCCCGGCCATCTTGAGGACGGTCCACATGGCCTCGCGGCCGATTTCGATGACTGCGACTTCGTTCATGGGGGCTTCCGGGGACTCTCCAATGGCGTTTCGTGCGAATCACCGGATTATACCCCAACTCTACATGGGCATACGGAGAATTTGCTTGTAGGACTCGATGACTTTGTCGCGGATGGAGACCACTGTCTGCAGGGTGACTTCCGCCTCGGCGACGGCGGTTACCACCTGATTGATATCGGCGCGGTCGTTGATGCCGGCGATCGAGAGCTGTTCGCTCTTCTCGCCGATGCGCACCGCTTCCTTGACGGCGCTCCTGACCAGGCCAGCGAAGTCGTCCTGTTGCAGCGGATCGGCTGGTTTCGTGTCGCCCATGGGCTTGCCGCGGGCCGCGTCGTTGTAGGCGCCGATGGCTTGTGCGTAGTTCTGAACCGCTGTCGGCATCTCTATCTCCTGTTTCCCGTTCCAGGTCCGCTTTAGGGACCCAGGGCTTTCGCCCGATTTTGATATCAGGGCTTTCGCCCGTTTTGTTTGCTCGGGCTAACGCCCGCATGCGCGTCAGCGCAGAAGTTCGATGGTATTGGTGAGCATGGATTTGGAGGTCTTGATGACTTCCAGGTTGGCGTCGTAGGACCGCTGCGCCTCGCGCATGTCGGCCATTTCCACCAACGAGTTGACGTTCGGCGTCAGGACGTAGCCGTCATCGTCCGCCGCCGGATGGTTGGGATCAAACCGCTTGCCGAAATCGGATCGGTCCGGGCGGATCTTGTCGACCCGCACGGTTTCGAGGCCGAGGGCATCGTCGAGCTCGTTCTTGAAGGTGATGATCTTGCGCTGATAGGGCGTGCCGTTGGGGTCCTGCGGCAGGGAATTGGCGTTGGCGATGTTCTCCGAGATGACGCGCAGGCGCGCGCCCTGGGTCTGCATGCCGGAGGCCGAAAGCCGCATCGTCTTGATGATATCGTCCATGTCTTTGCTTCCCTATTCGATCTCGGTCCCTAGCCTTAGCGCGGCCGACCGATGGCCATGCGGATCATCGCCAGGTGCTTCTTGTAGAGATTGGTCGTCAGCTTGTGGTTGATCTGCGATTCGTTGAGTTTCGAGAGCTGTTCCTCGAGGACGACCGAGTTGCCGTCCGGCGCCGTCTCGAAAGGATGGCGCTCCGTCTGCTCCGAGAAATCGCGAATTCGCTTGCGCTGGCCCGGCATGTGCCCGGCCTCGCTGGAAACCATGTTGAGCTGCATGTTCTCGCGGCGGATCAGTTCCTGGAACTCGTAGGGCTTGAGGTCCTTGGCCCGGTATTTCGGCGTATCCGAGTTGGCGATGTTCTGGGCCAGGACTTCCTGGCGCTGCGACAGCCAGTTGAGCCGTTTCTTGACGGCGGCGAACAGCGTGACGTCATTGAGATCCATGCCTGCGGCGCCTCTCGCCCCTGTTGAGCCGTGGCCGGACACCCAAGGCGAAGCCCGATTGCCCGGCGATTTCCTCTAGGCATTATCTGCCGGGTTCGTTAACGGCGGGTTAAGGGTCGGGCGGAATTCACGATAGTGGTGCGGATATTGCGGCGCCGGGCCTAGATTTTCATCTTGTCGAGCAGGATGCCGGCGGCGGTTTCTATATGTCTCTCCAGCGCCCCGACCGCCGCCTCAATGTCACCTTGGCGGCAGAAACCGAAAAGCCGTTCATGACCATCGAGCCATCGCGGCGTCTCCTCGGGCAGGGTGCGATAGACGGCAACATGTGTCCGGCATCGGTTACGTAGATTTCGGATCATTTCGATCTGGTGATTACGGCCTGCCGGCGCGTAGAGCGTTGCATGAAAAAACCAATCTCCTTCCGCCCAGTCGTCGGTCAACGCATCGAGGTTCGACTTGGCCAAGGCGTGTTCGATCCGTTGCAGATCATCTTCCGTCATCCGACCCATGGCGCGTCGCAGGCAATCGCCCTCGAGGAGGATGCGCAGTTCGTATATCTCCCGCACCTCGTCGGGAGTCAACTGGACGACCCGCGCGCCGCGGTTCGGTGAAATGGTGACCAGGCCCGAGGCGGCGAGCCGCCGCAACGCGTCCCGGACCGGAATCCGACTGACGGCGAACCGGTTCGCCAGGGCGACCTGAACCAGTTCCGTCCCCGGTTGGATCTCGCCGGCCAGGATCTCCTGCTGAAGTGCTGCGGCGATGGATTCTTCATTCATCTCACGAGGGCCCGGTTTGCCCCATTGGGATTGCACATTTCTCATAATTGTATACAGGTATACAATCAATGCAAGTTGGGAGCAGCGGCATGACCAAGGAACACGCATACACGGCTGAGATCGTTTGGACCGGGGATCGCGGGGCGGGTACCGAGGCCTACGATGCCTACGACCGCACCTGGTCCGTCGAGACTCCGGGCAAGCCCGTGATCCACTGCTCGAACGATCCGCTTTTGGGCGGCGACCCGTCGCTCCCCAATCCGGAAGACCTGCTTCTTTGCTCGCTGGCGGCCTGTCACATGCTATGGCACCTGCACCTGGCGAGCCGCGCCGGCATCGTCGTCAGGGCCTATACGGATGCTCCCGTGGGCGTCGGCGAAACGGCGCCGGGCGGTTTCTCCGCGCCACCCTGCGCCCGCGTATCGAGGTCACCGAAGGGGCCGATCTGGGGCGTGCCGACGCCATCCACCACGACATCCATCAATACTGCTTTATCGCGCGATCGGTGAATTTCCCCGTTTCCTGTGAGGCGACCTACTCGGAGTGGCGGGACAACGGCGAGGTTTTATGATCAGCGAGATACCTCTTGTTTCACCAGCCAGTACCGGCGGGCGATGAGGTTGGTGATGATCACATAACACACGATCGCCGCGGGCGCCGAGACGGTCTTGAAGGCGACCCATGTATCCGTATCCATGGTCCGCCAGACGACCTCGTTGAGGGCGGCCATGAACAGCGCACACCGATCCAAAAGGCGGTCAGCACCCGCCAACCATCTGGGGACAGGGTCAATTGGTCGCCTAGGGCACGGACCAGAAAACTCGGCCGAAACATAAACCCAATGGCGAGGGCTGCCGCAAAAAGGCCGTTGCCGACGGTCGGTTTGATCTTGATGAAGACCTCGTCGTGGAAGTAAAGACTGGCGCCGCCGAGGGTCAAAACGATGACCAGGGTAACGATCGCGATCGTCGGCACCCGCCTGTCGACGACCAGCCCGATACCGACGACGGTTGTGGCAATCATCACGGCAGCCGTGGCCGGGATCAATCCCCAGCCGAAGTTGACGGTGAAAAACACGAGGGTCGGCGAGAGTTCGAGAACCACGTGGCGATTGACGTAGCGTTCGATCATCGGCGGCCTCACCGGGCGCCGGCGGATTTCCATAGGCGTATCGCTGTCTTCCTCCATCGGTCAGGACCAGGCCGTACAATCATAAACGGCCTCGATTGGCAAATCGGTTGGCGGGAACCCCCGTCGACAGTCGTTTTGATGACCGCCCTGTGGCCGGGGCGTTATGGATTTGTTAATCTGAGCGGACCAGACTCCTGGCCCTTTTGACCGTCTTGGATGGGAAACCGGCAGTGGCCGCTTCGAGCACCGATCCCGGCGAAAACGGCAATATCAAGCCGATCCCGAAGACTCGCGACGCCATCGCCGTGGCGATCAAACAGGACGACGGACCCGAATCGGTGCCCAAAGTCGTCGCCGGCGGCAAAGGAAAGGTCGCGGAACAGATCCTGGAAATCGCCTTTTCGCAAGGCATCAAAGTCCGCGAAGACGCGGATTTGGCTGAACTTCTGGCCTCGATCGATATCGACAGCGACATTCCCGTTGACGCCTTCGCCACGGTCGCAGAGATTCTTAACTACCTCTATCAGGTGAACAACGAGATGCGCGTCGAAGGCGGGTCTGGTGACGAACCTGAAGAGGCGCCGAGTGCCGCGGAGTTGGTCCGCATGTGGGCTCGGAAGGAAGGCGATGAGTAATACGATCAACCAGCTGGCTGACATCGCCTCGATGATCGAGGAAGCCCGTGACGCCGTCGCCGACGGCGAGTTGGTCGACCTGACGGAAATCCAAGGACTGGTCCAGGACGCCTGCCTCGCCATCCAGGCCAACCCGCCGACGGATGCCGATACCGTCCACGAGGTGATCGGCGGCATCATCGAGGACCTCAATCGATTGGCCGAGGAACTGAAGGCGCAGCAAGAGAAACTGGGATCGGCCGTCGTCCGCCGGGCGGCGCGTTCGGCCTACAAGACCCGCGGAGAGGACAACTGATGGACCCGGGCGGGTATCTCCGCTTCCTCTTGGCCCTTGTATTCGTTCTGGCGCTGATCGGAGTCCTGGCGGTCCTGGCGCGGCGTATCGGCTTCGGCTATCCGGCGTCGGCCGTCGGCCGCAACCGGCACAAACGCCTTTCCATCGTCGAGGTCGCGCCGGTCGACGGGCGCCGTCGTCTGGTTCTGGTACGGCGCGATGCGGTCGAACACCTCCTGCTTCTCGGCCCCAACTCGGAAACCGTTGTTGAGACCAACATCGAACCGCCTTCGGGATCTTTGGAGAACGTGTCGGCGACGCCGGATGGCGATGGACGGTCCGGCAAATCGGAGGGCACCGGTGGGCACTGAGCAACGGGCCCGCCTATCGCCCGGTCTCTCGAGGAAACGCCGGGTTCGCGGCCGCTTGGGAGACCCGCCCCTTTGGTTGAAGCTCGCCGCTTCCGCTGCGCTTGGCGTCGTCGTCTGTGCGTTTTTCGCACCCGAAGCCCTGGCCCAATCGATCGCACTGGACCTGGGCGATGGCGGCGAGGCGACCGGGCGGCTCGTCCAGATGGTGGCCCTGATCACGGTCCTCAGCCTGGCCCCCTCGATCCTGATCATGATGACGTCATTCATCCGCATCATGGTCGTCCTCTCGTTCCTGCGCTCGGCCATGGGAACCCAGCAAACGCCGCCGACCCAGGTGCTGATCAGCCTCGCCCTGTTCCTGACCCTGTTCGTCATGATGCCGACCTTCGAGGCCGCATACGACCAGGGCATCAAACCAATGATCGAAGACCGGATCGACGAGTTCGAGGGTTTCGAGCGGGCCCTGAAACCGTTCCAGACTTTCATGATGAGCCACGTCCGCGAGCGTGACCTCAACCTGTTCGCCGACATCTCGGGACTGCCCGATGAACAACTGGCCGGCGATCAGATGCCGATGCGGGTCCTGATCCCGGCCTTCATGATCTCCGAACTGCGCCGTGCCTTCGAAATCGGCTTTCTCATATTCGTGCCGTTCCTGATCATCGACATGGTGGTCGCTTCGGTGCTGATGGCCATGGGCATGATGATGCTGCCGCCGATTATCATCGCCCTGCCGTTCAAGGTCATCTTCTTCGTCCTGGTCGACGGTTGGTACATGATCGTCGGCTCCCTGGTCCGCAGTTTCGGCGGCTGACGCGACCGCTGCCATGTCGATACGCTCAACGGTCAAGGCGCTCCTGCTTCCAAACGGCGTAGCCCCCAGACGGATTCTCTTCGGACTCGCCTCCGGCGTCGTCATGGAAATCGATTTTTCCTTTCAGGCGCGGCTCTATTTCGGCCTCTACGAAACCGAAATCGCCGCTCGCGTCCGCGCCCTCGCACGCCCCGGAATGCGGTGTTTCGATATCGGCAGCGGCGTCGGTTATTACAGTCTGGCCCTGGCCCGGCGCTGCGGCGCAGAGGTCGTCGCCGTCGACGCCAGTCCACAGGTGACGGAGCAGTTGCGCCGCAACGTCGCCGGAAACGACCTCCCGGTCACGATCATCGAGGGGCGCGTCGCTGAAGACGAGGCGGACGGTTCACTCACCATCGACGGGCTGGCCGACGCCTATTTCCCGCCCGATTTCATTAAGATGGACATCGAAGGCGCGGAAACGGCCGCGCTTCGCGGCGCCACCGGCGTTCTCGCCAAACACGCCCCCTCCCTGGTGATCGAAGTCCATGGCGAAGACATCGAGACCGAATGCCGCGCGTTGCTCGAGGCCCAAGGGTATGCACCCTACACCGTGGCGCTTCGATCTTGGTTCGCCGAAGAACGGCCCGCCGAATACAACGGCTGGCTGATCTGTCCGAGTCCCGGACCGGCCCGACCCGCTTAGCGGCAATCCCCGACCCCGGGATCGACCAATACGTAATCGACACGCGCCTGGCGCCCGTCGGTACGGTCGAGGGGAAAGGGGAAGGCGGTGCCGAGCATGCGGTTGGCCTGGTTGCCCATGCCGTCGCCGGTCATCACACCCATGGGCTTGGGAAACCAGATAAGAAGGCATTGCCCCGAACCGCTGCCGGTCGGCGGCGCCACGGTCGGGAATTTCGTCGACACGATCCGTGTTTCGGCGAAATACGGTCGCAGGTTCCCGGCGAGGTCGTGCGGGAAGTAGTAGGCGAAGATGGTGCCTCCGGTGAACCCGCCGGCACGCACCTGGCGGGCGATATCATCGAAGGGAACCAGCAGCTGGCAGCGCTTGCAGCGAAGCGGTTCTGACACATACTTCGCCGCCATGCCGCCGACGACGAGGATGGCGATGGCGCTGAGACAAGCCGCGAAGATCCGTCTCGTCCGCAGTTCGGCGGCTCCGGGGCCGAGCCACTGATAAAACAAAATCGGCGCGAAGACGAGGACGAACATGTAATGGGTGCGCACCTTAGTGACGCCGAACAACGGAATGGCGACGATCAGTGTCAGCGCCAGGATCAGGAAATAGACAGTGAGGAAATGTTGGTGGCGGCCGGTCGGTCCCGTGTCGCGAAATCGGGAAACGATGGTGCGCCGGTAAACGACGAGCGCGATCAGCCACAACGGCGACAGGAAGCCGATGGCCGCCCCGAGGGCGCCGCCAAGGCCTCGGAGCGCGCCCCGCACAAGGCCGACACCGGTTTCCGTCTCGAAGCGGGCCTCCGCCGTTGCCGCCAATACCTCACGATGGTCCAGCAGCCACAGGAAATGGGGATAGAAGATCGCACCGCCGATGGCGATACTGAGCAGAATTCGGGTATCTAAAAGGCGCCTGCGCATGGATCGGTCGAAAAGCGCGGCGACGGCAAGGGCCCCAAGAAACAGGAAAAAGATGTACTTGGCCAAACCGCCAAGGCCGACGATCACGCCGAACAGGAGATAGTCGGTGACACCACCGCGCTCGTCCAAACGCAAGAGTGCCCACATCGTGGCGCCGTAAAACAGGGTGACCAGAACGGTATGGCTGTAGCCGAGGACCGCGTCCCAGGCGACGTAGTAGCAGGCAAATGGCGCCAGCGCCGCCAAGACGGCCAGGCTCTCGTCCTCCAGTAAGCGCCGGGCCGACAGATACAGGAAATAAAAGGCGGCGCCGAACAGGGCGAACTTGACGAGGACCACGGAGGCAATGGTAACGCCGAGGACCTGCTGGGCAGCGATGACCAGCCAGGTATAGAGAGGCGGGTTCGCGGCATCGTAGCCGAGCCTCATAACCTGCGAGAAATAGAGCTGTTCGGCATCGTCCGTGGTCGCGCCGGAATAACCGAAGGCGCGCAGGCCGGCGAGGAATACGATCACCACGGCGACAAAGGTCCCGAAACCGCGCCCATCCGCAAGAAACGCCGCGTTGCGATCGATCAGGCGGGAAAAAGGGCTGCCAGGGGTCTCACTCATGATCTTTCCGGAACCGGCGATGGGTGCAACCTTTTATCCCGGTCCGCCGGAAAAGGGAACGCTCGCCGCTCCCGACCGAGCCCAAGATCGGTGAGGCAAATCTGTCATGGCCGTTAAAGTACTGGCGACAGTCCGTTCATTTTCTCCACAAATGTACCGGATACGGTGTGAGCCTAGGCAATCGACTATAATACACCATTCGATGGGGCAGGACCACCATGGCCGAAATCGACGACGCCTCCGCACGTATTCTTGCTCGTCTGCGCCAGGAATTCATCGAGACGGCCCGCGATCAGATCGAAGACATCGAGGTCGCGCTTGACCGTGTCGAGAACGGCGACAGCGACACCGATGAAGACCTGCTCGGCATCCAACGAGAAATCCATAACATCAAGGGCCAGGGTCCGACCTTCGGGTTTCCGCTGACGGGCCGCGTCGCCCACATGCTGGAGGATTACCTGATAAACGCCGACGGCCTCAAAGCGGCAAACCTGTCGGATATCCGCGTCTACCTGGGCTTGATGGTCAATCTCATCTCGACGGACGAAGCCCTCGGTGATGACGACCCGCAAGACCTGCTCAACTCCCTGCCGACTGGTCAGGTGGTCACCTACAGCCACCAGAAACCCTATAACGTCAGCGTCCTGTTGGTCATGCCTTCCGGTTTGCAGCGCAAGATGGTGGCCTACGAACTGCTGTCCTGCGGCTTTCGCGTAATGCGCGCCTACGACAGTGTCGAGGCCATATCGGTCGCCGTCGACATCCAGCCCGAAATCGTTTTTATTAACTACGAGATGACGCCTTTCACCGGTTACGAGCTGTGCAAAGTGCTCGCCGCCATCAACGCTCTCAAGAACATTCATATCGTCCTCCTGACCAGCCACGACCAGGAAGACCCGCATTTGCAGGACCTGCCAGACAACGTGTCGGTGGTTCAGAAACACACCGACTTCACCGAGGCGATTGGTGAGTTGATGATCAGCTGGGGGGTCTTCGGCACCGTCTCCTGACATTCAGGATAAACCGGCGGAGACCGGCCATTCCCTTTCGGGCGCGAACATGGGAAGATCGGGCGATGGAGCCGGTGCGCGCAAGTCTGATGATCCGGGACCGGGAAATCCACATGGAGTTCGACCCGGCCTCTCCGGTCCACCAAACCATTCTCGGCGAGCTCTCGTCCGGTGGCGCCTACGAACGGACATCGCAGTTCCTGATGATGCGGGTCCTGGGCGAGGGCGACATCTTTCTCGATATCGGCGCCCACATCGGCTATTTCACCTTGCTCGGCGGCGCCCTGGTCGGCGAAACCGGATCGGTCGTCGCCGTCGAACCCATCGACGAGAATTTTCGACAGCTCACACACCATATCGCATTGAACGGACTCACCAACGTCGCGGCGGTGCAGGCCGTGGTCGGCGCCGAAGACGGCGAGACGCAGATCTTCTTCAACGCCGACAACGACGGCGGCCACGCTCTTTGGGACCCGGCGCGACATCCCGCCAACGAAATGACCCGCAAAAGCCCCCGCGCTGACCGGGTGCGCTCATTGACCCTTGCCGCCCTTCTCGACTCGCACGGCATCGGTCACGTGCGTTTGGCCAAGATCGACACCGAGGGCGCCGAGGCGATGATCCTCAGTGCCGGCCGACAGGTGTTCCGCGCCGGACGCGTCGACTTCGTCGTCATGGAAGTCAACATCGGCGGGTTGAAACTCCTGGGGTCGGACATCGACCGTCTTTTCCGGCTCGCCGGCGACCTCGGCTACACTGTCCACCTGCCCCATCCGGAAGGCGGCCGACCCGAGCCTTTGACCGACGAAAACCGGCCCGACCCCCGCTACGTCTACAACGTCGTCCTGGCCCGCCCCGAGACCCTGGACGCGGTCTGGGGCTGACGGCCGCGCCACTCCGCGACGCGGCGGACGCAATCGACCTCATCGTGGATCTACCATGACACTCGGGCGCCATAGGATTAGAATAGATGGTCAACTGAGACGCGGAGGGGGGCGCCTCAAACCCATGAATTCCAAACTCAAAATCTTGCACTTGCGGAGGATTGCTATGTTTCGGCTTATCATCGCGCCGCTTTCGGCGGCCGTTCTCATGGTTTCCAGCATTATCGGCTTTGACCCCGCACTTGCCGCCAGCGGCAAGCTCGTCATCGTCACTTCCTATCCGCCGGATACCACCGAGACCGTCAAAAAAGCGTTCGAGAAAAAACACCCGTCGATCCAGGTCGAGATGCTGAAGAAAAAAACCACAGCCGGCATCAAATACCTCCAGGAAACGGCGTCCAACAACACCTCTGATATGTTCTGGGCATCGGCCCCCGACGCCTTCGAGGTTCTCAAGGGCGACGGCCTGCTGGCCAAATACGACGTCAAGCAGGGCGGCATCCCGGCAAAGGTCGGCGCCTTTCCCATCAATGACCCGGACGGTTACTACAAGGGTTTCGCCGCTTCGGGCTACGGCATCATGTGGAACACGCGATACCTGAAGGCCAAGAAACTGCCGCCGGCACGCGAATGGGCCGACCTCAAGAAACCGGTCTATCACGGCCATGTCGGCATGAGCGCTCCGTCGCGGTCGGGAACCACCCACCTGACGGTGGAAACGGTGCTCCAAGGTATGGGCTGGGAAGCCGGCTGGGCCGAATGGAAAGCCATTGCCGGTAACTTCAAGACCGTAACCGAACGCAGTTTCGGCGTGCCGGACGGCGTCAACTCGGGCCAATTCGGCCTCGGCATCGTCATCGACTTTTTCGGACTTTCATCGCAGGCCTCCGGGTTCCCGGTCGAGTTTGCCTATCCGACGGTGACGACCCTGGTCCCCGCCAACTTCGCCATCGTCAAGAACGCGCCGAACGCTGAGGCGGCCGCCACCTTCATCGAGTACCTGCTGTCCCCGGAAGGCCAGGAGGTTCTGCTTGATCCGAAGATCCGCCGCCTGCCGGTCAACCCGGCGACTTACGCCAAGGCGCCCGAAGGTTTCCCCAACCCGTTCAAGGACTCGTCGATCGGCGCCGCGGTCAAGTTCGACCTGGGGCTGTCGAAGGGCCGCTACAACGTCGTCAATTCCCTTTTCGACGTCATGGTCACCTATCGCCTCGATGACCTGCGCGCCGCAACGAAGGCGATCCAGGAAGCGGAAGCCAAGGGGAACCCGGCGGCCGCGAAGCTGATCGCCGAAGCCAAGGTCCTGGTCGCTGCGGTGCCGATCACCGCCGAGCAGGCGTCCGAGAAGGACTTCAACGCGATCTTCAAGACCAAGCGCAAAAAGGCAACGACCAAGGTCAAGGGCCGCCAGGCTGAAATCGAGAAAGAATGGGACGCCAAGGTCGTGGCCAATTACGCCAAGGCCAAGGCACTGGCCGAAAAGGCTGCGGGCATGTAATGCCTTTGTCGGATCCGGCAGGCTGAACCGGCCTGCCGGTTTCTCTTTAAACGCCTAGGGACGGATTTCATTGATGCCGTCATTTATGCGCGGACACGCGAATGCGACCTGGATCGCCGTCGGACTGGCGGCGTTTCTGTTCGCCTTCCTGGTGCTGCCGATCCTGAAGGTGATCTATGTCGCCTTCCAGGACCCCCATACCGGTGACCTGACCCTGGTCAACTTCGCCGATTTTTTCGGCGCCGCGCTGTTCCAGCAGAGCTTTTTCAATTCCTTCTACGTCGCTGGCATGTCGGTGCTGGTGGCCACCGTGATCGCCATCCCGCTCGCCTACTACACGACGCGCTTCAACTTCGAAGGTGCGATCCTGATCCAGACGCTTGGCATTATCCCGCTGATCATGCCGCCCTTCGTCGGCGCCGTCGCCATGGTGCTCCTGTTGGGCGAGAACGGATCGCTGAACTTATTGTTGGATGGGTTCTTCGGTTTCACCATCCCGTTCATGTCCGGCCTCAACGGCGTCATCCTGGTCGAGAGCATCCACTACTTTCCGTTCATCCTGATCAACCTGTCTGCGGCGCTGAACAACATCGACCGGGCGATGGAGGAGTCGGCGCAGAACCTCGGCGCCCACGGCACGCGGCTGTTCCGTAGGATCGTCTTCCCGCTGGCCATGCCCGGCTACATCGCCGGCGCTTCGCTGGTCTTCATCAAGGTCTTCGATGACATCGGTACGCCGCTGCTCCTCAACATCAACAACATGTTGGCACCGCAAGCCTACTTGCGCATTTCTTCGATCGGCATCTCGGATCCCATGGGCTACGTCATCTCGGTGATCCTCGTCGTCTTCTCCATCTTCTCGTTGTGGGTGTCGTTTCTGGCCATGCGCGGCAAGGACTATGCGACCGTGCAGAAGGGCGGCGGCGGCCTCGCCAAGCGCGACATGCGGCCGTGGGAAAAGGTGATATGTTACGGGATCATCGTCCTGATCCTGCTGTTCGTGCTGTCGCCGCACTTCGGCCTGATGCTGTTGTCGTTTGGCACCGTGTGGTCGTTCAGCGTCCTGCCCGACGCCTTTACCCTCGCGCACTACGTATCCGTCTTCGAAAACGCGACCAGCTACATCACCAATACGCTGCTCTACGCCGGCATCGCCGGCGTCGCCGACGTCATGATCGGCACCGCCATCGCCTACATCGTCTGGCGCACGGGTCTCTGGGGCCGCAAGTGGCTCGACTACACGGCCATGGGCGCGCTCGCCATCCCCGGCGTCGTCCTCGGCATCGGCTACCTGCGCACCTTCCACGATTTTCAGGTGCCGCTCGTCGACAAGCCGCTGGCCACCTGGTGGGTGATCATCGTCATCGCGCTCACCATACGCCGCCTGCCCTATGCCCTTCGCGCCTGCGTCGCCGCCCTACAGCAGGTCAGCGTCATGCTCGAGGAAGCCGCCGAGAACCTGGGCGCGACCAAGGCGACGACCGTGCGCCGCATCGTCGTGCCCCTGATGAGCGGCGGCATCATGGCCGGCTTCATCACCAGCTTCGCCACCGCATCGGTCGAACTGTCGGCGACCATCATGCTGGTGTCGAACGAATCCGATGCCCCGCTCGCCGCCGGAATTTACGAGTTCATGCAATCCTCGGCGGGACGCGGGCCGGGAGCCGCGCTCGGCATGATCGCGGTCCTCATCGTTGGAATCGCCACCTACCTGTCACATCGTCTCATCGAACGCGGCAAACAGGAACGCGAAGCCGTCGCCGTCGTCGCCGAGGAAGTCAAAGCCCATGCCTGATCAAAACGCCCCCAAACCGGCACCCGTCGAGGTCCGCATCGACGACCTGACCATCGCCTTCGACGAAACCGAAGTGTTGAAGGGCATCAATCTGGTCATCGAACCGGGCGAGTTCTTCGCCTTCCTCGGCCCCTCGGGTTCGGGCAAGTCGACCCTGCTGCGCGCCATCGCCGGTTTCGGCCCCATGCCGGGCGGATCGATCCGGATCGACGGCGAGGACGTGACCAATTTGCCACCCCACCGGCGCAACGTCGGCATGGTGTTCCAGAGTTACGCCCTATGGCCGCATATGACGGTCCGCAAGAACGTCGCCTTCGGGCTCGAGGAGAGGAATGTCCCGGCGGCCGAGATCCGCGCCCGTGTCGACGAGGCCCTGTCCACCGTCGGCCTCCTGGAATACGCCGAGCGCCGTCCGTCGCAGCTTTCCGGCGGACAGCAACAACGGGTGGCGCTTGCCCGCACGATCGTTGTCCGACCGCGGGTGTTGTTGCTCGACGAGCCGCTTTCCAATCTCGATGCCAACCTGCGTATCCAGATGCGTCACGAAATCCGCGCCCTGCAACGCCAACTGGGCCTGACCACCATATTCGTTACCCACGACCAGGAGGAGGCCAATACCATGGCCGACCGTATGGCGGTCCTCGACGAGGGCATCCTCCAGCAGGTCGGAGCACCGATCGAACTTTATGACCGGCCGGCCAACCTGTTCGTCGCCGATTTCCTGGGCACCGCCAACGTCATTCCCGGCACCGTCGACGGCGGCCTGTTCAAAGCCGACGGGAACGTCTCCATCCCGGTGAGTGGCGCCTCGCCTGACGGCCGCGCCCTGGTCTTTCGCCCGCAAAACGTGGTCCTGCGACCGGCGGGCGAGCCGGTGATTGATAACAACCAACGCTTCGAGGGACGGGTCGTCCACATGGAGTTCCTGGGCGGCATCGTTCGCTACGCCGTCGAGGTCGGTCCACACCGTGTCCTGGTCGACGAATCCCACCAGATCGGCATCGCGCCGGTCGGAGAAGGCGAACCGGTGGCGTTATACCTGAACCCCGCACAAACGGTGGTCCTGGCGGCCTGACCTTAATCCCGGCTTATTCGGCAGGAATGCAACGGATCACTGCGGCTTCGCACGTGAACCCGCGGCTACATCCGGTGTGGCGACCGCCGACCGGGCGCTGCCCTTCTGCACCTGGATCAGCAGCAGGTCGGCCGTGGTCAGATGTTCGAAGACGGTGCCGGCGCCCTTATGATGAAGGCGGACGACGCCGTTCTTGACGTCCGGCGGGGCCGACCAGCGCAGGTCGTCGATCTCGCGGATCTCGAGGACCATACCCGGGCCGCTGATATCCTTGGCATGCCAGCGCAGCGTCTTGTTGAAACGCTTCGGTTCGCCCAGAAGCGTCGCCCACACATCAGGGGTTTCATGCGGCGGCCCGAAGCGTTCGGTGAAATGGGCGGAAACCTGGTTGTAGGCCTGGGTCGGAAAGACGACATGGTATTGGCTGGCGACGCCGCCGATGTAGCGCACGATCGCCTTGCCGGCGCCGAAAACGCCGCGCCCGCCCCGGAACACCGCCTGCATGGATTCCGGCCAATCGATCTCCTCGATGCAGAAACGGCTTTTCCAGGCCGCCTTCTCGACGCAGGCGGCAGCCGCCGCTTCGTCGTAGACCAGCCGCTTGCCGAGCCAACCGGTACTGCCGAGGACCATGTCTTGGATGCCGACGGGCCTCACTGGCTGGGGCAGCACGCTTTCCGGTTGCGACAACCCCGGCGCCGCCGGCGCCTCGCCCGTGGTTCGTGCCGCGACTTCCGGGGCCGCCGACCTGGGTGGCGGCAGCTCTTCGGGCTCGTCTTCCTTGGCGGCGGGAGCCGTCGCGCGTTCCGTCGCCACAACCCGAGCACCGGTCCCGGCTCCATCATCGCCGTCATCGTCCACTCCGCTTACCCTTGCGATACCGGCGTTCTCGTCGGTCACCGTTGCCGGCGGCAGCTCCGGCTTTCCCATGATGCCTTCGGTAAAGAAATCGCCCACCTTGCCGAACATCTCGCCAAGATCCGCCAATCCCTCGTTTAACGACTTCGTTGCCTCGTCCGCGATGTCCGTTTCCGCAGCCTCGACCGGTTTGGCCGGTGCCGGCTCGGCCGCGCGGGGTTGGGCCATTGGGGGTTCGGCCGCTACGGGTTCGGGTGCGACGGGTTCCTTCGGTGCGGTCTCGACCGGCGATTTCATGGCCTCCGTCTTGGTCGCGGCGACTTCCGGGTCTGGGCCACCCGTTGGCGCCGCCGGTTCCGGGTCGGGTTCCAGGTTGGTCTTCAGGAAGTCGGTGATTTTGTCGAAGAAGGACCCCTCATCGGATTGACCGGGCTCCCCTAGTGTCGCGGCGGGTGCTGTCGCAGGGTCCGAAGAGGGCCTATCCTCCTGAATGGCCAGCGGCGGTGGAGCCGTGCCCGCCGGTTCACCGTCCGGTGCCGGTTGATCGGCGTCAGCGCTTGCCGTTTCCTTCTCGATTGGCCGCGAAGCGACGGCTTTGGTTGGCGGCGACACAACGGCCTTAGGCGGATCCGGCGTTTGCTTTGCCCGATCCTCCTCGGGCGCGGCGGGCCGGGGCGGCGCCGATTGCGGTTCGGCCTCCGTCACCGGCGCCGGTTCTTGCCGGGGTGCGGATTTGCGCCTGACCAACACGGTTTCCTCGCGAACGGCCGTTGCCGCACGGTCGGGCGCCGGTTGCGCGTCCTTGGTCTCCGTGCCGGAAGCCGTTTGGTCGTCATCCGATCCGAATAGGTTGGTAAACCGCTGAAACAGGTTCGGCGTTTCCACCTCGGCCGGCGGTAACGCCGTCGGTTGCGGCGCCGGTTCTGCCGCCGCCGGCGATTCGACGGCTCGATGGCTGCCCGTTTCGGCGGTGGCCGGTTCTGCGGGGTCGGTCGTTTTTTCCTTGAGGAACTCGTCGGGATTGATGAACTCGACTTTTTCCTCGGTCAGGAAATCGGGCAACGCCGGGTCGACAACGACATTTTGTTGTGCCGAGGGCGGCGCGGCGGGGACATCGGGGTCGGCGGGCGGCGCGGGTAGGCGGGGGACAACGGACGGCACCGATGTTGGCGCCGGATCGTCGCTCGTGTAACGACGCTGGTTCTGTACCGCCAGAAGGTAGTGCGCGATTTCGAAGTAGCCACGGTCTACGGCGACGTCGACAGCCGACATACCATTATCGTCGGCGGCAGCCGGGTTGGCGCCTTCGGCGAGAACACGGCGCACCGCCGCCATGTCGTTGGCCCAGACCGCATCGAACAGGCGTTTGTCGGCGGCCGTCAATTCGGCGGCGGCGGAGGGCGACGGTCCCGCACTCAGGCTCGCGCCCAGACTCAGGATCAGGGCGAGGACCAAAAACAGGGCGGAAGGCGCCGACTTGGTTGTGGCCATGGTCACGGTCCGATTGACGACGAGACCGGTAAAATAGCAGGTCGTGCGGCCGGCGCAAAACCTCCGTCCACACGCGCAACGACCGGGGAGAGGACCGCGGAATGCCGTTCACCCCCGTTAACATCGAGTCCAAGCCCCGGCAAGACGCCGGTGACGAAGTTGCGCTAGGCTCGGGTGCAAGAGCGGGAAACACCCGGCGTTGACAAGCCGGGGCCCGATGGTCCTCTGGGAGGGATTATGAAAAAGACACTGATCGCGTTCGCCTTGATGTCGATGCTGGGCGGCTGCATGGCACTGCCGGTGCCGGTCCAGATGGCATCGTTCGCCCTCGACGGCATTTCCATGATCGCCACCGAGAAGTCCTTGACCGATCACGGCCTGTCGCTCCTCGCCGGCCAGGATTGTGCCGTGTGGCGAGGTTTCACCGAAGGTGAGATCTGCCAGACAACGGGGGATGGAGATGACGATGCGTTCACCTTGAGCGAGGCCGGCGGCACCGTAAATCCGGGCGCGGATTTCCAAGGCAAGACCGAACGGGGATCACCTCCCCCATTGCTGGAGACGGCGATGGCCGATGCGAAACCCCGGGGCCAGGGCTTCGAGCTGCCGCCCGGCATGGCCCGACCGGTTCTGATGCCGCACTTACAGATCATGTAGACTGCAGCACCCGACGCTTGACCGGGTCCGGTGCGGCTGCGACAAGAAATTCGTGGCCCGCTTCCTGACCCTCAACACTTTTCTTCTCGAAGTCCGCCTGTTCGGGCGGGTGCCGGTCTATCCGGTAGCACCGTCCATCGAGCCGCGCCTCCACGCCCTGCCGGCGGCGCTCGCCGCAACCGGGGCCGACGTCATAGCGCTCCAGGAGGTGTTCCGCCGGCCGCACCGGCTTTTCCTGGCGAACGAATTGAAGGTGGATTACCCCTTCGTCGCCGGACTCCGGCACAGCGGACTCCCCCTTGGTACGGGGCTCATGGTTCTCTCCCGCCATCCGATCGGCAACGCCGACCCGCATGAGTTCCGCGCCGCTTTGGTCGAGGAGCGCATCGCGATCCGCATGGGGATGCTCGATTGTCGGATCGATCTGCCCGACCTGGGCGAGGTTCGTTTCGTCGACTTCCATCTCGTCGCCGGCGGTCTCGGCGGCCATCCGGAAGGGCGGCGTGGTGAAACCTGCCGGGCCCGACAAATCGACGAATTGATCGCCCTCGCCCGGGCGCCCGGACCGCCGACCACAATCATGGCCGGCGACCTGAATGCCGGGCGCGAGGCCTCACCCGCCAATTACCACCAGCTCCTGAACGCGGGTTTCAGGGACTGCGTCACCGAAGCTGCGGAAGGGCGCGGCGCCGCCATGACGTGGGATCCGGAAAACCCACTGATCACGGGTGAACTCAACCGTTCGCTGCCGCCGCAACGTATGGATCAGGTGTTTCTCCGGGAAGCCGGATCCGAACACCTGAGTGTCGACGCGGCAAAGGTCGTTCTATCCGAACGAACGATCGACGTCGGCGAGGCGGCGCCGGTGCCGGTTTCTGACCACTACGGGGTCGCCGTCGATATTGTCATTCGGGAAGCGGCGGCGGAGGCGACGGTATAGGCGACGTCAGTTCCCATCTGAGAGCACGCGGTTGGCGATGGTCGCCACCTTGCGCCGGACCTGGTCCTGGGTGAAGGGCTTGGCGAGGTAGGCATCGACGTCCAGGCCCTTGGCTTCGTTGACGGCGTCCTCCGTTCGCTTGGCGGTCAGCATGATGAATGGCAGTTCATAGTCATGCTTGCGGACGGCGCGCAGCAGGTCGATCCCCGACATCTCCGGCATCATCCAATCGCAGATGACGAAGTCGAACGGCCGCTGGACGATGAAACTGTCGTGGATCATCGCCAGCGCATTCGTCGGGTCACGGGTGATCTCCACATTGACGATGCCCATGTCCCTGAGGATCAACTCGATGGCGCGGAGGATGTAGAGATCGTCGTCGATGACGAGGGCGTCCATCTCCTTGTAGGCCTTTTTACGCACGTTTTTTGGCATCCTTAGATAGTAATCCCAGGGAGACCAATTGTCATGATGAACGGAACGCCCGTCGACAACAGAAAAAGGCCCGGCCGCTGGGGCCGAGCCTTCTTCGAATGTGGTAGCTGGGGGCAGACTTGAACTGCCGACCTCGGCATTATGAGTGCCGCGCTCTAACCAGCTGAGCTACCCAGCCTCAGGGCCGCCTTAACCGTGGCGACGGCGAGAGACAGGGGTAATAGGGCGAAAGGGCGGAGACTGTCAAGCGGCAACCGGCACCCCGGGAAATCCGGGATGCCGGCCGGCTTGTGGGATCAGATCGTATCCGGTGCGGTGGCCCGTTCCTCGACCGGCGCCGGGGCCGGTTGGTCACGCAACAGACGGTCGAGGAAGGACCGAAAGGCCGTCGATGGGTCCGCTTCCGATACGGTTTCGGGTGCGGCTTTTGGCCTGGGCGGTTGCTCCGCTGATTGTACCGTCACGGCTGTCTGGGTGAGCAGCCACGGGCGGTCGGCGAGGTCCCCTTTCGGTGCCGGCTCGGGCACCGGCTCCGGGTCCTTGACCCAGAAGTCCACCGGTTCCGGCGCGAACAGCTTTTGCGGATCCGGCTCGTCGGGCCGGTCGTAGCGGATCGGTGCTGGTCCGAAGTAGTTGACCATACGCCGTTCGTCGCGGTGATAGGGTTCCTCGTAGCAGGCGACGCCGCCGATCGACTTGTAGCAATAGACCGGCTCGTAATCCTCGACGGCCGTCTCGTAGGCCGACTTCTGGGCGCAGGCGCCGACCAATAGGGCGGCGATGGCCGGGATGATCAGTTTTTTCATGTGTTTGCTCCGTTCCACCGGGCGGCCACGGGCCGGCCCAACCTAGCGTGAGCGATGCAGAAACGGTGCCAAAACGGAACCCGCCTCCGGGAATCCGGAGACGGGCCTCAGAATCCATGGGTTAGGGAATGGAACCGTCAGCCGTTGACGTCGATGACGGTGCGTCCCTGGATCTGGCCGCGGAGGATTTTACCGGCCAGATCGGGCAACTCGGCAAGAGCTGCCACATGGGCCATGCCGTCCAGCTTGTCGAGCGGCAGTTCGCGGGCGAGCCGGTCCCAGGCGACGAGACGGCGTGATTTCGGGCAGGTATTGGAATCGATGCCGCAGAGATTGATGCCGCGCAGCAGGAACGGCAGCACGTTGGAGCTGAACTCGATGCCGCCGGCGTTGCCGACCGAGGCCACGGTCCCCCAGTAGGCGATCGACGGCAGGACGTTGCCGAGCATTTCGCCGCCGACATTGTCGATGCATCCGGCCCATTTCTCGCCCGAAAGCGGGCCGCGCGGTTTCTCCTGTAGTTCCTCGCGCCCGACGATGGTCGTGGCGCCCAGGTCCTTGAGGTAGGCATGGGTCTCCTCGCGGCCCGTGGCGGCCGCTACCTTGTAGCCGAGATTGCCGAGGATGGCCGTGGCGATGGAGCCAACGCCCCCGGCCGCACCGGTGATCAGCGCGTCCTTCTCGGCATCGGCCGTCAGGCCATGCTCCTCCAAGGTCATGACGGCGAGCATGGCGGTGAAGCCGGCCGTGCCGATGGCCATGGATTGTTGCAGGCTGAGGCCGTCGGGCAGCGGCACCAACCAATCGGACTTGACCCGGGCCCGGGTCGAGAAACCGCCCCAATGGATCTCGCCGACCCGCCAGCCGGTGAGGATGACCTCGTCGCCGGGCTTGTAGTCGGGGGACGCCGATTCCTCAACGACACCGGAGAAATCGATGCCCGGCACATGAGGGTAGTCACGGACCAGGCGGCCGATGCCGTTGACGATCATGCCGTCCTTGTAATTGAGCGTCGAATACTTGACGGCGACGGTGACGTCGCCCTCCGGCAGGCGGTCGTTATCGAGGGTCTGGATCGAATTCGAGACCTTGCCCTCTTCGTCCTGCTCGAGGACGAGGGCGGTGAACTGGCTGGCATCGCTCATGGCGGCTCCCCCCTAGGCGTGATTTGATCAAGTCTTTATAGAGGCCGCCCCCGGAAGGTCAATCCGGCGCCTCGCCCCGGTTCGGGGCGGCGGAAATCGGTCGAGGAACCACTCGGCCCGGGGAAGCGCGTCCCGCAGGTACTGCCCGGGCTCGCGCAGCCATAAACCGTCGTAGCGCCGAGACTTTTCCTCCGAGACGAGAACGTCGAGCGGCAGGTCGACCAGATCGCAGCGCCAGCCCGGCCACCAGCGCGCCGCCTTCCGCGCCGTATGCTCGAGGAAGGCGGGCCAGCGGGAGTAGCCATGATAGTCGAAGGCATCCTCGCCGCTGACGGCGACGATGTGATTGCCTGTGTAACCCTCGCCGGGTTTGATCCAAACCGCTTTGTAGCCGCGGTCGGGATAGCGCTCGATGAAGGCGTAAGCGAGGATATGGCAGGCGCCGCAGGCGAAGAACACGCGCTCAGGCAGGTTCCATCGCCGCACCGGATCGGATTTGACGCCTTTCGCGACCCGGTACATCAGGTGTCGACGGCCAACCGCCATGCGAGGATGTCACCGGCCTGGAAGGGTTTGACCACCTCGCCGTTTCCCGTTTCGACCCGCTCGGGAACCGGGCAGGGTTGTTTCACAAGCGTGACCGTCGCTTCGTTGACCGGCAGTCCATAGAAGACGGGTCCGTTGAGCGATGCAAAAGCCTCCAGCTTGTCCAACGCCTGTTCTTCCTCGAAGACCTGCGCATAGAGCTCCATCGCCGTCGGCGCCGTGAAGATACCGGCGCAGCCGCAATCGGTCTCCTTGGCCGATAGCGGATGCGGTGCCGAGTCGGTGCCGAGAAAGAACTTCGGACCGCCCGAGGTCGCGGCGCGCCGAAGGGCCAGCCGGTGCCGCTCGCGCTTGGCCACGGGCAGGCAATACATGTGCGGCCGGATACCGCCCTGGAACAGCGCGTTCCTGTTGATGATCAAGTGGTGCGCGGTGATCGTCGCCGCCACGTTGGGTCCGGCCCCGCTGACGAAATCGACGGCGTCTTCGGTGGTGGCATGCTCGAGGACCACCTTCAGTTCCGGGAAGTCGGCGAGCACCGGCGTCAGCACGCGTTCGATGAAAACGGCCTCGCGGTCGAAGATATCGATGTCGGGGTCGGTCACTTCGCCGTGGATCAGGAACGGCATGGAGATTTCCTGGAGTTTGGCGAGGACGGGATAGGCCTTGCGGATATCGGTCACGCCAGAGGCCGAGTTGGTGGTGGCGCCGGCCGGATAGAGTTTGACCGCCGTGAACAAGCCCTCTTCCATACCGGCGGCAATCTCTTGCGCGTCGGTTTCATCCGTCAGGTAGGCCGTCATCAGGGGTTCGAACGACACATTTTCGGGGACGGCGGCGAGAATGCGCTCCCGGTAGGCCCTGGCCGAGGCCCGATCGGTCACCGGCGGCACCAGGTTGGGCATGACGATGGCGCGGGCGAACTGGCGGGCCGTATAGGGCACGACGGCATCCAGCATGGCGCCGTCGCGCAAATGAAGGTGCCAATCGTCCGGTTTTCGAAGGGTCAGGCTTTCAGGCATTGAACCGCTGTTCCGTGGGCCTTTGAACGGGGCGTGTGAATTGTTCGGGATTTAGCCCGTGTTTTCGGAAAAAGGCAACGGCGTGACGGCAATCACAGGCGGCCGCGGCAAAGAGTGTATAATAAATGCTGGAACGTACGGGTGAAGAAACGCCATTCGTGCCTCCCCGATCCCGAGAAACGGGAACGGAACCTTCGGACGGAACAGAAGTTGACGTCAAAGGAGATGGCATGAATGAGGTGTGAACGGTCAGGTGCCCGGCGCCGTGATAGGTGTTGGGAGAGGCGGATAGGTCGCAGGTTGGATGCTCGAATTAGGGCTTTGACCCTGTAACGGAGAT